>Ga0075425_100001613_pt1 | contig 22118 bp, 26 predicted proteins | sample SoiMethybrSBSTD4_FD_75300 | JGI IMG/M metagenome (GOLD analysis project Ga0075425, IMG submission 75300) | Bulk soil microbial communities from a Populus tree surrounding site in Tennessee, USA - Soil MetaG P. TD hybrid SBSTD4 | ecosystem: Environmental > Terrestrial > Soil > Tree plantation... | reverse complement strand
CCTCCGGCGCTAGCGTCGGCTGCTCGGTCGTCTCTTGCATCGACGCAGCACTTTCCAGTGCTGCAACCCTCGTAATGAGAAGCGAGCCCGCGTCAACCCCTTGGGCGGGCCTCGCAGATGCAGCATACCCCATTCCGGGGGTTTGCGGAGCCCCGTTTCTGGCCGTTTAGAGCGGGGTGCCGGAGCCGCCGAGGCCGCCGAAGAGCACGAACGGGTTCCGGGGCAGCGTTTCGTAGACCAGTTCCCCGCTTGCCTCGGCTTCGCCGTGGAGCTTCTTTGCGAGCTCGCCAGCCTCTTCTTCGGATTCGGCGCCGACGAGGACGAAGCGGTGGCGGCGGACGACGCTATAGCCCTCCGTGGAGAGCTGGGTCGCGAGGGCTTCCGCTTCGTGGGGCGAGCCCGCTTCGAGCCGCACTTCCCAGGGCGAGAGACCTTCCTCGCGGACCTCCTCCTCTGCTTCGAAGTCCTGCGGAGGCTCGTCGTCCCAGCGATCTTCCTCTGCGAGCCAGTGCTCGACCGCGCCGACCCGGCCATGGGCGCCGGTCTCGCGAAGCTCCGCTTCGATGATGTCGCGGGCGCGGTCGGCCTCCTCCTTCGAGCCGGCGTAGACGAAGAGCGTCTCGTCGTCGCGTGAGACGACGAGACGCCGGCCCTCGAGCTCCTCGGCGAGCTTGCGCGCCTCGGAGCCGAGATCGAGTCCGAGCCGTTCGAGCAGGCCCTCGGCGTGCTCCTCCTCGACATCGATCCTGATCCGCCAGTCGTCGTTCACGACGCCATTCTCTCTGAGATGCCCAGTTGGTCGAGGTGCTTGGTGATCCCGCCGAGCCAGAACGGGAAGCCGGCTCCGAGGATCAGGGCGGTGTCGACATCTGCGGCTTCGGGGACCACACCTTCGTCGAGGAGGTAGCGAATCTCGTCTGCGATCGCAGCCAGTGCAGTCTCGAGGATCTCGTCCTGCGACAGCGGGCTCTCGTCGACGACGGCGATCTCCTGGCGCCCATCGGCGTAGTTCGCCAGGGTCTGGGACAAAGCGAAGCGGTCGGGATAGGCGTCGTGCAGCGTCTCGAGCACGTGCAGGGCGACACGCGGGCCGACCAGCTGCAACAGCACCGAAGGAGCCATCGGCAGGCCGAGCCGGAGGATTGCCTCGTCGGTCTCTTCGATCGAATTGCCGCGCTCGAGAGCGGTGAGCACGACCGACAAAAGCCGGGTCAGGATCCGGTTGACGACGAAAGCGGGCGCGTCCTGGACGAGTACCGGGCGCTTGCCGAGCTTCGTCGCCAGCTCGACTGCGGTGGCGGCGGTTTCGTCGTCGGTCCGCCGCCCGCGAACGACCTCGACGAGCGGCAGCAGCGCCACTGGGTTGAAGAAGTGCATGCCGACGATCCGCTCCGGATGCTCGAGGCCTTCGGCCATGGCGGTCACGGAAAGCGCGGAGGTGTTCGTCGCCAGGACACAGCTCGGCGCCACGACGGCTTCGAGCTCGGCGAAGACCGTGCGCTTCAGCCCCAGCTCCTCGAAGACGGCCTCGAGCACGAGCTCGCAGCCGGCGAACTCCTCGCGCCCAGTCGTTGTGAGGACGAGTGAGGCGAGGAAACGCGCCTTGCCCTCGTCGTATCTGCCTTTCGCGACCAGGCCGGCCAGCTCGCCCTCGATCGCCCCGCGCGCGCGTTCGAGCGCCTGCTCGTCGACGTCTGCGATCACAAGCGGCAGTTCGAGGCGGCGGAGGAAAAGCGTCGCGAGCTGCGTCGCCATCAGGCCGGCGCCGACGATGCCGACCCTGGTGAGGGCACGCGCCTCGGCGCCGAGGCTCGGTCGCTTCCTCGCCCGCCGCTCGACCAGGTCGAAGGCGTAGAGCGACGCCCGGGCCTGCGGGCTCGGCAACAGGTCGGCGATCGCGTCCTCCTCTGCCTCATAGCCTTCCTCCAGGGTCCACCCCGAGAGGGCGCCCTCGATGAGGTCGAGCGCTCGGTAGGGCGCCGGCGCGGCGCCGTGGACGGTGTCGTCCAGCCGGTCGCGGGCCTGGTGCAACACGTCCACGACCGACTTGTCTGGGGGTCCGACCCCTGGACCTGGCTCAGGGGGACCCGTCGCGAGCTCGACGGCGTAGCCGATCGACTCGTCGACGAATTCGGCCGGCTCGAACAACCGGTCGGCGAAACCGAGCTCATGCGCGCGGCGACCGTCGAGCATCCGGTTCTGGCGAAGCGGGTTCTCGACGACGAACTCGATCGCGGTCTCGGCTCCGACGAGCCGCGGGACCAGCTGCGTCCCGCCCCAGCCGGGGACGATCCCAAGCAGGCACTCGGGGCAGGCGAAATGACGAACCGCGGTCGAGATCGTGCGCGCATCGCAGTGGAGCGCGAGCTCGACGCCGCCGCCGAGGCAGGCGCCGTTGATCGCCGCAAGCGTCGGATAAGGCAGGTTGCGGATGCGGCCGAAGAGCTCGTGGCCGGTCCTGCTCCCCTCGCGCGCCTGGTCGGGATCGGCGCGCATCGAGAACTCCTCCAGGTCGGCTCCGGCCGAAAAGAAGTACGGCTTACCGGTGATTACGAGCGCCGCCCAGTCTGCGCCCTCGAGCTCGCCCAGGATGCGCCCGAGCGACTCGAATGCGGATCGCCCGAAGACGGTCGGCTTCGTGTGGTCCGCGCCGTTGTCGATCGTCACAAGCGCGAGCGACCGCTCGAGCCCCGGCCAACTCACCTGTGTGAGCTTGAACTCGGTCAGAGAGTCAGACACGCTCCCAGAGGAGCGCCGCGCCCATCCCCATGCCGACGCAGAGTGCGGTCAGGCCGTAGCGGGCGCTCGGGCGCTCGCGCATCGCGTAGGCGAGCTGCGCGACGAGCCGGACGCCGGTCGCCGCGAGCGGATGGCCGCACGCGATTGCACCGCCGTAGGGATTCAACCGCTCGTCGTCGGGGGAGACGCCGGTGCCGTCGCACCAGCTCAGCACCTGCACCGCGAACGGCTCGTTGAGCTCGAAGGCGTCGATCTCGTCGACCGTCATTCCGGCTTGCTCGAGCACCTTGTTCGTCGCCGGCACCGGGCCGAGGCCCATCAGTTCAGGCTCGACGCCCGCGAAGGCGAACGAGACGAGCCGGAGTGTCGGCTCGAGCCCAAGCTCCGCTGCGGCTCGCTCCGAGGCGAGCAGTGACACGGTCGCGCCGTCGGTGAGACCCGCCGAGTTGCCCGCCGTCACGCGACCGCCGGGACGGAATGGCGTCGGCAGGTCGCGAATCGCCTCGAGCGACGTGTCGCCGCGCAGGAACTCATCGGTGTCGGCTTCGCGCCATCCGTCCTCCGTGAAGACGCTCATCGGCACGACGGTTTCCCGCATGACGCCGTTTTGCCAAGCGTCGGCGAGACGATGGTGGGAGCGAACCGCGTAGGCGTCGGCGTCGTCCTTCGTCAGCTGCGGAAACCGGTCGTGCAGGTTCTCGGCGGTCTGCCCCATGGTCGCCGCGGAGGGATCGATCAGGCGCTCGGCGACGAAGCGAGGGTTGTAGTCGACGTCCTCGAGCATCGGGTGGCGGCCCATGTGCTCGACCCCGCCTGCGAGGATCACGTCCGCCGCGCCCATCGCGATCTCCCCGGCGCCCGTCGTTATCGCCGTCAGCGCGCCGGCGCACATGCGGTCGACGGCGAAGCCGGGGACGGTCCGCGGAAGCCCGGCCAACAGGGCGACGTCGCGCCCAAGTGTCAGCCCCTGGTCGCCGACCTGGGCGGTGGCGGCAAAGATGACGTCGTCGATCCGCTCCGATGGCAGCGACTCGTTGCGACGCAGCAGTTCGCGGACGAGCTTGACGGCGATGTCGTCGGCCCGCGTCCGCCAGAAAATGCCCTTCGGACCGGCACGCCCGAAGGCGCTGCGGACGCCGTCGACGTAGTAGACCTCGCGGAGCTCGCGCATGAGCCAAGGCTAGTCCATGGCCGCGGCCTCGCAGGCCGAGCGATCGTCACTGTTCGGCGCAATTTCGTCACCCACACGTGCGCCCGACCTCGATACGCTCGCCGCGGGGAGGAGGTTGGCTGTGCCTAAGCAAGAGACGAACGCCGGCGAGGACTGGCAGGCGCATGTCGACCGGGAAGATGCGCGCTATCGGGACGGAGAGAGCCGCCTGCCCCAGGCCGCCGACGCCGAGTCGCGTCAGCGCCAACTGACCCGACTCGGCAATGCCTCGGCCGGCGCCGGCCTCGCGTTGCTGATGGCAGGCCGACGTGACGAAGCCGCTGCCCGCCTGGCCCGCGCCGCCGAGCGCTACCGGGAGAGCTTCGCCGACGCGCCACCCGGAAGCTGGGGCCGTCCGATCGGGGCGATCAAGGCGCGGCTTCTGGCGGGGGACTCGGACGGTGCGGCCGCCGACGCACGTTGGGCGCTCGAAGCCGGCGCGGCCGAGGCAGACTCGCCGATCGGTCGCTATGCGGCGGCGCTCGCCTTCCTCGTGGTCGGTGACGACGAGGACGCCCGCATCCAGGCCGACGCGATCCGAACGCGCGACGATTTTCCGGGCGAGGTCGGCGACGCGCTCGCGTTCATCGCCGCGCACGACGTCGTCGGGTACACCCTGGCCGTCGAGGGCGTGCTCGAGTCGTTCGAGCAGCGGGACGAGCACCTGGAAGACATTCCCGTTGCGGACACTGTCCTCGTCCTGCAGGCGTTGGCCGAGCGCCGGGGGATCTCGGCCGAGCTCGACTCGCCTCTGCTCCCGGACTGAGGACTCATTCGCTTGGACGAGCCGGTCCGGACCTTCCGCGTGGGATAAGCCATCGCCCGGGCAAAGCCCGGTCGTTCCTTTTGGCCGGCGTGGCGCGCGAGCGCCTTCTAATCCGTGCTGCCGGTACGCACCGGATGCATGAACGCAGTCACGACGATTGGATCGGCGTCGTCGGTCTCCTCGTCGCGCACCCGTTCGGCGATCTCCTCGATCAGCCGCAACGCGCGTTCGGCCGGAAGACGCACCGTGGTCTGAGTGATCCGGAACTTCCCCGAGGCTCCGAAGGCGTCCCAGGCGCGCTGGAGGTCGTCCAGCATCGACGCGCGCACGTCCGTCCCCAGGCCGGTGGAGACGAGCTCGGGCGCGACCCTCACTGTTCGCGCAACGGCGCGGTAAGGTTTTTCACGGCCCTTCCCGCCGTCGGCGAGATCGATTAGTCCGGCCCGCAAGAGCATCCGGACGTGGAAGTGCAGATGCCCGGGATCCACACCCAGCCGCTCCGCCAGCTCGCGGTTCGTCAACGATCCTTCCTCGCTCTGGCCGAGCATCTCGAGGACGCGCAGCCGCAGCGGATGGCCGAGAGCTTTGAGTTGCTCCGGACGATCGATCGTGAAGACATCGAGTAGCGGCGGCTGCGACTCGGGTGAGGACACTGCGGGCTGTATATATACGGAAACGCTGCCAGTTGTCTAGTCGCGCAACCGCGAAGCGGCCTGTTGATCCAGGATTGCAAGCGTTTGGCCGCTCTCCGCGCGGATCAGACTGCCAGGCACGGCTGGGTCTGGGGGACCCGCGATAGCCCCGGCTACGGCCTCTGCCTTTTGCTCGCCGGTCGCGAGGAAGACGATGCGCCGGGCACTGCGCAGCGCCGGCAGCGTCATCGTCACGCGCTCGACGAACGGGTCGAGTTGCGCAGCCGCGGGAATCACGAGGCGTTCGGTCTCGTCCAGGCCGGGCGAATTCGGAAAGAGCGACGCCGCATGACCGTCGGGCCCGAGCCCGAGCAGGAGCAGATCGAGCGTCATCCCTCTTAGCTCGTGGTCATAGGAGGCCGCAGCGTCGGCAGGGTCGTCCTCGCCTCGGATCCGATGTACGCGAGCCGGCTGCGCCTCCAGCCTGTCGAGGAGCGTCTTCCGCGCAAGACCGAAGTTCGAGCGATCGTCGTCGGGCGGGACGCAGCGCTCGTCGCCCCACCAGATGCCGGCGGCGTTCCAGTCCGGCTCGAGCTCGGCGGCGAGCTCGTACGCGCGACCAGGGGTCGAGCCGCCGGTAAGCACGATCTCACTGCCCACGCGCGCGGACTCGGCAAGCAGCTCTGCCATTTGCCTGGCCGCGGACTCCTCGTCGTCCGCGACGATCAGCTCGACGTCCCGCGCCTTCACGGTGCGCCGGCGGCGAGCTCCCGCGACCGCTCCATCGCCGCCTCCTCCGCGGCCGCGAACGCGGCCGCTCCGTCGCGTGGGGGAAACCATGTTTCCCCCACGAGCCCCCTTCTTCTTCGAGAATACGCCACGACCAGATGGTCGCGGATTACAGGCGGGGGAACCTCCCGGTTCCCCCCAAGCCCCCTCCCCCGCGGCAATGGAGATCGGGTCACGGTGCGCCGGCGGCGAGCTCCCGCGACCGCTCCATCGCCGCCTGGATCGCGTTCAGAAACGCTGCCCGGACGCCGGCCTGCTCGAGCTCGCGGACTGCGCGGATCGTCGTGCCGCCCGGCGACGTGACCTTCTCGCGGAGCTCGACGGGATGCATGTGCTCGTCACGCAGCAACTTCGCCGTCCCGAACATCGTCTGGACGACGAGCTGGGTCGAGACGTCTCGGCCGAGGCCGAGCAGGATGCCCGCCTCGATCATCGCCTCCGCGAGGAGTGCGAAGTACGCAGGGCCCGAGCCGGACACCGCGGTGACGGCATCCATGTACGGCTCGGGCACTCGAACAACCGCGCCGAGGTGCTGCAGCGCTTCCTCCGCGAGTGCGAGGTGCTGCTCATCGGCGTGCGCTCCGGCGCACATGCCCGCGATGCCCTCGTGCACGGTCGCCGCTGCGTTGGGCATCGCGCGCACGACCGGGACGCCTTCCGGCAGACGCTCCTCGATCGCGCCGGTGGGGATCGCGGCTGCGACCGAGAGGACCGTCTGTTCCGGGGTGACGATAGGGCCGATCTCCTCGAGCAGAACGTCGAAGTCTTGGGGCTTCACCGCGATCACGATCAGGGCTGCTCCGGCAACCGCGTCCGCATTCGACAACGTCGCCTCCACCCCAAGCGTCTTTCGAAGCTCGTCTACCCGTTCGTCTCGGCGCCCGGTTGCGACAATCTCGCCAGGCTCGCGCCAGCCGCCGCTCAGCAAGCCGGCGATCAACGCCTCGCCGATCGTGCCGGCGCCGAGCACCGCGACGCGCCTCTCTGTTACCGCCACGAAAGTGAACTCTAGGAGACTTGTCCCCGGCGGACGAACTCGAACCGGGGAGGCAAGCGACGCCTAAGCCGCGAGCGGAGCGGAGACGTCGATCGTCCCTTGAGCGAGCCCGGCCAGCATGTAGACACTCGCCAGCCCGGCCCATTCGGCGTACGGCTCGAGCAGCTCGGCGGTCTCCCAGCTCTCGACAGGCCGTCCGCGCATCCGGGCAAGCAGCTTGATCAGGCCGAGGTCGCCGACGAGCCCGCGCTCGTAGCGGCCCAGGCCCTGGAGGCAGACGACCCCGACCGACCAAGGGCCGATTCGCGACTCGCGCACGAGACGTGCCGCGGCCGCGTCGGTCGAGACCTCCCGCAACCGCTCGAGGTCGAGCGATCGGCACAGCCGGACGAGAGCGCTCGCCCGAGGCCCGCCTAGACCGAGCGCTCGCAGCTCGGCCGGCGAGTATCGGCCTATGACCGCGGGCGTCGGCGCTGCGTGCAGGCCGTCCAGCGACGGTGTCGCCGCGCGCACGACTCGACGTTCGATCTCACGCGCCCTACGCGCCGTGATCAGCTGGCCGCAAAGGGCGCGGAGGAGCGACTGGGTCACGGTTGCGCAGCGAAGCGGCCTCATCCCTTTGAGGCGTCGCACGGTCGCTCCCAGAAACGGGTCGCGCGAAAAACGCCGCACGAACTCAGAGTGGTCGTCCTCGACGCCGAGCGTGAATCGCAGGCGCTCGATGGTCTCCTCGCTGGGCGCACGAAGGACGACGGCGCCGTCCGGTTGTTGTCGTGCCTCTCCGATCTCGAGCCGGCCGTCCATCTCGTAGACGGCTCTGAGGACGCCACCGGCCGCGACCCGGGTCGCGTCGCTGCCGTGTCGGGTCGAGAGTCGAAGCGAGTACGGGCCGCGCGGTCGGAGCGAGGCCTCGATCAACCGCGACTCTGGAGTGCCGGCGAGGAGCTGAGTTGGGCCGCCCGGTCGAGCACATCGAGTGCCTCGGATTCCCGGCCAGACTTGCGGAGGTGCCGGGCCCACGCCCGCAAAGTATCGGCCTTCTCGACCTGCCGCCCATGCTTCTCGATGAGCTCGACAGACCGCTCGAAGGTTTCGTCTGCCTCGGGCTTTTCCTGCTGAGCGAGTGCGTCCGCCAAGATCGTCAAGGCGACGCCCTGCTCTGCCGGATGGTCATCGCCGAGCGCAGCGAGAGCTTCCCGGGCAAGCGGCTCTGCTTCCTCAGGGCGGTTGAGTAGGCCGGCACGTCTCGCCTGGTCCGCACGGAGACTCGCCAGATCGAGTGGATCGGGCTTCGGTCCGAACATCCGCTCGGCTGCATCGAACTGGGCCCCGGCTTCCTCCGCCTTTCCCTGGGAGATCATGATCGTGCCGCAGAGAAGATGCGCACGAGCGAGATGAAGGGTGTCTTCCGTCACCTCGAGCAGCGCGATCGCACGACGGATGTGCTCGAGCGCAGCGGCCGGTTGATTGCGAATCTCGTTCAGGCGAGCAAGCGACCAGTAGAGCCGGACTCGCGTGTAAGGATCTGTCACTTGCTCGGCATGGGCCAGCGCCTCGTCTAGTACGCCCTCCGCTCTGCTGAGGTCACCGAGGTCGCTGAGCGCGTAGCTGAGATAGGTCGAGAAGCGAACTTGAGTCGTCGTGTCGTCGGGGTTTTCCTCCGTTACGCGGACGAGACAGCTTTCGAAGAGGTCGACAGCGCGCTGTGGCCGGCCGAGCGCCGCGTAGCACTGACCCAGCGTGGCATAGACGTCTGGGCGTTGTGACGGACTCAGGAGGTCCGAACCGATAGCGGCCTCCAAGCGCTCCGCGGCGGCGGAATTGTTCCCCACACGGGCCTCGGCGAGGCCAAGCGCGACACTCGCGCGGAGCGCAGAGCCTGAGTCGCCCGCCGCGACCGCGTCGGCGAGGATCCCCTGGACCACGTCTCGGGCGTTTCCAGGATCGTCGGCTAGCCGAAGCTCGAGCTCAGCATCGGCGAGGCGGAGCTCTCGTTCGTCGACGTCGCGGAGATCCGAGCCTGTCTCGAGGTACTCGACTGAGACGCCGAGCTTTCGAGCGAGCTGTCTGAGCGCCTTGACGGATGGCCGCCGTGCGCCTGCCTCGATCCGGGAGATATAGGCGTACGAGACTCCCGGGGACGCTAGCTCGCGTTGTGAAAGCTCGCGCTCAAGACGTAAGCGGCGAAGGCGCTGCCCGATTGACTCTGGTCCAGTCGTCTTTGCTTCGGCCATTCGAATGTTTTCCATCTTCGTCCGCAATGCGCCTGGCGTCAAAAACCATCCGGCCGATGCTTGACAACAAATGGCTGCGGGGCTTCCGTACCCGCCCTGCCTCGAAGACAGCTGACGAAGGGAGGTGGACTCATGACCGGTCGGATGAAGGTGTTGCTCGTCGCTCTCGGCGCTCTCGGTTTTGCAGCGATGAACGGGTCGCTGCCCTGGGGCCCGTAGCCTCGACACCAAGGGCGGGAGCGGCTGCGCTCCCGCCCTTTAAGCTTGGCGCATGGCTCGCGCGATCGATCCCGAGGTGGACATCGGGCACGTCCACCTCAAGGTCTCCGACATCGACAGGTCGCTCGCATTCTACCGCGACGTGCTCGGATTCGATGTCACGCAGCGGCTCGGCGACGAGGCAGCCTTCCTCAGCGCAGGGGGGTACCACCACCATCTCGGCCTCAACACCTGGGAGAGCCGCGGGGGGTCGGCGCCGCCGCCTGGAACGACCGGGCTCTACCACGTCGCGATCCGTTATCCGGACCGCGCAACGCTCGGTGACGCACTCGTGCGCCTGAGGGATGCGGGCATCCCGATCACAGGGGCGACGGACCACGGCGTCAGCGAGGCGGTCTACCTTCGTGATCCCGACGGGAACGGAATCGAGCTCTACCGCGACCGTCCAAGCGAGGAATGGCCCCGAGCCGCAGACGGGGAGAGCCTGGCCATGATCAGCGCGCCCCTCGATCTCGAGGCGCTGATGGCGGAGGCGAGCCCGTCCTAGGATCGACGTTCCGGGCTCGAAACGGTGTAGCGTTGACGGATGCCGCGCGGGTACATGGAGGGGCCTGCCGCCGAGGAGGCCGAGCGCCGGCTCGAGGAGCTCGAACGGGGGCCAAGCAACGAAAAACCTGAGCAACGCCTCGCGGTCTACGGCTCCACGGACGATGAGGCCGAACGGCATTTCCTCGGCTGGCGCGACGAGGTTGATCCAGATGAGCTGTTCGAGAGTGGCCGCGCCTGGGGTCTGAAGGTCGTGCGGCGTGCCGGCGCTTAACGTCCGAAAGCTGCGATGAAGCTGAAGCACGCCCTGATCGCCGCGCCCGTGCTCGCCTTTGCTGTCTACCGGCTCGGACTGCGCCAACGGGCGCTCACCTGGGGCGCCACGGCCGGCGAGGCGGACAAAACCCTGCCCGGCGACGAGCTCCTCTCCGATGCGGATGTCGTCTCGACGCGCGCGATCACCATCGGGGTTGCGCCGGAGCACGTCTGGCCGTGGCTGGTCCAGATGGGGCCGCACGAACGCGGCGGCGCCTACACCTACGACTGGATCGAGAACGTGCTTGGCCTCGACATGCACAGCGCCGACCAGATCCTCCCCGAGCTGCAGTCCCTGAAGGTCGGCGACGTGCTCTTCGGCAAGCCGGACGAGGCGATGCGCGTCGCGATCCTCGATCCAGAACGCGCGCTCGTCTTCCAGAGCGAGGACGGCAACTGGGTCTGGGCCTTCATAGTGGAGGCGGCGGGCAACGGCAAAACACGCCTGACCAGCCGCAACCGCTTCCGATCGAAGGCGATGCCGCTGCCGATGCGGCTTGTCTGGGAGCTCGTCATCGACCCCGGCTCACTGGTGATGGAACGCAAGATGTTGCGTGGGATCCAGGAGCGTGCGGAACGGCTCGCCCCGGAAGGCAGCGCCGCACGCCGCTGAGCTTCGGCCTGCTGCGCTATACCTACGGAAATGGCCAAGCAGGCCAAGCCGGTCGAGCAGGTCGACAGCGTCATCGTCCGCTTCGCGGGCGACTCCGGCGACGGCATGCAGCTCACGGGAGGGCGCTTCACGAGCGAGACCGCCGTGCTCGGAAACGATCTTTCGACCTTCCCCGATTTCCCGGCGGAGATTCGGGCTCCCGCTGGGTCGCTCCCCGGCGTCTCCGGCTTCCAGGTCCACTTCGCCGACCACGACATCCTGACGCCGGGCGACGCGCCAAACGTGCTCGTCGCGATGAACCCAGCCGCGCTGAAGACGAATCTCCGCGACCTGCCGCGCGGCGCGACTCTGATCGTCGACCAGGACACCTTCACCGAACGGAACCTGGCCAAGGCGGGCTATGACGCGAACCCGCTCGAGGACGGCTCGCTCGACGGCTACGACGTGCATACGGTTCCGCTCACTTCGATGACGCTCGAGGCAACGAAGGAGGTCGAGGGCGTCACGAAGCGCGAGGCCGAACGCGCGAAGAACATGTTCGCGCTTGGGCTGATGTCGTGGCTCTACCACCGCCCAACCGAGCACACAGTCGCCTTCCTCGAGCGCAAGTTCGCCAAGCGGCCCGAGATCGCGGAGACGAACAAGCGAGCGTTCCAGGCCGGCTATGCGTTCGGGGAGACGACCGAGGATTTCGCCGTCTCCTACGAGGTCAAGCCCGCAAGCCTCCGGCCGGGCACCTACCGAAACATCACCGGCAACCAGGCGCTGGCCTACGGGCTCATCGCCGCCAGCGTCAAGTCAGGGCTGCCGCTCTTCCTCGGCGCTTACCCGATCACGCCGGCGAGCTCGATCCTCGAGGAGCTTGCCCGTCACAAGAACTTCGGCGTCCGGACCTTCCAGGCCGAGGACGAGATCGCGGCGGTCGGCGCAGCGCTCGGCGCAAGCTTTGGCGGCTCGCTCGGGGTCTCGACCTCGGCTGGGCCCGGCGTCGTGCTCAAGAGCGAGACGGTCGGGCTGGCCGTCGCGCTCGAGCTACCACTGCTGATCCTCGACATCCAGCGGGCCGGGCCGTCGACGGGGATGCCGACAAAGCCCGAGCAGGCCGACCTGCTGATGGTCCTCTTCGGCCGCAACTCCGAGTCGCCCGTGCCGGTGATCGCGGCTTCGACGCCTGCGCAGTGTTTCGAGGCCGCGATCGAGGCGGCGCGAATCGCGCTCAAGTACAGGACGCCCGTCTACCTGCTCTCCGACGCTTACCTCGCGAACGGCTCGGAGCCGTGGCTGCTCCCGGACGTGAAGGCGATCGCCGAGATCGACGCGTGCTTCACGACCGAACCGCCCGCCGAGGGCGAGTTCCTTCCCTACGTCCGCGACGACGAGACGCTCGCGCGGCTGTGGGCAATTCCCGGGACGCCCGGGCTCGAGCACCGGATCGGCGGGCTCGAGAAACAAGACTTGACCGGCAACGTCTCGTACGACCCGGAGAACCATGACCTGATGACCCGCCTGCGTGCAGAGAAGGTCGCCGGGATCGCATCCGACATCCCCGAGCTCGAGGTCGACGATCCGGACGGAGCCGACCTGCTCGTCCTCTCCTGGGGCGGTACCTACGGGCCGGTTGCCGCGGGGGTTAGGCGCGTCCGCGGCGACGGCGGCAAGGTCGCACACGCTCATCTGCACTACCTGAACCCGTTCCCCCGGAATACGGGCGCGGTTGTCGGCGCCTACGACAAGGTGTTGATTCCGGAGATCAACCTGGGCCAGTTGCGAAAACTCATCCGCGCCGAGTTTCTCGTCGACGCGGCGGGCTTCAACCTCGTCCGCGGCCTGCCGTTTCGCGCCGGCGAGGTACACGAGGCGATCGAGGCGATGCTGTGACGGAGTCGGAGCGCACTTGGGCTTTCGGCGGCAGCCGCTGGTCGGTCCTGACCGTGCTCGCGCTTGCCGGCGCTCTCGTGTCGGTGATCGGCAGGAATTGGGTCGAAGCCGCTCTCTTCTTCGTCGCGGCGGTTGTGCTCGCGGCGGTCGCGCTGAGGGCGGGTAGGAGGTAGCGATGTTCGAGAAGTTCTTGGAAAGACTGCGCGGAAGCTCGCGTGCGCCCGACGATCTCGCGCTTGGAACTGTGCGTCCGGGCGACTTCGCCGACGACCCAGCGTCACCCGAGCACGAGGGCGAGGGCCTCGCGCCGAACCCGCACGAGGACCCCGCCGACTATCAAGGACGGCCGTCCGAGCAGGAGCGGGAAGGCTTCGCGCCTAACCCTGACGAGGAGGAACACGATGGCGACGCTCCGTGATTTCTTCCGCAGGCTGAGGTCGATGTCGCCGGAGGAGATCGAAGAAGGCGGCCGCCGCGGCGCCGCCAACATCGACGCGATGGCGGCGAACAGCGCCAGCGGAAAGAGCGACGCGCAAGGCGGCGCGAACCTTGGTTCCGACGTCCCGCCGAACTACATCAAGACCTACGACGATGGAAGGCCACGGCATTGAGTGAGCCGAACGGCAACGGCGGCCAGCTCAACCTGACTGCGAAGGACTACAAGACCGACCAGGAAGTCCGCTGGTGCCCCGGCTGCGGCGACTACGCAATCCTCGCGGCGCTGCAGGGCTTCATGCCGGAGCTCGAGATCCCGAAGGAGCGGATCGTCTTCGTCTCGGGGATCGGCTGTGCTGCCCGCTTCCCGTACTACATGGAGACGTACGGGATGCACTCGATCCACGGCCGCGCGCCGGCGATCGCGACCGGGCTCTCCGTCTCGCGGCCGGATCTTTTCGTCTGGGTCGTGACCGGCGACGGGGACGCGCTCTCGATCGGGGGCAACCACCTGATCCACGCGCTGCGCCGCAACGTGAACATCAAGATCCTGCTCTTCAACAACGAGATCTACGGGCTGACGAAGGGGCAGTACTCACCGACGAGCCCGCGCGGGAAGGTGACGAAGTCGACGCCGATGGGCTCGCTCGACTGGCCCTTCAACCCGATCTCGCTCGCGATCGGCGCCGAGGCAACCTTCGTTGCTCGGGCGATCGACACCGACCGCGCGCAGCTGACCGAAGTGCTTCGCGCCGCCGCCGCGCACCAGGGCAGCGCCTTCGTCGAGATCTTCCAGAACTGCAACATCTTCAACGACAGGGCCTTCGACTTCGTGCGCGACGACAAAGAAAACCGGATCTACCTCCAGCACGGCGAGCCCGTGCGCTTCGGCCCGTCCGGCGAGCGAGGCGTCCGGCTGCGTGGTGACGGCTCGGCCGAGGTTTTCGAGGGCGACGGCGACGCGCTCGTCTGGGATGCGCACCATCCGGAGGCTTCGCCGGCGTTCGCGCTCTCCCGGTTGACGCGAGACACCGTCGGCGCGACGCCGATCGGAGTCTTCCGGAACGTCGACCGGCCCGTCTATGACGAGCTGATGACAGAGCAGCTCGAGACCGCCCGCGAGCAGAAGGAAGGCGAGCTGGCCGGCCTGCTCGGTGGCGGTGACACGTGGACGATCTCGTAGTCCTCGAAACGGTCCCGACCGTGATGGAAGCCGGCCTGATCTGCGGCATCCTCCGCAACGTGGGGATCCGGTGCATCGACCGGCCGACGAACTTCAGCGCTGGCGCGAACGACGGTTGGCCCTCGGGCGGCTGGCGCGAGGTGGTCGTTCGAGGCGAGGACGCCGAGGAGGCACGCGAGGTTCTGGAGGAGCAGCGGCGCGCGTAGGCGTATCCTCGCGGGCGTGAGCACCGACATTGCCATCTTTGCCGGTCGCAAGATCATGCTCCCCGCCGGCTGGACGAAGCAGAGGCTGGTCGCCATTCTCGGAGGCGCGCAAGTCGATGCAAGCGCTCCTCCCGGAGAAGGTGCCGTGCTCAGGGTGCTGACGATCCTCGGCGGCGCGGAGGTGCGGGTACCCAAGGGCGCCCGCGTCACCGTTGGCGGCCTCGCCCTCCTCGGCGGCCGGAGCGTCGAGGTCAGTTCAGAACCCGAGGGTCCGGAGATCCGGCTCGTCGCCTACACGGTGCTCGGAGGGTTGCGCGTCCGAGACGAGCTGTAACCAAATCCTGCGCTCCACACCGACGCGAGCTACGAGTCCTTCGTCGCAATCGGCACCGTCGGGCTGCTGATCCCTCTGAATACGATGTTCTCCGGGCTAAGCGTGATCGTCGACCGCATCAGCGGCGCACAGCCTGAGCTGCTGACCGCACCGATCCTCGCGGCCTGCTTGTTGTCGGCAACCTGCTCGTCGCACTTGCGATCACGGCGCTGCAGGTCGGCGTCCTGATCGCAGTCGCGGTGGCGCGCGGGATCCATTTCCACGCGACGGCCGGCGGCGTGCTCTGGTTCCTCGGTGCCGGCATGCTCTTCACGGTCGGCATGTACGGCCTGGCAGAGATTCTCGCGAGCCGAGTGCCGCGCCAGGAGGAGTACATCGCGCGAGTCCCTGCGATCGCGATCCTGCCGTGGTTCCTGGCCGGAGCGCTGTTTCCGATCACGGCGCTGCCGGGCTTCCTGACGTGGGTGGCGAAGTTCCTGCCACTGACCCACGGCCTGGCGCTGATGCGCTACGGGCTTTTGCAGGACAGCATCGGCCTCCACGCGATCTGGGGCATGAGCGATCCGGCTGCCATGGCGGCGCTCAGCCTTGCGGTGGTCGGCGGCTTCGCGCTGCTGCTGACCGCGGCCTCGATCCGGGTGTTCAGCCGCGCAGCCGTGCGGTAACCGACCTCTCCAGGGACAGTCTCCTCGGGGACTGTCCCTAGCTGGGCTCGAGCCGCGCCGATTCGGCGTGGTACTTGAGCCACGCGGTTCGCAGCTCGCGGGTGCGGTCTTCCAGGCCCGCGAGCAGCGAGCGCGCCTCCCCGAGTTCTGCGTACAGGCTTTCGACTCGGCGGATCTCAACCGCCATCTGGCCGAGTTCGCTCGTCGGGTCCGCGTTCAGCTTCGCGAGCCTCGTCTCGGCGGCGCGGAGCTGACCCTCCGTGGCCCGGGCCCACCCACCCGCCTGGTCGGCCAGTGCGCGAAGCTCGCTCTCAGTCGTCGGCTCACCGTCGACGACCTCGCGGAGCCGCTTGACGAGAGCGAGATCGAGCTTTTCAGGAAGCGAAGCCACCGGGCGACGCGGACCTTGCCAGATCACGACGCGGCGCGCTAGCCGCCGAACGTGAACGTCTCGCGGACCCGCATGCGGTCGAGCTCGTACTCCTCCTGCAGGATCGCCTCGGTGACGACACAGCGCACGGGCAACAGCGGCTCGACCCGAGCCTTCGCCTGTCCGAAGGTCGCGTTCTCAGGATTCGCGTACCGGGTCAGTGTCGCATGCGGCGACGGCTCGAACCCCGGCCGCCCGTAGGGCGGCAGCTCCGGGTAGAGAGCCCAGAGGCCCCGCATCGTCGCTCGAAGCTCATCGTCAGGTTGCGGCTCCGCGTACGCGACCAACCCCGGGAACTCGGTCACGCGAACGAGCTCGAACTCGAGTGGCGGACGCGAGCCGAAATACGCGCGCACCCGCTCGAGATCGGCCTCGGTGACCTCTGCGGCGGGGACCCACGGGTAATGGAGCGTCAGAGAAAACGGAATCGCTTCCGGAATCCGTTCGGGATAAAGCTCGCGGTGAGCCTGGGCCAGCTCAGGATCGCAGTGCTCGAGGTCTAGCGTGATCGAGGTCTCCAGCGGGCGGTCAACCATCATCAGTCCGACGCCTCGGCGACGAGGACGAGCCGCTCGCGTCGCGGCGTCACGAGCACGGCGACGACGACGCCGATGAAGGCGGCGACCCCAGCGATCGCGAACGCGATCTCGTACCCTCGAGCTGAGGGAACGCTCGTGCCAGGAATGAGGTGCGCGGTCAGGATCGCGGCGCCGACCTCGCCGCCGATGACGCCGCCGACCGTCCGCATGACGGTGTTCATGCCGGTCGCGACACCCGTCTCGGTCGGCCTTACCGCCTGCGTGACGAGGGTGGCCATTGCGGCGAAGGCAAAGCCCACGCCGATCCCTAGCACCGCCAGTGCAAGCAGAATCTCCCATGTCTGGTCGTTCCAGAGAGCCAGCATCCCGGCCGAGATCCCCGAGAGCAGCATCCCGGCGGCGAGGGGCCACTTCGATCCCGTCCGCCGGCCGATCACGCCCGCCGCCGGGCCCGCGAACAACAGCGTGATCGAGCTTGGCAAGAGGTAGAGCCCTGCCTTCGTCGCGGTCGCGTTGAAGCCATAGTCGACGAGCCGAGCTGTCTCGGCGGCGAGCCCGCGGGGCGTCTCGACGAAGTTGGGGATCAGGACGAACGTCCCGAACATCGCGAAGCCGGTGATCAGCGCGCAGATGTTCGTGAACAGCACCTGCCGCTGGACGAAGACGTGTATGTCGACCATCGGCTCGGGCACCCGGAGCTCGGCGAGCACCCAGACCGCCAGGAAGAGCGCGGACCCGGCGAAGAGTGCGCTGACCCGCCCCGAGCTCCAGCCCCAGCTCTCACCTTCGGTGAGAGCGAGCAGCAGGCAGACAAGGCCCGCGGAGAGCAGAGCGGCGCCGAGGAAATCCACCCGAGACGGCGTCGTGATCGGGGATTCAGGCACGAACCGGTCGACCAGGACCGCCGCGATTGCGACGGGGATTGCGCCGAAGACGAACAGCCAGCGCCAGGACAGGTGATCGACGATCAGGCCGGAGAAGACGATCCCGAAGCCGCCGCCGACCCCGAACACGGCGGAGATCAGGCCTATTCCAACCCCGACCTTCTCGCGCGGGAACTCGTCCCGGATGATTCCGAAGCTGAGCGGGAACACCGCCGCCCCGAGGCCCTGGAAGGCGCGGAAGAAGATCAGCGCCCAGATGTTCCAGGCGGCGACCGCGCCGGCGCAGCCGACGAAGAAGAGCGCGAGCGAGATCACGAGTAGCCGTTGCTTGCCGTACTGGTCGCCGAGCTTGCCGATCACCGGCGTGGAGACGGACGCGACCAGCAGGAGCACTGTCAGCACCCACGTCACCCAGGTGGTCGTCGTGTGCAGGTCACGCTGCAGCGTCGGCAGCGCGGGGATGACCATCGTTTGCTGCAGGGCGTAGGCGGTGCCTGCGACGGTGAGGATCGCCAGCGTGACGTTGTAGTGCTGCCGCCCCGGCTGCGTCGCTCCCTGCGTCACTAGGCGCAGGCTAGCGAGGCGGTTAGCATCGTCCTGCGGCAAAACAAGGAGGGGGGAGATGAAAGCGATTCGGATGATCGTCCTGGCGATGGTCGTCTGCACGTCGCTCCTCGCGGCAGGCACTGCGGCAGGAACGACGCTCACGCCGGTGATGACGGGCCTCGACAATCCACGGGGGCTCGCGTTCGCAAAGAACGGCGCGCTCTACGTGGCGGAAGCAGGACGTGGAGGGACGGGGCCATGCCAGGTCCTGCGCGGCGTGACCGCGTGCTACGGCCCGACCGGCCGGATCTCCCGCTACTGGAAGGGACACCAGAAGGCGGTCGTCACCGGCCTGCCTTCCTACGTGACCGCGACGGACGCGACTGGGCCGCACGACCTGACCGTCCACGGCCACAAAGCGTTCGTCACGCTCGGTTGGGGCGAAAACCCGGCGCTGCGGAACACACCGCCGAGCAACGTCTGGCAGCAGTTCGGACACCTGGTCCGGGCCAACCTGAACGGGAAAGGGAAGTGGAAGCTCGGCGCCGACATCTCGGGGTTCGAGGCGGCGTCGAATCCCGACGGCGGTCCTGTCGACACGAATCCGTACGGGATCCTCGGGCTGAGGAAACACAGCCTGCTCGTGACCGACGCGGGTGGCAACGACCTTCTAAGCGTCAACAAACCTGACGATAAGCAGGGGAAGCACGGTGGGAAGCACAACGACATCTCGCTCGTTGCGCTCTTCCCTTCGCGCTCGACCACGCCGGCGCATTCGGGTTGCGCTGCGCCGCCCGGCTTTGGTCCCTCGTCCGACTCGGTTCCGACCTCGGTCACCGTCGGCCCGGACGGCGCGTACTACGTCGGCGAGTTGACGGGTGCACCCTTCTGCAGCGGAAACGCGAACATCTACCGCGTCCCGCAGGGGATGCCTCCGGGGCTCGTGACTACCCCGTATTGCACCGGCTTCACGACGATCATCGACCTGACATGGGGTCCGGACGGATTCCTCTACGTGCTCGAACACTCGACCGGCCCGGCCTTTTTCGCGATGCCGGGCGACGTCGTCCGCGTTGGGCCAGGCTGCACCAAGACGCAGGTGGTCAGCGGCCTCAACCGCCCGGGCTCGCTTGCTTTTGGGCGCAACGGCAAGCTCTACGTCTCGATCAACTCCACCTCGGTTGGAACCGGAGAAGTGGTGCGGGTCGACCCCTAAGCGCGCCCACGACCTCGAAAGGACGAAGCCCGCCTGAGTGCGGGCTTCGTCGCGAGGGGGAAAGAGGAACCAGGTCCGGAGCGCTGGCTAGTTCTGATTCGTAGTGTCGGCTGCCCGCGTCAGCTCTCTGTTCGGTGCGGGTGAGCCGTCCGTAAAGTCTTGACCTTGTGTCGCGGGTAGGCGAACCGTGAACCGCGTTCCCTTGCCCGGAGTCGTGTTCACCTCGACGCTGCCGCCCATGCCCTGCGTCAGCTCCTTGACGATCGAGAGGCCGAGCCCGGTGCCGACCGGACGGTCGGACGAGTAGCGGGAGTACAGGTAGAAGCGCTCGAACGCGCGAGGCAGATCCTCGTGGCTCAAGCCTGGGCCGGTGTCTTCGACAACGAGCGTGCCCGGCGCGGCGGAGACGCGGACGACGCCGCCGCGAGGCGTCAGGCGCAGCGCGTTCTCGACCAGGTTCGAGGTCACCTGCAGTACGCGATCCGGGTCCCCGCCCGCAGGTGCGGGCTCGGGCGCGAATGCCTCCAGCGTGACGCCGAACTCCCGGGCCTGCCCTTCGTAGCGGCGCACCGCCTCGCGGGCGATCGTGGCGAGATCGAGGTCCTCCTGGTGGATCGAGAAGTCGGTGCGGTTCATCCGCGCCAGGTCGAGCAAGTCGCGCACCAGTCGCTCGAGCCGGGCGGCCTCGATCGAGATCGTCTCGACGGCTTCGTTCATGTCGAAGGCGCCGTCGGCGACACCTTCGGCATAGCCGCGAATCGCGGTGAGCGGCGTCTTCAGCTCGTGGCTCACCGAAAGCAGGAACTGCTTCTCGGCAGCGCGCGCCCGCGCCAGCTGCTCGGCCATCTCGTTGAACGCGCGGGCAAGGCTGGCGATCTCGTACGCGCCTTCGATCGGAACCGGCTCTGGATCGCGTTCCTCCGCCAGGTAACGCGTTGCGTCAACCACCCGTCGCACCGGCCGGGCGATCCGCCGCGCCAACAGGAATGCAGCGAGCGCCGCGAGTGCGATCCCGGCGCCGGCGGCGATCAGCAGACCGACGAGGAACGGATAGAAGGCCGTGTTGCCGAGGCTCTTCGGTCGCAGCAGCACGAGCTCACGGGGGTTTTTCTGAGTGGTTGCGGGGCGAGCGGCGTAGAAGTACGACGTCTCTCCGATGCGGACGGTGCCGTTGTGGCGCTTCTTCTTCTGCAGGACGCTTTGGAGATCGGGCGGGAGGTACTTCGACGGGTGGGCGAGCGAAACGCAAGCTGCGATCTCGTTCTGGCGGGAGAAGTACGGCCGAATGTCCTTCAGCCGGATGCACGGGAGGATCGCGACTTTCTCCCTCGCGGCCAGCAGATCGGCCTGGTGCGCGACGTCCCTCAGGGTCGCTCGCTCAACCGCCCGCCTGGTGAGCACGGAGCCGACCGCGAGCATCAGCCCGATCGACAGGACGACCACGAGCACGATCGCCACGAACAGATTCGTTCGCAGCGTGTAGCGGCGATTCACGGTCTTACGGTCGAACCGTCTTGTACCCCGCCCCGCGAACGGTGCGGATCAGCTCGGGGCGGCCCAACTTGCGGCGAAGCTGGGCGACGTGCACGTCGACGGTCCGCGTGCCGCCGGGATACGTCATCCCCCAGACCCGGTCCAGCAGCTGGTCGCGGCTGACCACGATGCCCGGGTTCTCGAGGAGGGTCGCGAGCAGGTCGAACTCCTTCGTGGTCAGCTCGACCGACTGGCCGTCGACGACAACCTCGCGGGCGTTCCGATTCAGCTCCACGTCCGCGAGTGTCAACACCTCTTCCGCGCTGCGCCCGTCGGTGCGCCGGAGGACGGCCTTCATCCGAGCAACGAGCTCGCGCGGCGAGAACGGCTTCGTCAGGTAGTCGTCGGCGCCCAACTCGAGCCCGGCGACGCGGTCGGGTTCCTCGTCGCGCGCGGTCAACATCAGAATCGGCACGTCCGAGCGCGTGCGTACCAGCCGCGCGACGTCGAAGCCGTCGATGCCGGGCAGGCGGATGTCAAGGATCACGATCCGTATCTGGTGCCGGCCCAGCTCGGCCAGCGCCTCTTCGCCCGAGCGCACCCAGACGACGCGCCACCCTGTGCGCTCGAGGTACCCGCGCGTCATCGAGCCGATCGAGTGCTCGTCCTCGACGAGCAACACCGTGCCTCCATGGGCCCCGTTCGCCACGGGCTTGGCGTTCACCGTCCGGTCGCGAAAACCTGGTCGGCCGGCTTGTCGCCGTCGTGAATCGTTGTGGCCATCATGCCCTTTTGCAATTGGAGGAAGCTTGCATTCTTGCCGTTCAGCTTGATGCGCGCTGTCGGCGAGATGTTGATCGTGACCACGGTGCCATCGCGTTCCCGCAACGTCACCGTGGACACACCGACTTGCCTGATCCGGCCGTGATCGAGGAGATAGTCGTGCGGGGCGGTGGGATCGCCGGACGCGACCACGATCTCGCCGCGGACCATCTGGCTGCCGAGGAGCAGGTTGGTTACGGGAAGCGGGAGCTTGGGGGGCGACTTCGTCGAAGCCCAGATCAGCTGCGCCGGGAGCTCCTTGTCATGGAGGACGGCGACCTGCATCTTCGCGCGCAGCGCGCGGAGGCTCGAGACTTTTCCGTTCAAAACCACGCGCGCGAGCGGCGCCACCTTGACCGAGATCGGACCGGCCTGCTTCGCGACTGTCAGCTGGCCGTTCGAGTAGCGCTTCTGTAGGCGGCCTCGATCGAGCTGGTAATCGTGCTG
>Ga0075425_100001612_pt1 | contig 22131 bp, 16 predicted proteins | sample SoiMethybrSBSTD4_FD_75300 | JGI IMG/M metagenome (GOLD analysis project Ga0075425, IMG submission 75300) | Bulk soil microbial communities from a Populus tree surrounding site in Tennessee, USA - Soil MetaG P. TD hybrid SBSTD4 | ecosystem: Environmental > Terrestrial > Soil > Tree plantation... | reverse complement strand
AAGCGCGATTGCAGTACGGCAAGCGCCGCTTCTTCGAGCCGACCAACAGCGATGCGACCGCGGAGTGGTTCTCGTCCGGCAACACCCTCATGACCGGCGGCAACATCCTCGGCGACCTCCTCGGCGACGGCAACACGTGGGAAGGCCGCGACACCTATCACCATCAGTTCACGCTCGGCCACTCCTCGCACGACTTCAAAGCGGGCGTTTCCTATCAGCGCGTGCACGAGCGCTTCCGCCTCGACACGTACGAGCACGGACTCTTCATCTACGTGACGGACACGCGCGCGCTGCCGCTCGCGTATGCGTACGGCGTCGGATCGTCCGACGTCAGCACGAGCACCAACATCTACGGCGTCTTCGTCGAAGACGCGTGGCATCCGAATGCGAACCTCGTCGTCAACGGCGGCATCCGCTACGACCTCGACACGAACGGCAACAACTCCGGCTACACGCATCCGCTGATTCCGTTCGCGCGCAAGGAAGACAAGAACAACTATCAGCCGCGCGCGTCGTTCAGCTACGACCTCAAAGGCGACGGCACGAACGTGCTGCGCGGAGGCGCGGGCAAGTTCACCGGCCGATTCCTCCTCGTGCCCGCGCTCAGCGAACTGCAGGCGAACGGCGTCACCGGCCGCGTCACCTTCACGCGCATCAACGGCGCACTCCTCGGCTTCCCGACGCTCGCGCTCAATCCGAACGATCCGACGCACACCGGCATCGTGTCGAAGCCCGCGATCGTTCTGCTCTCGCCGACGTACAAAGCGCCGCAGGCGAAGCAAGCCTCGCTCGGCTACACCGCGAAGCTCGGCTCCTCGCGCCTCTTCTTCGACAGCGAGGCGATCTACGTCAAAGGTGAGAATGAGATCGTGATTCGCGACGTGAACTGGAGCGGCAATGCCACGCACGTCCGTCCGATCACGCAGTACGACCAGGTCAACATGTACACGAACGACGGGCACTCGCAGTACAAGGCGCTCGTCCTCAGCCTCAACGGCAACGTGCGCCAGAACGATCTCGTCACCGCATCGGTGACGTTCGGACGCAAGAAGAACATCTCCGACGACTTCAGCCCCGACTTCCCGACCGGCTATCCGAACGATCCGGCGGATATCGAGCAGGAGTACGGCCGCGCGCGCGCGGATGAGCATCTCCGCTTCGTGTTGAGCGGCGTGTTTCATGCGCCGTGGAAGATCAACGTCGCGCCGATTCTCGAGTACGGTTCCGGCCAGCCCTGGACGCAGCGCCTCGGCTACGACTTCAACGGCGACGGCAAGAACTCCGATCGTCCGTTGGGCGTCGGACGCAACACGATGAGCGGTCCGAAGTTCAAGCAGCTCTCGCTGCGCCTGACGAAGAACGTGCCGGTGGGAATGGGATCGCTCGACGTGATCGCCGAGGCGTTCAATGTGACGAATGAAAAGAACTTCGATGTGCAGTCGGTGGTCGGCGGGTTGTATTTGAGCGGACCGACGATTGCGAATCCGAAGGCGGCATCCGTTCCGAATCCGAAATACGGGAAGTACCTCGCGACGCTGCCGGCGCGGGAGATTCAGTTGGGACTAAGGTGGGTGTACTAGGAACTTCGTCCGCCGGCGGACGGACACCCACATGAACCTCAACCTCAAGGACAAAGTCGTCATCGTCACGGGCGGCGCGGCCGGGATCGGCCGCGCCACTGTCGATGCATTCACCGCCGAAGGGGCGCGTGTCGTCGCGTGGGACGTTACGACCGATCCGAAGATCGACGTCACGAATCGCGACGTCGTTGAAGCGGCGGCGAACGACGTCGCATCGAAGTACGGCCGCATCGACGTCCTCGTGAACAACGCCGGCATCGTGCGCGACGCGCAGCTCGTGAAGTGGAAAGACGGCGGCGTCGCGTCGATGATGGACGACGCCTCGTTCGATGCCGTCATCAACGTCAACCTCAAAGGCGTCTTCGTCTGCACGCGCGCGGTCGTGCCGCACATGATTCGCGGTGGCGGAGGGGTCGTGCTCAACGCCTCGTCGATCGTCGGACTGTACGGAAACTTCGGGCAGACGAATTACGCGGCGACGAAAGCGGGAGTGATCAGCTTCACGAAGACGTGGGCACGCGAGCTGGGCAAGCACAACATCCGCGTCAACGCCGTCGCGCCGGGATTCATCAGCACGGACATGGTGAAGGCGATGCCGGAGAAGATCGTCGACGCGATGGCGCAAAAGACGCCGCTGGCGAAGCTCGGCGAGCCGATCGACATCGCCAACGCGTACGTCTGGCTCGCCAGCGACGCCGCGAAATTCGTCACCGGCGCCGTGCTCTCCGTCGATGGTGGTCTCGTGATGGGAACGTAATGCACGCCAACCTCCTCTCCACCGGCTCGTATCTGCCGGAGATCGAGATCACGAACGACGAGCTGCGTTCGCGATTCAAAACCACGGCTCCTGAATTCGTCGACAAGATGGAAGCGGCCAGCGGCATTCGCTCGCGATGGAGCGCGCCCGATGATTGGGCGGCGTCCGATCTGGCGTTGCGCGCGGCGCAACAGGCGCTCGATCGCGCGCAGCTCACCGCGGACGACATCGATCTCATCATCCTCGGCACGGACTCGCCCGACTACATCACGCCGGCGACGTCGGTCGTGCTGCAGTCGAAGCTCGGCGCGAAGCGCGCGGGAACGTTCGACGTCGGCTGCGCATGCGCGTCGTTTCCGACCGCGATCGCGACGGCGTCCGGATTGATGTCGACCAATCCCGCGCTGCGGCGCGTGCTCGTCGTCGGCGTCTACATGATGCGCAAGCTCGCCGACGAGAGCGATCCGATGATCTTCTTCTACGGCGACGGCGCGGGCGCCGCGATCCTCGAGCGAAGCGAGCAGCCGGGATTCATCGCGTGCGCGTTTGCCGCCGACGGCTCGTATCACAAGAATTGGCTGATCCCCTCAGGCGGCACGGTCGAGCCGGCGAGTGAAGAGTCGGCGCGCGAGCATCGCACGCGCGTGAAGATGTTCGAGCGCTATCCGCCGGAGATCAACAACGAAGGTTGGCCGAAGCTCGTGCGCGAAGTGGCGAAGAACGGCGGCTTTGCCGTCGACGACATCGACTTCGTCATCTTCACTCAGGTCAGAAAGCCGACGATCGAGCTGGTGATGGACGATCTCGAGCTGCCGATCGAGAAGACGCACACGATCATGGAGAAGTGGGGCTACACCGGATCGGCGTGCATTCCGATGGCCCTCGACGATGCGATCGCCGAGAAGAAGATCAAGCCGAACGATTTGGTCGTGATGGTCGGATCGGGCGTCGGCTACAACCAGGCCGCGGTTGCGTTCCGAATGCCGAGGAACGGGAGACTTTTTGCAGGCCGTTGATCAAGCGAGCGCGTACATCGCCATCGCGCGCAATGCCCTGACGCAGGCGGGACTCGAGCGCGTGGAGCGCGATGGTTCCGTTTACTGGCGCGGCGGCAGCGGACCGATCACCGTCGTTCTCATCCACGGCATCAACGATCAGGCGGGAACGTGGGCAGCAGTCGCGCCGGCGCTCGCGAAGCACTATCGCGTCATCATTCCCGATCTCCCCGGCCACGGCGACAGCGAGCCGAAGTCCGGACCGATCGAGATGCAGTCGATTCTCGATCGTGTCGCGCAGATCCTCGATCACGAAGACGCGCGCTGCAGCATCGTGGTCGGCAATTCGTTCGGCGCGTGGATCGCGATCCTTCACGCGCTCGCGCACCCCGATCGCGTGCAGCATCTCGTGCTCGAGTCGGGCGGCGGACTGGCGCGCATGCCGAACGTTCCGCTCACCACGACCGATCGCGAGACCGCGGTCAAGGTCCTGCGCGCGGTGTGGGGACCGGAGTACGCGCCGGCCGACTGGGCGATCGACGCGCTGATCAAGCGCGCCAGCGACTCGCCGCTGCTGCGGCTCACCGGACAGCTCAACTACTTCGTCGAGCCGCGACTGAAAAGCCTCCACGTGCCGACGACGCTTCTGTCGGGCGAATTCGACGGCGTCGTTCCGCTGTCGTATATGCAGGCGTTGCAGGACGGGATCGCGGGAGCGGAGCTGAAGATCATCAAAGGTGCGGGGCACATTCCGCACGCGCAGCAACCGGAGCGATTCCTCGAATGTTTGACGGAGATCTCCTCGCCGAGCGTGCGCGAGTAACGCCGGACAAGCTCGCGCTGGTCGTGCTCGAAACGGGCGAGCGCCTGACGTACGCGCAACTGAACGCGCGCGCCGAAGACGCCGCCGCGCAACTGCGCGCGGACGGCTATCGCAAAGGCGATCGCGTCCCGATTCCCGGCACGAACTCCCTCGACTTCATCGCGAAGTTTTTCGGATCGCTGAAGTACGGGACGATCGCCGTGCCGCTGTCGACGCGCGCGACGGAACACGAGATCCGGCAGATCATCGACGACTGCAGCGCGGGATCGGCGCGCGAAGACGTCGCCTGTCTTCTGTACACCAGCGGCACGACGGGCAAGCCGAAAGGGGTGATGATCCCGTGCCGCCAGCTCTACTGGAACGGCTACAACACCGCGATCAACTGGGACTTGCGCGCGGACGACGTCTCGCCGCTCTTCACTCCGATCTATCACGCCGGCGGCATCGCGGCGTTTCTGATCCCCATCTTCTGCGCGGGCGGCATGATGGTGCTGCACAAGTCGTTCGATGTTCATGAAGTGTGGCGCACGATCGAACAGGAGCGCTGCACGGTCGTGTTGGGCGTCCCGACGATTTGGAAGAGGTTGATGGACGCCCCCGAGCTCGCAACCGCCGATCTCTCGCACGTCCGCTGGTTCATCTCCGGCGGCGCGCCGCTGCCGTACTTCATCATCGAGGCGTATCAACGTCGCGGCGTCGCGTTCAAGCAGGGGTACGGCATGACCGAAGTCGGCGTGAACTGCTTCACGATGACGGTGGAAGACTCGATTCGAAAGCCGGGCTCGATCGGGAAGCCGATGATGTTCACGCAAGTGCGTCTCGTCGACGACGACGGCAACGACGTCGGCGCGAACGAAGTCGGCGAAATGTGGATTCGCGGTCCTCACGTCTCGCTCGGATACTGGAACAACCCGGAGGCCACGAACGCGTCGTACGTCGACGGCTGGTTCCGCACCGGCGATCTCGCACGCAAAGACGACGAAGGCTTCTTCACCATCGCCGGCCGCAAGAAAGAGATGTTCATCAGCGGCGGTGTGAATGTCTATCCCGCCGAGATCGAGAACGAGCTCGTGCAGCATCCGCGCGTGAATGACGCTGCAGTCGTCGCCGTCAGTGACGATCAATGGGGTGAGGTCGGCATCGCCTTCATCGTCGGCGACGTCGGCGAAGAGGAGCTGACGTCGTATCTGACGATGCGCATCGCAAAGTACAAAGTGCCGAAGCGCTTCGTGTTCGTCGATGCGTTGCCGCGCACGCCGTACGGAAAAGTGGAGAAGGGGAAGTTGAAGCTATTAGTTTATCCCGAGCGCAGCGAGGGATCATTGGAGGCGCAGCGATGATTGCGACTGTCTCACTGCGCCTCCGCTGATCCCTCGCTGCGCTCGGGATAAACTGAAAAAATGCAGCAGGAAGAACGCTCTGAACGGAGCCGCACCCAGATCCTCGATGCCGCGCTGAAGCTCTTCTCGCATCACGGCTACGGCGCGACCAGCGTGAATGACATCGCGGAAGAAGCGGGGGTGTCGAAGGGGAACGTGTATCACCACTTCCTCGACAAGGAGACGATCTTTCGCGCGCTGCTCGATCAGTACTTTCAGGCCATGTCGCAGCCGGACTTTCCGTTCAATCGCGCGCTGGCGACGGGAACGTTTCCCGACAACCTCGAAGAGCTCGGACGCGCGGCGCGCGATGCCGTCGTGGAGTGGCGGCAGCATGTCGCGCTGATCTACGTCGACGTCGTCGAGTTCGACGGCACGCACATCCGCAAGTTCTACGAACAGATGGCGAACCGCTTCGACACGTTTCTGAAGACGCATCACATCGCGCCGCAACTCGCGGACGGTCTCTCGCCGACGTCGGCGGTCATGCTGGCGACGCGCATCTTCTTCAACTACTTCTCGGTCGAGATCATCTTCGGCGTGAAGGATCACTTCGGAAAGCAGACGGAGCAGGTGATCGCGGAGGTATCGCGGATTCTGAGGCATGGGATGTTGAAGCAGAAGGCGTCGCGTGCGGCGAAGCCGGCGGCGCGCCCGCGCGCAAGCCGCCGGCGCGCGCGCATTTGAGGGCGCGGGAACACGCGCGCGGCGCTCCTCGCTTATATTGATCGCTTCTAAGGAGACCCCGGCCATGCGCCTCATCACGCGACTCGCAGTCGTGCTGTCGTTCGTTGCTGTTGCCGTCTACGCTCAGGTCAAAGAGACGGTCACCGTCAGCGTCGTCGAAGTTCCCGTCAAAGTCGTCGACCGCGATGGGAATCCCATTCGCGGCCTGAAGGCCGAAAACTTCAAGATCGTCGATGAAGGGAAAGAGCGCGCCGTCACGGCGTTCGATACGATCGACTTCGCGTCGGCCGAGTCGGTGAAAGCGACCTCGCCGCTCAATCCCGCGGCCCGGCGCAACTTCATGCTGCTCTTCGACACGTCGTTCTCGTCGCCGAAGTCGATCGAGCGCGCGCAGCAGGCCGCGCGCGACTTCGTTGCCAAGATGGTGCAGAAGCGCGACCGCGTCGCCGTCGGCACGATCGACGCGGACAAGGGATTCAAGCTTCTCACCGCGTTCACCACGGATCGGACGCTCGTCAACGCCGCGATCGGAAATCCGTCGTCGTTCAGAGGCACCGATCCGCTGCAGGTCGCGGGCGACCCGCTCGGCGAAGTGAAGCCGGCCACGACGGGCGCCTCGGGCGATCGCGAATCGACGGCGCGCGAAGAGCTCAACGACATGATGAAGCGCGTCAACAAGAACGAGGATGAGATTCAGCGCCAGCGCATCGAGAAGCAAGTCAATCTCCTCGCCGGACTGACGAAATCACTTCGCGCCGTCACGGGACAGAAGAGCGTCCTCCTCCTCTCCGAGGGATTCGATCCGCGGCTCGTGCAGGGACGCGCCGCCGGTATGACGAACGAAAAGGCCGACGAGAACTCGGCGCGGGAACACGGCGAGCTCTGGAACGTCAACACCGACAACATCTACGGCTCCGCCTCCAGCATGTCGATCGTCGACCGCCTCGGCGACATGGCGCGCCGCTCCGACGTCATCCTCTACGGCGTCGACATCAAAGGGCTGCGCACCAACATGGACACGCAGTCGGGATATCAGGTGAAGTCGAACGAAGGCCTGCACCTTCTCGCCAACGCCACCGGCGGCGTCGTCTTTCAAAACACGAACGACCTCTCCACCGACTTCGAGAAAGTCGTGAAGCATCAGGAAGTCACCTACGTCCTCGCGTTCAACGCGCCGACGACGACGCCGGGCAAGTTCCACAAGCTCAACGTCAAGCTCGTGAACGTCCCGTCGGGCGCGCGCGCGGTCGCGCGCACCGGCTACTACGAGGCGGGCGGCGAGAATCAGACCGAGCGCACGCTGTCGAACGCCGAGATCGTGCTCAACGACATCCCGCAGAGCGGCGTCCACGTCGCGGCCATCGCCGCGCCGTTCGCGACGAAGAGCGAGAACGCGCAGGTGCCGGTGATCATCGAAGTGAACGGCAACGATCTTCTCGCCGGCGCGAAGAACAACGTCATCACCACCGACGTCTTCGTCTATGCATTCGACGAAGACGGTCTCGTGCGCGACTCCATCGTGCAGCGCCTTCCGATCGACGTCACGAAAGTCGCCGACAAGCTCAAAGCGACGGGACTGAAGTACTACGTCACGCTCTCGCTGCCCGAAGGAAAGTACGCGATCAAGAGTCTCGTGCGCATCGCCGAGAACGAAGCGAAGGGATTCGCGCGCACCGACGTAGTCGTGCCGAAAGCGGGCGACCTGGCGATGTCGCCGCCGATCTTCGTCGACACCGACTCCGGCAAGTGGCTCATGGTCAAGGGCAGCTCGCACGACAAGACGAACGCCGCGTATCCGTTCGAAGTCAACGGCGAGCCGTTCGTGCCGAGGGCGGAAGCGAAGCTGGCCGCGGGACAGTCGCGGAAGTTCGTCGTGTTCGTGCAGAACGCGGCCCCCGACGAGCTGACGATCGACACGAATCCGAAAGCGAACATGCTCACGCAGCTTCGCGGCGGAACCGGATCGAAGCTCGTGTACGAGCTCGCCGGACAGGCCGGCGCATCGACGCTCAACGTGACGGTGAAGAAGAAGGGGACGAGCGCGGAGCAGTCGACGAGCGTACCGTTGATCGTGCAGTAAGACGCGGAGGCGATCGTGCGTCGTTTGCTCGTGCTGCTGTTCCTGTGGAGGATAGGCGCCCTCGCCTGTCCCCCAGCGGCGGATGGACAGGCGGGGCGCCTATCCTCCACGCTGAAGGCGGCGGTGAAGGAGAGCGTCACCGTCAGTGTCGTCGAAGTGCCGGTCACTGTCGTCGACGCTCAAGGCAATCCCGTTCGCGGCCTCACCGCCGCGAACTTCCGCGTGCTCGATGAAGGGAAGGAGCGGCCGGTCACGTCATTCGACGCCGTCGACTTCGCATCGCTGCGATCGCTCACCGCAACGTCGCCGCTCAATCCCGCCGCCCGCCGCAATTTCATGCTGCTGTTCGATCTCACGTTTTCATCGCCGTCGTCGATCACGCGCGCGCAGCAGGCCGCGCGCGACTTCGTGACGAAGATGGTGCAGCGGCGCGACCGTGTGGCCGTCGCGACGATCGACGCCAATCGCGGCTTTCGACTCGTCACCGCGTTCACGACCGACCGCGCACTGCTCAACGCCGCGATCGCGCATCCCGCCACGTTCACCGGATCGGATCCGCTGCAGATCGCGAAGAACGGCTCCGGCGCCGGCGTTGCCGAGCCGGCCGGAATGGATTTGGGCCGAGGAGGGGCGAGCGAGGAAGTGACGGAAGCCATTCGGCGGATGAACCGGCTGGAGGATCAGTACAGCCGCGACCTCGTGAACCGCGAGCTCGATCAGCTCGCCGGCGTGGCGAAGTCGCTGCGCACGATCGCCGGACAGAAACATGTCGTGCTGCTGTCGGAAGGATTCGATCCGCGGCTCGTGCAGGGACGCGAGGCGGGACTGACGCTCGATCAATATCGCGACAACAACGACATCGAGCACGGCCGCGTCTGGAACGTCGACAACGACAATCGCTTCGGCTCGGCGCAGAGCCTAAACATCGTCGAGAAGATGGCCGACGCCTGCCGCAAGTCGGACGTCATCCTGCACGCCGTCGACATCAAAGGGATTCGCACGTATGTCGACGCGCAGTCGGGCTACGACAAGAGGTCGAACGAGGGACTGCACGTCGTGGCCGGCGCCACCGGCGGCACGGTCTTCAAGAACTCGAACAACATCTCCGACGACTTCCAGCGCGTGATCACGCATCACGAAGTGAGCTACGTCGTCGGCTTCAACGGAGCGACGTCGCAGCCGGGGCGCTTCCATCGCATCCGCGTGAGAGTCGTCAACGCTCCGGCGGGATCGCGGGTGACGGCGCGTGCGGGATATTTCGAAGCAGGCGGCGGCGAGAACAGCGTCGAGCGCTCGTTCTCGAATGCCGAGATCGTGCTCAACGATCTGCCGCAGGACGAGATTCGCGTCGCCGAGCTTGCGGCGCCGTTCGTCACCAGCGGACCCAACGCGCAAGTGCCGGTGATCCTCGAGATCGATGGCGCCGATCTCATTCGCGCCGCGAAGAACGACGTGAGCACGGCCGAGATCTTCGTCTACGCGTTCGACGACGACGGGCTCGTGCGCGACTCGCTCGTGCAGCGCGTCGCGCTCGATCTCGGCAAGGTCCGCGACAAGCTCAAAGAGTCCGGCGTGAAGTACTACGGCACGCTGTCGCTGCCGCAGGGACACTACGCGATCAAGAGTCTCGTGCGCGTCGCGGAGACGCAGTCACGCGGCTTCGTGCGCCGCGACGTCAACGTGCCGGGCGAGAGCGACGTCGCCATCACGCAGCCGCTCTTTCCCGAAGAAGCGGGACGCTGGCTGATGGTCAAAGGAAACTCGCACGACACGACGCACGCCGCCTATCCGTTCGAAGTCAACGGCGAGCCGTTCATCCCCAGCGCAGCCGTGCGCGTCGGCGGCGAACGGCGGCGGAAGTTCTACGTGTTCGTGCAGAACGCGACGCCGGAGGAGATGACGTTCGACACGAATCCGCGGGCGACCGTCGTGTCGCAGCTTCGCAGCACGAACGGGTCGAAGCTGATCTTCGAGCTCGACGGCGCGATTGCGAATGCATCGACGCTCAACGTGACGGTGCGCAAGAAAGGATCGAGTGATGAGCGATCGTCGAGTACGCCGTTGGTGCCGCAGCGCTAGTGTCGGGCGCCGCGTTGCCTGCCCGGCGGCGCAACGATCACGGACACCGTGATAACGCGCGCACCGCTGGCGATGTGAAGTTGCGTCGATCCGGTACGAAGACCGCGCACTGCGATCATCACCGTGCCGCTCGCCGGGATGCGCGCCGCCTTCGGAGCGTCGATGAGCGACGGATCATCCGCGGCGATCGTGATCATCTGATCCGTCGCGTCTCCCGGCACGATCGTGATCGCCAGCGGCTTCTCCTCGCCGGCGACCATCGTGATCGCCGAGGGTGTCGCAGCGAGCTGTCCGGGCGTTCGCACGTTGATCGTCGCGCGCGCCGACGTCCCGTGGCGGCCGTCCGGAAAGGGGATCTCCAGGAACGCCGTCCCCGGCATCAGCGCCTGCACCTTCACGTCGGCGGTCGCACTCCCCGGTTGCAGAACGATCGGATCGATCGCCAGCACGTCGGGAGCAGATGACGTCACGTTCAGTGTCGTTGGCGCAGAGACCGGATTGCCGATGTCGACATGAAGCATCGTCGTTTCATTCGGCGCGACCGATACGTACGACGGCGAGAGCGTGGCGTCATCGTTGGCGATCGTGCAGATGCCGCCGATGATCGTCGGATCGTCGACGAAGCCGGGAGCAGGCATGGAGATGCTGAAGGTTTCGTCCGGCTCCGGCCGCCGATCTCCGTAGATCGTGACCGGAACGAGGCCGCTCGTCGCGCCCGCGGGAATCGCCGTCGGCTGACTCGACACGCTGAGGTCATCGCTCGTCGCGCCGTTCGGCGACAGATGAATGAATCCCCAAACGACGAGCGGACGCGCCAGCGGCGCGGAGAGATGAACCGGGACGAGAGCGTTCGTCGCGCCCTCGTCGCCTTCGACGATGCGAGTGTTCTCGAACGTCAGAGTCGGAACCGGCTCGTCATCGACGATTGCAAGGTCGACGGGGGAGGTCGGGTTGGTATACGCGCCGCCGCTGATCACGCTGATGGACAAGCTGTAGTGGCGCGTTCCCTCGTACACGTGATCGTCGTGAATCGGAATCGCGAAGCTCTTGGCCGTCTCGTTTGGTTCGAATGTGATCGTTCGCTTCGCGTCTTGCATTACGCCCGCCGAGTCGCCGCCGTTCTCGACGCTCACGACGATCGTGCGGCTCAGATCGAGTGTGCGTGAGAGAGCGATCGTGATCGAGCCCGCCGTTTCCAGCGCCGTGAATGACGGCTGTGCAAAGGCAATCTTCGAAGGAGCGTTTGCGATGGTGACGCTGCGCGAGTAAGGGCGCGAGCCGCGAGTGTTCGTGACGGTGGCGACGATGGTGTAGTTCCCCGGCAGCGGAAAGTTGTGCGACGTCGTGTTTGTGCCGGTCACGGTCGCCGGAGGCGTTCCGTCGCCGAAGTCCCAAGTCACCGTGTCGCACGGTTCGATCGTGTATCCGGGATCAGGAATCGCGGGTGGGAAAAATCCGCTCGGCAAAGGAGTGAGCGTCATCTGGATCGTTCCGTTGGCGCAAACATCGCTCAGACACGATGTTACGAGGGCCATGTTCCCCGGCGCAGTCGTCGGACATCCGCTCTGCGCAAAGGCGGCGACACTGCCGGCGAGAAAAACAGCCGCGATTGCTTTCTTCACGCCTCTTGTACGGTGCGCCGCCGTTCTTCGTTTGCGGATCTACAATCAAGATCGGATGAAACGCACACTCGCGGTCTTCGCCCTTGCTGCCGCGCCGCTCTTCGCGCAAGTAAAGGAGACCGTCACCGTCAGCGTCGTCGAAGTGCCGGTGACGGTCGTCGGACGCGACGGCGATCCGATCCGCGGCCTCACCGCCGCGAACTTCGAAGTCATCGACGAAGGAAAGAAGCGCTCGATCTCATCGTTCGATGCGATCGACTTCACGTCGAAAGATGCCGTGCAGGCGATCACTCCGCTGAGTCCTGCAGCGCGGCGCAACTTCATGCTCGTGCTTGATCTGGCGTTCTCGAATCCCGACTCGATTCATCGCGCCCAACGCGCCGCGCACGACTTCGTGGAGAAATCGGTGCTGCCGCGCGACCGCGTCGCCGTTGCCACGCTCGACAAGACGCGCGGCTTTCAACTGTTGACCGCCTTCACGACGGATCGCGCGCTGCTCGCACAGGCGATCGACAACCCTCGCTCGTACCGTTCGGGCGATCCGCTGCAGATCGCGTCGCACAACGTCGTCGATCTCGATCACGACGTCACGATTGCACCGACGGCCGACGCGTCCGACGGCGGCGGACGCGCAAACGCCCTCGCCGAGGCTTCGAAGGCGCTCCACGACCGGGCCCAGGCTACCGAGCTTCCGCACGACGCCTACAACCGCCACGACGTCGATCATGAGATCGAGACTCTCGGCGCCCTCGGCGCATCGCTGCGCAGCGTCAGCGGACGAAAGCAGATCGTGCTGCTCTCGGAAGGCTTCGACTCGATGCTCCTGCAAGGCCGCACCGCGAAAGAAGCGATGACGCGCCGCGCCGAGCAGGAGACGATCGACGTCACGCACGGCGAAGTGTGGAAGGTCGACAACGACACGCGTTTCGGCAATGCCACGTCGACGTCGCTGCTGCAGGAATTCACCGACCTATGCAAGCGATCCGACGTCGTCCTTCACGCCGTCGACATTCGCGGAGTGCGAACCGTGGACGCGCAGTCGAACGAAGCGCTGCACGCGCTCGCCGCGCCGACCGGCGGCACGGTCTTCGAGAACGCCAACGATCTCGCCGCGCAATTCAATCGCATGCTTCACCAGCAGGAAGTCGTCTACGTCCTCGGCATCAACGCGCCCGCCAGCGATCCGGGCAAGTTTCACTCGCTGAAAGTGAAGCTCGTGAACGTGCCGGGCGCGAAGATCTCGCACCGCAGCGGCTACTACGAAGCGGGCGCGCTGACGGACGCGGAGCGCACGCTCACGACCGCGGAGATCATCATCAACGACATTCCGCAGTCGGACCTTCGCATCGCGTCGATCGCCGCGCCCTTCCCCGGCTCCGGCGACAACGCCCAGGTTCCGGTGATCGTCGACATCAACGGCGCCGATCTCCTGGCGAAGTCGGAGGACGAGTCGATCGTTGCCGACATCTACGTCTACGCGTTCGACACCAACGGCCTCGTGCGCGACTCGCTGTATCAGCGGCTCACGTTCGATGCCGCGCGCGTCGGCGAAAAACTGCGCGCCGGCGGATTGAAGTACTACGGAACGCTGTCGCTGCCGCCCGCGACGTACGCGGTGAAGACGCTCGTGCGTTTGCCCGAGCAGCAGAAGAACGGCTACGCGCGCGTCGATCTCGTCGTGCCGGAGAAGAGCGCCATGACGATGTCGCGCCCGATGTTTTTCGAAGACGCGTCGCGCTGGGTGTTGGTCAAAGGAGCGTCGCACGATCCGAACGGCCCGTATCCGTTCACCGTCGGCGACGCCACGTTCATCCCGAGCGCGAGCGCGCGCCAAAGGTTCGCCGTGTTCGTCGAGAACGTCGACAACGCCAGCGTCGACGCGACCGCCGCGTCGCTCGTCTCGAAGAGCGGCAACGCGTTCGTATTCGACGTCGCGCCCGACGCGAAGTCGGTGGAGCTCGCCGTGCGTGGCACGGCCCTCAAGACGAGCGTGCAGTTGCGGTGATCACGCGCTGTCACCACCCCAGCAAGTACGCGAACACCAGCGGCGCCACGATCGAGGCGTCGCTCTCGATGATGTGCTTCGGCGTGTCGATGCCGAGCTTGCCCCACGTGATCTTCTCGTTCGGCACCGCGCCGGAGTACGAGCCGTAGCTCGTCGTCGAGTCGCTGATCTGGCAGAAGTAGCCCCACAGCGGAACGTCGTCGCGCTGCAGGTCTTGATGAAGCATCGGAACGACGCAGATCGGAAAGTCGCCGGCAATGCCGCCGCCGATCTGGAAGAAGCCGATCGACGACTCCTTCGACGTCTTCGTGTACCAGTCGGCGAGCTCGATCATGTACTCGATGCCGGTGCGCACCGTGTGCACGTTCTTCACGTCGCCGCTGATGCAGTGTCCAGCGTACATATTGCCGAGCGTGGCGTCTTCCCATCCAGGGACGAACATCGGCAGATTTTTTTCGGCGGCGGCGATCATCCACGAGTCTTTCGGATCGATCTGATACTGGTTCTTGATCGAGCCGTCGCGCAGGATCTCGTACATGAACTGATGCGGGAAGAGGCGCTCGCCCTTCTTGTCCTTCTCGACCCAATGACGCAGCACCGCCGCTTCGATGCGACGCATCGCTTCACCCTCCGGAATGCACGTATCCGTGACGCGATTCATGTGGCGGTCGAGCAGCGCCTGCTCGTCCTGCGGACTCAGTTGGCGATAGTGCAGCACGCGCTCGTAGTGATCGTGCGCGACCAGGTTGAAGATGTCCTCTTCGAGATTCGCGCCGGTGCAACTGATGGCGTGAACTTTGTCGCGGCGAATCATCTCGGCGAGTGACAGACCGATCTCCGCCGTCGACATCGCGCCCGCGATCGTCACGAGCATCTTTCCGCCGCCGGCGAGGTGCTTCTCGTAATCGTCCGCGGCCGCGACGAGCGCCGCGGCGTTGAAGTGGCGGTAGTGATGTTTGATGAAATCGCGAATTGGTTGCGGCATGGGCGCGAATCGTACACTAACGATTCATGAAGCGATTCGTCCCGCTCCTCGTCCTGTTGTTCGCCGCGCAGAGCGCGCCGCGGCTGCCGCTCGAGACCGACATCCGCGTGCTCGCCGCCGACGACATGGAAGGCCGCGGGCTCGGTACCAAAGGCATCGGTCTCGCCGCCGACTACCTCGAGAAACGGATGCGCGAGATCGGACTCCAGCCGCTCTTCAACGGTTCCTATCGCCAGCCGTTCCCGGTGAAGATCGGAGTGAGCGCGGGACCGGACAACGCGCTCGAAGGCGTCGCGCGCGACGACTGGACGCCGCTCGGTGCGTCGAGCTCCGGCGCGTTCGAAGGACCGATCGCATTCGTCGGCTACGGCATCGACGCGCCGCCGCTGAACTATCGCGACTACGACGGCGTCGATCTCAAAGGCAAAGTCGCGCTGATGCTGCGCTACGAGCCGCAGGAGAAGGATGAAGCGTCGCCGTTCGACGGACGCAGGCCGAGCCGCTGGTCTGCTTTGCGTTACAAAGTACTTCAGGCGAGAGCGCGCGGCGCCGTCGCGGTGATTTTCGCGACCGGACCGCTGCAGGACGAGCCGAAGGATCGCATTCCCGCACTCACGAACGACGGACCGGAGAGTCCCGCCGGCATTCCGGTGCTGCAGGTGAAGACGTCGGTCGCGACGAAGTGGATCGGCGATCTCGCGAAGTGGCAGAAGGACGTCGACTCCGATCTCAAACCGCGCTCGCGCGTGCTCGACATGCACATCAAAGGCAACGTCGACGTGAAGGCGGAGACGGTGACGACCTTCAACATCGCCGGCGTGCTTCCCGGCAGCGGCAATCTCGCGAAGGAGTGCGTCGTCGTCGGCGCGCACTACGATCACCTCGGCTACGGCGGCGAGGGATCGATGAAGCCGAACGTCCGCGCCATTCATCACGGCGCGGACGACAACGCTTCGGGAACCGCAGGTGTGCTGGAGATCGCGGAGCGACTGAAGACGATGAATCCGTCGCCATCGCGCACCGTGATCTTCGTTCTCTTCTCCGCCGAAGAGCGCGGCCTCGGCGGCTCCGGATGGTTCGTCAATCACTATCCGATGGCGATGACGAACGTGATCGCCATGCTCAACCTCGACATGATCGGCGCGCTGCGCGACAACAAAGTGACGGTGTTCGGCACCGACTCTGCGCCGGAATGGAAAGCGATCATCGCGAAGGCGAACAACGGACTGACGTTGACGGAGACCGGCGACGGGTATGGTCCATCTGACCAGACCTCGTTCTACGCTGCACACGTTCCTGTGCTGCATCTCTTCACCGGCGCGCACGAGCGCTACCACACGCCCGAGGACACGGCGGACTCGATCAACTTCTCCGGCGCCGATCGCGTGGCCATGCTCACCGCGAACATCGCGGAAGGATTGCGCGAAGGTTTGGCGACGCCGCACTACGCGCGCACGTCGTCTGCTCCCGCGATGGCCGGCGACAGCCGCGGCTACGGCGCCTACCTCGGCACCGTGCCGGACTACAGCGCGATGGATGCGACGACCGGCGGCGTGCTCTTGTCCGACGTGCGTCCCGGTTCGCCCGCCGAAAAAGCGGGCATCAAAGGGGGCGACCGCATCATCTCGATCGGCGGCACGCACATCGAGAACCTCTACGACATGACGTACGCGCTGCAGGATCACAAACCGGGCGACACGGTCGACGTCATCGTCGTCCGCAGGAACGAGCATGTCACGCTCCGCGCGACGCTCGCGTCCCGTTCCGGTGGCGGACAGGCGCCCTCGGCTGTCCAGGCCGGAAAGCCCTTCGAGAAAACATTCGACGGCGAGAAGCACTTCAAGAACATCCGCCAACTCACCTTCGGCGGCGAAAACGCGGAGGCGTACTTCAGCCCCGACGGCAAGAAACTCATCTACCAATCAACAGCGAACGGCGCGCAATGCGATCAGGAGTTCATCCTCGATCTCACGACCGGCGAATCGAAGCGCGTCTCGAGCGGCAAAGGCCGCACTACGTGCGGCTACTTCCGCTATCCGTCCGCAGATCGCATCGTCTACGCGACGACGGAGAACGCCGGCGACGACTGTCCGCCGCCGCCCGATCGCTCGCACGGCTATGTCTGGGCCGTGTATCCGGCGTACGACATCGTCGAAGCGAATCCCGACGGCTCGAACGCGCATCGCATCACGACCACGAACGGCTACGACGCCGAAATGACGTGGTGCCACAAAGGCGGGAAGGCGGTCTTCACGTCCGTGCGCGACGGCGATCTCGATCTCTACGAATGGAGCGAAGACGGAAAGGTCAAGAGGTTGACGAACACGCCCGGCTACGACGGCGGCGCGTTCTACAACGCCGATTGCACGGAGATCGTCTGGCGCGCGTCGCATCCGGACGGCAAAGCGCTCGACGACTATCGCTCGCTGCTCGGCAACGCGCTCGTGAAGCCGACGACGATGGAGCTCTTCGTCATGAACGCCGACGGCACGAATCAGCGGCAGATCACGAAGAACGGCGCCGCGAACTTCTGCCCGTACTTCACGCCGGACGGGAAGAAGATCATCTACAGCTCGAATGCCGGCGATCCGAAAGGACGCGAGTTCGATCTCTATCTGATCGCGAAGAGCGGCGGCGATGCGGAGCGCATCACCACCGCCGCGGGCTTCGACGGCTTCCCGATGTTCAGCCCCGACGGTCAATACGTCGTCTGGGCGAGCAATCGCGCCGATCCGCAGTCACACGAGACGAATCTCTTCATCGCGCGATGGGTGGAGTGATCGCGAGCAGCGCGATTGTCACGACGCCCCACGCGATCTCGCGCCATCCGATGACTTTCGCGCGCGGCGCTTCATGAGTCACGCCCCACGCTGCGCGTGCGAAGAGCACGAAGTACGCAGCGATCGCGCCCGGCGTTCCGACGAACAATCCGTACGCCAGCGCGAGCGCGTGAAACGCCATCGCGATCCACTTGTTCGCGCGCCCGAGGAGTGCGTGGACGAAGAAGATGGAGGGGACGCTGCGCGCGGCGATGAGCGCCATCAGCGTGAACGCCGCCGGGTACGACAGTCCCGCTGCGATGCCGACTGACGCGGCGGTGCTCGACATCGCGATCGCGCCGCAAACCTCCGGCACGATGGAGCGTCCTTTGCGCCGCGCGTCCTGAATCATCGTCACGATCGCGAGCGGCGCGACCATCGCGAACGGCACGAGGATTCGCGCGCTGCTCTGCGACACCGCGAAGGCGATCGAGTACGTCGCGAGCACGGAGTACCAGCCGGCGAAAACCCAGCACCACGTCGTGCGCGCGAAGGCGTGTCCGCGCACGAGATCCTGCAGCGCGAGCTTCAGCGGATGCCGCGCGAGAAATCCGAAGAACGCGGCGGCACCGACCAGCGCGCCCGCGCGCGAGGGCGCAACGAGCATCGCCAATGCGAGCGGCTCGAGCAGAATCCCCCAGCCGCCGTGCTCCACCGGAAGCGCCAGCGGCCGGAAGTTCACCGCCGCCGGACGTTCAGTAGACGCAAGTGACGCCATCGGCCACTCCCGACTCCAACGCGTCAGCGCGCGGGAAGAGGATGTTGTTCTCGAGGTGAATGTGCCGATGCAGATCGGCCTCGAGCGCGGTGAGCTGTTCGTACAGCGCGCGGAAGCTGATGCACGCATCCGGCGGCAGCTCGTAATGATTCGTCGCCATCTGCAGCCCGGCCAGAACGTCGGCCGCCGCTTCGTGCTCCATCATCATCATCCGGATCGGGTTCTTCACCGTGCCGAAGAACGGCGGCGGGCCGTCGGGGTTCGTTTCGAGCTGCTCGATGTACGGAAAGAGCACCTGCTCCTCTTTCATCATGTGCGGGAAGAGATCGTTGTAGAGCTGATCGACGAGATCGCGCACGGAATTCATCTCGGGATGATTCGCTCCGTGGCGGAACGCCACTTTGTTCGCGAGCTGCTTCACCGTCTCCAGCGTTTCGCGCGTGTAGACGTGATGCGTATCGATGATGAATCGCTGCAACGTCACGAGCGATTCGTTCGACCAGTCGCGCGTGTCATCGGTGTCGCGCGGATCGCCGATCGCTTCGAGCAGCTCGTCGACGGTCACGCCCGCACTCGCACACGCTTCGGGAACGCTGCGGTTGCCGTGGCAGCAGTAGTCGATCTTCCAATGTTCGAACACGCGAATCGCGCTCGGAACGGTGACCGCGATCTCTCCAATCGTCTTGCCGTTGATGTCCATGGCCATCTCCTTTTCTCTGCAGTCGAGAGTAGGAGGGGCGCTCACGCGGCACCATGATTTTTGTCATAAGCTCCGGTGCGGGATGACACTCGACGGAATTCCGTTCGATGCGGTGCCGCTGCTGGCCTCGCTGAAGAAGGACGACCGCGACGCGCTCGCGCCGCTCTGCCGCCTTCACGACCACGACAAGAACGACTTCGTCTTCTACGAAGGCGATCCCGCCGACCGCATTCACTTCGTGGTCACCGGCCGCATCAAGATCGTCAAAGCCGCCGGCGTCCGCGACGTCATCATCGAGATCCTCGGCAGCGGCGAGCCTGTCGGCGCGGTCGCGGTATTCGAGCGCCGCCCGTTTCCAGCGAGCGCGATCGCGCTCGAGCCGTCGCGCATCCTGTCGATTCCGGAGCGCGAGTTCTTCACGCTGCTGGAGCGGCGTCCCGAGATGGTGCGCCATCTCCTCGCCGGACTGACGATGCGTCTCATCACGCTGAACAAACGGCTCGCCGACATGACCGGATCGGCGGAGCATCGCCTGGCGCGTCTCTTCATCACGCTCGCCGATCGCGTCGGCGTCAAGCGCGGCGACGGCGTCTTCGTTCCGCTCGCGCTGTCGCGTCAGGAGATCGCCGATCTGATCGGCACGACGCTCGAGACCGCGATCCGCATGATGAGCCGCTGGCAGAAGGACGGTGTCGTGCTGACGGAGAAGAGTGGCTTCGCGATTCCGGACGTCGACGCGTTGCGCGACTACGCCGCGGAGTAGCTACGCGGCGCGGTGGCGTTCGTAGTCGTTCTTCATGAACGCAACGTAAGAGAATGCCGCGACGGCGCTCACGATGAAGAACGTGTAACCGAAGGCCAGCGTTACCGGCTCGGAGCCGTTTGGAAGGCTGTACCCCCAAATCGAGGCGCCCAAGCCGAAGACGCTCCAGGTCGCGCTCAGTGCTAGCCATTTCCGCAGCCACGGCCGGCGTGTTTCTTTGTCCACCGCCTGCTTGATGTGAAGGCAGGTGACGGCAATCAAGCACCAAAAGAAGTGCAGGATTTCGACCGCCGTCGCATACCACAACATCCAGCGAGCGGCGCCGCGGCTGATGTTCGACGGAGTACTGAATGTGAATCGCGCCACGATCGCATAGCAGAACGAGTACGACGCGAGGTCGAGCAGGATGAGAAGAACGCGCGTCCAGTAGTCACTATAGATCGTGTCGATGTCGACGTCGCTGTAGTAGAGGACGTTGTCGATGACGACGCGCGTGACGAAGATCATCGCGGCAAGTGCGACGAGAAAATTCGCCCACGTCTGTGGCACGCGCGGGTTCGCCATCACGAACGAGACGGTGTTCCTCAGCGCGTCCGCCACGAGCAGGCCGGCAATGATGCCGAGCAGCGCCCGCATCGAGAGATGCAGGCCTGTCGCTTTTTGTTCAGGCATGACGGCGTTATAGCACGCCGCCCGCCGCCGCCGCCGTCGGCAGCATCACGCGAAACGTCGTCCCTGCGCCGATCCCGTCGCTCCACACCGACACCGTGCCGCCGTGCGCTTCGACGAGGTACTTCACGATCGAGAGTCCGAGGCCGAGGCCTTTGTGCTCGCGGGCGCGAGAAACGTCGGACTGGCGGAACGGCTCGAAGACGTGCGGCAGGAACGACGCGTCGATGCCGTCGCCTGAGTCGCGCACTTCGATCAGCGCCTGCTCCTCCGCACGCGACATGACGACGTTGATCACTCCGCCGCGCGGCGTGAACTTCACCGAGTTCGTGATCAGGTTCCAGATGATTTGCTGCAGGCGGTCGGGATCGCCGGAGACGCGGATGGCCGGCTCGAAGGAGGTGAGGATGGAGATCGACTTCGCCTCTGCGGCGGGACGCATCGACTCCACTGCGGCATGAACGACTTCCTGAAGATCGAGCGTGTGCATCGAGAGGCGCAACTTGCCGGTGAGCGTGCGCGAGACATCGAGGAGGTCTTCGATCAGTTTCTTCTGCACCGATGCCGATCGCTGGATCGTGGCCAGGCCTTCGCGCAGGATCTCGCGATCGATGGTGTCGTCGCCGAGGATCGACGACCATCCGAGAATCGTTGCGAGCGGCGTGCGCAGCTCGTGCGAGACCATGGCGATGAACTGATCCTTCATGCGATTCGCGTCTTCGGCGCGTTCTCGCGCAATGCGATTCGCGCGCGCCGTCGCTGCCACTTGCGCGAACGTGAGGAGGAGGAGCAGCGCAGAGACGGTGGTGGAGACGACGACACCTTGCAGCGCGCTGCGTCCGCTCGTGTCGGCGTTCACGCGCGAGACGCGGCGCTGCCGTTCTTCTTCTTCGCGCATGTCGTCGATCGCGGCACGCACGCGTTCGGCGGATCCGGCGGCCATCGCGGCGCGGACGATCTGCAGTCGGCGGCGCTGCTGCGGCTCGTTTGCGGTGAGTGCGGCGACGCGTTCGAGATCGCCGCGATCGAGTGCAGCGATCGTGTCGCTGTCGCGGCGAAGGTCCTGAAAGTTCCCGATGACGACGAGGATGTTGCGATATCCCATCAGTCCGCTCAGTGCGATCACACTGAACGCGACGGCCGCCGCCAGCACGACTGCGTTGCGCAAGCGAATCCGCTCCTGCGAGTCTTACGAGCGCGCGCGCCGGACGTTGAATGACCGCACGAGGCCGATGAACGTCACCGTCCACGCCGCGAGCGCGATGAACACGAACACCCGCGGCAACATCATCAACATCGAGATTCCCGTCACCTCGGACAAACGAACGGTGCCGACCGTGTACATCCCGAGAGGAAACACCGCGCCCCAATAGAGCGGGTTGTACGTAAGGGGAAAACGTTTGTAGACGTGCCGCCAGAAGCCGAGGATGAGGAGCATCGGGATCCACCACGTCGCGGTCGCCCAGAAGA
>Ga0075425_100001611_pt1 | contig 22140 bp, 22 predicted proteins | sample SoiMethybrSBSTD4_FD_75300 | JGI IMG/M metagenome (GOLD analysis project Ga0075425, IMG submission 75300) | Bulk soil microbial communities from a Populus tree surrounding site in Tennessee, USA - Soil MetaG P. TD hybrid SBSTD4 | ecosystem: Environmental > Terrestrial > Soil > Tree plantation... | reverse complement strand
CGGCTCGAGGCGGAGCGGGGTGTGGCGGGCGAGCACCTCGAAGTCGCGGTCGGCACTCAGCAAGCTCGCACCCGCTCCGATCGTCGGAACTGCGATCAGGCAGTCGGTGAGTTCGCGCACCGTCTCTCCTGCCGCTCGGCAATCGCGGAAGAGCTGAGCAGCCTGTTCGAAACCGGTGAGCCCGCCCAGCTCGAGCACCGGGAAGCTGAGGAGCCGCCCGCGCAGGCCAAGCAGTTCGTACGGTGAGAGATTGCCGGCGAGAAGTTCCATGACGACGACCTCGGTAACCGCGAGTTCGGCACGCGTTTCGAGCAGCGCACGGAGCCTTCGGTGCGTGGCGCTTCCGGATCGGCGGAAAAACTCGATCCAGGCGGACGTGTCAACGACAATCACCAGTCGGGAAATCGAGTCTTGCGCATCTCGTCGAGGTCGCCCTCCCAGCCCATTCCCTCGAGGTCGAGCATGTCCCGTTGGGTGTAGTTACCGACCAAACGCCGCAGCGCGAAATCGATCGCCTCGCGCTTCGTGCGCAGACCGTAGAGCTGCATCACCCGCCCGATCAGCTCGTCGTCGACGACCACGTTCGTCCGGCCCATGTCACCATCCTACACATGAATACACCTAGAGGTGTAGGACGGGTCACTCATCCGCCGTCGCCCGCGCCTCGGCCCGATCCGCCCGCACCTGGCGCCAGATGAGGTCGACGTTCGGCCCGAGGAAGCCGAGGGCGAGGAACGGCAGTGCGGGCAGCCCAATGGACTCGAAGGCTGTCGCGAGCGCGAGGGTGGCGCCGAAGGACAGCGTCATCGCGAGCCAGGTCCAGCCGACGCGGAGGCCGAACCGGTCGGCGCTGGCGAGGAAGAGGGCGAAGAAGAGCAGGTCGGGGATCCCGAGGCGAGCGGCGCCGCCTCCCGGCACCGGGAAGGCGAACGAGAGCGCGGTGAAGACGCCCTCCTTGTGGTGGATGATCTGCTTCGTCGGCCCGCGGAAGACGGAGAAGATGTCGACCCACGGCACCAGAAGCGCGACGAGCACGATCCAGGACAACCGCTCGAAGTAGGCCGCGAACAGGAAGCCGATAAAGGTCGCCGCTGCGAGCTTGGCAAAGTTGGCGGCGGCGCCGAGATCGGCGATCTCCAGCAAGACGGCCGCGGCCACCGCGCCGAGCGCCAGCACGGGCAACGCTCGGGCGGACCGGAGCGGAAGCGCCAGGTACACGAGCGCGAAGACCGTCGGAAGCAGCCCGAACGCGAGCAAGGCGACCGTCCACCAGGTCGGGATCGGCTCGAGATGGCCCGCGATGCCGTAGTAGACGCCGAGCGCGATCGAGAGCGGGACGACCGCCAGCGCGCGGACTGCGGTTTCGCGCGACCTCAGTACGGTGGCAGTTCCGCCCACCACGGCCCCAGCGCCTTGAACGCCCGCCAGAATCGCGTCTTGGCAGCCTGCTCGTCGAGGGACTCGTCGATGTCGGGCACGACGATCGCCTGCACGGTCGGCGTCAGCTCCTGCAGCTCGCCGAGCGTCGGTTCCAGCCGGCGGGAGAGCGGAAACTCGAGATCGTTCAGGAACGCCATCGCATCGTCTCCCATGAGAACGACCAACTTCGGCTGGACGATGTGCAGCTCGCGAAAGAGGAACGATCGGGCCTCTTCGGCCGGCTCGCCGTCGTACTTCAGGCAGTTCGTGCCGTAGACCTCCATGGGATCGATTCGCAAGCGCTGCAGGGACTTGAGCAGCGCGTCGCCGACGCGTCCGTAGAACGCGACGCCCTCCTGCACCTCGGAGGGCTTCGGCGTGTGCTTCAGCAGGAAGATGTCGGCGAGGGGGTGACCGGATCCGAGCACCGGGACAGCGCCTCGCGAGACGGCGTGCGCGATCTCGTCCCCGAGCTCGTTGATCTCGGCGATTGCCTTCTCGAGGTACTTCTCGTAAATCTCGTCGGTCGGCACGGAGCGCACGGACACGGGGTTGGTTGGACTTCTCCCCTAGCGGACGCGTTCCTTTGCCTGCGCCACCCACTTCAGCGACTGCAGGTACATCAGCGACTTCGGCCGGCGGATGATCTCCCCGGAGCGCAGGCTGATCAGGAACTCCTCCGGCGTCTCGAACCTCCGCATGCGGACGAGCCCGGTGCCGAGCCCCTGGAGGACGTGTGCGTCGGAGCCGGCACCGGTCACGAGGTCGTACTTGCGGGCGAAGCGGACGGCCTCGTCGTTGTCGGCATCGAAGAGCAAGCGCGCGTTGTAGGTCTCGAGGATGTCGATGTCAGCGAGGTGCTTGTGGAGCGTGCCCGGGTCCGCGACCGTGTGCATGCGGTCGAAGGGATGGGGGACGTAGACGAGGCCGCCCTGCTCCCGGATCGCCGTGATCGTGTCCTCGAAGCTCAGCCCGCGAGGGATCTCCTCCCTCAGGAAGAGGCCGATCACCTCGCCCTGACCATCCGTCTTCACCTCCTCGCCTGGGATCACGGTGAGCGGCCGTTGCTCCGCAAGCCTTGCTGCCTCCTGCGCGCCGCCGAACACATTGTGGTCGGTGACGGCAATCGCGCCGAGCCCGATGGCCTCGGCGTGATCCAGCAGGTCGACGACGTCGATCGAGCAGTCGTGCGACCAGGAGGTGTGGAGGTGGAGGTCGCAAACGATCCACTCGCGGCCCGAAAGCGGGTCGGCAAGCGGTGCCTGCTGGCGACGGCGTCGCGCGAGCCCCGCGTACACGCCGTCGAGCTCCTCGGCGACGGCGGAGAAGCTCTCCAGCTCGGCCTTCGCGCGGCACTTCGCCGCGACGTCGGCGCGGACGTCCGCGTCCTCGGCGAGACGCGCCAGCGCCGCGCCGGCCAGTTCCGGCTGCGCCGCGACCCCGGCTGGTCGGGCGATCGCGGTGCCTGCGGCCTCGGCCTCGAGGGCCGCGCGCTGCAGGCCGCGGAGCGCTGGAACGAAGATCGCGGCCTCGTTCAGGAGCGGCGCCCGGGCGGGCCCGGATCGCAGCGTCCGGACGTGGATACGGTCGCGGAGCGAGAGCGGAACCGTCGGCCGTCCGGCGAGCGGCTTCGTCCGCAGGAAGACGAGCTCCCACCCGTCCAGCTCGCGGAGCGCCCGGAGCACGGATCGCGTCAGCGGGCGTTCCCCGGGCCGCCACTCGAGCACGATCAGGTTGCGCTTCTCGCCGGGGTGGAAGAGCTCTGTGTCGACGCCCGGCGAGATCAGCCGGTAGTCGCCGGGCAGGCGCTCCCTCCCTGCCGAGAGCGCCTCCGGGCTCGTGGCCAGCAGGGCATCGATCCGCGTGCGGATTCGCGTCCGCTGCGCGCGCCCCGGTGGATACGCGAGGCGGTCCGGCGAGAAGACGGTGGCCACCGCGAGTGCGCGGGTGTCGCGCAGCGCGAGGTACGACAGGCTCGGGAGGCCCGGCTCCATCCCGTGGACGAGGTCGTACTGTCCGCGGGCGAGGGCGAGCGCAAGGTTCGCGCGGACACCGACGGGGACGCCCATGCTGCTCCGCCTCGAGATGGGGAATGCCGGACCGACCGCGACGACGCCGCTGCCGGCGCCGGCCATCAGTGCGCGACGCCCGTCGAGCAGGTCACGCGCTCGCCCGGAGGGGGCGAGCACCGTTATGTCGTGTCCGAGCGCGCGCAGGCTCGTCGCGACGCCGGCGACGTGCTCGTTGACATCGTGAGGCTGCGACCAGGAGAAGGGCGTGACGAGGCAGACGCGAAGCGGCATCTTCCGCCGAGTGTAGTGCGCGTCCTGATTCCGGAGTAGAGTCGACCCTGGTGGAGAGCTATGACCGCGGGCAGCTGCTTGGCCACGCCGGCAAGCTGGCGGTCGCGCTCGGCGGCGGCGCCATCCTGGCGGCGTGCTCGTCCGGCTCGAAGCAGTCGGCGACGACGCAGAGGCGAACGCCTACCCGTGCGACGACCACGGCGCACCTGCCGAACGCGCCGCTTCGCGGGCCGACCTCCGCGGAGCTCCGCCAGCTTCGGCGCGAGCTGGGCGGACGGGTGGTCGCGCGAGGGCAGCCGGGCTACAACAAGTCGCGGCTCATCTACGACACGACCTTCGACAACATCAAGCCCCAGGCCATCGCGTACTGCCGGTCGCTCGCTGACGTCGAGAAGACGATCCGCTGGGCCCGCAAGCACGGCATTCGCATCGTGCCTCGCTGCGGCGGCCACAGCTACGGCGGCTACTCGACCACGGCGCAGGGCGTGGTCGTCGACGTCACCCGCATCAAGCAGATCAACGTCAGAAGCGGCTCGGCGACGGTCGGCGCGGGCGTTCCCCTTATCAGCCTCTACGCCGCCCTCTGGAAGCATCGCGTCACGGTTCCGGGGGGCTCGTGTCCGACCGTCGGAATCTCGGGCCTGGCGCTCGGTGGCGGCGTCGGCCTGTCGGGGCGGAAGATGGGCACGACCGCCGACAACATCCGGCAGGTGACGATCGTGACGCCGACGGGCAAGGCGCTCGTCTGCAACGCGAATCAGAACTCAGACCTGTACTGGGCCTGCCGGGGAGGAGGAGGCGGCAACTTCGGGATCGTCACGAGCTTCGTGTTCGACACACACCCGGTCGGCGAGGTGACGACGTTCTTCATCGAATGGCCGTGGGGTGACGCCGCCGAGGTCATCCGGAAGTGGCAGGAAGTCGTCCCGCACGGGCCGGACGCGCTGTTCGGGCTCTGTAGCCTGGCCTCGACCGGGAACCCGCAGGGGTCGCCGAGCGTCTCATCGGGCGGCCAATTCTTCGGCTCGGAAAGCGAGCTCCGCTCGGTTCTCCGGCCGCTCCTCCAGATCGGCGCGGCGCGTCCGACCTTCGTCCGCAGGAACTATCTGGACGCCGCCCTCTACTTTGCCGGCTGCTCGGGAAAAACGGTGCCCGAGTGCCTCCAGTCCGGTCGCTCGACCTTCAAGGCGAAGTCCAGCTACGTGCTCGAGCCGACGAAGAAGGCCGGCATCGAGGCGCTCATTCGCGGCGTCGAGGAACGGCAGCGCAACGCGCACCTGGGCGGCGGCGGCGTGATCCTCGACTCGTACGGCGGCGCGATCAACAAGGTCCCGGCGGCGGCGACCGCGTTCGTCCACCGGAACGCGATCTGCTCGCTGCAGTTCTACGCCGGCTGGGAGCAGAGCGCGCCGGCCTCGGTCGTCCAGGCCAACCTGCGCTGGATCACGACCTACTACGCCTCGGTGCGACCGCACGTGTCGAAGTTCGCATACCAGAACTACATCGATCCGAGCCTCGCGGACTGGCAGCAGGCGTACTACGGCTCGAACCTCGCGCGGCTCGTCTCGATCAAGCGCAAGTACGACCCCTCGAACTTGTTCCACTTCCACCAGAGCATCCCGACACACCTCTAGCGCCGGGAGTGGATCGACGCGAGTTCCTCCGCCGCTCGGCCGCCGTCGCTCTCGTGGGCATAGGCGTCGAGTCCGCGCTCGCGGCAAACCGGCCCTCGAGCCGAGCCCTCCGCGAGCTCGCCCGCGACCTGCGCGGACCGGTGGTGACGCCGGGCGCTGCCGGCTACGCCGCCGGCCGGTTGCTGTACAACCCGCGGTTCGACGGCTTCCACCCACGCGCGATCGCCTACGCCGCGTCGACCGAGGACGTCGAGCGCGCAATTCACTGGGCGCGGAAGCACGAGTTCCGGCTGACCCCGCGCTCCGGCGGCCACAGCTACGGCGGCTACTCGACGTCCGAAGGGATCGTCCTCGACGTCACGCGCCTGCGGCGCGTTCGCGCGCAGGGCGGGACGGCCTCGATCGATGCCGGGGCGCTTCTGATCGATGCTTACTCCAGCCTCGCGGCGAGCGGCGTCACGATTCCGGCGGGGACGTGCCCCAGCGTCGGGATCGCCGGTCTCGCGCTCGGCGGCGGCCACGGCTATGCGGCGCGCAAGCTGGGCCTGACGTGCGACGCGATCGAGAGCCTCACGATCGTCACCGCCAACGGTCACAGGCTCGTCTGTAGCGGACGACAGCACGCCGATCTGTTCTGGGCCTGCCGCGGCGGCGGCGGCGGAAACTTCGGCGTCGTCACGGGGTTCCGGTTCCGGACGACCCCGGTCCAGGACGTCTCGTACTACTCGATTCAGTGGCCGTGGCGAGACGCCGCCGCCGCGTTCGACGCCTGGCAGCGGTTCGCGCCGCACGCCCCGGACGAGCTCTCGTCCACGCTCTTCCTCGCGGCGACGAAGACCGCGACGGCCACGCCCGCGATCACATCGGGCGGACAGTTCTTCGGCTCCGCGTCGCAGCTGCAGACGTTGATCGCCCCGCTCGCCGCGGCGGGCGATCCGATCCGCGTCCAGGTGGGGACGCTCGGCTACCTCGACGCGGTCAAGCGGTGGGCCGGCTGCGCGAGCGACACCATTGCGGAATGCCATGTGGCGGGCAAGTCGCCCCACGGCATCCTCCCGCGGCTCACGTTCAAGGGCGCGTCCCAGTACGCCGACGCTCCGCTACCGGCCGAGGGGATCGGGCGGATCCTGACGGCGCTCGAGACGAGGCAGGCCGATCCACGGCTCGGCCGAGCGGAGGTGATCCTGGACGCCTACGGCGGTGCGATCTCGCGCGTCGGCAAGGAGGCGACGGCGTTCGTCCACCGCGACGCGCTGTGCTCGATCCAGTACGTGGCGATCTGGAAGCAATCGGATCCGGCGTCCGTCGTCCGAGCGAACCTGCGCTGGATCGAGTCGCTGACGGCCGCCGTTCGGCCTTTCGTCTCGCGCTTCAGCTACCAGAACTACATCGATCCCAGCCTTGGGGACTGGCAGCAGGCGTACTACGGCTCGAACCTCGCGCGGCTCGTCTCGATCAAGCGCAAGTACGACCCGTCGAACTTCTTCCGGTTCCGTCAGAGCATTCCGACGCGGCTCTAACGCGACGGAGCCCGACCCCGAGCGCCGCCAGAACGAATCCAACCGGCGCGAGGAGCGCGAGCGTGAACCACGTCGGAAGCGGCTCGCCGCGTCCGTCCGCGGGATAGCCCGCCGGCACTGCGATCAGCACCGCGAGCACCGGAAGCAGCAGGGCCCACCAGCGCCCGAGGAGGAACGCCGAGACCAGCTGGACGATGCCGAGGGTAAACAGCACGGCGATCGACGCGACGTCGTTGCCGTACGTCAGCTGGTGCTCGGCGATCCCGTACACGAATCCGACCACGCCCGCCACGAAGAGGGCGAGGCCGGCGAGCTCGGAACGAGCGTCAGGCGGGGGCACCCTCACGCGTTCGCACCTTGCGCCGGTGCTGCTTGATGAAGCGCTCGACGAGTTCGTACGCCTCGTCGTCGACGATCTGCTTCGCCGGCGACTTCATCAGGTAGGCGCTCGGCCCCTCGAGCGCGCCGCCGACGCCGTTGTTGAGCGCGAGCTTGGCGAGGCGGACGGCGTCGATGACGATGCCGGCCGAGTTCGGCGAGTCCCAGACCTCGAGCTTGAGTTCGACGTTCAGCGGCACGTTGCCGAACGACGTGCCCTCCATGCGGATGTACGCCCACTTGCGGTCGGTCAGCCACGGCACGTAGTCGGACGGGCCGACGTGGACGTTCCGGGCGCCGAGGTCGTAGTCGAGCATCGACGTGACCGCGGTCGTCTTCGAGATCTTCTTCGACTCCAGGCGGTCGCGCTCGAGCATGTTGAGGAAGTCGGAGTTCCCGCCCACGTTGAGCTGCATGGTGCGGTCGAGGTGGACGCCCCGCTCGCGGAACAGCGACGTCAGCACGCGGTGCGTGATCGTGGCGCCGACCTGCGACTTGATGTCGTCGCCGATGATCGGCAGCCCCGCATCCTCGAAGCGCCGCTGGAAATGTCCGCCCTTCGCAATGAAGACCGGCATGCAGTTCACCATCGCGCAACCCGCCTGCAGGATCTGCTCGGCGTACCACTTGGTGGCCTCTTCCGAGCCGACCGGGAGGTAGTTGACGACGACGTCGGTTCCGGTGTCGCGGAGGACCTGCGCCACGTCGACCGTGTCGCCGGGCGCCTTCTCGACGACCTCGGACAGGTACTTGCCGAGCCCGTCGTGCGTCATGCCCCGCATGACCTTGACACCGGTCGCGGGCACGTCGGCGAAGCGGTACGTGTCGTTGGGCGGCGCCCAGATTGCGCTCGCCAGGTCCTGGCCGACCTTCCCCTTGACGACGTCGAACGCGGCGGAGAACTCGACGTCGCGGACGTGGTAGCCGCCGAGATCGACGTGCATCAGGCCGGGCACGAACTGGTCGGGATCGGCGTCCTTGTAGTACTCGACGCCCTGGAGGAGTGAATTGGCGCAGTTGCCCACGCCGATGATCGCGACGCGGACCTTGTCCTCGCTGCGGCGCGGCTTTCCGTTGGTCGATGCCATGGTGTCCTTTCTCACGCCAAGGCCCTCGGCCAGCGTGTCGAGGATGAAGTCGTTGGTATTGGCGTTTCTCTCCGCCGCCCGTCGCTTGAGCTTCTCCGAGAGGTCGGGTGGCATGCGCAGGACGACGTCGCCGCTTGCGCCCGGAGCCGTCGCCTGGCGGCCGGACGGCTCGAATGGAACGCCGACCCGCGACGCAAGGATGCCGACGGCGACGTCGTTGAGGTTCGAGCGGCGCGCCGTCACCTCGTCGGCGAGGCGGCGCTTCAGCTCGCCCGGCATCCGGACGAGGACGGTCTTCCTGCTAGCACTCATCTGCTAGCAACAAAGCCTAGCACTAACGCTTGCGCAGCTCCCGGCGAACGTGCAGCACGCGCTGCAGCACCGTGATCCACGCGGTCGCGGTGAGCAGGTAGATCGCGTAGGGGAGGACGCCCCAGGGAGCGAGCGCAAGGCCGACGCCGATCACGACGACGCGCTCCGCCCGGCTCCCGATTCCGACGTCGCCGCGAATCCCGAGCGCCTCTGCGCGCGCGCGCGTGTAACTGACGAGGAACGAGCCGACGACGGCCGCGAACGTGAACGCCAGCGCGACCTCCTCGCGCTGGCGGTAGAAGACGAGCGCGATCGCGCCGAGCACGAAGGCCTCGCTGACCCGGTCCGTCGTCGAGTCGAGGAACGCGCCAAACGGCGTGCCCTTCCCGCTGCGGCGCGCGAGCGCGCCGTCGAGGATGTCGAGGATCGAGCCGATGACGAAGATCGAGCCGCCGAGGTAGTAGAAGAGGATCTCGTTCCGGTACTCGAAGTAGACGAGCACCGCCGCCACGGCGCAGAGCGTCACGCCTGCGGCCGTCAGCGCGTTCGGCGTCACCCGGGTGCGGGCGAGGCTGGTAACCGATCGTGCGGCGAGACGCCGGACGCCGTCCGTATAGGTCTGCCGGACCCGGGCAGGCCCCGACGACTCTGAGCTCACGCTAGCCCGAGGGGGCCGGCTCGGTGCGCCGCAGGATCCGAGGCATGCCGTAGATCACGGCGGCGGCGAGCAGGGCGACGACGATACCGCCGACCACGTCGAGCCAGAAGTGGTTGCCGGTCGCCATCACGACGAACCACACCCACGCGGGCCACAGAAGCCAGACGATCTTCAGCGGCCACGGGCGCAAGAGCAGGGCCAGCGCAACGCCGATGATCAGCGCGTCGGCGGCGTGCAGGCTGGGCATGGCCGCGTACGGGTTCGCGGCGAGCTGGATCAGCCCGCTCTGGTGGTTGACCGAGCCGTAGGCAGACAGCGTGTCCATGAAACCGAAGCTCGGGAACATGCGAGGCGGCGCGGTCGGGAGCAGGACGTAGCCGATGAGCCCGATCACGTTGGCCAGCAGGAGCAGGTTCCGCACACGCAGGAAGTACTCGTTGTGCCGCAGGTAGATGAACAACAGGGCGAGGCCGACGACGGTGAACTGCGACATCCAGTACGTCCAGTTCGCGAACGTCGTCAGCAACCCCGGATGGTCGATGAAGCGCTGGAGGCTGACCTCGAACAGCGCGTGTGCGTGGCTCTCGATGTCGATGACCTTGAGGCCGTTGTGGAACGCCCGCGTCGTGTCGCGATCGGCGAGCCCGCGGACGACCTGGTAGGCCAGCCCGAACCCGAACCAGATGACGAGCTGGCGGGCGAAGTCGCCCCACCCTCGGGGCAGGTATCGGCGGCCAAAAGCGGTTACGTACGTCATGAGATCGAGCGGATGCTCACCAGAGCATGTGTCGAAGTTGTCAATTCTAGACGTCTGTCTTGATGCCTCGTCCTAGCTCGTGCTTTCCCTCCCCATCCATTCAACGACGTCCCGGATGCTGACAATCCCGGCAGCGCGCTCGCCGTCGAGGACGGGAAGGTGCCGAAAGTTGTGCTCGAGCATGATCTGCGCCGCCTCCTCGACCGTCATGTCTCCTGTCGCCGTGACCGGCTCGGTCGTCATCCACTCGCGCACCCGCGCCTGGCTGGGATGCGAGCGGTCGGCCATCGCCCGCAGCATGTCCCGCTCGGTGAGGATGCCGATCAGCCGGCCGAAATCGCTTACGACGACCGATCCGACTCCCCGATCGACCATCTTCGTGGCCGTCTCGCCGAGCGTGTCCTCCGGCGCCACCGCCAGAACGTCGCGCGTCATCAGATCCCGCAGCGTTGCCACGGGCGTAGCCTAACCGGGTTGGACGCGAAGCTTCGGCGCCGACTCGACGAATCGGGCTACGGTCGCCCGGGATTCGCGGAGGGCTACGACGCGTTTCGGCCGGCTCCGCCGCCCGCGCTCGTCGAGCTCCTGCCGCCGCTCGCGGGGGCGCCGCGGCCGGTGGTGGTCGACCTCGGCTCCGGAACCGGGCTCTCGACGCGGCCGTGGGCGGCGGTGGCGGAGGAGGTCGTCGGCGTCGAGCCCAACGAAGCGATGGTCCGGCATGCAGAGGCGGTGACGCCGGACCGGAACGTACGGTACGTCAGTGCGTCGGCGTACGAGACCGGCCTGACCGATTCGTCTGCCCATCTCGTCACCGCCTCGCAGTCGCTTCAGTGGATGCGTCCCGAGCAGGTCTTCCCGGAGATCGCGCGCATCCTCCGTCCCGGAGGCGTCCTCTGCGCCTACGAGTACTTCGCCCTGCAGACCCCGCTCTGGGAGGTGGAGGACGAGTTCGGCGCCGTGCGGGAGCGCACCGCGGTGCTCCGCGAGGAGCGGGGGCTGGACCGCGAGAAGCAACTCTGGCCCGTCAGCAGCGAGCGGTTCGAGGAGAGCGGCATCTTCCGGCGCGTCCGCGAGCTCGCGCTTCACAGCGTCGAGTCCGGCGACGGTGAGCGGCTCGTCGGCTTCGCCCTCAGCCAGGGCAGCCTGACCACTCTGCTGGAGGCCGGCGCGACCGAGGAGGACGTCGGCCTCGACCGCCTCCGCGCCGTCGCAGCCCGGATGCCGGAGCCGGTGCCTTGGTGGATCTCCTATCGGGTCTGGGTCGGCCTCAGATAGCGGTCAGCTCTGTGCGGTCGGGTTGGCGATCGACGTCGGCCGTGTTTCGCTCGGCGACGCGCCTTCCGCCGGCGTACCCGGCTGGACGAGGAGTGCAGGGGAGATCGAGGCGAGCCCGGGATCCATGGTGTCGAGTGCCTCGGCAGGGCGGACCTGACTGCAGGATCCGACGAGTCCGGCGCTGTCGGTCTGGACGGCGAAGAACTCCCCTTTGAGGTTGGTGGGATTCTCGGTGAAACCGAGGGCCAGGGGGCCGGCGTTCGTCCGCGTCGCCGAGGCGAAGTACTCGCTGAGCGGCCTGCCCGTCGTGGGGTGGGACTGGTAGTAGAAGTACTGCCAGACGAGGTTCCCGCTCCCGTCGACCTTCGCGAGCCACGGGACGAGGGGGGTGCTGTCCCTCAGCTTCAGGTCGCCGTCTCCTGCCAGCACGTACCCGCCCTCGGAGGTCTTATGCACCGAATGACGACGCCGCCGAGGGCGCTGCACGTCTCGCTGTAGCCGTTGAAGAACCAGTAGACGCCGCCGCTGTAGACCTTCTGCCACTGCGCCGTCCCGTTTCCGTCCACCTTGAGCAGGAGGGCTCCTCTGCAGCACGTTCCGGGCGAGGTGGTGTCGTCCCAGTTGCCCCCGACGAGGTAGCCGCCGTCGGACGTGTTGATGAGGGAGAGGGCGTGCGCCGCCGCGTTCGGCATCCCGCTGCCGTCCCGGCTGTTGAAACCCCGCTGCCAGAGGACGTTGCCGTTCGGGCCGACCTTGACGGACCAGTACGCTCGTCCGCGGCAGATCGCCTGACGGCATCTCGAATTCACCGGTTGCGACGAAGGCTCCGTCGGCCGTCTGCTGGACGTCGTTCAGGTAGGCCGACGTCGTCCCCGCGGGACCGAGCTGCCGTTGCCACTGCACGTTCCCCGAGCTGTCGAGCTTGAGGATCAACGCGCCTATTCGGTCGTTCTGAGCGCTCCCCACCGCGATGAAGCCGCCGTCGCTCGTCTGCCTGATCCTGTTGATCGCGGTCGAGGTCGCTCCGGTCGAGTACACCCGAGCCCAGACGAGCCCGCCGGTCGCGTCGAGGCGCTCGACCAACGCGCACTGGATGCCGCTCAGCAGGGGGCAGACCGTGCTCGATCCGCAGCCGATCGTCCCGCCGCCGACGACGTAGCCGCCGTCTGCCGTCTGCTGGACGGAGACCCCGTCGGCGAAGCTGCCCGGCGGCAGGTTGAAGCACCCGACCTCCTCCTGCCACTGGGGGCCGCCGAAGCGATCGAGCTTGACCAGCCAACTGACGCCTCGGGTATCTGCCAGCGCCAGCGAGATCGATCCGCCGTCAAAGGTGCTCTCCGCCGCTTCCGGAGTCAGACCGTCCTGACCCCGCCGAGCACGTCCGCGTGGTTCTTCGCGTAGGTCGGAGACGTCGACGGAGGTGGTGGCGGCGGCGGAGGCGGAGGCTTGCGCTTCGCGGTCGCCGTCGAAGCGTTGAGCACTGCCCCGGTCACGGCCGCCAGGAAGACGATCCCCGCGAACGACCACCCCCGTGGCGCCTTCACCGAGCGGAGGCTAGTGCCGATGTCCTTGCGGAGTTCTTAAAGGCCTTCGCCCGAGTCGTCTTTCGGCGACACGTGCTCGACCAGGCGCCACGCCCCGGGCAACACCGCGGCCGCGAGGTAGAGCTTGAAGATGTCGCCCGGGACGAACGGGTAGAGACCGTCCGTCAGCGTGTCGTCGAGCCCGGTGTGCAGCACGTGTGCTAGCCACGGCAGCCCGAACAGGTAGATGATCACGTTGCCGGTCAGCATCACGGTCACCGAGGAGGCAAACCGCCGGTCCCAGCGGCGCTCCGCGAGCCAGCCGGTGACCGTCGCGGCGACGACGAAGCCGACGAGGTAGCCGCCGGTCGCGCCCTTGACGATCTCCCAGCCGTGCGCGTGATCCGCGTAGACGGGCGCGCCGACCAGGCCGACGAGCACGTAGAGCGCGAGGCTCGCGGTTCCGCGCACCGCGCCCAGCGATGCGCCCACGAGGACGACCGCAAACGTTTGGCCGGTGATCGGCACGGGCGTGAAGGGGAGTCCGAAGGAGATCTGAGCCGCGACGGCGACGAGCCCCGCGCCCAGGACGATCAGCAGGAGATCGGCGAGCAACCCGGCGCGCGGGAAGACGGCGAGGCGAAGTGTTGCGGCATTGGGGTTCATAGGGCGGGGATCCTAGGAAACCCGCGGCCCTGCGCGCCACTTCAGCCGCCGATGTAGCTCATTTCGACCTTCTGGAGGTCGGGCGTGGCCCGCGAGCGGAGCTCTGAATAACGGTCGGTTCGTCGGCGCCAGACCTGTCGGATCGCCTCGTCGAGCTCGCCGTCGCCGGCGCCGCTGCGGAGGAGCCGGCGGAGGTCGTGGCCACGGGAGGCGAACAGGCAGGTGTACAGGCGACCCTCTGCCGAGAGGCGCGCCCGCGTGCAGGACCCGCAGAAGGGCTTCGTCACCGACGAGATGACGCCGATCTCGCCGGATCCGTCACGGTAACGCCACCGTGTCGCGACCTCTCCGGAGTAGGCGGGCGGCACGGGTTCGAGCGGGAGGTCGGCGCCAATGCGGGCGACGATCTCGTCCGCCGGAACGACGTCGTCGAGCCGCCAGCCGTTCGTGTGGCCGACGTCCATGTACTCGATGAACCGCAGCACGTGGCCGGCGCCGCGGAAGAAGCGCGCCATCTCGACGAGGCCGTCCTCGTTGACGCCGCGCTTGACGACGCAGTTGACCTTCACCGGCAGGCCAGCCGCGGCCGCGGCGTCGATGCCGTCGAGGACCCGCTCGACCGGAAAGCCGACGTCGTTCATCGACCGGAAGACGTCGTCGTCGAGCGAGTCGAGGCTGACCGTGACGCGGTCGAGGCCGGCGTCGGCGAGGGCCTGCGCCTTCTGCGGCAGTAGCGAGCCGTTCGTCGTCAGCGTCAGGTCGACGTCGCCGAGCGCGCGCAGTTGCGCGACGAGACGCTCGAGGTCACGCCGGACGAGCGGCTCACCTCCTGTGATCCGGAGCTTCCGGACCCCGTTGCGCACGAACGCACGCGCGATCCGCTCGATCTCCTCGAAGGTGAGGAGCTGCCGGCGCGGCAGGAAGGCGTAGTCCCGCCCGTAGACCTCCTTCGGCATGCAGTAGACGCACCGGAAGTTGCAGCGGTCGGTGACGGAGATGCGGAGGTCGCGCACCGCCCGCGCGCGTGTATCGAGCAGCTCCACAGGAGCAGCGTAGCCGCGAGGTGGTTCCAGGAAACCGGGTTAGGGCTGCCAGCGGCCGTTTTCCTGGACGAGCTCGCCGTCCAGCTCGATGCGGCCCTCCTGCCGGAGGTCCTTGACCACGTCCCAGTGGATGGCGCTCTCATTCGTTCCGCCCGTGTCCGGGTAGCTCTGGCCGAGAGCCAGGTGGATCGTGCCCTCGATCTTCTCGTCGAAGAGCGTGTTCTTGAGGTGACGCTGGATGCCGGGATTGCAGCCGATGCCGAACTCGCCGAGCCGCCGCGCGCCGTCGTCGGTGTCGAGGACCTCGAGCAGGAAGTCCTCGTCCTGGGTCGCGGATGCTTCCACGACCCGCCCTCCCGCAAAGCGGAGCCGGATGCCGTAAACCTCGCGGCCGAGGTAGCAACCGGGATACTCGGCGAACGTGATCACGCCGTCCGCGGAGTCCTCGACGGGGCTGTAGAACACCTCGCCGCTCGGCATGTTGGCGCCGGCGCCGCTGACGCGCCCGGCCCGGCCGGCGAGGCTGAGCCGCAGGTCGGTCCCCTCGCCGACGAGCCGCACCTCGTCGGCGGCGTCGAACCGGTCGGCGATCGTGCGCATCTCGCGCTCGAGCGCCTCCCAGTCGATCAGCACCGCGCCGTAGAGGAAGTCCTCGAACTGCTCGAACGTCATGCCCGCGTCCTGCGCCAGGGCCTGCGTCGGGTACTGGCAGCCTACCCAGGGTTTCTCGTGCGACATGAAGGCCATGGTCACGGGGCGGTACGCCGTCTGGATGCGCGCGAGGCGATCCTGCGCGATGTCCGCGCCCTCACGCGTGTTCTCGGGCGCGAGGATGGCGATGAAGCAGTCGATGGTCTCGAGGGTGTAGCGGTCGACGTCCGGGACGGTGTCCAGCAGCTCCTCGGGGACGGCGTTCACCCACGCCGACTCCATGCCGCCAGTGCCGCCGAGGCCGAAGGAGAGCCGCGGCAGGGCATAGGCGCCGCGCTTCCCGACCTGCCGCAACACCTCCTCGAAGAGGGGCCGGCCGAGTGGCTGGGCGCGGACGAGGACCTGCCAGCCGGCCTCGACGCCGACGCAATCGTCGACGAGGAGGCTTGCGTACTGCTCGAGGCGACCATCGCGGATCAAATCTGATAACCTCCTACTTAGATTTTCTTAGTAGCGCAAGCGCGAACGAAAAGGAGAATTCGTATGGCAAGAGTAATTGGTATCGACCTCGGAACGACGAACTCGTGCATAGCCGTCGTCGAGGGCGGCGAGCCGACGGTGATCCCGAACGCGGAGGGCGGGCGCACAACGCCGTCCGTCGTCGCGTTCACGAAGGACGACCAGCGGCTCGTCGGCGCGCCCGCGAAGCGCCAGCAGGTCACGAACCCCGAGAACACGGTGTTCTCGATCAAGCGCTTCATGGGCCGGAAGTTCGACGAGGTCTCCGAAGAGATGAAGATCGTCCCCTACGAGGTCGTCAAGGGGCCGAACGACGACGTCCGCGTCAAGGCGGGCGGCAAGGAGTACGCGCCGCCGGAGATCTCGGCGATGATCCTCCAGAAGCTGAAGACGGACGCCGAGGCGTACCTCGGCGAGACGGTGACCGATGCGGTGATCACCGTCCCCGCGTACTTCAACAACGCACAGCGCGAGGCGACCAAGGACGCCGGCCGGATCGCCGGCCTCAACGTGCTGCGGATCATCAACGAGCCGACTGCGGCGTCGCTCGCCTACGGCCTCGAGAAGGAGTCCGACCAGACGATCCTCGTCTTCGACCTCGGCGGCGGCACGTTCGACGTGTCGATCCTCGAGCTCGGCGAGGGCGTCTTCGAGGTGAAGGCGACGGCGGGTGACAACCACCTCGGCGGCGACAACTGGGACAAGGCGGTCGTCGACTGGATGGTGGCCGAGTTCAAGCGCGACCAGGGCATCGACCTGGCGCAGGACCGGATGGCGCTTCAGCGCCTGTACGAGGCGGCCGAGAAGGCGAAGATCGAGCTGTCGTCGACAATGACGACGCAGATCAACCTGCCGTTCATTACCGCCACGCCGGAGGGCCCGAAGCACCTCGACCTGCAGCTGACCCGGGCGAAGCTCAACGAGCTCAGCGCCGACCTGCTCGAGCGCACCGTCGGACCGACGAAGCGCGTGCTCGAGGACGCCGGCATGCAGGCGAGCCAGATCGAGCACGTCGTCCTCGTCGGCGGCATGACTCGCATGCCCGCCGTCCAGGAGAAGGTCAAGGAGATCGTCGGCAAGGAGCCGCACAAGGGCGTCAACCCCGACGAGGTCGTCGCCGTCGGCGCGGCCATTCAGGCCGGTGTGCTCCGCGGCGAGGTCAAGGACGTGCTCCTGCTCGACGTGACGCCGCTGTCGCTCGGCATCGAGACGAAGGGCGGTGTGTTCACGAGGTTGATCGAGCGGAACACAACGATCCCGACGCGGAAGTCCGAGATCTTCACCACGGCCGACGACAACCAGCCGTCGGTGGAGGTCCACGTCGCGCAGGGCGAGTCCGAGATGATCGCCTTCAACAAGACGCTCGGGAAGTTCCAGCTCGTGGGCATCCCGCCGGCGCCGCGCGGCATGCCGCAGATCGAGGTCGCGTTCGATATCGACGCGGACGGGATCATGCACGTCTCGGCCAAGGACCTCGGAACCGGCAACGAGCAGAAGATCCGGATCGAGGGCGGCTCCGGCCTGAAGCAGGATGAGGTCCAGCGCATGGTCCGCGACGCGGAGGCCCACGCGGAGGAGGCGCACCGGCTGCGCGAGCTCGCCGATGCCCGGAACCACGCGGAGAGCCTTGCGTACGCGACCGAGCGGAGCCTCAAGGAGCACCGCGAGAAGCTCGGCGAGGCCGAGGCCTCGACGATCGACGGCCGGATCATGGAGCTGAAGCAGGCCGTCGAGGGCGACGATCTGAACGAGATCCGCTCGAAGACGGAGGCGCTCCAGGACGCCTCGCACAAGCTCGCCGAGGCGGTCTACGCGCAGGCGCAGGCCCAGACGGCGCAGACGGCGGCCGGCGGCGGAAACGGTGCCGCCGACGATGAAGAGGTCGTCCAGGAGGCCGAGGTGGTCGATGAGGAAGAGGAGGAGGCGAAGGCTCAGTAATGTCGCATCGATCCTCCAATCGACCGAAGCCTCCTGTTCGCGCCAGCGGACCAGGGGAGGGGGCGCGGGGGAACCGGGAGGTTCCCCCGGCCGAGGCTCGCGCGGCAGAGCTCGAGAAGCGCATCGAGGAGCTCGAGCAGGAGCTCGAGAGCCTCCGCGCGTCCGCAGACGAGGCAGAGGGGAAGCGGGTCGAGTACCTGCACGACCTGAAGCGGGTCGCGGCGGAGTTCGAGAACTACCGCAAGCGAGTGGCGCGCGACCAGGAGGCACTGGTCGCGCGCGCCCACGAGCGGCTGGTCAAGGATCTTTTGCCGGTGCTCGACGACCTGGAGCGGGCGCTGCTCGCCGCCAGCGAGCACCAGGAGGCGCAGCTCGAGGACGGCGTACGACTGGTCCATCGAGAGCTCCAGTCCGTGCTGTCCCGTGAGGGTCTCGCGGAGATCGACACGGACGGCCTCTTCGACCCGCACGTCCACGAGGCGCTGCTGGCGCAGCCGTCCGACCGGGAAGAGGGCTCGGTGATCGAGGTCGTCCAGAAGGGCTACAAGCTCGGCGACCGTGTTCTGCGTCCGGCGCGCGTCGTCGTCGCCGCAGCGGCGCAGGAGGCCGAGGACTAGAGGGAGGACCGTGGCCACCGCGACGAAGAATCCCTACGACGTCCTCGGCGTCGCCAAGAACGCCTCCCAGGACGAGATCAAGAAGGCGTACCGCAAGCTCGCGCGGCAGTACCACCCGGACCGGAATCCGGGCAACAAGGACGCCGAGGAGCGCTTCAAGGAGGTTCAGGGCGCCTACGACCTGCTCTCGGACCCCGAGAAGCGCAAGCAGTACGACACCTTTGGCAGCGCCGACGGCCGGTTCCCGGGAGGCGCCGGGCCCGCTGGTGGATTCCGCGTCGAGGACTTCGACCTCGGCGACCTCGGCGGGATCGGCGACTTCCTGGGCGGCATCTTCAACCGTGGCCGGGGGCCGCAGACCCGCCCCGCCGGGCAGCGCGGCGCCGACCTCGAGGTCGAGGTGAACCTGTCTTTCGACGACGCGCTGCGCGGCCTTGAGACGAAGATCCCGGTGGACGCGCAGCAGGCGTGCTCACTCTGCGGTGGTTCGGGCGCGCGTCCGGGGACGGCGCCGATTCTATGTCCCGAGTGCGGTGGCCGCGGCGTCAGGGCCGAGAGCCAGGGGCTGTTCGCGATCTCACAGCCGTGTCCGCGCTGCCGGGGCAACGGCACAGTGATCGAGGAGCCGTGCTCTCGCTGCCACGGTTCGGGTCGTGAGCGGCGCACGCGTCGCTACACGGTCAAGATCCCGGCCGGGGTCAAGAACGGCGGCCGGGTGCGGTTGAAGGGCAAGGGCGAGGCCGGAACCGGCGGCGGCCCGCCGGGCGACCTCTACGTCGTCACGCGCGTCGCCGAGTCGCCGACGTTCAAGCGACGCGGTGAGGCGGACCTCGTCGTCGACCTGCCGGTCACGTATCCGGAGGCGGCGCTGGGCGCCAACGTCTCGGTGCCGACACCCGACGGCGGGCCCGTGACGCTGAAGATCAAGCCGGGCACGCAGGACGGGACGATGCTTCGCGTCCGCGGCCGCGGGGCGCCGAAGCTCAAGGGCGGCGGCAAGGGGGACCTCCTCGCGCGCGTGAAGCTGGCCGTGCCGAAGAAGGTCACGAAGGCCGAGCGCGAGGCGATCGAGAACCTGCAGAAGGTCTCGCGCGAGAACCCGCGCGAAGGGATGGTGGCCTGATGGACGACTCGCCGCGCTACATGATCAGCGTCGCTGCCGAGCTCGTCGGGATGCACCCGCAGACGCTGCGCATCTACGAGAACAAAGGGCTTGTGCGCCCGAAGCGGACACCCGGGAACACCCGTCTGTACTCGGACGCCGACCTCGAGCGCCTGCGGACGATCCAGCAGATGACCGAGCTCGGGCTGAACCTCGCCGGCGTCGAGCGCGTGATCGCGCTGCAGGACGAGCTGCTGCGTATGCGGGCGCGCCTCGAGCGGATGGAGCGGCGGATGCAGGAGGAGATCGCCCGCGTGCACAAGCAGTACCGACGCGATCTCGTCCCGTATTCGCAATCCACCGAATTGCTGCCAATCAGAACAACGAGGACAACCACATGGACTTCCAGAAACTCACGCTAAAGAGCCAGGAGGCGGTCGCCGGCGCCCAGGAGTTGGCGCGCCGCGGCGGCAACCCCGAGGTCTATCCGGAGCACCTGCTCCTTGCGCTCCTGGACCAGGAGCTGCCGAAGACGGTGGTGGAGCGCGCGGGCGAGAGCCCCGCGGCGCTGCGCGCGTCCGCGGAGGAGCGGCTTGCCGCGAAGCCGCGGATCGCCGGCGCCGCCCAGCAGCCGGGCGTGTCCGCTGCATTCGCGAAGGCGCTCGACAAGGCCTTCGACGAGGCGCGCGGCATGGACGACGACTTCGTCTCCGTCGAGCACCTGCTGCTCGCGCTCGACGTGATCGGCCGGAAGGCGCTGCTCGAGGCGCTGCAAGCCATTCGCGGCTCGGCGCGCGTCACCTCACAGGATCCGGAGGGCACGTACCAGGCGCTCGAGAAGTTCGGTCGCGACCTGACCGAGCTGGCCGAGCAGGGGAAGCTCGACCCGGTCATCGGGCGCGACGAGGAGATCCGCCGGGTGATCCAGGTGCTGTCGCGTCGGACGAAGAACAACCCGGTGCTGATCGGGGATCCCGGCGTCGGCAAGACGGCGATTGCCGAAGGCCTGGCGCAGCGGATCGTCGCCGGCGATGTGCCGGAGGGCCTGAAGGGCAAGCGCGTCTGGGCGCTCGACATCGGCGCGCTGCTCGCCGGGTCGAAGTATCGCGGCGAGTTCGAAGAGCGGCTGAAGGCCGTTCTCGGCGAGATCAAGCAGTCGGAGGGCGAGATCGTCCTCTTCATCGACGAGCTGCACACGATCGTCGGCGCCGGCGCCGCCGAGGGCGCCGTCGACGCCGCCAACATGCTGAAGCCGATGCTCGCCCGCGGCGAGCTGCGCGCGATCGGCGCGACGACCCTCGACGAGTACCGCAAGCACATCGAGAAGGACGCCGCGCTCGAACGGCGCTTCCAGCCGATCTTCGTCGGCGAGCCGTCGGCAGCCGACACGATCGCGATCCTGCGCGGGCTCAAGGAGCGCTACGAGGCGCACCACGGCGTCCGCATCCGCGACGCTGCGCTCGTCGCCGCAGCGGTGCTGTCCGACCGGTACATCTCCGATCGCTTCTTGCCCGACAAGGCCATCGACCTCGTGGACGAGGCCGCCTCGCGCCTGCGTATGGAGATCGATTCCTCGCCGCTCGAGCTGGACGAGGCCGAGCGGCGGGTGCGCCAGCTCGAGATCGAGCTGGCCGCGCTCGGCAAGGAGACGTCCGAGGTTCGCGAGCCGATCGAGCGGGAGCTGGCGGAAGCGCGCTCAGTCCGCGACGAGCTCGCGGCCCGCTGGTCGAAGGAGAAGGAGACGCTCGAGCGCGTCAAGGAGATCACGCGCAGCATCGACGAGCTGCGGATGGAGGCGGAACGCGCAGAGCGCGTCGGCGATCTCCAGCGTGTCGCCGAGATCCGCTACGGCGAGCTGCCCGCGCTCGAGACCGAGCTCGAGGCGCGCGAGCAGCCCGAGGCCGACCCGATGGTGAAGGAGGAGGTCGACGAGGACGATGTGGCCCTCGTCGTCTCCCGCTGGACGGGGGTACCTGTCTCGCGGCTGCTCGAAGGCGAGACCGAGAAGCTGATCCACATGGAGGAACGGCTGCACGAGCGCGTCGTCGGTCAGGACGAGGCGGTCAGCGCCGTCGCCAACGCCCTTCGCCGCGCCCGGACCGGGCTGCAGGATCCGAACCGCCCCATCGGCTCGTTCGTCTTCCTCGGCCCGACCGGCGTCGGCAAGACGGAGCTGGCGCGGGCGCTCGCCGAGTTCATGTTCGACGACGAGCGGGCCATGGTCCGGCTGGACATGTCCGAGTACCAGGAGCGGCACACGGTTGCCAGGCTCGTCGGCGCGCCGCCGGGGTACGTCGGCTACGAGGAAGGCGGGCAGCTCACGGAGGCGGTGCGGCGCCGGCCGTACTCGGTCGTCCTGCTGGACGAGATCGAGAAGGCGCACGCCGAGGTCTTCGACGTGCTGCTGCAGATCCTGGACGACGGACGGCTGACCGACGGCCACGGCCGCACGGTCGACTTCCGGAACACCGTCGTGATCATGACGTCCAACATCCGCTCCACGGCGGCGCTGCAGGAGGTCTTCCGGCCGGAGTTCCTGAACCGGATCGACGAAGTCGTCGAGTTCGAGCGGCTGTCCCGCGAGCAGCTCGGTGAGATCGTCGAGCTGCAACTCGGGCAGCTTCGCCGCCGCCTCGCAGAGCGCGGTCTCGGCCTCGACCTCACTGAAGCGGCGCGCGAGACGGTGGCCGAGGCCGGCTGGGATCCGGCGTACGGCGCCCGCCCGCTCAAGCGCGCG
>Ga0075425_100001609_pt1 | contig 22150 bp, 20 predicted proteins | sample SoiMethybrSBSTD4_FD_75300 | JGI IMG/M metagenome (GOLD analysis project Ga0075425, IMG submission 75300) | Bulk soil microbial communities from a Populus tree surrounding site in Tennessee, USA - Soil MetaG P. TD hybrid SBSTD4 | ecosystem: Environmental > Terrestrial > Soil > Tree plantation... | reverse complement strand
CGATTCAGGCGCAAGTAGGCTTTCCAATCGAGATGACGGAAGTCGTCGCCCGGGACATATGAACGATAGTCCGCGAACTCCAGGCCGCTGCCGCGCTTCCGGGATTTCCGCTCCGCCATTAGCTCACCCGCAAGCAGCCGTTTGGAAATGAAGCTCAGATGTTCGAGCTTGTTGAGAAAACGATCGTCAAACAGCCCGCAGGTGGCGTTCGTCGACATAGGGCGTGCTCTCCAGAATGCCTTTAATAATGGCGTCGGTATCGACGCGTTCGGATTCGCCCTCGAAGTTCAAAAGGATCCGATGCCGCAATGCGCCGTAAGCCACCGAGCGGATGTCGTCGCACGAAACGTGCAATCGATTGTTCAACAGCGCGCGGATTTTTGCGCCAATGATGAGAGCCTGAGCGCCGCGTGGGCTCGATCCGTAGCGGACGTACTTATGACGGTGCGTCGCGAGAGTGATCCGCACCGCATAATCCTGTACCGGTCGCGCAATCGGCACAGCTCGAGCGGTAATGCGCATATCGAGGACTTCGTCTCTTGTCAGGACGCGGTCGACTTCCGGTTCGTCAACGCGCGTCGTGCGGTCGAGAATCGTGTGCAGGTCATCACCCGATGGGTAGTTCACCTTCAGTTTCATGAAGAACCTGTCGAGCTGCGCTTCGGGCAACGGATACGTTCCTTCCATCTCAAGTGGGTTCTGCGTCGCGAGAACGAAGAACGGAAGATCGAGCTTGTGCGTGTGCTTGCCAACCGTGACGCTCTTTTCTTCCATCGCCTCCAGCAGCGCCGATTGTGTTTTCGGTGTGGCGCGATTGATCTCGTCGGCCAGGACGATGTTCGAAAAGATTGGACCCGGCTGAAATTCCAACAGGCGCTCACCCAGTGGAGTTTCCTGGACCACATTCGTTCCGGTAATGTCCGCCGGCATGAGGTCTGGTGTGAACTGGATGCGGGAGAATTTGAGGTGCATCACGTTGCTCAGCGTAGATACGAGCCGCGTTTTGCCCAGGCCCGGCACTCCCTCGAGCAGAACATGCCCATTGGCCAACAGGCTCATCATCACCCCTTCGATGATCTCTTCGTATCCGACTATGACGCGGGAGACTTCGTCCCGAACCCGCTTGAATTTTTCCTGAAATGTTTCTACCTGTTCGTCAATTACAGTACTCATTCTTTTTCCCTCGCTCACTCCGGGCGGATCGCTTGCATGTATCCCTTGACCAGCGATCGATATTCCCAGGGAATACCGTCGCGGTTCATGAGATCTTTTCGCGCTGCGCCGAGCTCCGACTGCACGTTGCTGTATTCCAGCCTGGACGTTTGCTGCTTGCTGGATTCACGGATGTCCTGCGGGATACCACCGCCGTTCGGTATGCCTGCGAGCCGCTCCTGTTCGAGCTGAACCTCGAGTGTGGTGCGTTCACCCTGGCGCGGCGGACTGGCTGATGGATCCATCCCGGTACCATCGCTCTTGTTGTCATCCTTCTTCTCTGCGGCTCCTTTGGACTGTCCCGCCGCGGCACGGTTCTGTTGCTGATCTTTGTCGCGCCGCTGTTGATCCTTTCTATTCCCCGCACTCTGCGTTTGCTGCGAGCTCATGGCCTGCTCGAGCTTCTCCAGATCTTTTGCTGCGCTTTGGAGTGACTGCTGTGCGCTTTGTCGATTCTGGTTCTTCAAACCTTCCGACGCCATCGCGAGATCTTTCGACAGCTGTTCGAGGCCGGCCGCCGAATGCTGTGAAGCCTGGTCGAGACTACGTTGCATTTGCTGCATCATTTGAGACGACTCCGAGCGGCCGTCCTTCATTTGTTCCGCTAGCTTTCGCAGTTCGTCCGCAGCTTTGCTTAGCTGTTTTTCTGCCAAAGCGTCGCCCGCGGCTTGTGTCTTCTCCGATTTCTGCAGCTCTTTAGCCATTGCCTTGAGCGCTTCCTCGATGGATGGCTGCAGCAGGTTCACCGGTTGGGGAGGAATTCCGGGAGGTGCTGCCTGCAGCCTGAACCAGTTGTGGTTCAGTGACAATGGAATGAAGTTCAGACCGACGAACAGCAAACACATCGTCGCCGCGAGATACGTCATGCGCGGAATAACCTGCGGGTACAGCTGTGACACATCAAGAGTCGCAGCGTTTCGCGCCGTGCCTTCTAGCTGCGCCTCGATCCACTTTGAAGATTCCTTTTTCTGGATGAACCATGAGGCGCTGGTCATCGCATCGTAGAGGTTGGCCTTCTCGTCGATTGAAGCCGCGGCCTGGAACAAAGTTCCTTTGCGACAAACGCGCAGCACGGCATACGACAGGAATGTGATCGCGCATACGGCAAGCATCGCAGTGACTGTAGTCGTCGTCAGTGGAGAAAAAAGGTCCCAGATCTTAAGCGTGACAGGAATAATCAGGACAACGGCGAGGCCACATGTCAGCTCGTGTGCCAGGCGGTTAGCTCGCGTCCGCCTTTCCACTTTTCGAAGCAGCTGAAGGATGATTTCATTGTCCGCAAAAGTGGAACTCGGATTCACTGCCTTAGAAGTCCCTCGAGATCTAAGAATTGGAAAGAAACAGTACAGAAAAAGTCGGGCGCCGGTGGCAAATCGGCGCCCCTCCGAAAGGAGAATCTACAAGGAGAATCAATGTCGGTTAATTAGGGAGCAATTTGAGGGCCGAGTATCGCTCTTCGAGAGACCCCAGTTTATGATGCCCGAGTGTTGCGCACCGTGGCGGTCACCCTCCTTTATTTAATGGCGATCTTCGGTTGGGGCGAGTTGGTGTGCGCGTGCCTCGTACGAAGGACGACCGGTTCCATTGAGTACATTGCGAGTCGCCTTCTGCTCGGATGCTTCGGACTGTATGCCGGCTTCGTCGTGTTGAGTTGTACCGGTCTCCTCAAAAGAATGCCGGTGACAGTTCTCCTCGGTTGTGGCCTGATCGCGGGAATTGTTTCCTTGCGAGGTGTTGGACAAAAACTTCGCGACGCGTTTCGCGACATTTCTGGCTGGTCCAGCGTACGCCGGATCTTGTTTGCCATGATTTGCCTTTTGGTGATCCTGCAAATCGCTTGCGGTTTGACGCCGCTGATTCTGTACGACTCGCAAATCTACCAGCTGCTCGCGCCCGTACAATTTCTGCACGCGGGAAATCTGGTCCCGATTCCATGGAACGTCCTGACGAATGCGCCGCTGGCATTGCAGCTCACATTTGGCATGTCATGGATTGCGGACCCGTCGGGCGGTACGTTCAAACTTCTGCTCACGATCTTCGGTTGCCTGCTTCTGCTTGCCGCAGCTCGGATCGGCGGAGAGCTGGGACCGAATGCCGCGCTGCTGGCAGCGCTTTTCGTAGCTTGTTATCCCGAGTTCTGGCTGAATCAGGCATTCGGAGTTGTGGATCTCGCGACCGCAGCATTCCTGTTGTTCGGTCTTTTCTGGTGGCGTGAGGCGCTGCGGGATCGAAGCTGGCAACGAGCACTGCAGGCGGCGATCGCTTTTGGTTTTGTGCTCGGCTCACGATATCAGGGAATCTTGTTTGTGGGGCTTGCGCTCTTCCTTGTCTTGTTTGATGAAACTTCGCGCAATCGAAAGGTGATCCGGGAGAACATTGCCATGGCCGTCCTGATAGTTGCGGCGGTGTCCCTCATGGTTACGCCATGGCTTGTTCGAAATTATTCGAATTTCGGAAATCCGGTTTATCCGTTACTCCACAGCCGGCTGGGCGGCGCCGAATGGTCCGCGGCCCAGGCAAATCGATTCCAATACGAAGTGATGGGACCATCGCTAGGCGACATTCCGCTCGCACAGCAGGTGCTGGCGCCGGTGAGCGCACTGTTGATGGTTCCGGGTAACGGCCTGTTCGGTTTTGCGCTTCTCCTCGGATCGATGCTCGCGCTCTGGGCAGGGTCACGTGATCTGCGGATGAGTGCGATCATCGGGATCACGGGCACGATTTTGTGGGGCTTGATCCATCCAACTGTCGGCGTGAACCTTCTGAGGTTCAACGCGGCGGGTCTGGTGCTGATGTTGAGTTGCACGGGCGCGGTTCTTGGCAGCAACCGCCTTCAGGAATGGAAAGCGATGCAGGCGGGGGTCGTGCTTGCGCTGGGTTCGCTCATCATCGGACTGATCGCGCTGCAACAGGTCATTCCTGTCTGGCAAACGCTCACGGATTCGAATGCGCGCACGCTTTTCTGGAGAGCGAACGTTCCCTCATGGCAAGCCTTCGAATTTGCCAATGAAAAACTCGACGCATCCCAAGACAAGATTCTTTTGATTGGCGAATCACGCGGCCTGTGGCTCGAGATTCCATTTATCGCGCCAACGGCGTTCAACGGGCCTCAGCTGGATCAGGTGTTCGCGCCTAATGTGTCCAAGGAAGAGTGGATGCGCCGCTTGCACGAGCTGCGAATCACCCATCTGCTGATTTCATTTCCGGAGTGGGAACGGTTCCAGAAGGGATACAACTACTTCAAACCATCGAACGAATTCTATATGTGGCTCCGAACTCTGTCGGTAGTATTCGACGATCAGCGAGGGACGCTGCTGTTGTCGGTATCTTAGCCGCGAATTACGCTAATTACGCGAACGGGCGGAACTCAACGGCACCTGTTCGACGATCTTGAGGCCGTAGGCCTCCAGAGCGACGAGTTTGCGTGGGTGGTTCGTAAGAATCCGCATCGAGTGGATGTTCAATCCGGAAAGAATCTGCGCACCGATGCCGTATTCGCGCTGCTCTCCACTGAGTGCGATTGTTTCGTTGGCATCAACGCTCTGCTTGCCGTGGAAGTCGAGCAGGGAAACGGCGGGCCGGGGCCGTCCCATCTCGCGAAGATATAAAAGAACACCGCGGCCTTCAGCAGCAATCACTGCCATGGCACGATCCATTTGTTCCCGGCAGTGGCACGACGTCGAGCCGAAGACGTGTCCGGTCAGGCAATTCGTCTGAACACGGACGAGAACGTTTTCGCCATCCTCAATATTTCCTCGAACGAGTGCGATATGCGTCACCTGGTCCAGAATACTTTCGAAGACCATCATCCGGAAATTTCCGTACGGCGTCGGCAGCGTGGTCTCGCCGACCTTGTGGACGAACCGCTCGGTACGCAGGCGGTATCGGATCAGATCCGCTGTCGTGATGATCTTCAGGTCGTGTTCACGCGCGAACTCCATCAGGTCCGGCACACGCGCCATCGTGCCGTCTTCCTTCATCACCTCGCAGATGACACCCGCCGGAACCAGCCCCGCGATACTCGCGAGATCCACCGAGGCCTCGGTCTGTCCGGCCCGCACGAGAACACCGCCATCCCGCGCGCGGAGCGGAAAGATGTGGCCCGGCCGCGCAAGATCGTTAGGCCGCGTCTTGGGATCGATAGCAGTGAGGATTGTTTGCGCGCGGTCGTGGACGGAGATTCCGGTCGAAACATTGCGTCGCGCTTCGATCGAGACACAGAACGCCGTGCCGTACTGGGACGTGTTGCTGTTGTCGGCGACCATCAAAGGGATGTTGAGCTCGTCAAGACGGTGGCCCGTCATCGCAAGGCAAACCAGTCCGCGTCCATGAGTCGCCATGAAATTGATCGCTGCCGGCGTGACCTTTTCGGCCGCAACCATCAGATCGCCTTCGTTCTCGCGATCTTCGTCGTCGACGATGATGACGATTCGTCCTTCCTGAACTTCTTTAATGGCTTCTTCAATCGTTGCGAATGGCATGGGTTTTGATCAAATTCTCCACATACTTTGCCAGGACATCGAACTCCAGATTCACGGCAGACCCGGGTTTCGCGGTCTTCAGGTTCGTATTCTCGAATGTATGTGGAATTATTGCGACGGAAAAAACGCCGGAATCCTTAAGAGCGGCAACGGTCAGACTGATGCCGTCAAGGGTAATAGAACCTTTTTCAATGAGATAGCGGGATTCTGAGGGCGGATACTCGATCTCCAAATTCCACTCGTCACCCTCGCGGTCGAAGCGGCGGATACGCCCGACGCCATCCACATGGCCCTGTACAATGTGGCCGCCGAAGCGGGAATCCGCTCGCATGGGACGCTCGAGATTGACGAGTGATCCAGTCGTCAGAGTTCCGAGACTGCTCCGATTCAAAGTCTCGCGCGAGAGCTCCGCCGAAAAATGTGTTCGCGCTACAGTCCGCGCCGTCAGGCACACACCGTTGACTGCAATGCTCGATCCGATAGCAAGATCGCTCATGACGGTCTGCGCATCAACCGTTAGGGTGCGGAAATCACCGGTATCGCTGATGTCCGCGATCTTGCCGACCTCTTCAATGATTCCGGTGAACATAGCCTGTGATGACGATGTCCGGACCTGACGGCGCCGCGCTCCAGTCTTTTATCGCGATCGCATCGGCAAGCCTTTGAATGCCGGCGCCTCCGATGGCCGTCATGTCGCGCGCGCCAAGAATTTTCGGCGCGACGAAAGCGACTATCTTATCAATAATGCCTGCACGCAATGCATCGAATGCCAGATCGGGTCCGCATTCCATCATGAAACTCTGGATTTCGCGCTTGTAGAGTTCAACGGTGAGCGCCTCCAGGCTTTCGCGAAACAGCAGCGCATCGGCAAACTCCGACACGCGGCCGCGCCGGTCGAGGATAACGCGAAGCAGCGGCCGCCGGCGGGGAAGGCCGCTGCGGTCCGTAAGCTTCGGGTTGTCTTTCAGGATCGTGCCGCTGCCTGTGACCAGAGCGTCACATCGATGTCGAAGCCATTGGACAGCCTGCCGCGAATTCTCTGATGTGATCCACTGCGATTCGCCCCCGCGTGTCGCGATCTTTCCATCGAGCGTCATTGCAATTTTCAGGATGCCGAACGGCCGCTTCTCGGTTTTGTAGGTGATGAATGCTTCGTTCAACCGCCGAGCTTCGTTGTCGAGGATTCCCGATTCAACCTGGATTCCCGCATCCCGCAACATCGCAATCCCGCGGCCGTTCACTTCAGGATTGGGATCCTGCATGGCGGTAACGACGCGGGTAATCCCCGCCTCGATAAGCGCTTGTGCGCATGGCGGTGTGCGTCCCTGGTGAGAACACGGTTCGAGAGATGTGTAGACCGTCGCTCCCCGCGCGGCGGGTCCCGCCTGCTTTAGCGCGATCGTCTCGGCGTGATCGATTCCGTCATACGTGTAGAAGCCTTCACCCAGAATTTTGCCGTCTTTCACGATGACGGCGCCGACCATCGCACCTGGGCTCGTCAGCCCCTCTCCCTTTTCGGCGAGCTCAAGCGTTCTCCGAATGTACATTGCGTCGTCCATTTATGAATCATGCCGCGAAAAGCGAATCCACAAATGCATCGGCGGAAAACTCGATCAAGTCATCCACTTTCTCGCCGATGCCAACGAAGCGAATCGGTATTTTGAGATCCTTGGCGATCGCGGTCACGACGCCGCCCTTTGCAGTGCCATCGAGTTTGGTGAGGACCAGACCGGTCACGCGAGCGCTTTTCGTAAATTCGCGAGCCTGCGTGAGACCGTTCTGACCTGTGGTGGCGTCCATCACGAGCAGGACCTCGTGCGGCGCGCCGGGAACCTCGCGCGACGCGATACGGGTCATCTTTTCGAGCTCCGACATCAGATTGTGCTTCGTGTGCAGGCGCCCTGCGGTGTCGACGATAACGTAATCGATATTTCGAGCCTTTGCAGATTGGAGCGCATCGAAGAGCACAGCGGAAGGATCCGCGCCTGCTTTCTGTTTAACGAGAGGCGCGCCGGTGCGGTTCGCCCAGATTTCGAGTTGTTCAACGGCGGCAGCGCGGAATGTATCGCCGGCACACAGCAAGACCTTCTTGCCGTCTTCTTTAAAACGATTTGCCAGTTTGCCGATCGTGGTTGTTTTGCCGACGCCATTCACGCCGACCATCAAAATCACGAACGGATTGCCTTCGGCGATCTGTGCCGGAGGCTTGTAATTGATCTGAAGGATCTTCCGGAGCTCTTCCTTTACGGCTCCGCGCAGCTGATTCGGATCCTTCAATGTTTGCCGTGAGACCTGGTCACGAATAGACTTCAGAATTTCGGTCGTCGTCGCGATACCGATGTCGGCACCGATCATGATGGCTTCGAGTTCATCAAGCATCTCGGCATCGATCTCTTTCTTGCCTTGAACCAGATCCTGGATCCTCTCGGTGAAGTTTTCCTTCGTTTGCGTAACGGCATCTTTAATTTTGTCGAGAACAGTAGGTTCGCTTTTGTATGTTCCAAAAAGTGTTATGAATTCCATGGCATGAATGGTGATCAGCCGCGGATTACGCGAATTACGCAGATTCAATCCGTTTAATCCGCGCAATCCGCGGCTGATACGAAGTTATTCTTCCTTCAATTTCCTCTCCATCAAATCCGCGATTGCGTCCTGCGGCTTCAATCCCTCGTATAGAACTGAATATATCTTCTCAGCGATGGGCATCTCGACACTCAATTTGCGGGCCAGTTCGACCGTCGACTTCGCGGTCTTGACGCCTTCGGCTACCATTCGCATGTGAGAGATCACTTCATCGATTTGCTTTCCCTGGCCGAGAGCAATTCCGACACGCCGGTTACGGCTCAGGCTGCCATATGAAGTCAGCACGAGGTCTCCCAGCCCAGCCAGCCCCGACAATGTTTCCCGCCGCCCCCCACATGCCACCACAAGCCGTGTGATTTCGGCAAGCCCGCGCGTGATCAGCGCCGCAGTGGCATTGGATCCCAGCCCCAGACCTTCGACCACACCGGCCGCAATCGCAATAATGTTTTTTACAGCAGCGCCGATTTCGACGCCGATGACATCTGGATTCGTGTACAGCCGAAACCGTGGCCGCGACAATTCGCGTTGAAGAAACAGCCGCACTTCTTCGTCGTTTGATGCAACGGCCAGCGCGGTCGGTTCGCCATGCGCGACCTCGGGCGCAAATGTGGGACCGGAGATGGCGGCGACCTTTGGAACGAACGCCGACCTCACGACATCTTCAATGACTTCCGACATCCGCATCAAGGTTCCATTCTCAATACCCTTGGATGCGCTGACGAAGTACATCTCGGGCTGGAGCATTGGCACCATCTGCTTCAGCACCGACCTGAAGACGTGAGAGGGGATCGCAATGATGACGATGCCGGCACCGGAGAGAACATCCTGCATCGAATTGCTGATTCGGACGCTATCGGGAACGCTCGCACCAGGAAGATAGATTGGATTCTCGCGCGTCGCGATCATCGTCTCGACCAGATAGGGCTCAAACGCCCAAAGCCGGATCTCGCCATCCTTGTTGTCGGTCCGCGCCATCGTAATCGCGATGGCTGTTCCCCAGCCTCCCGCGCCGATGATTGCGATTGGGGAATTCATTGTTATCCGGAAGAGGACGACCGCGGCTCGAGCGAATATTTCTTGATCGTGGAGTACACAGCGCCCGAAGGCTTCAACGTGCTCTGAATAAGGTAAATGCGGTCTGCGGTAAAAGAACCGAAATTCCGTTCACTGAATGTCGACGATGCGGTTACCAGCGCCTTATCTAACCGTGACGTCTTCGCGCGCGCCAGCGTGATGTGCGGCCGAAACGCGCGTTTCTCCTTTTCGAAGCCGATCGGTTCCAGGCGCGTATCTAATGCTTCGGTCAGCCCTTGCATCGTGGGCGCATCCATGCCGGCCCACAACACGCGCGGGGAGCGAGTGCCGGGGAAAAATCCGACGCCATGAACGGAAATCGTGAAAGGTTTCCATGCGAGGCTGGCCAGGGCTGTATCGATTTGCTCGACGCGCTTTTCGGGAACTTCACCGAGAAACTTCAGCGTGATGTGAATGGACTCCGGCGCCACCCACTTGGCTGTGCTCGCAAGCGGCCGGAGAACGCGCTGGAGTTCCTTGAGCTGGGTTCGGATCTCGTCTGGAAGATTGATGGCGATAAAAAGTCGCATTACATTTTCAGGAGTTCGCGGCGAACCATGTCCAGTCCAGCCTGTGACGCTTGCCAGCGAATTCTCTCTCGGTCTCCCGGAAACAGAAATTGGCGTTGAACGGTCCCGGTCGGCAATGCAACGGCGACATGAACCGTTCCGACCGGCTTGGCCTCGGACCCGCCAGTTGGGCCCGCGATTCCCGTGATGCTGACACCGATCGTCGTATTCGCGCGCTGCCGTACACCTTCGGCGAGCCCCTGGGCGACTTCAGCGCTCACGGCGCCCTGCATTTCGAGCAGAAGCGGCGGAATTCCGGCGAGTTCCATTTTCGATTCATTGCTGTATGTAACGATGCCCGACATGAAGTAACGCGAGCTTCCGGAAACGTTCGTCAAACGATGCGCGAGAAGTCCTCCGGTGCAGGATTCGGCCACGGAGATCGTCGCGTTTTTCGCAGTCAGCAGTTCACCCACAACTTGTTCAAGAGTCTGTTCGGACCGCGTGAAAATGTACTCGTGTAGCTCACGATCGATCTGGTCGCCAAGTTCGCTCACCAGGCGTTCGGCCTCTTCTTTGTTCTTTCCGCGCGCGGTAAGCCTCACCTCTACTTGTCCAGGCCTTGCAAGGACCGTCGTCTCGATATTCTTGTACCTGGTGTAGATCGGCGCGATCCGCTGATCAAGTGCAGATTCGAACAGGCACGCTGTGCGGAAAAGCAAACGGGCAATGGCAACGCCGCCGGCCATTTCGTGGAGTTTCGGAACGCAGGACGCTTCGAACATCGGCTTTAGCTCGGAGGGCGGCCCCGGCAGGAGGATCACGTGATTTTTTTCAGTCCTCAGCCAAAGACCAGGAGCTGTGCCGTTCTTGTTTTCCAGAATTTCCGCTCCCGTCGGTACAAGAGCCTGTCGCGCGTTGTTCGGCGGCATCTCGATACCGCGGTTTTTGTAGCGGCGCTGCAGTCTCGCGAGAATGTCGTCGTTCAGCACCAGCTGCCGCTGCAGCACTCGCGCGACGACCTTGCGGGTCAGGTCGTCTTCGGTGGGACCGAGGCCGCCGATCGTGATGAGGATCGGCGTGCGATCCATGGCACCGCGGACCGCCTGCTCGAGATAGGTTTCTTCGTCGCCGACGATCGTTTTCATCTGCACAGGGATGCCGATAGCGTTCAGCTGTTCGGTCAGGTACAGCGAGTTCGTGTCGCGGAATTGTGGCATCAGGAGTTCCGAACCGATGGCGATGATTTCTGCCGCGAGCATGGCTATGGCAACGGCTTTCCGGGAATTCCGAGATGTACCCGGTAAAGAGATCCTGATTGCGGACCAAGATCGACGACCATAAGGTTTTCATCCAAATCGAAAGCCAGACCGACAAGACTAAGTCCGGCAACGACCAACTCAGGTCTTTTCGGATCGCGGAACCGGAAAATACCGCGGTTGCCGCGGTACGATGCTACAGCGTAGAGATATCCATCAATATCGAATGCCAGGCCCTGTGGGCGGCCGAGGCCTGTGAAGAACCGGCTGACTTCGCCGCTTGGAGAAATGCGGTAGATCGAATCAAAGCTCGATGTGGTCGGTCCTGCTACATACAGGTAGTCATCGAAACCGAATGCGAGGTGATACGCCGCGATACTCGGCTCGAGCGTCGCAAACACGAAAATTTCGCGGCCCGGGCTGATCTTGAAAATGCTGCCGCTCCGATCGCCGACATAAAGATTGCCTTCGCGATCGAATGCAATGCCGGTAGCGATGCCCATGCCTTCGATGTACGTTTCGGTTCGGCCTGTCGGATCGACACGATAAACATTCCCTTCAAACCGGCTCGACACGAACAGATCGCCGGAAAGGCTGAACGCAAGGCCTGTCGCGTTCACGATGTCGGTCACAAATGGCGTGACCGCTCCTTTCGAGGTGATCTTGTAAATCGATACCGGCGTCTTCTGACCACGTCGTCCGCTGTATGTGGCGTAAACGTTCCCGTCGCTGTCGATAGCGGGATTGCCGACGGGATAAAGACTGGATGCGAGCCGCTTACCGACCTCATACGGAAATGGCCGGCTTGTGTCTCCGTTGGTTGCAATACGGAGTTCGGATGTCCCGATTTCCGCCGACGGTTCCGGAACCCTCGCGACGAGACGATCATTTGATGCCAGCGTGACTTGTGCGGAGAAATCACCAAACCGTACCTGTGGTTGAGAAGTCCCTGCGAGTCGCGGTCCTTCGTACTCGATGGTCACCTCGCCGCCGGGTAGGGCGGCTTTGGGCAACACATTTTTGATGGTGATTTGGCTCACGTAATTATCTGCCGAATCCGTAATGAATCAGTGCAAGCGCGACCAGTCCATAAAGCCCAGCTCCCACATCGTCTGCAACCACTCCAAGACCGCCGGGCAGACGCTCCAGACGTCGTATAGGAAACGGCTTCGTAATGTCGAACAAGCGGAACAGTCCAAACCCGATTGCGATAAAAATTGCCGAAAGTTGGTATCTGCCGGCGAAGAGTCCGAAGGTGATCATCTGTCCGATGACTTCATCGATCACAATACGTTGTGAATCGTGTCCGTACAGACGCTCCACCCGCGATGACGCCCACGTGCCGACGATGAAGAAAAAAATTATAGCATGTAGATAATACGCGCCCGCATGCGCCGCTTCGATAAGGAGATAGATAAAAACCCCGACAATCGAGCCCGCCGTTCCGGGCGCTTTTGGTGCGAAACCCGCGCCACCTGCCGTCGCCAGCGCAACCGCCATCCAATCCACGAAGCCGAGCGCCTCACTCTTCGTCTTCGACATGTCCATTGGATTTGGGGAGTTCGTTCGTTGGGACCCGAAATTCCTCGCCGGCCCACCTTCCTAGATCGATCAATTTGCAGCGCTCGCTGCAAAAGGGGCGGTATTCGTCGACGGTCTCTTTGTTACAAGTCGGGCACTTCATGAAAATGTTCTCTGCCGCGAATTACGCAAATTACGCTTTGCGTAATTCGCGTAATTCGCGGCTAAGAAAGTCTTCCGATCAGATCGTACTCAAGGCTTTCCGTGATTTCGACCTGATAGAACTCGCCGGCAAGGGGGACCTTATCACCGGTGTCATTGATGAGAACGTGCCCGTCGATATCTGGAGCCTGAGTTTCCATACGCGCCTGCAACAAAAGATCTGATTCCGCTGACGGACCCTCCAGCAGCACTCTGATATTCTTTCCAATCATCTGCCGCAGCTTGTTCGACGAGATCCTGGACTGTTCCTTCATCAGTTGATTCCGACGCTTTTCCGCCGTGCGCCGAGCAACCTTCCGATCCAGGTCGAAGGCGGCTGTGCCTTCCTCGTCGGAATACAGGAACACACCAACGTTGTCGAACTGGACATTCCGGATGAATTGCATCACTTCGCCGAAATCTTCCTCGGTTTCTCCTGGAAAACCGGTGATGAACGATGTCCTTACGCCCACATCGGGAATCCATCGGCGGATGCCTTCAACCTGCCGCTCGTAGATGTCTCGATTTCCACCGCGAAGCATTCGTTCGAGCACGGCGCGGCTCGCATGCTGATAGGGAATATCGAAGTACTTGCAGAGACGCTCTTCGTCGGCGACCAATCGAACGAGTTCGTCCGAAACCATGTTTGGATAGCAATACAAGAAACGTACCCATCGCAGTCCGTCGACCTTCACAAGCTCCCGCAGAAGCTTTGTGATTCCGTTCGCAATGCCGAGATCCTTGCCGTAAGCCATCGTGTCCTGCGACACGATGATGATTTCGCGTACACCTTGTTCGGCCAGCCGTCTCGATTCGCCGACGAGATCTTCAATCGTCCTGCTGCGGAATTTCCCGCGAAATCCCGGGATTGCGCAGAAGGTGCAGACGTGATCACAGCCTTCTGAAATTTTCAGATAGGCCATGTACGACGGCGTTGTCAGCATTCGCGGAATTGTGGGAACCTCGGTCGAGGTGTAGAGGGCGTCAATAGACACATCGGGCACGTTCGACTCATCGTCGAGCCGAACTGCTTCGAGAACGCGGCCGAGTTCGTCGGGTCCAAAGATGAAGTCGATTTCCGGAATTTCTTTCCGGATCTCACTGCGGTACCGTTCCGCCAGGCATCCGGCGACGACCAGCTTCTTGCAGTTGCCGTCGGTTTTGAGCTGCGCCATTTCCAGGATCGTGTCGATCGATTCCTTCTTTGCGCTATCGATGAATCCACACGTATTGACGACGATGACGTCGGCATCTTCTTTATGCGCAGTTATGGAATAGCCCTTCCCGGCTAGTGTTCCGAGCATGACTTCGCTGTCCACAAGGTTCTTCGGACAGCCAAGGCTGACAAAACCGACCTTAGGCTTTTTTGAATCCGGCATTAGTAATGTGCTTGCTGCGGTTTATTGACGAGGAGGTCGGTCTTGGACGCGTCGCAGATCGCCTTCCAGTACCTCCAGGCCGCGATCCAATAATGAACGCACCGCGAGGAGCCCTTCCTTTTGTGCATTGACCAGGTGTTCGGCCGTCCGCCGCGGGAAGAGCCCAAGGACCTTATCGGCGACCGTATTTCGCCAATCCCACATCTGGTCTGTGATTTTGGATTCCTGCTCTTTTGCTTCTTCCGGCATTGTCCACCTCGTTCCTGATTGTACCAAGAAAGTTACAGCATTTTTCCCGCTCTTCGGGCCCGCCGTAGCCGGAATGGATAGCGCTGGGGGTTGGGCAGCAAGAAGACGATCGCTATCAGCCAGAAACTAAAGAACAGGCCGAGGGCAAGCAGAACGATACTGCCGACGCGAACATAAATGATGCTCGAAACAATGGCAAGTCCAACGCCGGCGATTGTCATGACGACTCGGCGAAAAAGATGAGAGATGAACTTTTCGAGGCCATCCATGTCGGCGGGATGGATCCGGATGCGAATGTGGTCGCGGTCGAATCTGGCGAAGACCGACTGCATGTCCTTCAACAGCGTGTAGACCGCGAGGCCTTCCTTGACGAGGCGATCCTTTATGGTCGGCCAGCCACCAGGACCCAGAGACCGGTCGACAATTTTTTTCGCGATTGGGGTCGCGGCGCGAACGCCATCGAAGTGGGGATCGTACGCAAGGCCGATGCCTTCAATAAGGACTCCGGTTCGCAGAATGTAAACAAGGCTCGACGGGAGCCGCAGCGGAAACCGGTAAAACGTATTCAAGATCTGATTGGTGATTTCCTGGATCTGACGCTGCGTGAGCTGCCGATCGTAGTGAATCGACATGATCGCCTGTGCGGCTTCACGGACCATCGATGGGCTGACGTCCGGTTCCAGCACGTCGAGTTTATAAAACAGACGGATCAATTCGTCGACATCCCGGCGTATGCCCGCGATCGCCACGCGGACCAGGTCTTCTCGGAATTCCGACGTGATCTCGAGAACCATGCCGTAGTCGAGCAGAACGATCCGCGCATCGGGCCGGATGAGGAGATTCCCAGGGTGCGGATCTGCGTGAAAGAAACCGTAGACGAGCAGCTGGTCGCCGTAGAACTCGATCAGATTCTGGATGACCTTCTGCACGTCGATGTTGTGGCGGACGACGGATTCGACCTCGGTGACGCGGAATCCCTCGAAGTATTGCATCACCAGAACCCGCGTTGTCGTGACTTCCCGATAGACCTTCGGGATGATCACGAACTCCGAATCACGGAACAGCTCGGCAAATCTTTCAATGTTCTCTGCCTCGTGCTCGAAATCCATTTCCTCAGAAATGACGCGTGAAAATTCCTCAATAATCGCCCGAGCAGACCGAATCGTATGGTGATCGATGAATTGCTCGATGATGAAGAGCAGGTTCTGCACGATGCGGATATCTGTCGCAACCAGTTCCTCGACTCCCGGCCGCAGAACCTTCACGATGACTTCCTCACCCGCATAACGCGCCCGGTGAACCTGACCGAGTGACGCAGCGGCGAGCGGCTCCTCTTCGAATGATTCGAAAACGGAATCCAGGGGCCGCTTCAATTCTTCCTGGATGCGTTTCCGTAGCTGGCTTGTCGGAAACGGCGGCACGCGATCGTGTAGCTCAGCAAGCTCCTCGAGATAAATGTGCGGAACGATGTCGGCACGAATAGCAAAGACCTGAGCGAGTTTGATGAAACTGGGTCCAAGCGACGCAATCGTTGCGGTCAGCTGTCTTGCGCGCTCGCGATGAGCGTCGTCAGAGAAGAATCGTGGTGGGCCGACGAGAATCCACCGCCTCCGATCGCGTAGGAACGCAACCAGAAAAGGCGCGAGCCGATACCACACGACAAAAATGCGAATGATCATTGCTAATTGAAGGAATTGAGTGACGGAGACCGAATTATTGTGTGACCGGCCGTAAATTATTCGCTCGTTATAACTTACGGCCGGTCACACAATAATTCGGTCTCCGTCACTCAATTCCTTATTTCAGCTCTCGGATCGCTTGTTCCAATGATGCAAATTCCGCGGGCGAAACAGGCAAGTGCCCGTATCTGGATTTTTCAAAAATGTCGAGAGCCTTACTGAGGATAGATCGGCGGTGGACGTCGGGCAACCCGAAGATCCACTCGCGCCACGTTTCGGCGGGTTTCCGCTTTCCGTCCCGGCGTTCGGCCAGGCGGGTTGCGCGGTAGAAGAGCTGTTCGACGACGTCCTGGTTCACGTGGCCGCGTCCACGGCGGAGGCGCCAGATATCGAGGTAGGTTTTCATCTGTCTTCGATGATTCCATACGGTGTTCCCGAGCAGCATAAAAGCCAGGAAGATCCAGAACCATCGGTTTTCCACCCATCCTCGAACGAACGACGCAAAGCGATCGGAGAGTTTCATGCTGCGGACGACCCACTGATCGGATGCACGCCGTAATGAAAACTGCACGGATTGCACACTGTCCTGAGCGCTGCGAAACAGCTGGAGCTGGGCGCCGGAATCGTAGCTGAGGATGTAGGAGTTCCAGAATAGCTGCATTGCGTCGATGTAGTGAGAAATCTGCATCGCAAGATCTATATCCCGTTGGTTCGGATCGGGCGGGGTGGGATCGAATTCGAGCCAGCCATGGCCGGGAACGTAGACCTCGACCCAGCTGTGAGCATCGGATTGCCGAACGATGTAGTCTCCGCCAACCGGATTGTATTCGCCCATCAGAAAGCCGTTGACGATCCGGGTTGGCACGCCGGCAGCGCGCAACAGAATTGCCATGGATGAGGCGAAGTATTCGCAATGGCCCGCTTTGGCATCGAACAAAAACGTGGCAACAGGCTGCGGCCCGGGCTGCCAGGAGAGGTTGAGCGTGTAGCGATAGTTCCTCTTTAAATAACCTTCGACGAGCGTCGCCTTCTCGATGAACGAAGTTCCTCTTTCGGTAATTTGCTTGGCGAGGTCGACAATACGCGGGTCGGTATCCGGGGGCAGCATCAGATACTTCGCGTTTATTTCGGGCGGAACCACGTCAGCCTTTTTCGAGGCATTCAGCCATTGCTTTCGATTCGGAATTTCGGAAACGACCTCGTACTGCACGCGTCGCAGCGTCTGAAAACGCAGGTAGACTGAATCGTCGCTGTCGATCTCGATTGATGGCAGGCGCCCCGACAATCCTCGAATCTGATGCGGGCCGAAGAGCGTTGTCGTCGCCAGCGGCTCGAGAAGGATTTGATATCGCGTCGTTTCTCCGGAGGAGCTGAGAGGCGCGATCCAATACTCGCCCTCTGCGGTGCTGGGAACAGACAAATGTTTACGACCGGTTTTGTACCAGTTGTGACCGTTAAAAGTGTCGAGCGAGATTCCGCGCCATTTCAAAACCGCGTAGGGCGTGCCGCTGATCTGGCGAGCATGCATCACGACGGCGGAACTCAATTTCACCTGGCCGATGTCGCCAAGTTGGACGGAATCGGTGAATCCGGTGAGTAAAAGAGACTCCGTATCGGCGCGGCTGAAATATCCAGTTCCTACACGCGGGATGATAAAGAAGAGACCCACGCCGATGAGGATGATCCAAATTGTGGCCCACAGACTCATCCCGCTCAGAGGCGCCTCGATATTTTTCACCGGAGTCCGGCTATCGCGCTCCGTTCGGTACATGTCGAAGCTCATCAGCGTCGACATGAGTGCGACCAGAAAGAGGAATAGTGTCGCCACAAATGACATGTCGATCGTGAGCGACGAGGCCGCGAGTACTTGCAGGAACGAAAGAACGATCAGGTAGAAGTAGTCTTTGTCTTTCTTGTCCTGGTAGAGCTTGGCCAGCTCGAGGAAGAGGACAAGGTGAATCGATGCCGGAATGAACGACCTCGAAATCGCGAACGTGTCGAAGATGAAAAAGAAGATGTAAGCGCACGAAGAGTAGAACGCACCGCGCGCCGTCAGCAGCGGCGGCATGTTTTTCAGCGTTCGATAGACGCTGATGCCCAGACCAATCGTGAACAAAAGTATCGACGGTCCGTCAAGACGGCCGGTCAGCGCGAGCGCGATGAACGCGGTCACGATGAGGGCATGCACCGAAATTTGAAAATATCGCTGCATATCACCTCAACGAAAACACCACCGCACCCTCGCCCGCATACTTATTCGGGGGCCGAGCACCGGGTGTCATGTTCACTAGCGCCAGATATTTCAGAATCGCCTCCAAAACCGACTGCGAACTGCCGTAGCCCGTTTCCCAATCGTCGGAAACGAACGCGACTTCGACACCACCCTTGATCAGGTGATATGCGAGCGAGGCTGCATACGAGACCAGAGCCTCGAATCGTTCCGAGTCGTCCTCACGGCCAAAGCGATCCAGCGCGAGCAGCACGCGGCGGCTCTCCTCTGCGGCATATTCGCGCGTCTTCAGAGCCGCGGCTTTCGCCGATGCTTTCCAGTGAACATTCCGCGCGGTGTCGGAAGGCAGATAGTCTCGTATGGTGTACAGGTCGCAGCCGAGGCCCCGCTCGAACCTTTGGCTGGAACCCTGCGTGTCGATCACCGAGAAATCTATTCCTTCCTGCGGGATGATCTCGGGGTAACAAATGCATTCCGCGTCCACACGATAATTTCGGTACTTCTCAAAAAAACCGAACGGATATCGCGAGATGACCTTCACTTTTTCCATTACATAGCGGCCACGCCGGGCGAGCGTCGCTTCGCCCGTTTGTACCGCGTGCTGCTCGGCGCGGACGGCGCCCGTGTAGAAGGCCGGGAAACGGAATGCGTTGTCATCGTATGGTGCGATGTGCAGCGAGAACGATGGAAAGATCCGCTTTTCGTTTTCAACGAGGAACGATATCGGGAAAGGTTCTCCTGCGAAACATTGCGCCGGCGGCCGCGCTTCCATACGGAGGAATCTGAAATTGATTCCCGACAGAAATCCTGAAAGCAGGATCACGGCGATCAGCGCCGAAAGAACCATGTACAACAGGTTGTTTGCGGTGTTTACGGCCGCGAATACAACCACGAGGACTGCGCCGAAGTAGATCCAACCTTCCGTTGTGACCTTGTGTTGAGAGAAAAATGGGAGCCAGTCCCATTCCACGTTTGCGGCCAGGCGAGGCACGAATCGGATCGTAACCCACATCGCGATTGCCAGTGCGATTAGCGCCGCAATCCCGGCGGGGACAAGTCTGCCGCCGCGGCCGGCGCTGGACGAATAGAGCGCCGCCATCATCGCGATCGTCAGCAGCCCGATGGACGAGCCGAAGTTCCTCCACATCATGCGATGTACGGGATCGGCGAGTCTTTCGCGCAGTTTTTGACGCATACCGTCAGGCCGGCACAGGTATTTGTTCGAGGAGTTCGTCGAGGATCGTCTGCGTCTCCCGTTGCCCGCGCGTCCCCGCATGCGTCATGACAAGGCGGTGTTCAAAGACAGGATGTACGAGCCGTTTGATGTCGTCGGGAAGCACGTAGCCGCGCCCTTCAGACATCGCGAGCGCCTGTGTTGCGCGGAATAACGCAGCGGTGCCGCGCGGGCTGATGCCGAGCTCGATCTCGGGATGTTTGCGCGTCTCGTTCACGAGGTGAATCATGTAATCCACGATGGACTCATCGATGTGAATCTTGCGGCTTTCTTCCTGCAGGAACACTACATCACTCGGCGTCAGCACGGGATGCACGACATAGTGGTTGTTGCCGTTCGTAAAGCGCTTGAGGATTTCTTTTTCCGCCGCCGGGTCGGGATAGCCCACTTCAATCCTCATCAGAAAACGATCAAGCTGTGATTCGGGCAGCGGATATGTTCCGTGATGCTCGACAGGATTCTGCGTCGCCAAAACCATGAAAGGACGTGGAAGCGCGTACGTGACATTCTCGATCGTGACTTGCTTCTCGTTCATCGCTTCGAGCAAGGCGCTCTGTGTTTTTGGCGTTGTCCGGTTGATTTCGTCGGCCAGCACGATGTTTGCGAAAATGGGCCCCTGCTTGAAATCGAATTCGTTCACCTTCGGGTTGTAAATCGAAACACCGAGAACATCCGAGGGAAGCAGATCGCTCGTGAACTGGATTCGCTGGAACTTGCAGTCGAGTGACCGCGCAAGAGCATGCCCAAGCGTGGTTTTTCCGACACCGGGCACATCCTCTATTAATAGGTGGCCTTCGGCGAGCAGAGCAACGACGGCAAGCTGAATGGTTTCGTGTTTTCCCTTGATCGTCGTCGCGATGGCGTTGCGCAGTAGGGAAACCTTTTCCCGCGCCGGAGCTTCGATAGTCTTCATAAACGCGGGCGATTCTAGCATAGGGACGGCGAAGTCTCTGGCAACCCTGGGATTACGGGACAAATCGCGATAAAATCCGCGTAATCCGCGCCATCCGCGGCTATGATATCCCCGTGAAAAGAACACAGATAGAACACTCCAAGATCGGCGACGTCGCGCGCGTGTCGACGGGAAATTTTCTGGAAATGTACGACTTCATGGTCTTCGGCTACTACGCCGCAGCCATCGGCCGCGCATTCTTTCCGACGCAGAACGAATACGCCTCGCTGATGCTCTCGTTCATGACCTTCGGAACGGGGTACCTCATGCGGCCCCTGGGCGCCATCTTTCTTGGTGTGTACATCGACCATCACGGACGTCGTAAAGGCCTGCTGCTGACGCTGGCGCTCATGGCCATCGGCACGCTGTCGATCGGCATCATGCCCGGTTACGAAACGATCGGTCTGTTTGCGCCGCTGCTCGTCGTGGTGGGTCGCCTGTTTCAGGGTTTTTCCGCAGGAGTTGAGATCGGTGGCGTCAGCGTTTATCTCTCCGAGATCGCGACTCCCGGCAGGAAGGGATTCTTCGTGGCCTGGCAATCGGCCAGCCAGCAGGTGGCGGTCATGTTTGCCGCTTCCCTTGGATTGATCCTCTCTTCAACGTTGCGGCCGGAGCAGATGGCCGGCTGGGGCTGGCGTGTTCCGCTGCTGGTCGGTTCCATGCTGATTCCGTTTCTGCTGCTCCTGCGGCGCTCGTTGACCGAGACTGAAGATTTCAAGGCTCGGAAACACCGCCCGACTCCGAGCGAAATCTGGCGCACCGTGATATCCAACTGGCAGCTCACGATCCTTGGAATGATGCTCGCCACCATGACGACGGTGACCTTTTATCTGATCACCGCATATATGCCGACCTACGGCAGCAGCATTCTCCACCTCTCGACCAGTGCGAGCATGCTTGTTACGCTCATTGTCGGTTTTTCAAATTTTCTGCTGCTGCCGACAATGGGTGCATTGTCAGACAAAGTCGGCCGCCGTCCGATGCTCCTGGTTGCGTCGTTCGTTGCGCTGGTTACGGCTTATCCGGTTCTTGCATGGCTGGTGAGCGCGCCGTCATTCGGCCGGCTTCTTACCGCGGCGCTGTGGTTCTCGTTCATCTTCGGAAGTTACAACGGCGCGATGGTGGTTTTCCTGACCGAGATTATGCCGGCGCACGTTCGTGTTTCCGGGTTCTCGTTTGCGTACAGCCTTGCGACCGGAATCTTCGGCGGATTCACGCCGGCCATTTCAACGTGGCTCATTCACGCAACCGGAAATTCCGCAATGCCGGGCGCATGGCTGGCAATGGCGGGCCTGATGGGAATGACCTCAACGTTGGTGCTCACGTCCCGCGCCTTCAAGCACGGCGCGCACAAATTGGATCCTCAGCCTGTGACCGCGAGCCTGTAGAGGCGGTCTATGACCGCCCACGATGGTGAGGCCTCAATGTTGGGCGGTCATAGAAGCTGTGAACAAATTGGAATGGAGCCAATAGTCCCCTCCTTGCATCACCGCAAGGAGGGGTGGCTGCGTCATCAAAAAATTTCGCGAAGCCACCAAAGCAGACGCAGCCGGGGTGGTTTTCCTTTTTGTTTTCATTCGGAAAACC
>Ga0075425_100001607_pt1 | contig 22161 bp, 24 predicted proteins | sample SoiMethybrSBSTD4_FD_75300 | JGI IMG/M metagenome (GOLD analysis project Ga0075425, IMG submission 75300) | Bulk soil microbial communities from a Populus tree surrounding site in Tennessee, USA - Soil MetaG P. TD hybrid SBSTD4 | ecosystem: Environmental > Terrestrial > Soil > Tree plantation... | reverse complement strand
ACAGCTCTCCGGAAGAGTTTGAACGCCAGGCTGAGAATCGAAACCCCCGCGGCGGAGTTTAAGAGTGCGACCATGAGGTTCTTTCACGCATGACTAGCGCTTCTACAGGGGTGCTGGAGACGGGGACTCGCTCTCCTCTTCTCCAGACCTCATCCCCGCTGAGGAACCGTCCACGAGATCACTCCATAAAATCGGAGATTTGTCTCAATGGAAACTCAAATTGTCTGCTGAGTCAAATGTGGCAAGAGTGGGCCTCAATGGAAGGAGTGTTCAGCTCCAAGGCACATCCTGAAAACACCTCGCTGAATGGGAGGCCTTTCCATTTTTCGGCGCTGATCTGTGTCTGACTTCCACTCTCTCGCGGGTTCATGTAGGCGGCAGCGACTCATCGGCGCAGCAGTCGTTGGCTGGAGCTAGCGCGAAGCTCGGCACGCCAGTCACACCCCAACCTTCAGTACCCGCAATAACTCTTGGTGAAGAAATCCAGCGCCGCGAACCCGGTTGTCGGTCAAGAAATCAGATACCAGGATAATCGCCTTGCGCTCCGCTGCGGACAAAGAGCTGCGCTTCTCAGTGATCAGCTGCCGAAGCAATTCGACGGTCGCGTCGCCATTCGTCTTCCAGAAAACCTGATCGGCCTTCTTTTGCTCAACAATATGTCCAAGCCACGGCAATGCTGGTTTGGGCAGTAAATCGAACCCGCCCTTCTCAAGGAAGGTTGTAACAGCGAGATGGAGGGGTCGGTCCGTGCCAAATTCCTTGATCGCACGCTCCACAGATTGCGTGAATTTTGAAAGGTGTGGCCATCCACGCGCTCCGTCCAGTCATTAGGGGGCATGCCGCCAGGAAACTTGGCAGCAACCCTTTTGAGAATATTAGCGGTAGTTGTAGCTCCTATAGTTTCGAGGGCTTGTATCGTCTGGGCTGTATTGTTACCAGCTGAGTTGTAGAAGAACTGGTCAAAGCCTCCGTTGTTAACCTCCAGACTTTAGCTGCTTGAGCAAGGTGTACGATCTACTTGAGTTTTTATGCAGGATACAAACCCCATTTGGGAGAGTCTGGGCAGGTGCTACGCGACTTTACCACATACCTGCTCCCGAGATCGTAATGTCCTGCCCGGAGACGCCGAAGGTTTCGTCGAGGGCCAGGAACAGTGCGAGGTTGCCGACCTCTTCGGGGCTGATCAAGCGCTTTTGCGGATACGAATTCACGATTTCCTGAATCTTCGCGTCGGCGGAAACTCGGTCAGTGTTGGCGATGTCGCCCATCCACTGTCTTCCGAAGCTGGTGTTGACCCAGGCCGGGCAGATGGCGTTGGCGCTGATCCCGAACTCCGCGCCTTCCAGGGCGACGCATCGCGTAAGTCCGACTACGCCAGCCTTCGCGGCGCAATAGGCGCCATTGGTGGCACCGCCCACGTTGGCGGCAGTGGATGCAATATTAACAATGCGTCCCCACTTGTTCTTCTTCATGATGGGAAGGACACCCTTGATGCAGCGAAACGTCCCGGTCAGATTAACATCAAGCACACGTTGCCAGAGAGCGTCGTCGTGTCCGTCGATCTTCTGCTCGCAGGTCATCCCGGCGGCGTTCGCGAGGATGTCTATTCTTCCAAATCCCTCGACGGTCCTTCGCACAAACTCCGCAACAGAAGCGGACGAAGTAACGTCCAGTTCCATTGCCAGACAAGAGACGCCGAGGCCTTCGATCTCACCTTTGACTTGATCAATAGCCTGAGGGTCGAGCAAGTTGGTGATCTCACCGCTTATCGTTTTCCCGGTTTTGCGTGTCAACGAACCGATTGCAAGATTGGCGCCCTCGCGAGCGAAGGCCAGGGCCATCGCTCTGCCCATTCCACTCGCCCCTCCAGTGACCATTGCAACTTTGCCTTTGAGTTTCATGTGCCTCTCCGTGCTTGATTATTCGCAGCAGACCGTCGTTGTGGTTGGGAACTGAGGCCGCAGGAAGGACCGACTAAGGCCCCCAAGCCAGCTTGCTGTCGGTGAGGTTTACAAAGACAGACTTCGCCTTGGTATAGGTGTGGTACGCCTCTACTCCGAAGTCTTCACCCAGTCCGCTTTGCTTTTGGCCACCATAGGGAACCGAGGGGTCCCAGTATTCCACGGTGTTCGTCCAAATCATTCCAGCCTGAACTGCGCGCGCCATTCTGAAAGCGCGGCCCAAATCTCTGGTCCACAGGGAAGCAGCGAGTCCGTAGCTCACTCCGTTAGCAAGGGCGATTGCCTCTGACTCATTCCGGAAGGTCAGGATGGATAGCACCGGACCAAAAATTTCTTCCTGCGCGATGCGCATGTTTGGAGTTACACCGGTGAACAGGACTGGGCGGACATAATATCCGCGCTTGGATTGGCCACCGTTCTGTGGGAACCGGGCGCAGGCTCCTTCATTCTGTCCAACCCGGATGTATTCCTGTACACGATCTAATTGCACGCGATCAACCAGCGGTCCTAGATCGGTTTCTTCATTGGTTGGATCACCGATGCGCAGGGAAGCCACCTTCTTCGATAACTTCTCGACAAACTCGTCAGCAATCGACTCTTCGATTAGAAGACGGGATCCCGTCGTGCAGATCTGGCCAGCGTTGAAGAAGCCGCTGAAGAGAACGCCGGCGACGGCCTGATCCTGGTCGGCGTCGGCGAAAACTACGCTGGGGCTTTTCCCCCCAAGTTCGAGCGTAACCGGGACGATCCTTTCTGCTGCCGCATGAAGAATTTTTCGGCCGGTTTCGGTGCTGCCGGTGAAAGAGATCTTATTAACCAGAGGATGAGCCGTGAGCGCAGCGCCGGTCTCGGGTCCGCCGTTCACTACGTTTACGACGCCGGGGGGGATGCCCGCTTCCAGACAAATCTTGCCGAGTTCGACGGTGCTGAGCGGAGTCTGCTCCGCCATCTTCAAAACCATGGTGTTGCCTGCGGCGAGCGCGGGAGCGAGCTTGATGCAGGAGTTAAGAAATGGATAGTTCCAAGGCACGATGCCTGCGACTACGCCGTAAGGCTCGCGGATCGAATAGTTGTAAAGCTGTTGCTCGGACGGAAAAACCTTGCCACAGAATTTATCGGGAACGCCGGCGTAATAATCAAAGATGCGGGCGCAAAGAGGAACGTCACCGTACTTGTTATCTTTCAGCGGCTTGCCGCAGTCGAGCGCGTCCGTCATTGCAAGCTCGTCGTTGCGCTGGCGAATGATCTCGGCGACGCGGCCGAGCAGCCGTCCTCGCTCCCAGGGCGGCATTGTTTTCCATGGGCCGTCGTCAAAGGCACGGCGCGCTGTTTGAACTGCGCGGTCAACGTCCTCGGGACCACCCTCACATACCTCGGCCAGCGGTTCTTCGGTAGCCGGGTTGATGGTGACGAATTTCTTTCCCGCTACCGAAGCGACTTCGTTTCCGTCGATGATGTGTCGGACTTCTGTCATGTATTTTGTTCGAATCGTGGATTAGAAGATGACTTGATTCGTTGCGATTCCCACGCACGGGGGCGGCAAATTGTGCTCAGTATTCCTCGTGTATTCTAGTAATATCTCAGTGCCTGTCAAGGACGAATCCCCCAATTTCCAAAGCAGGCAGCGGCTTTGATCTCAAGCTCAAGCTAACGTGCGGCCTTCCGATCCAACAACAGACGTGCCAGCTCCGCAGAGCCAGTCATCAGCCCTGGAGAAACCAACTGGTCTTTTGCGGACGCTCGGAGTCTTCTCCAATTTTGCGGTTTCGTTCTCCATCATCTCCGTTATCACTGGCATCGCCACTATGTACGACTATGGGCTGAGCACAGCTGGCCCAAGGGAAATAACCTTGGGCTGGCCGATAGTTGTACTCGGCACCCTGCTGGTCGCTTCGAGCATGGCGGAGCTTTGCTCTGCAGTCCCAACCTCCGGGGCGATGTACGACTGGGCCGCGGCACTGGGAGGACCCACTTCTGCATGGTTTGCGGCCTGGTTCAACATCATCGGGTTAATTGCTGCCGTAGGAGGCGTGGATTATGGCTGTGCGCGCTTTCTGGCGCCCATGTTGGGCATGGAATCGAACACCGCGACGCTGCTTCTGGTCTGCGCACTGGTACTGCTGAGTCATGGTGTGGCAAATCATTTCGGAATCAAGCTGGTCGGTTACCTAAGCCGTTTGAGTGTCACGATTGAGGTTCTGGGAGTCGCAATGTTGCTGGGGGCACTGTGGCTGATTCCACCCAAGCAGCCGCCTGCATTTCTGCTCCAGACTTTCTCGGCGAGCACGGTTCACGCGCCCTACTTCTGGCTGTTTATCTTAGGCCTTCTACACGCCGAATGGATCTTCACAGGTTACGACGCTTCGGCGCATATCGCCGAAGAAACGGTTGACGCGCGTCGGCGGGCACCATTGGGCTTGGTAAGTTCGGTGGTGACGTCCGGCATTATCGGATACGCGTTGATCTTATCGGTCACGTGGGTGATTCCAAACATATCGAGCATTCTGAATGCGCAGGACAGTGGCAAGAACCCGTTGCCGGCGGTCCTGGCGATCATCTCCACTACGCTGGGAAGCCGCACGGGAACCGCCATGCTCTGGCTGGTCATTCTCTCGATGTGGTTCTGCGGCCTTGCCTGTGTCACTTCGCTTTCGCGGACGATCTTCGCATTCGCGCGTGACAAGGGTCTGCCGTTCTCGCACCTGTGGAGCCGGATCAGCGCGGAGCATCACACGCCCGCGCCGGCGGTGTGGTTGTCTGTGGTTCTGTCGTTTGTCATCTTGCTGTATAGCGACGCCATGCCTGTGGTGGCCTCGCTGTGTGTCTTGGGATTTTATCTCTCTTACTTCATTCCTATCTTTCTTGGATGGCGACGCAAGAAAAAGTGGATTAGCCAGCGCGGGCCCTGGCATCTCGGCCGAGCGAGCAACGTTATCAACGTGCTGGCGCTAGTGTGGATTGTCTGCGTGTGCTTTATCACGGTGATGCCTCCGAACGCGCTCGCCGGCTACGCTATTGTTGGCGTGATCGTAGTGCTCTACGCGCTCAACCGGTTCACAGGACCTCATCAGGTGAGAAAGCACGAGTGGGAACTCGGCGGTCAGCAAACTATTGCCGCGTCCGAGGAGTCATGAAGGTGATTGGTCAGGGAAAATCATCGCGGGCGCGCATGCTTAACCAATGGCACTGCGCTCGCTAGTGCTTGAAGCACCTCGCTTAGGCGGAAAACCTCCGGTTTCATATAGTTTTGGATTCGCTCCACATGATCCAAAACATGACGCCGCAAAACTCTGGCACACTCTTCGAAGTTTCGTTCCCTCACAGCGTTTAACGTGTCCCTGAAATCGCCGATGATTCCTCGCAAGGATGCCTGGCCATCCGTAGACTGGCCCCAAAAAAGCACTGCCTTCCGCCGCAGCAACGCGAGTTGATTGGATAGCACTTCATTAGAAGATGCCTTATCCAGAAGCTCGTGAAACTCGGCATCTTTTTTCATCCATTCGCGCGGCGATAGGTAAGGCCAGCGCGATTCTGATTTTTCCAGCCAGCGTTGGGATTCCTCCAACCAATCGTCAGTCCGCCGTTCGACCAGGAGGTGCGCCAAGTATTCCTCCAGGACCATGCGAACTTGCGTGACTTCGCGAATCAGGCGCAGCGGGGCTTCCGCGACATAAATGCCGCCCCTCGGAATGATCTTGACCAGGCCCTCCACCTTCAGGCGCAACAACGCTTCACGAACGGGGGTTCGGCTGACACCGAACTCTTTGGCGATCTCGTGTTCAACGAGGTTGGTCCCGGGTGGATATTCTCCGAGTAGAATCCGCTCTAGGAGCAGATCATAAGGAGTTTCAGACACTTAAAGAAAACCTCCGCTCGGCATTTTACTAATACATCAGTCTAGCATCAGCCACGGAAACCAGATTAATGGGTGGAGACGTGGAGACTTATTCCCGCCATACCTCCTTGAATAGCCGAAGCACGTTCAGCCCCATGATTTTCTGGGTGTCTTCGTCTGAGTATCCGCGGTTGATCAAGCCTTGCGTGACATTAGGCATTTCGTCAGCGCGGGTGATGCCCTGCGGCAGTTTGAGCGGCAACTGCAGGGGATACACGGTTGAGCCTTTACGCTTTCCTCCCATCAGCCATTGAAACCACTCTGCTGACTGGTTTTCGGTGAAATCAAGCCCGATGGATACGTGATCAAGTCCTGCGATGCCGACCCAGTAGTCCAGCACGTCGATCAGATCTTCCAAGGTGGAATCGTATCCTCGCTTCAAAAACGGTGGGAAGATATTCGCACCTACAACGCCGCCCTTCGCAACCAGAGCTTTGACTTGCTCATCGCTCTTGTTGCGGCAGTGCTCGCGCAAGGCCATCGGGTTGGCATGGCTGAACCAGACCGGCTGCTCCGAAACCTCAATGGCTTCCATCGTGGTGCGGTAGCCGACATGGGAGAGGTCAACGACCATCCCCAGGCGGTTCATTTCCTTCACCAGGTCAACGCCGAACTGGCTGAGCCCGACGTCCTCGCGTTCATAACAGCCGGCCCCGACGTAGTTAAGATCGTTGTAGGTGATCTGGATTACGCGCACTCCAAGCCGGTAATAGACTTCCAAGAGATTCAGATCGTCTTCGATGGGAGTCGAGTTCTGGAAGCCGAAAATGATGCCGACGCGATTGTTCTTTTTAGCTGCGTGGATATCCGCGATACGCGTTACCGGCTGAATCCACTGCGCGTAATGTTCAAAATCCCCGTAAAAACGAGCGATGTTCTGCAGCGCCTGTTTGCATCCTTCCCAAACCGCGACGCTGGCATTGATCGCAGTAAGGCCTCCTGCATGCAAATGCCGGTAGACTTCCGCATCCCCCCAGCGGCTGATGTTCAATCCGTCGATGACGATTGACCTGCGATGTAAGTCCGCCGCCGCAGTGATAAGATTCATCGAATCACTTTCCTCTCGGGTACACAGCTAACCACAATACGGTAGTACGAAGTTGCGTCTTCCTTGTCCTGAACCGGTTCACCAGTTGCCGTTGGGACGTGTTGAAGGTCGCCGAGACCTTCTCGAACGAAGGCCATCGCACCACACATTGCACCCTCCCAGATCAGGTCACCCGAGGGTAAATCCGCTTCCGCGGGCAGCGCTGAATTTCGCAGGGCTACTTCCATGAGCCCCGCTTGTGGCTCGAATCGCAGGATGGAGAACTGCCCCCATCCGCGCAAGCTCATCTCGTTCAGGTAACCTTCCACGGCCTGCCGAGGTGTGCAGCGATGGACTTCCTGGAAGCGGCGACAAAACGTCATGGCGCCGTCATGTCCGGCTTTCCAGAATATTTTTCGGAAGGCTTCTTGGCCTGAGACGGTTTGCACGTCCCGCAAGAGGTAGCGGAAAAAGTGACGGGGCAGCAGAAGCATCTCCTGGCCGTTGAGCGTCAGCCGACTGTCATGCCCCATTTGTAGTTTGGAACGGAGCGCCTCGAACCCGCTTGCGTTGTCTGACATCAAGCAGCCTGCCTTCTTTTTGTCACGACTGCTCAACCTAGATCTGACGAGCGTACTTGTGGGCCTCGATCACAGCGTGATGCAATGAACGAGGCGCAAAACTGTCGCCGACGTTGTAGAGCTCGGGGACTTTGCCTTCGAGAGCGGTGGCCAGATCATCCACTGAGCAGCCGCCGTAGGAGTACACCAGCACATCCACCCCGGTACGCTCAGCTTCATTGCCGCCGTAGTAATTGCGCAGGCGCACGGTTCCGTTCTCGACGGCGCGAAGCTCCCAGGTAGCGAGCATTCTGGCGCCTTTGGCATTGAGCCGCGTGTAGACGGGAGGCTTGTTGGTCGGACCGAGATCCTCGCCAACGGAATAGTGCGGTGTAATGATTTCGACTTCTCTGTTATCGTCGAGGAGGAACTCGGCCGCGCCGGTGCTTTCCATGCCGCCCTGGTCGTCGATCACCAAAACACGCTTCCCTGGAGGCGTTTTGCGCAGGAGAACGTCCCACGCGGAAATCGCATAAGGACATTCGGCCAAGCCCGGGATGGGCGGAACCAGCGGTACCGCACCAGTCGCCACGACGACCGCATCGGGCTTACGGGCCAAAATCATTTCTACATTGGCAGGGACACCGAGGCAGATTTCCACGCCTTGCTTCCGCAACTGAATTTCCAGCCAGCGAGCGACTCCGTCGAAGTCGGTTCGTTTCGGGGCTAACTTGGCGATGTTGAGCTGTCCGCCTAAACAGTCAGACTTCTCGTACAGCACAACGTGATGACCGCGGAGACGAGCGACCCGCGCTGCTTCCATTCCTGCCGGCCCACCGCCCACGACGACAACCTTCTTAATCTTGGTAGCCTTCGGCAAGTCAGACCATTCGGCTTCGTATCCGATGACCGGATTCTGCACGCATCCGATGGGAATGCCGCGGTACTGGCGATCGATGCATCCTTCGTTGTAGCCCATGCATTGCCGAATCTCATCCAGACGTCCTTCGCGGGCTTTGAGCGGCAAGTATGGATCGGCGATCAAAGCGCGAGTCATGGCGACAAGATCACCTTGCCCTTCCTGCAGGACGCGTTCGGCAACCACGGGATCGTTGATGCGCCCGACCGCGATCACAGGTTCGCGAACGACTTCGCGGATCCGTCCTGAGAGATAGCTAAAGCAAGCCAGAGGAAAATTCATCGAAGGCACGCATGCCGCTTCGGCCGGCAAGGTCTCGCCGCTGCCGCCAATTACGTTGAAGTAATCAATCATGCCGTGCGCGCTGATTCGCTGGGCGATCTCGCACATGATGTCGTTGTTGAGTCCGCCCTCAACGAAGTCGTCGCCGGTGATGCGGATGCCGACGATAAATTCGTCGCCCACGGCCTCGCGCACACGTTCAATCACCGCGAAACCGAAACGCATCCGGTGCTCCAGGTCGCCGCCGAACTCGTCGTTGCGAAAATTGATGTGAGGGCCCCAGAACTGGTCGATGAGGTGACAGTGCGCGGCGGAGAGTTCTACGCCGTCGAAGCCGCCTTTCTTCACGCGCACAGCAGCATCGGCAAAAGCTTGAATGATTACATCGATGTCTTCACGTTTCAAAACACCCGGCACCTCGCGGTGGTTCGGCTCTTTCACCCGGGAGGGCCCAAGGAGGCGCTGCCAGCTCAGGTTGGAGTGGCCGCGCCGGCCGCGATGAGTGATCTGAGCCAGAACCAGAGCGCCGTACTCATGCAAGCTTTCCGAGAAGCGTTGCAGGTAGGGAATTACCCGGTCGTCAAACATCTCGACTACGCGCCAATCCAGCGCCGGAGAAGTCGGATGCACGCTGGCAGAGCCGAAGCCGATGAGCATTCCGGCTCCGCCCTTGGCTTTTTCAATGTAATACCGCCGCTCCCTTTCCGCGGGCATACCATCCTCGGTGAAGACGGTGACGTGTGCTGTCGAGACGATACGGTTCTTCACCGTTTTGTTGCGAATCTGCAGCGGCGAAAACAGCAGTTCAAATTGATTCGGCATGAAAATTCCTCCTGTAGAACCTGTCCCCCAGCCGCCGTTAAATGAACTCGTGGTGCCTGAGAAAGCGGAAGAGTTGCTCGCTCAAATACTCGGAGTCACCTTCTAAGATTGCAGAGTTTTGACTCGACTGCTGCGGCGCCACCCCCCCCGCCATGATCATCTTGACCCGTTCTGCAGGAGGCAAATTGGAGTCCGGCGTAAACTTCCTTTTCACGCGTGCGCGTGGCGGAACCTTCTTTTCGGCATCAGGCCACCTCGGTAGTCTTGACTTGGAAGGCACAATATCGAGTTGCCGGACCGCAATCTCGCGCCGACGCGCCTGCTCAAGCCGCCGCACCGAAACGTAGCGTGGTTCAGCGGCCTCGATCTTGAACGTGACCACGCCTGGCAACTCCATTTCTATGAGTTCCCGGTGGCCGCGGTCCAGGCTCCGCTCGGCTAGCAGCTTTCCGCAGCTGCATTCTCTTACCTTGGTGACTCCAGTGAGTTGGGGGTAGTCCAGAAGCTCGGCGATCAGCGGGCCCACCATGGCGGAGGAGTTATCCAGCGTTTCGTCTCCACAGCAGATGAGATCGAACTTTTCATTGGCGAAACGGCTGGCTAGCAGCAGGGCGGTGTAAGGTGGTCCCGCAAGATGCCTGTCCGGTGCGAGCCGCTCGACCGAATCAGCTCCGCGGGCGAGCGCAAAGTAGAGCGCATTGTCTTCACCAGCGGCGCACACGCTGAAAACCTCCACGCGGCTGTCCGGGTTCTGATCTTTGAGCATCAGGGCAACCTCCAGAGCAGCCCGGTCCGATGGGTTTATCACTGTGACGCGCGCGCTCGCGAGATGAGTGACCTCGCCTGTCTGCGGGACCACCTGCAAAGGCAGCCGGGAATCCAACACTTCCTTGACACAGACTGCGAGTTTCATCGCTCCATCGTCTCGCTTAGCAACTCAGAGATATCTTTGATCTTTACCTGGTCCTGTTGTCCGGCAGTGACGCTGGCCGTTTCGAGCATTACCTTGCAGAAAGGGCATGCTGTGGCCACTAAGCTTGCTCCGGTTTGCCGTGCTTCGGAGAGGCGTACGTTCTCCACCCGCTGTTGTCCCCTGCTTTCGAGCCACATCTGACCGCCCCCGCCCCCGCAGCAGAATGACTTCTCCCGCGAACGAGGCATCTCCACGCGTTTCATGCCAGGCAAACTGTCGACCACGGTTCTCGGCGCAGTGAATTCCCCGTTGTGCCGCCCGAGATAACATGGATCGTGAAATGTCACCTGCTTATCCGCAGTGGAACCAGTGAGCCGAATCTTTCCCTCGGAGATCAGGTGGCTTAACAACTGCGAGTGATGGATCACCTCGAACTCAGGTTCGCCGCCGTCACGGTATTCGTTTTTGAAGGTGTTGAAACAGTGTGGGCAGTGAGTCACGATCTTATGAATGCCGTGTCGGCGGAAGGTTTCGAGATTTTTATTACGGAATCGTTGAAATAGCCCTTCGTCTCCCATGCGACGCGCTGGATCACCTGTGCAACGCTCTTCGCTGCCCAGAACTACGAAGTCGACTTTTGCCTGTCGCAGAATTTCGACCATGGCGCGACTGATGGACTGCGCGGAGGGCTCAAACGCGCCGGCACATCCGATCCAGTAGATCCATTCCGGTTTCTTACCCAGCACTATCCCTGGCAGTTTAAGAGTTTCACTCCAAGTGGCGCGTTGGGCAGGAGGGTAGTCCCACGGATTCTGGCGGTGTTCCAGGCCCTCCAGACAACCACGCGCGGCGGGGGAGATATTTCCGACGTCGACGAGCTGGCGGCGGAGGTCAATAATCTTGTCGAAGACCTCGATGTCAACCGGGCACTCATAGACGCAGGCGCCGCAGGTTGTGCAATCCCAAAGCTCCCTTTCGGTGATCGTATCGAATGCCGATGGTGTCGTCCCGTCGCGCCGACTGGCGTGTCGGCTGACCAGATCCGAGAGTTTCAATACCACGCCGCGTGGATCGAGAGTTTTGCCCGCCGCCGTGGCCGGACACACTGAGGTGCAGCGGCCACAGGCTGTGCAGGCATCAGCATCCAGCAGATCTTTCCAGGTCATGTCGAATACGGATCCCGAGGGGTTACTTTCCGGCGATAACTCGTACGGTCTTAGAGCTCCCCTCGCGCGAGTTGGCCGCAAAGCGACGCTCAGAACGGACACAATGATGTGCCGGAAGAAGTAGACCGTGGCCAAACCGAAGAAGGCGATGCTAAGCGCGGCATGGAGAAGCCAATCTGCACGATGAAGGCGTGTCAATTCCTCCGTGGCGAGACCACCGGCTCGAAACATCAAAGCCAGTCCGTAGCCGACGAACGACACCTTTTCAAAACCGGGCATTGTCACGGAAATTCGGAAACCCTCGAGAAGGAAGCCGGTGACTCCGATTGCGATCATCAGACCCAGCAAGGTCCCAACCCACGCCGAGGCTTTCAACCTCGGCTGACGCTGCACGTAACGGCGATACACGGCCATCCCCAGACCAATCAGAAAACCCAGGCCACCCAAGTCGATTACTGCCGAGGCGACTAGATAAAACGGCCCGTAGAAAAAGTGGAGTGGCGTCTGCCTTTCGAGGAAGACCAACGTCGTGCCAATGAAAAGAATGATGAAGCCCCAAAGAATCAGGAGGTGCATTAAGGAGGCGAAGCCGTCGCGCGGCATTTTCCCGCGGTTGAGAATCCACGCTATCGCGTTGGCCAAAGATCGGGGAATCGAAACCTGTACATTAGCTGACCGCCCCAACTTCCACACATGGTAGCGCCTGGACAGCCGCCACCCAGCGATGAGAACCCCGGCAAACGCGCCCACGTAGAGGAACACCTGCATCCAGAGGGTGACGTTCCATTCGATTTCCCGGGTGATCTGTTCCAAGAATCTTCCCTCAGACTCCGGCGCTCTCTGTAACGTCCTTAGCTTGTGCCTTGTGTTGTCGAATTCGATTCGACAGTCGCGGCAACACTTTATGCAGGTCCCCGACGACGCCAAAGTGGCTGACTGCGAAAATGGGCGCCTGCCGGTCCGTATTAACCGCCACGATTTTTTCGGAACTACGCATCCCCATCAGATGATGACTCGCACCTGAGATTCCCACTGCGACATACAATTGCGGTGCTACCGCTTTGCCGGTCTGACCCACCTGGCGCGCATACTCAATCCAGCCGAGATCGACCGCGACCCGGCTCGCTCCGACGGCAGCGTGCAGTGCGTCAGCCAGTTCGCGAATGACTGCGAAGCCTTCCGGTCCGCCTACTCCGCGGCCTCCGGAGACGACGCGTTCCGCTTCCCGTATGTCCTGCGTTTTGGGATCGGCTGGTATGGGCTCGATAACCCGTACCCGTTCGCTGCGGACATCTGCGCTGTGCCGCTCGACATTCAGCTCTCCTGGCGACCTGTTAGTAGAAACCGCGTCTGCCACTCCAGGTTTCATGGTGATGATAAGCGGCGTTTCCATCAGCCAAGCTGACTGCACATGCACCCGTCCGCCGTGAGAGATTCGCGTTATGTCGAGCCTGCCTGCTGTCCCGCTCCTGATCAGCAGACAGTGCGGCGCGTACCCCATCCCCATACGGGCGGCGAGGCGAGGCCCGAGATCGCGGCCGTTTGCGGTTGCTCCGAGCATCACAATACGCGGGCGTACGCGATTCAGCAGGGCTTCGAGGACGCACAAATGAGTATCCGTGGTGTAGTTTTCGAGCAGGGGGGCCTCGACCAAGTGCAGCCGTTCCTGTAAGTAAGGTCGAAGTTCATGGACGGCACCGTCACTATGCAAGGGCGAAGTCAGCAGCGCAACCTCAACGCGACCCTTGATGGCGGCCGCCAGCTTGCGCGCATCTCCGAGGAGTTCAAGTGTGACCTTCTGGACCTGACCCCAATAGCATTCCGCCAAGACGAGAATTAATGGCATGTCGCTACCGAAGCCGGTGTCGGAAATTGAGGAGGCGATGGCGCTCATATGGAGCCGATCCACCTAGCAGAGCCTTCAAGCTCTATCTGCGCCGGGACTGGTTCCTGATTACAAGGCATGCTGGCCTGGCTGCGGCGTGCTGATCGGCAGTGCGTCGTGAAAGGGCAATGCGGAGCGATGCAACCGTCTGGATATTTTACTGGTATACTTGCCCGCGTCAAACAACCAGTCTTATGTCTTAAATGTATTGGGTCAGGACCGATTAGATTTTCACATCATTCCAGGAGATACGCGTGCCCAAATCAATCTTAGAGCGACTCAAACAGGGAGTGGTACTAGGCGACGGCGGTTACCTGCTCGCACTGGAAAACCGGGGATACGTGCAAGCCGGGCCCTTCACGCCGGAGGTGACAATCGAACATCCCAACGCCTTACGCGCGCTTCACGAGGAATTCCTGTTTGCAGGGGCAGAAGTTTTGCAGGTCCTGGCTTTCTATGCGAGCGAAAACAAGCTCGCGCAGATTGGTTATGCGGGCAAGCTGGCGGACATCAACCGTGCTGCGGTGACCATTGCCCGCGAGGCCGCGAATAACCAGGCTCTGGTTGCCGGCGATCTGTGTTTGACCTGGAAGTACAAGCCGGGCGACGCTGCCGCTGAAGACGAGTGCCGGCGGCTGTTCGATGACCAGATCCGATACCAAATGGATGTTGGCGTGGACTTTTTTATTGCCGAAACGTTCCTTTGGGTGGGTGAGGCTTTGCTGGCTCTAGAACGAGTCAAAAAAGCAGGCCTCCCGGCGATGGTGACGCTTGCCTTTGAAGGGTCAAAAACGCGCGACGGAAAGACGCCAGGAGAAGCAGCGAAGATGCTCGAAGGCGCCGGGGCAGACATCATTGGAACTAATTGCTGGATGGACCCCGCGCGCATGCTGCCGATGGTCGCAGAGATGCGTAAAGCCGTGAAATGCTATGTTGCCGCTCAGCCTGTAGGGTACCGGTGCACGGATCAGGTTCCATTCTTCACCGGGTCAAAGGGATTCCCAGACAAGCTGAATCCTTACCAGCTCACACGCTATGAGCTCGGCGACTTCGCGAAACAGGCGCGGGATCTGGGTGTGAATTACATCGGAGGGTGCTGCGGGTGCGAGGGCTCACACATCCGACAAATGGCCCGGGTTCTCGGCAAGAAACCCCTGGAATTACGCGAGTGGAACGTGGACTATCAACATCCCCAGTCCGCGACCGAAGCGTATAGGCAGCTGAGAGAAGCATAATGGCCCCACGTTTCGGAGCTGGCATGCATCGGCGACTTTCCACGTGGGGGGCGACATGTGGGTATGGAACGGGCCATGGTCCGCTGGTCAGCCCGCCACCAAACCTAGGAGCGGCGTCCCTGATATGCAGTCGGCGCTGGATCACGAGTGGAACTTTCACATTAATCCATCAATTGACGCTATAAGGCGCGGAGCAGCTTGAAGCGAGGACCTTTGCAACTGAAGGTGAGTGGAAAGGCGCCTGCAGCTGCAGCTGGGTCAGAAATGACCGCTGTGAGGCTATCAACACCGATCTGCATTTGCGCGATTTCTAATTCTGTGTTCTCCGCTCGAATCATTGTGGTTTCACCGGCTGCCGCGCACCTCCAACTTTCTGCGTGGCGAGCAACCCGAGTTTCTTAAGCGATCCATAGATTTGTTGCTTCTCTTTTGCCGACAGCACTGACATAACGACCTCAAGGTCTTTCGCGTGCTTTGCGAAGCACTCAGCCGCCAGTTGTTTACCCTCGCGCGTCAGCTGCACGATTCGCGCACGACGATCTTTCGGGGTTGACTTACGGACTACCAGTCCACGTTTCTCTAGGCGATCGATTGCCGCGGTCATGGAACCACTGGCCAGCAAGACCTTATCCTGTATTTCTGAGATGGTCAGCGGACCTTTATGCAACAGGGCATCGAGTGCCGCAAAATCCGTGAGACACAGTCCCGTATTCGCGATGCTTTGTTCCGCCAGAAGCCTCATCGCATGATGGCTTCTCATCATCACCAGCCAGAGCCGGGGTGCCGTAATGCCATTGCTAGTCTTTTTCATGAAAGAATCTTAGCGGGCTACTTGAGACAACGCCCTATCCTGTGTGCGTGATGTGTGAGGACGCGATCGATCGATACCGCGCCCGCGCCGCGTATCATCAGGTAAACCGCAATCGCGAGCACCATCAGATGGTACTCATAGCCTTCACCCTTCTGCAGCCCCGTCCAGTTGATGAAAAAGCCAAAGCTGTGATGGACCATCGTTATCGCTACAAGCATGTTGGTCAGGATCCAAAACCTGCAATTCGCGTCAGGAACCCTAAAAGCAGGCCGATACTGCCGAAGAATTCTGTGGCGATGGCAAGAAACGCGAGAGGCGCCGGAATATGCATCATACCCGTGAAGAAGCCCATGGTGCCGGCGAAACCATATCCGCCAAGCCAGCCCAGCATCTTCTGAGCACCGTGCGCGAAAAAGATCACGCCGAGCTCGAGCCGAAGGAGCGCGGTCGCAGGGTCATTTTCAGTGGCAATCAATTTGCGAATCTTGAGGAGTTCCTTTCTGGGGCAGCTTGTCTTGCAAATCAGGAAACCACATAGAAATAGATGATATATCCTTTCATAAGGATTCGTTATGTCGAGGTAATACCCGGCGATTAAGCCCGACGCCCGCTATGGGTGGTTTCGCCAAATGGTGTAGTCGGGAACGCCTTTAGGCCGTATAACGGCCGATCAGCCGTCGAATCGGTCAGGAGTTGTCAGAGAACAAGAAAGAAAGGGTAAGATTGTCTTACCATGCAACCAAAGTGTCGACGAAGGGACAAGTCGTTCTGCCGGGCCCGCTTCGCCGGCGCCTCGACATTCGAGCAGGTGATCCTCTCTAGACGCCAATATAGAAGATGGGCGAATCGTGTTAACGCCACGCAAGAAACGCCCCATCGACTCAAACTTGTGACTGATCCTGTTACTGGACTGCCCGCCTTAAGTGCGGGGCCAAAAATGCACCCACCTTGAGCAGCAAGGAAGTTGAAGAAATGTTGGCAAACTTCCCGTGATCTACTTGCTCGATGTGAATGCGCTAGTCGCTATGGGCTTCATTAATCATGAATTCCATGAACGTCTTGCTGCTTGGGTAAAATCTCAGAATTCACCGAAACTGGCGAGTTGCTCAATCACCGAGCTCGGGTTTGTACGCGTGCTAGCCCAGGCCCCGGCCTACGGATTTACCGTCACTCAAGCTCGTACCCTGTTTTTGCGCCTTAAAAAGGCGCGTACCTCTTCTCTCACGTTCATTTCAGATGAGCACGACGTTTCTCACCTACCCGCCTGGGTGAGGGCGCCTAAGCAAATTACCGATGGTCACTTGAGCAAGCTTGCGAGCGCAAATGGTGCGGTCCTGGCAACGCTCGATGAGAACATCCCCGGATCGTATTTGATTCCGGAATGGTAATGTCTTTGTTGGATCAGATTGTGGAGTGGCTTCAGTGGCGCCGAACGCCGACGATTCGTAAGAGAAAACACTAACATCTACTGACTTTACTTTGTGTGCCGGCGGTGTGCCGAAGTTCAGAAGCAACCGGGTCCTGTTCGCTGACCTCGAGGCTCCATGTGTCCGTCTTGCCCAGGATTTCTTCGGATCGCCCCTTGAATTCGTCAGGAAATCACCAGCTATGTATCGCCGGCATTCAGTCATCATCTCGTCAAGAATGCCGGTGCTTTTTGTCTTCGAAATTCCTTCCTGCCGCGGGTCCTTGTCCCCTGTAAAGCGAGCGCTACGTAATCCACGGCGAGATCGATGTCTTCCGAAAACACGACCTCCGGAACTTGTGCCTGAACCAGAGCGGCGCGGTATTCATGTGATCGAAAGTCATACATCGCTGATTCGAGCCTGTCGAAGATTTCCAATCTGGTATAGCATCACTCGGCGAGGTCCACCATGACAACGACCGCAACCTCCCTGCGAACTGATGTAAGTGCAACGGCTCACCAACCGCAAGCCGCAAACGGCCTGGCGATTGTGCGAGTGACGATCGGGGCGATGTTCGTGTGGGTTTTTGTTGAGAATCTCGGGAAAGGCCTCTACAGTCCAGCGGGCTACGCGAGCCTGATCAACTTCTATATCACGAAGAGTCACTCGCCGGCGGTATGGAAGGCGGTGATGGGGCTCGCGGCCAGCCACGCCGCGATGGCTGCTCCCATGCAGGGTTTGACCGAGATCTCTCTCGGTATTCTACTTGTCATCGGTTTGTTTACCCGACCAGCCGCACTTGTGGCGTTTCTGTTTCTCGGCAGCCTCTGGATTTCGGAGTGGGGTACCGCGTGGATCTGGGAACTGCTGGTTCCGGTGCTCGCATCACTTGGGCTCGCGATCGGACGCGCAGGTCGGAGGTGGGGAGTTGACGCGTGGCTATCGCAACGGTGGCCATCAGCTCCGTGGTGGTTGATTTAAGCTGATGCCTGTGCGAGTGTCCGTCATTATCCCCTCCCATAATGAAGCGCAGGCGATTGAGCGCGTTTTGGCGGATCTCCCCGCCGATCTCACGACGGAGGTCATCGTTGTCGACAGCAACTCGAATGACGGAACGCCCGAGATCGCTGCAAGAATGGGAGCCCGCGTCGTTCAGGAACCGCGCCGAGGCTATGGGCGTGCGTGCCTCACGGGTCTGTCCGCGGCAGAGTGTCCTGACGTCGTTGTGTTCCTGGATGGCGACTACAGCGATCGGCCCTCTGAACTGCCGATTCTCCTGGCACCCATCATCGAGGGCCGGGCTGACATCACGCTCGGTTCCCGCTTACAGAAGCAGCATTCTGCTGGGGCGTTGCCTTGGCATCAGGTGTTTGGGAATCGCCTCGCCGCCAGCTTGATTAACCTTATATATGGTCTGAAGATCAGTGATCTCGGCCCGTTTCGCGCTGGCCGCGCAGATGTACTGCGCGCGCTCGCCCTAGAAGAGACTACTTATGGCTGGGCGGTTGAGATGATCCTCAAAGGCGCTTTGGCTGGATTCCGCGTGGTTGAAGTCCCGGTAAGCTATTATCCGCGGATCGGAAAATCAAAGATCAGCGGAACGCTGAAGGGTACGGTCGGTGCCGGTTGGTTCATTCTCAGCTTGATCGTGCGCTATTATTTCCGGCATCGAAGAGCCAGGACACCACGGCGAGCGTAGGTCCGCGTCGGCTATCCACTGGAAGAAAACTACGAGCTATATCATGGCCATTAGAAAACGTTCGCGAGCAACCCGGTTTTTGGTGGACCTGGTCTTTGAACGTTTCCATGCCTGCGAAGTCTGTTTCAAGAGTGAAGCATTCGATGCTATCGAGGACGTGCTGGCACCCCTGCGATTGAAGCCTCTCGAGTTAAAGCGTCTCTTACGCACACTCACCTGTCCCGGTTGCGAATCACGGGTCTCTCCCGGAACATTTGTAGTGACCTACACTCCCGAGCAGCTTCAACAAGCAAGACTCTCAAAGCGGTTTGACCTGCCAGACGCTGATCAGCTCATGGCCTTTCGAAACTCCCTAATCAAATATCCAATGCTCGGAGCTGAGCACCCATTCGGCAGGTTACTCTCGAAAGCGATGACGAAAGCGAAGAAAACTGTACTCGAACCTTCCGAATGGTTTCGCGCTACGCGGAAGATTGGGAAGTCGAAGTTCCAGCCACGACCGTCGCACGAGTCAATGAAAGCAAGCCGCCATAACCAGATTGGGCAAGCCGCGTGGTATCTCGCTGGAGATGAGAAAACTGCCGCGGTCGAGCTGATCCGGGAGCCAAAGTCTGGTCTGTCTTCTGGAGGACACACTCGCACTGGCGCGGTCATTGGGCGAGGTGGAAATCGCCATCATGTGTCCCGAGTCAGATGTAAACGAGCTGGGGCAGTTGGCAGGCAACCAAGCGAGCGTAGTTGCGCAGAAAGGTGAAGGCCTTGCTGCAGGCCTCACGTCGGTGTTCGCACACTTCGCGGAAGGTCATCAACGACCGATCATCGCCTTCAACAGCGACAGCCCGCACTTACCACGTTGTGTTCTCGAAGACGCATTCGAAACATTGGTCGCACATGACGTAGTCGTTGGACCAACTCACGACGGAGGCTACTATCTCGTCGGGGTAAAAGGTTCTTATGCCACGCTGTTTGCAACCGATGGAATGGGCACCAGCAATGCGCTGGAAAGACTCTGGTCACGCGCCAGAGAACTAAAACTCTCTGTCGGTCTTGCAGAACCTTTTTATGACATTGATGTAGCTGAGGACCTGGCCCGGCTGGCAGCGGAGTTGTGTCTGGCTCCTGGTAGGGCGCCACGCACGGCGCGGTGGCTTAAAGAGTGGGAGCTTGCGTCTGGCCACTATCGGACCGGCAACTAAGACTGTGAAGATCCTTCCAAAGTGGAGAGTGTGCATACTCGGCACCACTTTGTGTTTGACATTGACGATCTGCTCGCGGAACTTCGGCGATAGGGGCGGACCGTCCTTCATGGCGTCGTTGACGGTGGCAGGCATTGCCTACCTCTTAGCGGTCCGTGAGTTTTTTCGCGGGCGGGGTGCCCGCTCCACACCGACCTTTTCCCGCCGTGTTGTGATCATCGGGCTCGTCCTCGCTGCTGTCTGGCATATTGAATTTCTTTGGCTTCCCCCGGGCGCCGACGACGACATTCATCGATATGTTTGGGATGGCCGCCTGCAGAGGCTCGGCTACAACCCCTATATTGTTATTCCCAGCGATCCTGCCGCGAAGGGACTGCACACGCCGGAAACGCAAAACTTGAACAACCCCGATTTGCCGAGCCCGTATCCGCCAGGAGCGGAGCTTTTCTTCCGTGCAGTCACAGCGATTCAGGAATCAATCTTTGCATTCAAAGCAGCATTTGCAGTTTGCGACTTCGCGATTGTATTCGTGTTGCTCGATGTCTTGCGTTATAGCGAGCAAGGCGCGCATCTGGTTATCGCGTACGCCTGGAATCCACTTTTGGCCATCGAGGTGGCGGGAAGCGGTCACATCGACATTGTTGGTGTGCTGCTGTTGGTTATATCGGTCGCCGCGCTCGCGCGCAGTTGGCGTGCGATCGCGGCACGGACGTTTGGACTAGCGGTAGCAGTGAAATTCCTGCCGATTGTCTTGCTGCCGCTCTATTGGAAGCGGATTCGCATTAGCGACGCTGCGCTGGCGGCAGCCGTAGTCGTACTCCTGTACGTGCCATTTCTTAATCATGGTCGCATTCCGATCGGTTCACTTGGAACGTATGTGCAGCAATTTCGTTTTAACGGTCCTGTGTTCGCACTCCTCGATCGACTGGCCCCCACACCCTTGCTGGCTGGGCTGGCAGTGCTCGCCGGATTGGCGACTGCAACCTGGCTAAAAAACGCAGCGTCCGAGTCGTCTCCGGACGCATTTGCTTGGCCAAATGGCAGCATCTCTTTTGTGCGCACCCGTCGTATTCCCTGGTATCTTCTCTGGCTGTTGCCATTTCTGACGTCGGCCTCGACGCTGCCGATCATGGTCTGGACAGTGAGCATTATCCCCGTCTACGTCCAATGGCACCTGCGCACACTTGGGCATCCGTGGGGAGCGCTTCCTGGTTGGGCAATGGTGGTGGAATACGGATGCGTGGCAATCGCCGGTGCGATTGTCGCTTTTCGCCGGATCAGACGACCGGCGGTCCAATGCTCAACAAGCGAGATCGTGTGAGGTTTACTGCGCCGGCAGGGAAATTCATATATCTTTAACCGTCCCCTGTCATCTCTGACGGTATTCTCTCAATTTCGTCGAGGAGCGAACTCTATGACAAATGCGAAGCGAGTAATGACAGTCCATTGTCTTGCTATCGCAGTGCTTCTCCTTGCTGCAAATTCTTGGGGGCAAGAGCGCGCGCCAATTATCGAAAAGATCGCCAAGACCTACGGTATCGATTCGTGGGATCAAATCCAGGCGATTCGTTATACCTGGAACGGAGAAATCCCCGGACTCTTCAAACTTTCTCACGCGTGGGAGTGGGAGCCAAAGACCGGCAAGATCTCCTTCGAAGGGGCGGGTAAAGACGGCAAGCCGGTTAAGGTTACGTACGACAGCTCTCAGCTCAGCAGCCAATCCGACCAGGTGAAGAACGAAGTCGAACCGGCTTTCGTCAACGATAATTATTGGCTTCTGTTCCCCCTCCATGCTTACTGGGACAAGAGCCCCACAGTGACGGATCAAGGTATGAAAAAACTGCCGGTCGGCACTGGCTCAGCCACACTGGTCTCGGTGAAGTATCCAGCGGAAGTCGGCGGTTACACGCCTGGCGACACCTGGGACCTTTATGTCGGGAAAGACAACCGCGTTCAGGCCATGGTCTACCACCGCGGGGGAAACAAGCCGCCCCTCCTGGTCATTGCAACGTGGACAGGTTACAAGAAGGCAGGCCCGCTGTTGTTCTCAACGGAGCACCGCGGCACAGCGGACGGCAAGCCCCTGCACGTCTTCCATACGAATGTGGCGGTCAAGCTGGTGGGCTCAGATACCTGGATGGACGCGAAATAAGACGAAGGCACAAATAAACAGCGGCTGGAGTCGTTTCGGAAATTGACGTCGTTCTTCACAATGAGCCTCCTGGCAATCGCTACCATGGTGCAGGAACTTGCGTGATTGGGCTGTGAACGCCCGCCGCTCTGGTCACCAACCTACCAAATTACACCAATGCCATTGTGACTACAGATGAAGTCGTCGAGGCCCTTTCATTTCACCCTCGGCTGCCGCTGAGCTTATCGGCTGA
>Ga0075425_100001605_pt1 | contig 22173 bp, 19 predicted proteins | sample SoiMethybrSBSTD4_FD_75300 | JGI IMG/M metagenome (GOLD analysis project Ga0075425, IMG submission 75300) | Bulk soil microbial communities from a Populus tree surrounding site in Tennessee, USA - Soil MetaG P. TD hybrid SBSTD4 | ecosystem: Environmental > Terrestrial > Soil > Tree plantation... | reverse complement strand
GAAGGCGCTCCTCTTCATCCACGGCGTCGGTCCGCACAACGATCCGCGCGCCGTCGATCCGGCGGCGAGCGCGCCGGCCGCGGCGCGCTTCGACCCGCCGCTTGCCGCGCCGGTGATCGAGAACCCGGCCGAGGTGCGCTTCGCGCCCGCCTCCGACGGCTTCCCGCCCGGCTCGTCGATCGCCGTCGTCGAGGGCGACCCGCTGCGCAGCCCGGCCGAGTTCATCCTTCAGGTACGCCTCCGCGCCGGCGCGCGACTCGCCCGTCACCGGCACGCGACCCACGAGCGCATCGTGATCCTGTCCGGTCGCTTGACCGTCAGCGCCGGCGGCGTCGCGAAGGAGATGCGGCCGGGCGGTGTCGTCCTCATGCCGGCCGGGCTCGACCATTCGCTGGCGACCCGCGGCGGCTGCGTCCTCCAGATCCAGGGCGTTGGTCGGTTCCGGTTCGACGGCTCGCCGGCGCCCTGACCATCTCCGTCCCTGTTGTTGCGTTCGTCGGTGCAGGGCGTGGCCCGCAAAGATTGCGAAGCAAGCGAAATCCCTTGCGTCCGACAGGTGTGTCTATGTAGGAAGCGGACATGTCCGCTCGCGCCGGGATCCTCGCCGCTCTTCTCCTCTGTTTCACGTCCTGCGCGACCGAGACGGTCGACGCCGATGACGACAGCGACCTCGACGACATCGAGGCGGTCGCGCCGTGGATCGTGCGGAACGACGGCCTTCACCTCGGCGAGCACCGCTTCGGATCGGTCGATGTCGGCGCGCGCGACGCCTGGCCGGTCTGGGTATCCGGCTCGACGGCGCGCCCGGTGCTGCTGCGCTTTCGCGCCAGCGGCTTCGACGGCGCGCCGGTCCGCATCGCCGTCCTCGGTCCCGCCGTCAACGGCGTGCGCGCCACGCTGGCCTCGGCCGGCTACACGACCCGCACCGCGACCGCGAGCGTGAACGTGTCGGTGACGACCACCGGCCAGCTGCTGGTGGTGGTCGGCTCGTACCAGCTCACCAGCTGGGCTTCCTATGACCTCTCGCTCGCGTGCAAGACCGGCGCGACCTCCGACCAGTGCAGCGGCTGGCGGGTCGACACGCTGTCCGCGCCGAAGCTCGGCGGCCTGTCCGGATCCATCCTGACTGGCGGCGCGCAGCGGGTCACCGCGCGGCTCAACGGCGGGCTCGCCGCGCTCGGCACCTACCAGGTCGAGCTCTGGCGCTCGCCGCCCGCCTTCCACTGGCTCGCCACCCGGCTGGCGGTCGCGTCGAGCGCCGGCAGTGACGTCACCTTCAACCTGCCCGCCGCCACCATCGCCGAGGGAGACGACCTGCTCCTGCGCGTCCGCGCCGGCACGCGCCTGCCCTACCCCGACCGCGGCGTGTGGTCGCGCTTCGCTCCCAACCAGCGCGCGTTCGCGCGCCTCGACGCCGTCGACTACCACGACCTCGGCGACGTCGCGATCGAGGGCGTCGGCGTCACCTTCGAGGGCCGCGACCTCCTGGTCCTGTCGCGCACCGCCGACGGCGTCGAGGTCGACCGCCAGGCGGCGGTCACCAGCCTGCCCGGCCAGGCGACCAACGGCCTCGCCAGCTTCAGCATCGTCATCGGCGAGCCGACCGACGACGCCGGCAATCCGAAGCCGGTCCTGCCGCGCGACGGCGACATCCTCGCCCTCGACCGCGTCGATCCCAGCGAGGCCACCCACCGCCTCGGCTGCTTCGAGTACTGCAATGACCTCGCCGGCACCGGCAGCTGCACGGCGCGCGCCGTATCGTGCCCGTGACGGCGAGTCGCTGTCCGCGCCGATCGCGCGCCTAGACCTTGCGCGATATCGCCTTCCAGATTCCGATGACGACGCAGGCGCCGAGCAACGCGACGAAGAAGCTCGCGAAGAGCCCGTTGTTGCCCGCATTGTCGCCGGCGATCACGCGGGTGAGGAAGCCGCCGACCACCGCGCCGATGACGCCGATGACGATGTTCGCGAAGCCGCCCTGCGCGCTATCGGTGCCCATGATCTTGCTTCCGATCCATCCGGCGAGCGCGCCGATGACGATCCAGAGGATGATGCCGTACGCTGGGTTCATTTCGATCTCCTGTGGCCGAAGTGAACGCGAGCGCCGCCTGCACCGGATCTGGCACACTCGGCTGTCGCGTCGCGTCGATCCGGAATTGCAATGAAGGTGCCGCCGCCATTGCCCCGAAACGACACAGCGAGCCCGACCCGGCGGCGTTCGGATCGAGGCAGTCTGACTCACCCGTGGCTTTCATGAGTGACGACGAGAGGGATGAATCTCGCCGCCAGGTCGCGCGCCGCCAGCGGCGAGCCGCGGGCGACCGCTCGGCTCGGCTCGCCCACCAGCTCATGAACCTGCGCCCGTCCGGACTCGACGGACTCGGGCTCGACGACGACCTGCGCGAGGCCGTCGATCGCGCGCGCGCGGTCACCTCGCCGGTGGCGCGCCGGCGCGCGGAGCGCTCACTGGCCGGCGACCTCCGCCACGCCGACCTCGACGACGTCGAGCGCCGCCTGGCCGGCGCCGACTCGAGCGAAGCGGCCGACGCCCGCCTCTTCAAGCTCGCCGAGACCTGGCGCGCCCGCCTCATCGACGGCGGCCTCGCCGCGGCCGCAGAATTCCCCGGCGGCCCGGACGCCGAGCTGCCCGCGCTCGTCGAGCAGGCGCAGCGCGAGCGCGCGACCGGCAAGCCGCGCGGCGCCGCCCGCGCCTTGTTCCGCCACCTGCTCGCGGCCCTCAAGGCGCGCGCCACCTGATCGCCCGGCGCTCGTCTCGCTCGCGGCCATGGGCTGCTGACCCCGCTCGTGATATTGCTGGCCTGTGGCTGACCTCCAGGAGGTGATGCACTTCTTCGAGGAGGTCCGCGCGACCTACATCCGCACCCTCGAGCACGCCATCCGGGAGCAATTCGACAAGAACCCGGACGCGCGCGTCTACGAGGAGGTCGTCGCCAAGACCGAGGACGCGAGCTTCAAGACCTGCTGGGACATCGCCATCGAGCAGAGCGACGGCCAGATGGAGCCGGTCCTCGTCGACCTTCCGGCGTTCCTCCCCTGGGAGCCCGCCCGCATCCGGCTCGGGACTCTCTCGGTCCTGGTCGAACCGTTCCTGTGGCACGTCTGTTCGATCGTCGCCCGGCCCGCGCCGCCCGAGCAGGCGTTCACCGCGCTCGGCGACTGGTTCGACCGCTGGTTCGAGCGCCCGAAGGAACCGGGTGAACGCTTCCGCAACTGCGTCCACTGGATGAGCGACCCCGAGATCCGGGAAGGGCACCTCTGCCTGCAGGTCGATCTCGGCTCGGCGCCCGCCGTCGCGCTCCTCGATCTCCTGGCGACCATCGGGGCGATGGGCGCCACCGGCGCCGCCATCCACACCGCCCCCGATTACGCCTCTCCCGACCTCGACTTGCCCTAGCGATTGATGCCGGCCAGCACCGCGGTCGCGAGATCGCTCGAGCGCAGCGTGAACGAGACGCGGAGCTCGGCCAGCCCCAGCCTGGCCGGAGAAAGGGTGTGGCGGAGCGAGTAGTCGCTTCCGTTCATCGAGGTCTCGACCACCAGCTGGCCGCCCTGCTCGGTCACTCGCCACCACTGGGCGCCGACCGCGTTCGGCAGGGTCAGGGAGGAGCGCTCGACTCCGCCCTCGGTGAGCGAGATCGTCAGCTCGCCGGCCTGCTGGGCCAGCTCGGCGAAGTTGTCCGGATCGTGGCCGAGCCAGAGCGACATCCTCGCGTCGTCGTTGTCCGGGATCTGCGAGATGGCGACGACGAGCCGTTCACCGCCGACGAACGAGTAGGCGTGCGCGCTGTCGACGGTGCAATCCGCGCCGGAATCGACCGATGCCGACAGTCCGTCGCCGGTGGTCAGCGTGCAGAACCCGACGTCGCTGGTGTCCATCCAGAGCGGACCGAGCGAGTCGCCGGTGAAGTCGTCGGCGAGGTCCGCGACCGGACAGGCCGGGTCGGCCGTGGCGCCGAGGTTGACGTCGTCGAACTCCGAGGCGCCGATGGCGGCGACCGGCGGGGCGCCGGTGAACAGCTCGAGCCCGACCATCACCGCGCCGAGGTCGAGCCCGGGATCCGTCAGCGTGGTGAACGGGGTGAAGGCCTGGCTGGCGTCGGCGACCTCGAACTCGAGCTCGCCGCCCGATTCGCGAATGCGCCAGTAGCGATGATCGCTCTCGCTGAACGGAATCGAACGGATCGTCTGGATCGGATCGCCGGCGACGAAGGCGACCAGATCGCTGCCCAGCCGCCCCAGCCCGACGATCCGCCGCGGCCGATCGAACGCAGCCGCGGCCCGCACCTCGAGCGTGGTCCATCCTCCTGCCCCCTGCGCGGTCGCGGCCACGGTGACGTCGTGGTCCCGCAGGTCGTACGCGAACCGGCTCTCCACCTGCGTGTAATCACCTTCCTGCGGCTCGGGGTCGAACCGGAGGTGCAGCGTGTCGTTCAGGATGAACGGGTCGTTGCCTGCCGCGCCCTTGGTGTGTCGCGTCCAGACCGACGACACCTCGCCGGCGGAGAAGTCGTCCTGCAGCCTTCCGATCGAGCCACACGGCCCCGCGTCGCTGTCCGTCCCGCCGTCACCGGTGGGAATGCTCCCATCCTGATCGCCCGGGTCCCTGACCCCGACGTCGGTGTCGATTAGCAGAGAGCAGGCCGCCAGCGGCGTCACCAGCACCGCCGCCGCCAGCTGCAAACAGCCCATCGGCACATTGTACAAACAGGCGGACCAGATCGATCGGCATCGGTGCACGTTGAGGGGGCGGTGATGTCACTCGAGATCGGCGGAAACAAGGCGATTCACGTCCGGCTCGCCGGCGACGCGAGCGACGAGCAGGTGGCGGAGCTCAACGCCGCCCTCGATCGGATCGTCCCGTGGGCAGATCTGCGCAACTCGGAGGCGCTGCGGTTCGCCATCTGGGACGGCGAGATCGCGGCGAACGCGAAGGTCATGGGGGACGACTGGGATCTGGCGATCTATCTCACGAGCCTCGCGGCGCTGTCGGGACAGCTCGGCCGGCGAGCGCTGCACATCGACCTCGAGCCGGACGGCGGCGAGCTCGTCCTCAGATCCGGGCGCTTCACCAGGCACGAGAAGGCCGCCCTTGCCTTCCTCGCGAGCATGAGCCGCCCGCGGCCCGACCACGAGGGCGTCTTCGAGCGCATGCGGCTCGACCTCGAGCTCGCGGACGACGATGCCGCGCGCTTCGAAGACATCCTGCGCGGCGAGCTCCAGCGCTACACGCGCTACGACCGCCTGGAGATCGCGGCCGCCCGCTCGGGCGGCTCGACGACCTGGGACCTGCCGCTCGGTGGCCGGGCTCGAACCGCCTGCTTCCTCGTGCACAAGCTCGCCGAGGTGTGGCTCCGGGCCCAGCTGCCGGACGAGACCGCGGGCGCGCTCGAGCTCGCCGGCGCGAGGAGCCGGCGATGGACGATCGAGGGCTGGATGAGCCTCCTCGCGATCGATCGCGAGCTGCGCGTCGCGGTCGGCCCCGCCGACGAGGACGAGCCGGCGCCGCCGCCGGAGCGCGCGGAGCGGATGGAGCCGCAGGTGGTCGGGCGCTTCCCGACCGCGAGCGCGGCGCTGGGAGGCGAGGCGCTCGAGTGGTCGTCGTCGAACGGCGAGCGGCTCCGGCTCGACGCCGACGGCATGCTGCGGGTGGTCGAGGACCCGCCTCCCGCCGGCGACGGCGCGCTCCGCAAGAGCCACGGGTTCGCCGGAGGGCATCTGCTCTTCAGCGATCTGACCATCGAGGCACTCGGTCACCTGAAGTCGCGCTTTCACCTCCGCGCACCGGACGGCGCCGTGCTCGACGGTCCCACCTTCATCAATGTGTCGAGCACCGTCCTCGTCGAAGCGGACGTCGCCTGGTTCACCGCCCGCATCGACGGGCGCCCGCACCTCGTGCACCTCGAGGTCCCGTCGCTGCGCGCGCACACGACGAGGCTGTGGAAAGACGACCTGTCGGACGAGCACGTGGTCCGCACCCCGGATGGTCGACTGCTCATCGTGCGCGGCGCGCACCCCGCCGGTCAGACGGCGCGCATCGAGATCCACGAGGTCCGGGGCGGAGCGACGCGGCAGCTCGGCAGGCGGGTGGAGGCCGACCTGACCTCCGTCGTCGCGGTCGACGACACGGCCGTCTGGGTGCGCTGCGGCCGCTGGAGCTCTCCACGTCACCCCGGGCAACACGTGGAGGAGCTCGCCCGGATCGAATTCGCGACCGGCAGCGTCGACTACCTGACCGAGCGGGTCGAGCGCCCGGCGGATTCCCGGCTCGAGCAGGCCGCTCGCATCGGCGACGCCTGGCTGGTCCTGTTCCGCTGGTACGGCGTCGTGCGGCTCGCCGGCGGCGCCACCGAGCTCCTTCACCGCTGCACCGACGAGCGCGAGGAGCTGACGTTGGCGGCGAGCGCGACCCGCCGGATCGCGATCCTCGGCTCGGCGGACGACCGCGCCCGGCTCCACATCCACGGCGGCGAGGCCGGCCCGGTCTCGATCGATCTTCCGGTGCCGGGCGGCGACGGCCTCGTCTGGACGCGCTGAGCGGCTACATCGCCTGCCGAGCGGGGGGAGCGGAGACCTGTCCTCGCCTGCGCAGGAGTCGGTCGCGGCGGGCGAGCACGTGCAGGTAGTTGCCGCCGAAGATCTTTCCGATGTCGGCGCTCGAGTAACCTCGCACGATGAGCTCGGCGCGCACCGCCTCGGCCACCTGGCCGGTGGTCGCGTGCGCCTGGCCGACGAAGCCGTCGCCATCGAGCCCGAGTGCGATGTGATCCACTCCGATCTGCCCGCGTACGTAGTCGATCTGGTCGGCTATGTCGGCGATGACCGGACCCGGCTCGCGTGCGCCGCCGTGCGGCAGATGCACCCGGGCGCCGATGATGCCGACCACGCCGCCGGTGTCCCGCACCGCCGGCAGCACCTCCGGCAGCGTGGTCCGCCAGCTGCCCGCTGGATCATCCAGCGAGAAGACCGCGTGCGAGACCAGGAGCGGCAGCGGCTCCTCTGCGGCGCGCACCAGCTCGATCACGTCGCGCTGCGCCTGCCGCGAGGCGTGTGCCAGGTCGATCATGATGCCGGCGCTCCAGGCGTCGGCGACGAACCGGCGCCCGAGGCGGGACAGCCCGCTGCCGCGGCGCCGGTTGGGTCGCAGCTCGGAACCGGAGAAGCAGCTCGACGCCAGGTGGTTGAGGCCGATGTACTGGATCCCGAGCCGACGCGCGTACGACAGGAGGTTGCCCGATGTCAGCTCGTCGTCGGTCGGCCGCGGGAAGTCGGCGGGCAGATCGAGCCTCGGATCGGCGAAGAACCGGCGAAGCGCGCGGCGATTCTTCCGGCTCGGCTCGAACGGGAAGCCGCCTTCGACCGCCAGCTGCGCGCCGACCCGGCCGCCCTTCACCGCCTTCACGGCCGAGCGAAAGTCGGGCGCCAGCACGAGGAGGTCGGGGCTCTTCTCGACCTGGCGATAGACCCAGGCCGCCTGCTCGAGCCAGAGCGCGACGTCGGATCGGGTCGCGCGCCGCGGAAAGCGCGCGAACCAGCGCGCGAACAGCCGCGCGCTGACCTTGTAGGCCGGCGCCACCCCGCGCGTCACCGCCGAGAACACCTGCACTCCGCCGCCTTGCTTTTGCAGCGACTCGGCGGTCACGTGTCGCGTGAAGTTCTGCGCCTTCGGCAGCACCTTGCCGGTCGCCCGCAGGATGGCCATCCACGCCCGCATGGCGCGGCCAGGCCTTCCGTCACCGGGCAGCTCGAGCCCGTGAAGCGCGGTGTCGGCATGGAGATCCACCACTCCGCGCCGCTCGAACAGGCGGTCCAGCCGGTCCGGCTTCCGCTCGACACGCCTGGCGGTCCGCGGTGCCGGCCCGGCGGCCGCGGCCTGCGCGGCGGCCACGACGACGACCATGACCAGGGCGGCGCGCTTCACGACCCTGCAATCAGCAATCGGCATACCAGCCGCCGGCGCAGCGGCGGCGATACAATCCGCACTCTTGACCCAAACACTCGCCCAGCTCCCTGGCTCCTCCAGCCGCCTCCGGCGGACAGAATCGGACCGATGACGCCATGACCATCTACGCCGACGTCGTCGAGCTCATCGGCAGGACGCCCGTCGTTCGCCTGCGCAGGCTCGCCCCCGAGGGTATCGATCTCTACGCCAAGGTGGAGGGGATGAATCCGGGCGGCTCGGTCAAGGACCGGCTGGCCCTCGGCGTCATCGAGGCCGCGGAGCGATCCGGCGCGCTGAAACCGGGCCAGACCATCGTCGAGGCGACCAGCGGCAACACCGGCATCGGCCTGGCCATGATCTGCGCGCGGCGCGGATACCCGCTGGTCATCGTCATGTCCGAGGCGTTCAGCATCGAGCGCCGCCGGCTGATGCGCTTCTACGGCGCCAGGGTGGTCCTCACGCCCGCGGTCGAGACCGGTGTCGGCATGCTCGGCAAGGCGCAGGAGCTGGCCGACGCCCACGGCTGGTTCATGACACGGCAGTTCGAGAACGAGGCCAACGCCGACATCCACTCGCGCACCACCGCGCTCGAGATCGTCGACGACTTCGCCGCCATCGGACTCGACTACTGGGTCACCGGGTTCGGCACCGGCGGCACGCTCAAGGGAGTCGCGCGCGTGCTCAAGGAGCGCTCGCCGCGCACCCGGATCGTCGCGGTCGAGCCGGACAACTCGCCGGTGTTCGCCAGCGGCATCCGGCAACCCTGGCCGGCGGACGGCCTGCCGACCCAGAGCCACCCGATGGCCCGCCCGCACCCGATCCAGGGAATCTCCGCCGATTTCATCCCGAAGCTGGTGGAGGACGCGCGCCGCCTGGTCGACCGCGTCGTGCCGGTGAACGGCGCCGAGGCGCTCCGGTGGTCGCGCGAGCTCGCGGTGCGCGAGGGCCTTCTGACCGGCATCTCCAGCGGCGCCACCCTGGCCGGCGCCATGCGCCTCGCCGAAACGGCGGAGCCCGGCAGCAGCATCCTCTGCATGCTGCCCGACACCGGGGAGCGCTACCTGTCGACCCCGCTGTTCCAGGACATCGAGGCCGACATGACGCCGGAGGAGCTCGCCATCTCGCGGTCGACTCCGCGCTACCGCTTCGACGTGCCGCCGACCGTCCGCCCGCAGCCGATCGAGACCGCCGCCATCAGCGACGCCGCCCGCGCCTTCGTCGCCGAGGCCATCACGGACACGGCCCGCCCGGTGGTCCTCTTCGCGCTCGAGTGGTGCGAGTTCTGCTGGGCGATCCGCAAGCTGTTCCAGCGCTGCAAGATCGACTACCGCTCTGTCGACATCGACTCTGCCGCGCTGCAGCCGGACAACTGGGGCGGCCAGATCCGCGCCGCCCTCGCCGAGCGCACCTCCATGCGCTCCATCCCGCAGACGTTTGTCGGCGGCCAGCTCATCGGCGGTGCCACGGAGGTGTTCGCGGCCTTCGCCGAGGGCCGCCTACAATCACTCCTCACCGACCACGGCGTCGCCTTCGAGGACACGCTCGGCGCCGACGCCCGGTCGCTGCTCCCCGGCTGGCTGAAGCGCCAGTGAGGTGGCGCTATCATGTGTGGATGCGAATCGCCTGGGTCCTCGTCTTCGCGCTCGCGAGTCGCGCGGCCATCGCCGAGCCGGCGCGCCGCCCGCCGGCGCGACTCGGCGTGACCTACGACTCGAGCCACCTCGACCTCGACGGGCGCGTCTTGCACTTCAAGCTGCCCGTACCGGCCCGCTCGGCCGACCTGGTCGCCATCGGTGAGGACGGCGACGAGATCGGAACCGGCTCGGCGACCTATACCGACGAACCGGTCACGGCCTGGTTGCCCATCACCTGGACCCAGAAGCGCGGCACGCGGGTCATGATCTTGAAGCTGCGCGTGGTCGCCGCAGACGGACGGGCGACCAACGTCGAGCTGGTGCCGTGGTCGGTGACGATCGATCACGAGGACGTGAACTTCCGGACCGACAGCGCGGTCATCGATCCCGACCAGGAGGCCAAGCTCGAGGCCAGCCTCGCGCAGATCGACACCGTCGTGCGTCGCGCCCAGCGGTTCATGAAGATGACGCTGTACGTCGCCGGTCACACGGACACGGTCGGCAGCGCCGCGAAGAACCGCAAGCTGTCGCTGGCGCGCGCCCGCGCCATCGCGAGCTACTTCCGGCGCAAGGGCCTCGCGATCCCGATCTCGTTCGCCGGCTTCGGCGAGGACGTCCTCAAGGTCAAGACCCCTCAGGAGACGGACGCGGCAGCGAATCGCCGGACCGACTACGTCATCGGCCCGAGCGCCGCGCCGCCGCCGTTCAAGGGGCCCTACCTGAAGGCGCGCGTGCACTGGCAGCGCCTGCAGTGAAGGTCTTCGTCGCAGGCGAAAAAAAGCTGCGACCAGGAGGCGAGGATGGGGACTACCCGGAGCTGGTCCAGGAAGGACCCGCTTCCCTGCAAAGGAGTCCACCATGCGCAAACTCGCTATCCTCGTGCTTTCCCTCTCTGTCACTGGTCTGGCTGCATGCGGCAAGGGCGATCCGTGCAGCGAGCTCGCCGGCAAGGTGACCTCCGCCACCAAGGCGTCCGATTCGGCGGTCAAGGCGTGGCTCGACAAGGAGCTCACCGGCCCCGACGACGGCAAGCTCTCGGGCGATGACCGGGCCGAGGCCTGCAAGATGATCCTCGGCGAGAAGGACGCACTCACCGGCTACATCGAGAAGGCCAAGACCGACCTCGCCGCCGCGAAGTGAGAGGCGACGATCGCCTTGCCGGCATCTTGCCTGGATGACGGCAGCGCTGCGATGATCCATCGCGATGGCGTATACCTGGCTGTGCGGCGCGGTGGCGATTGCCGTCGCCGTGTTGCCCTCGAGCGCCAGGGCCGACAGCTTCAGTCGCGGCAGCATCTCGGCCGAGTCGCGCGGCTTCGTTCCAGACGATTCCGATGACACCGAGGATGCGGGGATCGCGCTGGTCACCCGCCTCGAGATCAAGTACCGGCCGTCGACGCGCGTCGACCTCGTCTTGCGTGGGCTGGCGCGGTTCGACGCGCTCGACGACACGCGCAACATCGGCACGCTGGAGGACGCCTACATCGGGTACGCGATCGGGCGGCTGCGCCTTCGCCTCGGCACGCAGATCCTGAACTGGACTGCCACCGAGGCGTTCCACCCGAACGACATCATGAACAGCCGTAACTACGACAGCGACTTCGAGAACCTCGAGAAGCTCGGCGAGCCGATGGTCGAGGCGCAGGTTCGGGTGCTGCAGGGCAGCCTCAGCGTCTACTACATGCCGATCCGCATCACGCCAAACCTGGTGTCGACCTCGTCGCGACTGTCGCTCTTCCCGGAAGGCTTCAAGCTCGGCGACACGCAGTGGGTCGGGCGCGACGGACAGCTCTCGGAATCCCTGTTCGCGCACCAGGGCGCGGTGCACTTCAGCCAGACCATCGGCCGGGCGGACGTCGCCATCCACGTCGTGGATCACAATGACCGCCAGCAGCCGAAGTTCGAGCCCATCCCGAGCGGCGCCGAGCTGCGGCCGACGTATCACTGGGTGACCCAGTTCGGCGTGTCGTACGTGCAGGTGTTCGGCAGCCTGCTGCTCAAGGTGGAGGCGGCGCACCGCCAGTTCCACGAACCGGCTCCGTCGCTGATCATCGACTCGCAGACGACCCACCAGACGATCGCGGCCGGCCTGGAGTACGGCTGGACCACCGACGCCGGACACGACGCCACGGTCCTCGCCGAGGGGCAGGCCGTGCTGGTGAAGGATCGCGCAGTGGCGCGCGATCTCGACCTGTTTCAGGGCGACGTGCTGATCGGATACCGGCACGCTTTCAACGACGAGAAGTCGCGCGAGCTACTGCTCGTCTTCATCGCCGACGCCGAGCGGCCGTACGAGTACGTCGCCGCCTTGCGTTACGCGCAGGCTCTGTCGGACACCTGGAGCGTCGCCGCGACCGCGCGGAGCTTTCGCCTGCTGGACAAGAAGATCCACTTCGCCGAGTTCTCTCTGACCCGGAACTTCTGACACACGCGGGGTATGTCGCTGTGAGACATGTAACCCTCGCTGCGACTGCTCGGCCGATTCGTAGCGCCGCACCCGCTCGCGACAGGTGCTAAGCTGCGGTCAAGGGCATGCGCGTGGTTGCGCCGAAGCGCCGGACGGGGGGCCGGGGTGAGGAAATCCGGCCGGACTGGTCGGACGACGATCCGACGACGGTCTCGCCGATCGCCTTCATCGAGGAAGCGTCGAACGCCGACGTCATCTCGTCGGCGGAGCAGCTGCCCTCCAACCTCTACGACCTCGCCATCGACGACACGGTCTTCGATGATCGCAGCGAGGAGGAGATCGCCCTCGCGATCGGCACCGGCGACAAGCTGTGGGCGCCGAACGTGGCACCGGTCGTTCCGTCGGGCAGCGGGCGGTATGCGGCGGACCCTCATGCGCCTGCACCGGCGCAGCAGCCACCTCCCGCGCCGCAGCCGCCGCAGCAGGTCTACGCGGCGGCGTACCCGTCGACGTCGCCCTTCCCGCTGGCGCCGTATCCGACCCCGGCGGCGTACGCAGTACTGGTGCCGTCCCAGGCGACATGGCCCATGCAGCCGACCGGGCCATTCCCGACGGCTGGTTCCTACGCGCAGATCGTGGCGCCTCCGCGCCGGTCCTCGCCTCTGCCCTATATCATCACCGGCTTCGCGTTCGCGCTGACCGCGGCGATCGGCGTGGTGGTCGGAAAGTTCGTCGTCGAGGAACAGGCGCCGCCACCGGCCGTCGCTCCGTCGGCGCCGTTGACCGCTCCAGCAGCGGCCGCCGCAGCGCCGGAGCCCGTCCCGAGCCAGGCTCCGGTCCTCCCGACCGCACCTGCCGCGCCGGCAGCCGAGGTCTTGGCGGCACCGGCTGCGATGACACTCTCGGTCACATCGCTGGCGGCGCCGAGCACCGCGATTCTGGCCCCGACCGCCGGCGTCGTGACGCACTCGAACCTCACGGCGCCGCGCACCGTTCACAAGGGCGAGACGCTGTTCGAGATCAGCGGCAAGGCGTCTGGTGGGGCGAAGGCGAAGGAGCTCGCGGCCCGCATCAAGGAGCTCGAGAAGCTGGCCGACAAGGATCCGGTGTACAACGCGTTCCTCGACAAGGCGCGCAAGGACTACAAGCGCGCTCAGCCGCGCAGCACGAAGGTCGAGGTCAAGGCGGAGCGCGACGAGATGCTGCAGCCGAAGGTCTCACGCGGAGACCGCGTCGAGGCGGAGCAGGCACTCACGGCGAGCGGCGACGCAGGGGTGTGGGTGGCGACCGCGTCGCTGAGCCCCGGCCAGAAGCCGCAGCCCGACTGGGTCTGCTCGATCGCGGTCGGCGACCAGCGCGGCGCCTGCACCATCGAGAAGGTGGAGGACGCTCGAGTGACGGTACGAGTCGAGGCCCCACTGGCTCCGTGGCTGCGCGACAAGGGCCAGGAGCCGACGATCGTCCTGGGACCTCCGGGCACCCGGTGAGATGATGACCAGCGGTCGTGGGATCGCGCTCTCGGTCCTCGCGCTGCTCGTGTCGACGCCGGCGGCGCAGGCCGAGCCTGCTGGTCCGACGCAGGTCGCGGTGGGCGGGTTGCGACCGACGAAGAAGCCGAACTACAAGGAGACCGCCCTCGAGCAGCTGCCGCAGGCTCAGGAGCTGCGCGCGGTCGTCGACGAGGTCGTCCGCGACATCACCGGCCGGCCGGTCCTGAACCACGCCGCCCTGCGCGCAGCCATCGGCAGCTCGTACCTGGTGACCATGTTCGAATGTGGCGGCGAGCCCGGCTGCATCGCGCGCGCCTTCTCGGGCATCAAGGGCCGCGCCAGGCTGGTCGTGTACGGCGACTACACGGCAAGGCGAAAGAAGTACCTGTTCCGGCTCCGCGTGGTCGATCTCGAGTCCAGGCAGATGGTCGCGGAGCACGAGTTCTCGATCTCCGGCGACGGAAAGGATCGCGAGGACTGGAAGCGGGAGCTGAAGACGCTGTTCGAGCCGCTCCAGCTCGAGCGTGAGGAAGACGCCGAGGCCGGCGGCAAGCGCGAGCAGCCCGACGCCGAGGCCGGCGGCAAGCGCGAGCACCCCGAGGGCGAGGCCGGCGGCAAGCGCGAGCATCCCGACGCCGAGGCCGGCGGCAAGCGCGAGCATCCCGACGCCGAGGCCGGCGGCGAGCGCGAGCACCCCGACGCCGAGGCCGGCGGCAAGCGCGAGCAGGTGGCCGACGCCGGCAGCGAAGGAGCGCAGGCTGGTGCGGACGCGGACGAGCTCACCGACGCCGACTTCGGCGTCGAGGCGACCGACGCAGCGATCCGCCCCGTGGAGCAGCGGCGCCCCGAATACTGGTTCCAGCTCCGCGCCGAGGCCGGGGTCCTGTGGCGTCGATTCTTCTTCGACGCCGAGCCGGACGAGGAGGAATCGAGACCGGACGGATTCAAGGGGACCGCGACGCCGACCGTCAGCGGCGCGCTCGACGTGTACCCGCTGGCGCGGGCGACCGACGGCCTCCTCGGCGGCTTCGGCCTGTTCGGTTCGTACGCGCGCTCGACCGCCGAGGCCAGTGCCACCAGCGCGCAGGCCGAGCGCATCCACGTCGGCGCGAGCTACCGGCTCCTGATCGGCACGAGCGACACGCTACCGACACTCCGGGTGACCGCTGGATATCTGCACAACAAGATCGACATCGACGACCCGCTGTCGTACGTCCCCGACGTCTCATACCAGGCCGCCACGTTCGGAGCGGACGTGACGATGCCGATCACCACTCCGCGCTTCGCGCTGCGCGCCGGGGCCCGGTACCTCCTCGTCACGGACGCCGGGGACATCACCTCCTCGATGCGGTACGGCGACTCGCGCACCAGGGGGATCGAGTTCGAGGGTGGCCTCGACCTCCGCCTGGGCGACCTCCTGTTCATCAGCGTCGGCGGCGCCTACGGCGGCGTCGCGTACGACTTCAAGGGCAACGGCGCCCTGAGCGGTCCCGGCACCGCCGGCGCCCGCGACAAGGTCACCACGGCGACCGTCGCGACCGGCCTCCTGCTCTGATCGCTCGCCGCGACGACCGGGCGCCCTACACGTCGCCCTTCTTCTTGGGTCCGCCCTTCTTCTTCACGATCAGCAACAGGATCGCCGGCGTCAGCGTGAGGTCGCAGAGCATCGCGATCATCAGGATCGACGCGGTGAGCAGGCCGAGGTTGCGCAGCGGCACGAAGGTGGCGAGCAGGAAGATGAGGAAGCAGCTCGACAGGACGATGTTGGTGATGATCATCGCCGGCCCGACCGTCATCCACATGCGCGAGATGGCCTCCCTCGCGTCGATCCCCATGCGCCTGAGGTGGTGGTAGCCGTCGAGGAAGTGGACGGTGTCGTCGACCGCCATTCCGACCGCGATCGAGAAGACGGTCACGGTCGCCACGTCGAAGTGCTTGCCCAGCAGGAAGAAGAGGGTTCCTCCGCCGATGGCGAGCGGCACGATGTTCGGGATGAGGCTGAGGATGCCGAGCCGCCAGGAGCGGAAGAACAGCATCAGCAGGATGGCCATCGGGATGATGGACGTGAACAGGTCCGCGCCGAGCGCGTTCACGATGTACGGCGTGGTCTGGTGATAGAAGAGGGAGCGCCCCGTGATGGTGACCTTGAGCCCGAGCTCCTTCCCCTTCGCCTCGAGCTCGTCGAGGCGCTTCACCAGCAGGTGCGACTCCTGGAGCTTGGACAGGACGGTCATGCGGAGCGCGTCGTCCTTGATGCTCACGCGGTCGTTGAGGTTCTTCCCGAGCGGCAGGTTCATCGTGTAGAGCGTGTAGAGATCGGCGATCGCCGCGCGATCGGCGGGCAGCGCGTACTGCTTCGGGTCGCCGCCCTGGAGCGCGCGGTTGGTCTCCTTGAGGATGTCGACCAGCGAGGTCACGCGGACGACCTTGTCCTGCTTCGCGATCCAGTTGCCGTACGCTTCCACCTTGCGCAGGAACTCGGGATCCTTGATCCCCTCCTCCTTGCCGCTGTCGATGATGAGCTCCGCGCTCTCCGACCAGCCCATCGTCTTGATGGTGAATTCGGTGGACTGGCGGATGTCGGACTGCTTCGGATAGAACTCGACCGGGTTGAAGCTGACGAAGTTCTTCCAGGCCAGGAAGATCGATCCGGCCGTGACCACGAACCAGGCGGTCACGACGGCGACCTTGTTGCGATCGAGCCAGGCGGTGAAGTTCCTGGCCCGCTCGTTCGGCTCCTCGAGCTCCTCCATGCTCTCGGCCTTGCCCTTCTTGGTCTTGGCCTTGATCGGCAGGAGGACCATGAGCGGGCCGAGGACGCAGGCGACGAGCAGCCAGAGGAGCATCGTGCCGACGCCGACCATCACGCCGAGCTCCTGGCTGGGCGGAATCGGCATGAACACGAGCGACGCGAAGCCGATGCCGATCGTCAGGGCCGAGGACAGGTCGGGGCGCAAGGTGGAGACCAGCGCGTGGCGCGCCGCCGCGCGTCGATCGATCCCGCGGTTCACCCCCCGGAAGAAGAGGAACAGCGGGTGCGCGCAGGCTGAAATTCCGACGGTCACGATGATCTGTGGGGCGATGACCGTCATCGGATTCATGCCGAACCCGAGCCGTCCGGCGAAGCCGAGCGTGGCCAGCACCGTCGGCACCACGACCAGGAGCGGCATGAACATGCCGGACGGCCGCCGGAAGAACAGGAACAGCAGCCCGACGACCACCAGCAGGATGGCCGGGTTCAGCCTCTCCGAGTCCTTCTGCGGGATGTCGGCCAGGTAGTGCTCGAGCGCGGGGAAGCCGGTCAAGTAGAGCTGGTTATCCCCCCTGCCCTGGAACTCCTTGATGAGCGCCAGCGTGCCCTCGACGTTCGCCTTGTAGTCGTTCTTCCGGACCTCGCCGCCCCGCTCCGGCTCGAGCCAGCCGAACACCAGGGTCGTCTTGCCGTCCGGGCTCACCAGGAATCCGGGCAGCTGTTCGTGCTCGAGCGCCACCTTGCGTCGCTGGGCCAGGAGCTCGTCGGTGAGGTCGCGGTCGTCCGGAATCAGATCCTCGACCGCGAATTCCTCGCCGACGGCGTGCACCCACTGGAAGTTGGAGAGCGATTCGACGCGCATCGTCTCCGGCACCTTCCACATGCGCGCCGTGATATCGATGACGAGCTTCGCCGAGTCCTTGTCGAAGATCCCGGACGGGCTGTGGATCACGACGATGGACGCGACGTCGCTGCCGAACCGGCGCTCGAAGTCGTCGAGCCGGCTCAGGAGCTCGCTGTCCGGTGGGACCCAGATGCGCTGATGGGTGTTGTTGCGCAGCTTCGGGAGCCCCGACATCAGCGCGACCACCAGGAGCAAGGCGCCGAGCAACATCCGCTTGGGACGCTCCACTGCCAAGCCGGCGAAACGTTCGATCAAACCGCCACGCGTGCCCGTCATGTTGTCCCCCCGCTTCCGTCGATCACGATACCCGAACATGCCCGGCGGCCGAAATACACGGCCCCCGTTAAGGGCGGCCGCCCACACCCGGGGCCGAAAAACGACGAGGCCTGCGCGGTGGATGGGTCCACCGGCAGGCCTGGGGCGAGGACGCGCGTGGGTTACAGCGCTTCGGGCGTGAACAAATCTTCAGGCAGCGACTTGCCGAGCTCGCGCTTCTTCCAGCTGAAGGTGCTCTTCTTGCCGGTCTGCTTGTTCTCCATCTCGACCCGGTCGGCGCGCCACTTCCCGGCGTATTTCTTGTAGTCCTTGAACGAGGCGACCTTCAGGAGCTTCCCCTTGCGGTCGTAGTAGTCGATGCGCAGCGCGGAGAGGTAACCCTTGTCGAACCAGACGACCTCCTTCGAGTACCCGCTGTCCCGGTCCTTCGGGTAGCGCTCGACGACCCAGGTCTGGAACTTACCGACCGCCTGATCGCGGATGTACTTGTACGTGTACTTGTCGGCCTCCCACGGGCTGATGAGATCCTCGTAGGCGAACTCGCTGCCGAGGAACGAGCCGCTGCGGCCACGAGCGCTGATGCGCTTCACCCGCTTGATCGACGGCAGGTAGAGCCACTGGTCGTCGTCCTTCGTCCGGTGGCCCCACGTGAGCAGCGCGATCCCCTTCTGGTCCGCCGGCCAGACGATGGTGAGCAAGAGCTTCTCGCCGTCGCTCGCCTCGGTCATCTTGCCGCTCATCTTGCGCGTGACGCGATCGCCGCTCGCGTTCATGAGCTCGAGCTCGGTCTCGAAGTCTTCGCCCTTGTAGCCCATCCAGGCCTCGTCCACCTTCTTGGCGATGTCGAGGCCCTTGTCCGCGAGGGCAGGTGAACCGGCGAACAGCGGCAGCCCGAAGGCAGCGCAGGACACCGCCAGCAACGGCGAGAAATAGCTCCGCGTCATGAACACCCCCGTTGTTCCGGGAATTCTACCACGGTCTACGACGCGCCGAGGTCAACCGGAATTCATTCCAGCCGGCGGGTGCCCGGGCTGGGCGCCGGCAGCCATGGCATGAACGGCTGCTGCATGTGAGCCCACACCCCGGCCGACACCGACGTCCCCCAGTCGCCCATGATGAGATCGTCCAGCCGATCCGGATCCGGTCCGGCTCCCACTATCCCCCGGGCACCGGTGACTCGTCCCCCGCGCGGGCACCACCTGTAGAGTGCGCGGGGGCCTCGCCGCGGTGCCGCCGACCGCCCCAGACCGTTGCCATGATACTACAAATGTAGTAACACTACGAAGCGCGTCGTAATGATCGGCCGGGAGCAAGGACTGCGCTGTGAAGGTCGAGCGGATCACACGGTCGTCGTGGACGCCGGCCCTGCTGGCCGCGGGGGCGCTCGTCGCGTCTCTGTCTCGCTGGTACGTCCAGAGCTCGCACAACCTCTACACGGCACTCGTCAAGCGCTTCTACGTTCCAGATCCCGATCTCGGGTGGCGCGTGAGCAGGCAGCATCCGATCTGGCTCGGCCTCGACGCGTGCGCGGTGATCACCGCCCTCGCGCTGGTGACGGCTGGCGTGGCGTTCCTGATCCATCGCCGCGAGCATGCGCGCGGCAAGCAGATGACATCGCTCCGGGTCGCTTCCTGGGTTGTCGCGTTGGTCTGTCTCGCCGTCCCGTCGGCTGCGTTCGCGAGCGGGCCGGGGCCACTTCACGGGCGCGACACGCTGCCGGCGAGCGCTGCGGTGTTGATCGAGACGGGGATCGACGGCTCGCTGGACGCGCCGGAAGGCAGCTACGCCATCGTGAAGCACACCGGAACGTCGATCACGGCGCACCTGTCGGCAGGTGGTGAGGCATTCGACGCGAGGTTCGCGAGCGACATCACGGGCACGTGGCAAGGCAATCCGCGCGACCTCGGTCGCGAGATGCACGTCGATGTCAGCGTGGCTGCCGCGTCGGTCGATACCGGCATCGGGGAGCGCAGCAAGCACGCACGGGAACGCTACCTTCACGCCGATCGGTTCCCGCGGATCACCGTCACCGTCGACCGCGTCATCGCCGTGCGGACGAGCGGGCGGCAGGAGATCGTGTTTCGAGCGCCTGCAGTGGTGCTGCTCATGGGCAGAAGCCATGCGGTCGAGGTGACCGGAACGGTGCGGAAGCCCGACGCCGCCGCACTCGAGAGGCTCGGACTACTCGGTGACGTGCTCCTGGTCCAGGCGGACTTTTCGCTCGCCATCGGAGAAACGGCGCTGGCCCCCGATGCGCACGACTTCGACGGCGATCGCATCCCCATTCATGTGTCACTCGTGCTGCGCCGCACGGGGGACCGACGACCGGCGCGGAGACTCGAATGAACTTCCACGACCTCATCACCTCTCTCTGCGCTGCCGCGCTCCTCGCTGCTGTCCCCGCCTGCAAGAAGCAGGAGGACAGGCAGCCGAAGCCCGCCGCGACGTCTGCCGGCTCCAGTCAAGCGGGCGCCGCCGCCCCCACGACCAGCAAGACGCCCGACGACAAGCCGGCCGTTCCTCATCTTCCCCAGATCACCAGGTGGGAGCTCGACCCGGAGAACTCCTCCGTGACCTTCGTCTGCAAGCACGCGAACTTCACCAACGTGCGAGGCATGTTCCGGAAGCCCTCCGGAACCGTCCTGCTGGATGAAGCCACACCCGTCAATTCCAGGGTCAACGCGTCCATCGACGTGAAGTCGATCGAGACAGGCGTCGAGGAGCGTGACACGCACCTGAAGAGTCCGGACTTCTTCGACGCGGCCGACTACCCGGTCATCACCTTCGTCTCGACCAGCGTCACCAGGTCGAGCGACACCGAATACGTGGTGACAGGCGACCTGACAATGCGCGGCGTGACGAAGCCGGTGACTCTCGCGGTCACGGCTTCGCCGCCATTCCAGCACTTCGGGACCATACGCCGCGGCATCGAGGCCACCACATCGGTCGACCGGCAGGACTTCGGCGTCGGCGTCGCTGCCTGGAACGGGCCGGCCGAGGGCGGCGGTCTCCTCATCGGAAACAGCGTCTCGATCACCATCGACGCCGAGCTGGTCCTCCAGCCCGAGCCGGGCAAGGAAGGCTGACGGCCATCGCCGCCGTCAGCTCACTCGCCTGCGCCCGCTCGCTCGAGCTCGGCCTGACGGGCGCGAGCCTTGCGGCGCAGCCGGGCCACGCCGCTCAGGCTCCCGGCCAGCTGCCGGATTCGCACCTCTCGCGGCGCCGGATCGAAGTCGTCCATGTACTGGTTGCCGGGCAGCACCTTGACGCCGGCGTGCTCGGCGCCCACTCGCTTCTTCCAGGTGCGCACCGAACCCGGTCGATCGAACAGCGCCGGGTCGAAGACGCGAAGCGCGCCGTCCACCTCGATGGCCAGCGCGATGTGATAGTCCCAGGTGATCGTCCCGTCGACGGTGTTGCGGGTCGCGGCGCGCAACGGGACCTCCCCGTCCGAATACACCAGCACCTTGTGGGCCCTCACACCGGCACGCTCGGCCGCCGCCGCGGCGACGTCGGCGCGGGCTTCGCAACCGCTATCCGGATAATCGAAACCGAGCCGGGATCCTGCCAGCGCGTCGAAGAACTGCCTCGCCTCCGCATGCGACAGCGAGGTCCGGCGCGGCCGGCGGGTCGGGACCATCCGCCGCGCCATCGCGTGCCAGTGGCTCGGGTCGGCCTTGCGCGCCGGGCGCGCGCGAGCGCGGGGCGACGCCTGCGTCCGGCCAGCCGAGGCGCTGTCGGTGGCCAGCGCGAACGCCAGGACCGCCCCCCAGAGCCCGACAAGCCGCCGAAATCGCCGCGGGTCGCTCATGGCCAGGCTCACGCGCGACAAGACAAGAGCAAGGCGCGTTCCACCTCGGCCGGTCGCATCGGCGAGCATCAACCGCCAGGAGCTTCCCCGAACCGGGCGATCTCCGTTCGCATCAGCATGACCGCGTACGGATTCCACACCGACATGACGAAGTACAGGACCTCGCGGCCCGGCTCGCCCTGCTCGGAATCCTCCACCACGTAGGGAGCGTAGACGCCGCCCCACTCGGTTTCGCGCCCTGGGTCGTTGACCTGGTCGCAGTCGTTCGAGCCCGCGTGCATGTAGTGGCAATAGCCGCCGTCGCGCCAGCCATCGTACAGGGCGATGGGCTCGCTCCAGGGACCCCACGGCTGGTCGGCAACGCGCGCGGCGATGCCGCCGGTGGCGTCGCAGTTGTAGAGCGCGACCCAGCCGGACAGGTTGCGGCTGTAGTGGACCGACAGCTCGCCGATGCAGGACTGTTCGAACAGGGGAGCGGCGTCGGCCTCGCTGAGGCTGAAGATCGGCGCGCCGTCGACCAGACCGGCGTAGTACCAGACCTCGCCGGTCTCCAGGTCGCCACGCTCGATCATCGCCAGGTACGGACTGCTGGCCCGGTAGGCGCCGCTGCCGAACAACACCAGCTCGTCGCCCGCATCCTCGATAGACACGTTGACGAACTTGTCGGTCGAGAACTGGCGCACCAGCTCGAAGCCGTACCCACCGTCGGTCGAGCGCGCCAGCGCCGACCCGGTCATGCCGCCGGTCGAGAACCACACGTACATGGCGCCGGCGACGCTCACGCCGTCGAGCGGCACCTCGAAGCATCCGTGGCTGATGCCCGGCACGTTCGGCTCGAGGTAGGATCCGTCGCCCCCGGTGAGAAACCGGAGATCGATCCCGTCGGCAGGGTCGGGGTCGGAGGAGACGGCGATGGCGTCGCCGCACTCGATCTTGCTG
>Ga0075425_100001603_pt1 | contig 22191 bp, 18 predicted proteins | sample SoiMethybrSBSTD4_FD_75300 | JGI IMG/M metagenome (GOLD analysis project Ga0075425, IMG submission 75300) | Bulk soil microbial communities from a Populus tree surrounding site in Tennessee, USA - Soil MetaG P. TD hybrid SBSTD4 | ecosystem: Environmental > Terrestrial > Soil > Tree plantation... | reverse complement strand
TCGGCCGGCGCTGCATCCCCTGGCGGCGTTGCTCGGCGCTCAAACCTCCGTGATGTTGCTACACATTCGGGAAATCAGATCGCGACCACCGGCGCCGGAACATCCGCCGCCCTCCGCCCGCCTCGCGGCTTCACTCTCCGATCCATACATGCCGGATTACGCCGGTCACGCTCTGGCAGCGCCCCGCCGACGTACGACGCCGCGGCGGCGATGATTCGCTGGCCGTGTTCGTAGAACGCCCCGGTGGCGATGACTTCCGCCGCCAGGCACGGGTCGAAGCAGCTGCTGAAGACGACGCAGCGCGTCGGCAAGAGCGCGCTGTTTACCAGGTGAACGAGATGCAGGCCGTTGTACCCATTCAGGCGAATGTCGGTCACGACCATCTCGAAGCGCGCGTCGACAAGACGGGCGCGGGCGGCGGCGAAGTCGGCGGACGCCTCGACCCGCGCCACGGCATTGAGCTGCGCCGCCAGCTCGCGGCGGAGATCGGCGTTCGGCGTCACCACTAACGTGTGCATGCGCGCAGCTACGGCAATTCCGCTGCCACCCCTCGCGCAATCTTTACGCGGCGGTGTTGGCGCCCGGTACACGCGGAGAGCGTTCGGGAACGCACGATCGCGCGTGAAGAAGTCGACGGAACGCGAGACTAATTGCGGCGGATTCGACTCGCGGCGATGTCGTGAAGTCGGCGCTCGCGTAGACGAAATTCCAGCGGCGGCGGCCGCGATCGCGTGAACGTCGCTCGTTGACCGGGCCGCAGTCGACGCCGATGTGCGCGTAGTGATCCACAGAGTTCGTTGAAGCGCCACGAAGCTGGCGCAATCGACTGCGCAGCGTCGCGCTCGGGTCAACAGACATGCCAGCGGCTGCACATCGTTCGTCATCACCCGAGTCGGCTGTCTGCACACCGCGCGCGTTCGGCGACGCACACGACTCTTTAGTGCCACAACGAATCATCAAGTCCGTGATTTAGCGGACAAATTTCGTGTTGTCCGCGGCTTCATTCCAGGCCTGATTCGGCCCGAGAACCTGCGATCCACGCGCTCCGCGCGCGTTGGCCCGCCGCTGGCAACACGACCCGGTCGCACGACCTCATCCGCACCCAACGGAGGCGATTCGATGAAGAGTGTCCGTATCTGTCTCGTCGCGCTGCTCGTGTCGGTCTGCGCGCTCCAGCCTCGCGCCGCGGCCGCTGGTCCATGGGTGGCAGGCTTCTACGCCGGCTGGTCGTCGGACGTGTATCCGCCGAGCGCGATCGACTTCAACTCGCTTACGCATGTGATGGTGTTCTCGGTGCTGCCGCGCACGGATGGCACGCTCGACACCTCGTTATTCATCGACTCGGTCAACGGTCCGCTGGTCGCGAAGGACGTCGCGCAGCGCGCGCATGCGGCAGGTAAGAAAGCCATCCTCACCGTCGGCGGCTCCGACACCTATTTCCAGTTCGAGGGCGCGACGAGCGCCGCGTCCATGAACGCGTTCGTCCAGAACCTGGTGAACACGGTTCGCGCGTGGGGCTTCGACGGCGTCGACATCGACTGGGAGCCGCTGCTCCCCGCCGACTATTCCGCGATGGTGGGGCTCGTCAACAACCTGCGCGCGGCGAATCCCGGAATGCTGATCACCGCGGATGTCGCGTGGTTGAACGCGAACTTTCCGTTGAGCACCGGCGACGCGCTGTTCTACGCGCAGCTCGGGGCCGCTGTCGATCAGATGAACATCATGACCTACGGCATGGCCGATAACTGGGGCGGCTGGGTGAGCTGGCACTCGTCGGCGCTCTACGGCGAGGGGGCCAATCATCCGAGCTCGGTGAGCAGCAGCGCAAGGATGTATCTCAACGCCGGCGTGCCGGCATCGAAGCTCGGGATCGGGATCGGCTTCTACGGATCGTGCTGGAACTCGCCGGCGAACGCGCCGCTGCAGGCGCTCGGCGCATCACAGGTGGTGGCGAGTGACAACACGATGACCTTCGCGGCCATCAAGAACAGCTACTACACCGCCTCGAGTTACCACTACGACGCCACCGCTGAAGCGCCGTATCTCTCCTTCTCGACGCCGACCGGCGCGTCGCAGTGCACGTTCGTCTCGTATGAAGACGAAACGTCGGTGGCAGCGAAGGCGCAGTACGTAATCCAGTCGGGACTCGGCGGCGCGATCATCTGGCAGCTTGCCGAGGGCTACAACCCGGCGGCGCCGGATCCGAGCAGCCTGCTGCACGCGGTCGGCCGCAGTTTTCTGAACACCGCCGGCAGCGCGTCGTCCACTCGCGTACAGGGAATCGGCGGCTCCGGCCAGACCGCGATGGTGACGAAACCGTTCGCAGCGGCGCTACAGTTGCAACTGGTCGACGCAACCGGGGCGGGGATGAGCGGCGTCGCGGTGACGTTCAAAGCGCCGGCGACCGGCGCGAGCGCCTCGTTCAACGGATCGACGTCGGTTGTCGTCGCGACCGACGCAAACGGCATTGCCATGTCGCCGATCCCGGTTGCCAACAGCCAGGCGGGCGCTTACACCGTCAGCGCGGCGATCGCCGGTGTGTCGACGCCGGTGGCGTTCACGTTGACCAACACGGCGCCGAAGCCGTCGGCGATAGTCGCCATCAGCGGCACGCCGCAGTCAACCATGATTGGGACCGCGTTTGCGCAGCGGCTCGTCGCGCGGGTGACGGATGCGGCCGGCAATCCGATGGCGGGCGTGACGGTAAAATTCTCGACGCCGTCGGGCGGCGCGTCGGCGCTGTTCAGCGGCGTGCACGCGGTGAAGGCGGTCGCCGACGCGAACGGCGTGGCGACGGCGCCAGTGCTCACGGCCAACAACAGAGCCGGCCGCTACTCCGCCACGGCCACCATCGTCGGCATCACGGCCACTACGACGACAACGACGACGTTTAGCCTATCGAACGTGAGACGGAGATAACTCGATAAGCGTCCGTACATAAACGAGCGCCGCCCTGGTCCTCATCCTTCGACAAGCTCAGGATGAGCGCTAAGGCGGCGCTTGCCGTGTACGGCGGCGGTGTGCTGGGTTAGCCGGCGATCGCGTGGGACATCGAAGCGCTGGCCATCCGCGGCATTTGGTAAGCCGGTGGCAGCGCTGAGGCGCGGAACTGCTGGAACGGCAGATGGCAGTTGTGCTTCCGCAGGAACGCGAGGAACCGCTTGTAGTCGGTCGGTCGCATGTTGAACAGCTGCACGACCAGCCGGTAGTTGCCGCCGCTGCGCTCCATGCCGATCTTCACCAGGTCGCGCAAATCGTCGCGCGTGAGGTCGCGCGCCATGAACTGCGGGTAGACCGCTGTCCAGAACGATTCTCCCCCCTCGAACATGCGCGCCGCCAGCCGATCGGCCTTGGACGCCACGGCAACCGGCGCCGGGACGACGCTACTGAGCGGCACCATGGTTGCTCCCGCCGGACGCGCGAAGATGTCGGCCGGCAGATCGCTCGGGACAATGGCGCGGCCGAGCGTGTTGAGGGTCAACCGCTCGACGACATTGCGCAGTTCGCGGATGTTCCCGGGCCAGCGATGGGCAATGAGCGTGTCCATCGCGGCAACTGAAACCTCCGGCCGCGGCATGCCGTGCCGGGGGCTGTACATCTCGAGGAAGTGATCGACGAGCAGCGGGATGTCGGACTTGCGCTCGCGGAGCGGCGCAATCGACAGGCGGATGACGTTCAACCGGTAATACAGGTCTTCGCGGAACGCGCCGGCGGTAATCTGCGTGAGCAGATCGCGGTTGGTGGCGGTGATCAGCCGGACGTTGGCGTGGGTATGCGGCCGTTGCGCGCCGATACGCTGAATCTCGCCGGTCTCGAGAAAGCGGAGCAACACCATCTGCATGCGCGTGCTCATCTCGCCGACTTCGTCGAGGAACACGGTGCCGTTCGGCGCCATTTCGAGGAGACCTGCCTTGTCGCGGAACGCGCCGGTGAAGCTGCCGCGCACGTATCCAAACAACTCGGATTCGAGCAGCGAGTCCGGAACCCCGGCGCAGTTGATGGCGACGAAGGGCTTGCCGGCGCGCGTGCTGCGCTGATGGATGAGGCGGGCCGCGACGTCCTTGCCGACGCCGCTCTCCCCGGTGATCAGCACCTTCGCGTCCGTCCGGCCGGCGCATTCGATTTCGGCGTGCGTGAGTTGAATGGCCGTCGACTCACCGACGAGGCGAATCTCTTCAGAGTCCGATCGCAGCAACGTGGTCTCCCCAGCAGCGCGTCAGCGAGCGATCAAACGGACTCGTATCGTTCACGATGCAATGCGACGCCGCAGCCAGCAAAAAATCCGGGTTGAATGGAAGTTCCGCGAGGAACGGATAAGCTGTTTGTGACTTTAACTTACTCTAACGAAAATGTCAGCACATAAATTTACTCAATTGACTCGTCTTACTCGCCGCGACAACATTGGGTCACTAACCTAAATCGTCGAATTCGTAACCTTCCACTTCGATTGTTCCGCCGCACACAGGAATTCTTCCGCCGCGGCGACGCGCGTGCAACGCAGAAGTCGCGCGAAAACGCGAATGATTTCGGGCCTTGACGCGACATTCGGACGCGCGCGCCGCATGCGTGCGGCGCTGCTTGCACTCCTCCCTCCGACATGCGAGACACGGGACCCTCGAAATTCATCGGCAGCAGCAAAGTCATCATCGACCTGCGCGCGGAGATCAAGCGCATCGCGTGCTCGCACGCGCGCGTCCTCATCATGGGCGAGAGCGGCACCGGCAAAGAGGTGGTCGCGCGCAGCATCTACGCCTCGAGCCCACGCAACGGCTTGCCGTTCGTGACGGTGAACTGCGCCGGCATTCCGGAAACGCTGCTGGAGTCCGAGTTGTTCGGGCACGTCAAAGGGAGCTTCACCGGCGCGTACCGCGACAAGCCGGGCAGGCTCGAGATGCCCGCCGGCGGCACCATCTTCCTCGACGAGATCGGCGAGATGACGCTGCGGATGCAGGGCCTCTTCTTGCGCTACCTCGAAACCGGCGAAGTGCAGAAGATCGGCGCCGAGCGGACGGTGACGGCGAATAATGTGCGCGTGATCGCGGCGACGAACCGCAACCTGCGCCAGCAGATCAATGACGGCCAGTTCCGCGAGGATCTCTTCTACCGGCTGAACGTCATCCACATCGTCGTCCCGACGCTGCGCGAGCGCCGTGAGGACATTCCGGAGCTGGTCGAGCATTTCTTCAGCATGCTCACCTCGCGCGACGCGAGCGGGGCGCCAAATGGCTACGGCACGCGCGTCCGCGGCATCTCGCAGCAGGCGCTGGCGCTGCTCTCGCGGTACTCATGGCCCGGCAACGTCCGTCAGCTCCAGAACGTCGTCGAGCGGCTGGTCGTCACCGCGAAACACGAGGTGATCGAACCCGAGGATCTGCCGGCCGAAGTGCGGACGCCGGTGAAGGAAGCGGTGGGCCGTCCGGCGGAGCACCCGCCGGTCGTCGAGGATCTGTTCAGGAAGCTCACCGAAGAGCGCGAGTCGTTCTGGGATGCGGTCTACCCGCTCTACATGAACCGGGAGATCACCAAGGCGAACGTCCGGGACGTCGTTCACAAGGGGCTGAACGACGCCCGCGGCAACTACAAGATCGTGCTCCGCATGTTCAACATGCAGCCGCGCGATTACAAGCGCTTCCTCAACTTCCTGCGGACGCACGAATGCCAGCTGCCGTTCATGGAATACCGCCAGTAAACGCCCGTTTTGCCAAGGGACCTGACATGCGAAACGAACCAATCTCCGTCCTTGCTCTGTCCGCCGCATTCGCGCTTGGTACCGCCGTGCGGCCGGCAGCGGCTCAAACCGCGAATCGAACGGCCACTGAAAGCAGCGTCGCCAGCGTCGCGGCCGTCGCCGTGTCGCCCGACTACGTGATCGGCCCCGAGGATCAGCTGTCGATTGTGTTCTTTCAGAACCATGACATGTCCGCCGACGTCGTCGTCCGTCCCGACGGCAAGATCTCGCTGCCGCTCATCAACGAGATCAAGGCCAGCGGGCTGACGCCCGAGCAACTGCGCGAGGAGGTCCGGACCGACGCCAGGCGCTTCGTCCAGGAGCCAAACCCGACGGTCGTCGTGAAGCAGATCAACAGCCGCAAGGTGTTCATCACCGGCGCAGTCGAGAAACCGGGCAGCTACTCGTTGAACGGGCCGACGACCATCCTGCAGCTGATTGCCGCCGCGGGCGGTCTGAAGGAGTACGCGGACAGCAAGAACATCGCTATCGTGCGGAACGACAACGGACGGCCAGCGTCGTTGACGTTCAACTACCAGGAATTCCTCACGAAGAAGAATTTCGAGCAGAACGTCCGCCTGCAGCCCGGCGACACGGTGATCGTGCGTTGACGCGGCACTCACTGCTGACCGGGGCGCTGCTCGCTGCGGCGCTGTCGCTCGCGGCCCGGTCTGCTATCGCGCAGGACTACCGTCCTGACCGGCCGTACAACGGCGTGTTCGCGCCTCGCCGGTCGAATGGCGGTCATCAGTTCGAGATCGACTGGGCGGCGATGACGGCGCACGACGACAACCTGACGGCGGAACCGGAGCTCGTCTCTGATCCGCGCGGCGGCTTCGGCGGCGGCTGGGGCAGCGCCGAAGCGTCCGTGCGCTACACCTATGAAGGACAGCGAACGCATCTACGCGCCACGGCGTCCGGACGCGATCGCTACTATCCAAGCCTCTCGAACCTGAGCGGCGTGGACGCGGGCGGCGAGTTCGGCGCCTCGTTCGATATGAGCCGTAATATCCGCCTCTCGCTGTCACAGGCGGTGCGCTTTCAGCCTTATTACCAGCTCACGTTCGTACCAAGTGGCAGCGGCTCGCTCGGTGCTGCGGCGCCGATCGACCCGTCGGACGTCGAGATTTCGACGCCAAACACGCCAGCGGCGGACGATCCTCTCCGCCCCGCCAACGCGCGCACGATCAACGGCGGCGTCGGCTATGCGCAGAAGATCGGCCTGAAGTCGAGGATTGCGCTGGACTACTCGTACCGCCTCACGAGTCTGGCGGACCGCGGCGTGCCGTATTTCTCGCAGAACCTCAACGCGCTCATCACGCGGGGGTTGACGCGGTACGCGGCGCTGAGACTCGGCTACGGCCATGGCCGCTCGTCCGGCATCATCGATGTCGACGGCCGCACCACGACCGTCCGCGGCGCACCGCAGCCGCTCCTGACGACGCACAACGTCGACGTCGGCATCGCCTACTCGAGGCCGCTGTCGCGCTCGCGCCGGACGGCGTTTTCGTTCAGCACCGGGTCGAGCGTGATCTCCGACGGCGACGACAGCCAATACCGGCTGCTGCTCTCGGCCACGCTGGCGCGCGAAATCGGCCGGAGCTGGGTGGCGAACGTCGACTACCGCCGCGGCGTCACGTTGATAGAAGGGATCGCCGGCCCAGCGTACGCCGATACCGTCCGCGTGCGCTTCGGCGGCTTCATCGCGCGGCGCGTCGATGTCGGCGCCACGACGGGATACGCGAAAGGCTACGTCGGTCTCACCACGGCGACCGGAAGCTACGCAACCTATGCCGAAACTGCCGACTTACGCATCGCGCTGAGCCGCAACTTCTCGTTCGTCACCGAGTACGGGTACTACCACTACGATTTCGATCCCATCGTCGACCTGCCATTCGGGATCGGCCACTCGCAGAATCGCCAGAGCATCCGCTTCGGCATCAGCGGCTGGCTGCCGATCGTGAGATGAAGCGGCCGCTCGCTGTAGCTGCACTGCTGGCGATCGGCGTGACGACCGCCGCTGGTTACGTCGCAAACCGGAGCTTCCGCAGCGAACTGCGCGAGCTCGCTCCGGCGGCGGCGAGCGATCTCCTCACCCAGCCCGAAGCGCTCCGCATCCCCGGACTGCGGAACGTCGACTTCGAGGCCGCCGGCAACGACATCGCCGGCTGGTTCGTGCCGCCGCGGAACGGCGCGGCCGTCGTACTCCTTCACGGGACGAACTCGGATCGATCGGAGGTCGTCTGGGAATTGCGTGCGCTGGCGCGCGCCGGGTTTGGCGTGCTGGCGTTCGACTGGCCTGGTCAGGGACTCAGCGAGGGCGAGGAGCACTGGGGCAGCGACGAGCGCGCCGCGCTCACCACGGCCGTCGACTGGCTCGATCTCGAGCCGGGTGTCGATCCGGGCCGCATCGGCGCGTACGGATTCTCCAACGGCGGCTACATCCTCGCGCAGGTCGCCGGTGGCGACCGGCGCATCCGTGCGGTGGTGCTCGCCGCCACGCCGACCGACATCGCCGATGAAACGCGCTGGGAGTTCCGCCGCTACGGTCTGTTGAGCGAAATGCCGGCGCTGTGGGCGATGCGTGTCGCCGGTGTGCCGCAGCACGATCTGACGGCGAAGCAGGCGATCGCCTCGATCTCGCCGCGCCCGGTCCTCGTCCTCGGCGGAACCGCAGATCAAACTGTCCCTGAGGTGATGGTGCGCGACCTTTTTTCTGCCGCGCGCGAGCCCAAGGAGCTGTGGCTCGTCGCCGGCGCGCGCCACGGCGGCTACGACCGGGTGTCGCCTGACCCGTACGCCGCGACGCTCGTCGACTTCTTCACGCGGTCGCTTCTGAAGTAATGGCGGCGGGCGGAGCGGCCACAGGGCGCGGCCGCAGGCGGCGCACGGCCTCCTCGTACGCACGGAACGCGAGCCGCGCGCGCCACGCCTCGGACAGCTGCACGCCCTGCACGAAGGAAACTTCTGTCGGCCGCCAGCGTGTCTTCGACACGTCGCGGCCGAACGACAGGTTCACGATCGACAACTTCTGCTCGATTGCCCACCGGATTGCTTCGGCAGTCACCGTCGTCATCACGCTGTACTCGGCCCAGGCTGTGTCGTAGCCCGTGTAATAAAGGTAGAGTTCCGAGCCCGACAGAAAGCCGATCCGCGTCGCGACGACGGCACCAGCGATTTCAATCTGAAAAATACGGAGCTGACCGCGCGCCGCCATTTCGGCGGCGAACGCGCGGAGGAAAGCGCGCGCACGCGGTTCGTCGAAGACGTCCCGGTGCGCGTGCATCTCGGCGGCGCCGGCGCGGGCGGCGTGCAACCTGAAGAACCGATCGAGCGCCGCATCGACTGCGTCGGGCTCGGACACCGCGCGGAATTCGAAGGTGTGGCCGTCACGCTTCAGCGAGTTGTAGCACTTGCGCAGCGACTCCTTGATGTTGCGCGGCAGCGACGTCTTCAGCGCCTCCCACGTGTCCGGCAGCTGCAGGAAATAGTTGGGCAGCTCGTGCTGCCGCATCAGGCCGATCCGATCCGGCGTCGCCGCGGCGTCCCGCTGGATGCCGCTCCACTCGATCCAGTCGAACTCGTGCGAGCGGCCCAGACGGGCACTGAGCGCGTCGACGACGGCGTGCTGATCTTCCGGACGGCAGACCGGACCGCGCAGCTCGGTCATGAACGGGTCGGCGCCGAAGAACTGCAGCATCCGGATGCACGACACGGCCGCCAACCCGCGCCTGGTCAACATCAACGGCGCGACAGCGAGCAGACGATCCTGCTGGTCGCGCACGACGTGCACGAAGAGCTCGTCGCGCACGAGTGCCGACTCGCGGCGGAAGTGACTCCACCAGAGACGGTTCCACAGCGAGGATCGGAACGGTACGTACGGGGACAGGCCGGCCGTGAGCGCGTCCCACTCGCGCTCGACGGCACCAACGGCTTCAACGCTTGAAAGTTTTTCGATCCGTAACATCATCACATCACCATTTGAACCGCTCGGGCGAACCCCTTGAGCGCGAAGAAATCGGCCACGCCCCACCGGTCGCGGTAATGGGCGTGCATCCGGGCGTAGGTCTCCACGAACAGCCGCTCGACTTCGGGCTGGCGGATGAGCGACGGCCCGACACGCCGGTGCAGCACGACGCGATCGAGGAATGCCGCACCGAAGCGGCGGATCGCGCGGGCGTAGAAATCGACGTCTTCGTTTACGCGCAGATCCGGATCGAACCCGGCTATCGGCGCGATGCACTGGCGCCGAATCAGCGCGGCGCTGCAGACGAGCGGGGTCTGATGGAACAGCATCGTCGCAGCGAGGCCCCACTTCGGACCGAAGCGGCGGCACACGCGGGCGCGGCGGGCGGCCGCGGCGAAATAGCGGCGCTCGTGCTCCACTTCGGGTTCCGGCTGGCCGAACGGCTCGATGTGGCCGAACACCACGCCGACGTCGCGGTGCGCGGCAAACGCCGCTTTCACCGCGCGGTAATGTCCTTCCGGCACGATGTCGTCGTCGTCGAGGAAATGGACGAAGCGACCGCGTGCGCGCGGCCAGGCAAGGTTTCGGACGATGCTCGGCCGGCCGCCGGTCGGTCGGGGAGTCCGGAAATACCGGATGCGGTCGTCGTTCAGCGCGTCGACGACGGCGCGGGCCGACGCCTCGGGGCAATCGTCGACGACGAGCAGTTCGACGCGCGCGCCGGACTGGTTCAATGCCGACCGGGCCGCCTCGGCGAGTTCCGCGGGCCGGCGGAACGTCGAGAGGACAACGGATACATCAATCACAATTGACTTCCTTCTTCATCACGACAGCGGGTGCCTGGCGATGTCGAGCAGCAGCTTCTGCCCTTCAATGACCGCAGTCCGCAGCCCGGTTCGGCTGTGCCACCACGTCCGCGGGTCGAACGTGGAGTAGCGCGCGCCAACGACGACGAAGCGCGTGGTGCCATCGCGCGAGGCGCGGCGCAACACCCTGGTCGTGCGGCGCGAGTGATCGCGCGTCGTCACGACCAGCGCCGACCTGATGTCGCGGCCGGCGCACCAGCGCGGCAGCACGGCGCCGAAGTCCTCCGTGCCGGCGACGGCCGTGTCAATCCGCTCGATCGGCACCTGCACGCCAAGCGCGCGCAGCCCTTTCACCATCGCGTCGGAGGTGACGTCGTACGGCACGCCGCGGCGTGCGAACTCGACCGCGATCGGATCGGGCGGGTCGCCGACCACGGCGACGCGGCGCGCGATGCCGTCGTGCACCAGGTCGGCCACCTCGAGCGCTACGGCGCTGCCGCCCGCCACTGCAACCACGATCACGTCCGAGGGCGTCGCCCGGGAATCAACGACGAGCGCATGGCCCACTGCCTGCAGCAGCTTCGTCCGCAGCGGCGCAACCGCGACGCAGACGAGCGCCGCCGCCAGCAGCAGCGCGGCTGCGACCGTCGCGGCGGCTAGGGAACGACTACGCATCCCGCCACGCGCTCCCGTCCGATCGCCTCGACCAGACCGTGCATCGAGGAGAGGCGCGATTCGCCGAAGCGCGCGACGACGAGCACGGCGGACGCCGCACGCGCGAGGCCGAGCGTGGTTGGGTTGTCGGCCACCGGATCGAGGCGGACGATCATGCAGTTCGCGGCGCCGGTCAGACGGAACGACGTCGCAATCCGCAGGTAGTGGCGCATGGTGACGCCGGTCGCGTCGACGAGCCGAATGCTTCGCGCGCCGTGCTGCTCTCCTGCGGCAACCAGCGACAGGACGATCCGCTCGGTGCGGACCGACCGCTCGGTCGGGACTACCGCGAGCGTGGTCCACGACTTTTGGGCGAGCGCGAACCAGACGCGCTCGCAAGTGGAGCTGTCGACCGGCGGCGCCGGCAATACGAGTGATTCGTCGACAACCGGCTCATTCAGCGCAAGCATGCTCATCGCACCGGCTCCAGCACACCGAGAACGGGAATTCCGACACTGCGCTCGATCTGCCACGACTCGAGCACCCGGCCGCCGGCGACGTCGACGACGACGGCAGCGGCAACGGCGAGGAACACGGACGCGAGGAGCGCCGCCGCCAGCACCGGAAACACTTTCGGCTTCGAGGGGTGCTTCGGCACCTCAGGCGGACGCGTCACGATGTAGCGGAACTTCAGGCCGGCACCGGAGGTGGCGAGCTCGAGGCGCGCGGCGTTGATTCGATCGAGCAGGTTGGCGAGCTGCGCCAGCTGCAGCGTCAGCAGGCGGCTCGCCGGATGCACGAGATCGGTGAGCTGCGGCACGTCGGCCGGCAAGATGGCAAACATTGGCGGCGGATCGCCGTCAACGACGCGCGTGTCGGCTTTCGGCGTCGGGCCCGGCAGTTGAACAACGGCGGCGAGCGCCTTCGAGCTTGCGGCCGGCGACTCGGCCTGCGCGGCGGCAAGCGCGTCGTACTGCTTCTCTAGGAGCTGCGCTTCGGCTCGCAGCGGCGCGAGCTCGGCAGGATCGCGCCGCGTTGCGGCTACGCTCTGCCGAAGCGCCGACACCGTCGGGTGGTCCTCGGTGTAGATGGCGCGCGCGGCATCGAGCTTCGCCTGTAAGTCCGACAGCTGCTGCTGCCGCGCCGCCTCGATCTTCTTGATTTCCTGGCGCCTGGCGACGAGCGTTTCTTTCAGCTGCGCCAGTTGCGCAACGGCCTCCGACGCGGACGCCTGGACCGGCTCGGACGGACGCGGCGACGGGCCGGCAGGCGGAGCGGCGACGGCCGGCGCGCGGCTCGCGCGGCGGGCTGCCGGCTGCCGCCGCTTCGACTGCTCCTCTCTCAGTTGCGCGATCGTGCGGTCGACGTCGGCCTGCAGCGACGCCGCAGAGCCCTGCAGAATCGAGATCGACTCGCCAATCGTGGCCGTCTCGGTCTCGTGCCGCTTCTCGATGAAGTTCTGCACCGCCGCCTGCACCAGCGCCGCCGCCGTCTTCGGATCCGACCACTCGATACCGATCTTGACGACGCCTTCCTTGTCGACAATCACCCACAACCGCTGATCGAGCATCCACAGCAGCGCGTCGATTCGGTCGGCTTCGGACGACTTACGGAACATCCGGACCGCGCGTTCTTTGAGCCGCGACAGCCGGCTGCGGTTCTCCTCCCATGCCGTGGGCAGATCCGTCTGCCGGATGATCATCAACATGTTGTCGCGGTCGTGGATCATCTCGAACGCCGCGCCCGTCGGGTCGTCGGCTTCGGGCCGGGCTGGGCGCGAGGGATTGCTGAGGGTAGTCATCAGATCGTTGCGGCGCGCAAGGAGCGTCGCTTCGGCGTGGTAGGTTCGCGGCCAGATTGCGAGCAGCCCTCCGGCAACGGTGAGCGTCGCGGCAAACACAGTCGCGGCGACCATCCGGTGACGTCCCACCGCTCGCAGCGTGAAGCCGGCGTAATCGAGCAGCTGTTGAACGTCGATGAGGTTGCCGGTGTCCTCGTGCGAGGCGTTATCGGGTTCCTGGCGAAACGAGGCCGTGGACATATCGATGCCGCCTGTTGTGCAAAGGCGGCACCGGTCAGGGTCGCGCTCGGCGATCGCGATTTTCTGGCGTAAACAAACCGTTGCGGAGCGGTCGCTTCCCGCGGCAGGCGCCCGGACCCGGAAAACGCCCGCAACCTGCGGGAGAAAAGTCTGGGCCACCTTTCATTTGTTGAAGGAACGTGCGGCCGGATGTTTAGTCACGCCGTTCCCGGACTTTCCCGAACATTCAACGGATACGGACGCAATCGTTCGCAAGGAGTGATCCCAGCGTTTCGGCCTGATTTCGATCGCAATCGCCACCTGTTCCCGTGTGGCGCGGTATTCGCTGTCTGCGCTTGCAGATTCATGACCGACAACACACGTCCGGTTACCGGGATCGTCCTGGCCGGGACATTTCCCTGGAAGAAATCGGCGTTCACCAGCCTGTTTCCGCGGCCGCTGCTGCCCGTCGCGCTCCGGCCGCTGGTCTCATACGCCATCACCTCGTTGCACGATGCCGGCATCCGCACCGCCGCCATCTGCGCGCGGCAAGAGACGCGCGCGCTCAAGGCGAAGATCGCGGCGCACGTGCCGGCCGGCATGCAGCTGTCGTATCACGAGGACGCATCGCCGCGCGGCACGGCCGGCGCGATTCGCGACGCCGCCATGCTGAGCGACTGCGAGACCTTCGTCGTCGTCGAGGGCACGGCCGTTCCGACGGCTCCGCTGTGCGAGCTGGTGGCGGCGCATCACGCGTCCGGCGCCGCGATCACGGTCGCCGTGCACGACGATCGCCGCGTGACCGGTCCTGCGCTTCAGGTTTCCACCGGCACCTACGTGATCAGCCGCCACGCGCTCGACACGGTGCCGGCCACCGGTTTCTGCGATTTGAAAGAAACGTTGATCCCGCGGCTGTATCGCGCCGGCGCGCGCGTGGCGGCGTTTGCCGTCGCCGAGCCGAGCGCGCGGGTGATGGACGGCGAGACGTACCTGGCCGTCAACGGGTGGATGGTAGAGAGGCTCGCGGGGCAGGGCGTGGCGGCTTACGAACGCCGCGGCGACGCACTCGTTCATCAGCTGGCGCACGTCGCGTATGACGCCGTGCTCGTCGGACCCGTCATGGTCGACCGCGGCGCGCACATCGGGTCGGGCGCGATCATCGTCGGCCCCTGCACGATCGGTAAGGAGGCGACGATCGAGGGAGGTGCGATGGTGTCGCGCTCGGTAATCTGGCGGCGATCGCATGTTCGTGAGTTTGCGATCCTCGATCGCACCATCCTCACCGATGGCGCGACGGCGCAACCGGGAACGCGCTTGTACCGGTCGGTGACGGTTGCGGACCCGCGATCGGTGGATCGTCCGCCCGCGGCAGCCGAAACCGCACGCACCTGGCGCGTGCCGCGGGTCGAGCTCCTGCGGCGAATGGCGCGCGCGGTCTTCCCCGCCGAAACGCCCACGCAGGCGGTGCAGTGAGACTCTGGCCGGTCGTGCTCGACGATCAGCCGCAGTTTCTGCGCGGCCGGACGTGCGAGCGTTCGCTCGTCACCGCGCCGCTCGGGGCGGCGCCGCTCATCGCCCACTTGCGCGCGGTGCTGCAACCGATTACGCCGCTAACGGTGACGATCGTGTCGGCGCTGGACGACGAGATGTATCGCGAGCAGTTGAAGAGCGCGTGGCCGCAGGCGCGCCGCGTCTGCCGGCCCGAGGCGTTTGCCGATCTGGTCGCCGAGCTCGACATGTCGGACGCACTGCTGATGATCGACCCGCGGTGCCTGCCGGCGTCGCTAAAAGAAATCGCGCGATTGGTGAATCGCCACGTGGAGGAGCCGCGCGTCCTGCACCATCTGGTTGCGTACGACAGCGGGATCGGCGGCACGCGCGAGCGCGTCAGCTTCGACAGCGGCGGCCGCATCCGCGGCATCCAGCGGCACTACGAGCCGGCGACGTGGCCGTTCATCGCCGACGTCGCCGCCACCGTGCTTCCCGTCGCGTCCACGGTCGTCGGCGAACGGCTCGCACCGCTCGGGCTGAGCACGCTGCGCCTCGAACTGGCGCGACGCGGCGTGCCGGCGCGCGACATCGCGGCCGAGGGCGCCGCGTTTCGACTCGGCCAGCTGTCCGGGTGGCTCGCAGCGATGGAGCACTTCGTGCTCGAGGCGGCAGACGGGCTGGATGGTCCAGTTCGCGCCGGCGATGGCCATGCCATCCACCCCGCCGCGCGCATCGTCGGACCTGTCGTGCTTCATGCCGGCGCGCGCGTCGATGCGAACGCCACGATCTTCGGTCCTGCGGTTGTCGGCGCCGGCGCGCACGTTCGATCGCGCGCGATCGTCGCGCACGCTTCGATTGGCGCCGGGTGCGAGGTTCCCGCCGATGCGGTCGTCCAGGACACAGTCTGGTGCGGTGACTCCGGCGAGGGCGTGGCTGCCGCGCGTGACGCCGCGGCGCCGGTGCCATTCAGCGATTGGCTGTCGCGGCTCGCCGTCGGGAAGCATCGCGACCGCGACGAGCGTCAGGCCTCCGCTGGATATCTGCGCGTGAAGCGTGCGGTCGACGTGATCGCCGCCGCGGTCGGCCTGGCGGTTCTCGCGCCGGTGATGGGGCTGATTGCGCTGCTCATCTGGCTGCAACGCGACGGCGACCTCTTCTACGGCGACGAACGAGAGGGGTTTGGCGGGCGAGTGTTCAAGTGCTGGAAGTTCCGCACCATGTCGAACGGCGCGGACGCGGCGCAGGTCCAGCTGCGCGCGGCGGCGCAGGTCGACGGACCGCATTTCAAGATGACGCGCGATCCGCGCGTCACCCGCATCGGACGCTTTCTGCGCGCGTCGAACCTCGACGAACTGCCGCAGCTGTTCAATGTCCTCGTCGGCGAGATGAGCCTGGTCGGGCCGCGGCCGTCACCGTTCCGCGAGAACCAGATCTGCGTGCCATGGCGCAACGCGCGGATTTCGGTGCGTCCCGGAATCACCGGCATGTGGCAGGTGTGCCGGCACGATCGGGCCGCCGGCGACTTCCATCAGTGGATCGAATACGACCTGCTCTACGTCCAGCACCTGAGCGCGCTCGTCGACTTCAAGATTCTCGCGGCGACATTTCTGACGCTGGGCGGCAAAGCGACGCACGTGCGACCGTCGACCCTGATTGGTGAGATGCAGGCAGCCGGCGAGAGCGAGGCCGTGTAAGGAAAAGGCTCGTGGTTCGACGGGCTCACCACGAGCGTCCGACGGGCTCACCACGAAGGTTCGACCGGCTCACCACGAGCGCTGACGGTGCTGCCTACTGTACGCCGCGTCCGCCGGGACGCAGCGGTCGTCGCGACTCGCCCTTGTCGCGCGGCGCCCTCGGATCCTTCTCCTTCGGATCCCTCTCCCCGGCCGGCGCCGACACGCCGAATGCACGTCCGACGGCGTGCAGCAGACTGCTCGGATCCGGCTGCCCGATCACGTAGCCCTCGTTGATCTGCCAGATGATCGTCCCGCCAAGGCCCGCCTCCACCGCATAACGGCCCTTCGCCGCGACCGAAGTCTCGTCTTCATACGAGATGAACGTGCAGCGTTTCGGTCCGGTCGGAACGGTGAACGACAGATACGGCGCCTGCGCGTTGGCGTCATAGCGGTAGCGATCCGGGCGGTAGTACGTGTTCGTGATCGCGGCGAAGCTGATGTCGTTGTCGCTCGCCACTACCTGCGACGAGAGCGGCGCCTGCAGCGGCGTCGTTGCCGGAGCGTTCCAGCACGACCCGTAAAAGCCGATGCCCATGCCGAGCTTGGATGCAGGCACGCCCGCGCCGACATACTCGCGCACGCTGCTCTGGATTGACGTCGGATGGTCGCGCCCTTCGCCCCTCACCGCCGACGAATGCCAGACCACCCACCCGTCCCAGTTGTCAGCCATGCCGTACGTCATCATGTTCATCTGATCGACGAGAGCCGCAAGCTGCGCGTAGAAGCGCGCGTCGGTGGCGTTCAGCGGGAAGTTCTGCGTCTGAAAGCCGACGTCGGCGGTGACGATGATGCCCGGCCTCGCGGCCTTGAGGCGCTGAACGAGCGTCAGCATCGTCGTGTAATCCGCTGCGGGAATCGGCTCCCAGTCGATGTCGACGCCGTCGAATCCCCAGCTGGTCGCGGTGTCAACAATGTTGCGGACGAATGTCGACAGGTTCTCCGAGCTGGTCGCGGCCTTGAAGCCGGCCTGCGTGTCGCTGCCGCCGATGGCGAGAATCGCCTTGCGGCCGGCCGCGTGGGCGCGCATCGCCACTTCCTGTGCGATCCGCGGCCCGTTTACGCGATCGACGAACACCGTCGTGTCGAGCGTGCCGTTTCGCTGCGGCAGCACGGAGAACACCATCACGTGCGTGAGCGATGAGAAATCGATCGCGGACGGCGGGTAGGTGTCGGCCATATAGCCGACGTAGAATCCGGACACCCACTTGCCGGCTGCGGGCCTGGGCGCCTGCGGAGCGGCTGGCGTTGCAGCGGCCGCGACGAGACACACCCCGGCAATCGTTCGAACCCACGATCTCATTCGATTGAACCCTTCCGTTAGCGGGCGAGCTGCGCGGTGACGGCGTTCGCCAGATCGGCGACGCTGGACACCTCGCACATGGCACCGTCGGGCAGCGCGATCCCGAACTCTTCTTCGATTGCGAGCAACAGACGCAGGGAGCCGAGCGAGTCCCAGCCCGCGATCCGCAGCGGCCCATCGTCGGAACGCGGAACGCCGGCGGTGTCGAACGTGCTGGCGACGACGTCGGTAACTCGCGTCAGGATCTCCCGAGCCGTCGATTTCGACGAAGCTTTGACGCCGCAGGCGGTCTGAGGGTCGCGCTTCGGCGGCGGCGTCCGCAAAGTTCCGGACACCACGCTCCCGTCCGCAACGCGCACACCCGCCAGCACGCACGTGCCTTTGAGAATGGTCACGTTGGAGCCGATCCTCGCGCCGGCCTCGATCACAACAGGCGCGGCCGACCCGCGCTGGTCGAACTGGCGGACGTCGTGGAAGTCGGTATCCATGATCATCACGTTCGACCCGATCGACACGCCGTCGCCGATCTCGATCCGATGCTCGGACGCAATCGCCGCTCCCGACCCGATCGTCACATTGTCGCCGATTGCGATGGCGCCGTCGGGCCGTACCACCAGGTGCGACCGCACCGGTGCGGACGACAGCGTGAAGCCGTCGCCGATTTCAAGGGTGCCCCAGTTCTCGATGTGCGGCGCGCCGGCGAGCCGAGGGTTGCGGCCGAACGAGGTTGCCCGGCGGAGCCGCACGTGCGTGATGGTGCGATTGACGAGCAGCAACGCCCGACGTGCGAAGCGGTGAGGCGTGGAGGCTCCGTTCATCGGCGGGAGAAGACCTCGAGCGCGCGTGAGGCTGCCGGGTTCGTCGCGGCGCAGACGTCCAACGGATCGAACGTCAGCGGCAGGCCCTCAACGGCGATGGCCGGCGGCGCCGCGTAGGGTGCCCGCGTGTCCCACGTGAACCGCCCGTCGTCCTCGTCGACGTGACAGCCCGATCGCATCCAGAAGTCGAGGCACGGTTTGTTTTTCGCGGTGCAGACGTAGTCGGCGACGAGGCGGGACGCGTCGACCGCGCGCGCGCGATGCGCGGCCGCTGCCACCATCGTCGCCTCGACATTGCGGCCCATGACGCGGCAGCTGAGAACGTAGTCGGCGATGTGCAGTGACTCGCCGCACGGTTCCAGGCTGAGGATGCCGGTGAGCCCGGCGTCGCCGTATTTGTCGGACACGTGCACGGTCCAGACTTCGTGGCACGCCTCGGCGGCCCACGCCGATAGCTCGGCCTCGGTGAGTCGGCGGGTCCGCAGGTTCATCTGGTTCGTCTTGTTCAACAACTGCGCCGCGCGCGTGAGATTGCCGGCATCCAGCGGCTCGAATCGAACGCGTGTGCCGAGGGACACCAGCCAATCGTCGAGCGACTGGAACAACGCCTGGTCGTCGTGCCGCTTCCGCTCGTCGGCGTACATCGCCGTACGGGAGCGATCCTCCGCCGTCAGATTCGGCCGATCGAAGCACCGCAGCCGGAGCAGCGCGGTGGCGTAGAGGTACTTGTCCTCCGGCCATTCGGGAACGAACACGTCGGGCAACGCCTCGCGGACGCGCACGCGTTCGAAGGGGTTGTCGTCGATGAACACGACCGACTGCAGGCCGAGGTTCAATTCTGCTGCGATCTCGACGATGTTCTGCGCCTTGTCGCGCCAGTTGATGCGGCAGGCGGAGAAATCCTCCCGCCGCAGGAGCATCTCGGGATGGCGCTCGATGGCCTCGAGTGCAACGGTCTCTTCGTTCTTGCTGGCGATGGCCAGCAGCACGCCGCGGCCGGCGAGCGCCTTCAGCTGACGCTGGAAGTCGACGAGCGCTTCGCCGAGCGCATCGTGGCCGCCCAGGCGCAGCTTCTCCCAGCCGACGTCGCCGACGACGCCGCCCCACATCGTGTCGTCCAGGTCGACCACCACCAGCTTGCGCGCCGCGCCGGCGACACCGGCGAGCGCCGCGCGGATGTCGGCAGCCGCTTCCGCGAGCACTTCGCGCGGGAAGCCGACCTTGCCGAGGTACCACAGCTTCGGCGTCCAAGCCTCGGCGGCCGTTCGGCACCACGCGTCGGCATTGAGGACGAACACCGACGACTCCGCTTCGAGCGCGGCGGCAAGCCGCAGGTTCATCTGCATCAGAGTGTGGGCGACGCCGCCCGGCTTCATGTCGGCCATCCCGCGGCCGCGATGCGCCGGAGGAAGCGTCCACGTCGCCACGAACATGTGCCGGACCGATCGCGCCGCCTGCCGAATCAAGTCGGCGAACCCGTCGACCTCCTCGAGCACGCTTTCCGTGGAAACGGGTTGTTGCGCCAGCACCGCCTGAAAGCCGCGGATGGCCGCGTCGGGCCGCGTCCAGACGACCGCGAAATCGAAGTGGCCGGATACCCCCGACGCACCGAGCTGATGCAGCGACTGCACCACCTGGTCGAACGGCGCGACGTCGACGGAGAGCCGGCGCGCCAGCGCGCCGTCGTCGCGGCGGAGGATCGCCGCAAGCTCGTCGACGCTGAAGTCGGCGATGACGATCCCGCGCGACGATGAAGATGCTTCGTCGTTCGCGGCTGGCGGCGGCGTGTCGGCGCCCGGGTCGGCGGCCGCCGCGCGGTCCAGCAGAACCGGGTCGGCCAAAGCCTCATGTCGCCGTCGCAGGACGACGGCGGGGTTACCTCCGGCGATGACGCCTTCGGGCAGCGACGCCGTCACGACGCTGCCGGCAGTGACGACCGTCCCTTTGCCGATCGTCACGCCCTTCGCGATCTTCGCCCGCGCCGCCACCCAGACGTCGTCGCCGATGTCGACAGGCGCCGGGTCACCGGAGCCGTCGTGATCCACCACCTCGACGTACGGACCGAAGCTGACGCCGTTGCCGATGGTGATGCGGCTCTCAGCGGCGATATGGGTCCCGAAGTTGATCGTCACACCGCGGCCGATCGTCAGCTGCGCGGACGGCGCGGTAACGAGCCGGACGCGCGAGAAGGGCGAGGCGATGTTGACGTCCTCGCCGATGTCGATGACGCCGGCGTTGTCGATCAGCGGCCGGGCGTGCACGCGGGCGCCCCGGCCGACGCGGTCGCATCGCGCGAGATACAGCGGCGCGAGCAACCGCCCGCACACGTACCGCATCGCCTTCACCGCGCGATACGCCGGCGGGAGGTCGCGATCGCGATGAAGCCGCGCGGTCAGCCGATCGATCAGTCTGGACATCTCCTGCAAACTCAACTCGCCGCCGCGCGAAGCGGGCCGTCACCGCGGCGCCGCACGGCCGGCGCCGGCGCTTCGACGAGACAGCCCGCGGGAATCGAATGGGTGACAGTGCAGCCGGCCATGATCTTCGAGCCGGCGCCGATGGTGATGGGACCGAGCAGCGTCGCGCCCGGTCCGATGTGCACGTCGCGCTCGATGCGCGGACTGCCGACTTCGCGCGTTGCCGCATCGATGCCTTCGCCGAGCGTGATGCGTTGAAAAAGGATGGCGCCCGACGCGACGGTGGCGCCGTGGCTGATGCACATCCCCATGCCGTGCACGATCATCACGCCCGGCTCGAAGCTGGCGTTCCAGTGAATGTCCGTCGCGTAGAGATGGCGGATGAAGCGCGAGAGAATTTGCGGCAGCAGCGGAATCCGCGCGGCACGCGCCAGGCGCATCAGCCGGTAGACCACGATCATCTGGAATCCGATCTTCTGGACGAAGTCGGCCGTCAGGTATTTCGACGCGCGGCCGGCGCCGCGATACCGGTCGCTGTAGCGCGCGATGGTCGCGTGGTCGGCGCGCACTGCGGCGACGAACTCCCGCCACGCGCCCCGGCGCTCAGCAGCCATCGCCACTCACCACAACCGCCAGCCGCGCCGACGCGTACCGACGCCAACCGGCGATCGCGCCGCGGAGCGATCCGCTCCCGTGCCGCACCCCGCGGAAGTATTCGATCCCGTACACGACGGTCGTGGCGGTGATCGCCGCGCGACAGGCGCCGAGGCGATCGATGGCCGACGCCAGTCGCATGCCTGTCCTGGACACGAGGTGCATCAGCGACGGCGCGATGACACTTGCGACGAGCACGAGACGCGACGCCGGGTGGACCGCCCAGAGGTAACGCCACGGGTTCGCGCCGGGCACGTCGCGGTGCTTGGCGGCGATTTGCAGATCGTAGACGCCGTAGAGAAACGCCCGCCGCAGCCAGGCCGCCAGGCTCGTGTGATCCGAGCTGTGAATGACGGCTGCGCCCTCCGCAAACCTCAGCGTGACGCCCGCTTTCTCCAGCCGGACGCCGAGCTCGGCATCCTCCGACCGCTGCAACGCCGGATCGAAGCCGCCGACGGCGAGGTAATCGGCGCGGCGGAACGATACGTTCGCCGTCGCGAGATGCGTCCCGTGAAGAGTGAGCCGGCCGGCGCGAACGTCAGCGGCGAAGCGCTCCAGAACGTCGGCGTGAAACCGTTCGAAGATCGGCATTTCCATCGC
>Ga0075425_100001602_pt1 | contig 22197 bp, 24 predicted proteins | sample SoiMethybrSBSTD4_FD_75300 | JGI IMG/M metagenome (GOLD analysis project Ga0075425, IMG submission 75300) | Bulk soil microbial communities from a Populus tree surrounding site in Tennessee, USA - Soil MetaG P. TD hybrid SBSTD4 | ecosystem: Environmental > Terrestrial > Soil > Tree plantation... | reverse complement strand
TCGGTCTAGGCGTTTTTGGGGCTCTCGGAGCCGTGCTTAGCATCCGCAGCAATATGATGCTGATATTTCTGGCACTATCCGTACTGATAGCTCTGGTGGGCTTGGTCCAATTTTCGCTGTGGTCTACGCTTCGACGGTCCTGGCTCTGAATGAGGGTAGAGTTTCATAGCATCCCGCTATTAACCGGACCCGCCGTAAGCGACCTGCTGGCTTCTCCCCTCTTACTCGAAAGAAGGTTCACCGCCAAACATGTTGTTAATGCGACCTCTATACCCTCCACAGTCCCTTGTTGTGACATTGTGGGCACATTGGGATGTGGGCCTTAACATCTTGTCCATCCCTAGTTCTACCTACGACGTAGAAAACCCAATGCCAATTCTCTGGCAAGAGGTCTCTAACTACGGGTACATTTGTCCGGCAGCTATAGCAGAAGGTGTCTTTAAGATTAGAGTATGGTTTAAGCATGTGTGCCTCGGGAAATCAGTATCGGGCTAAAGAGGACACTACGTGAGAAGTTCGTGTGAAGCTGTTCAATATTGACCACGCGAAGAACTTGCCAGTACGAACGAGCGAGTCCAGATGGTTGCGAGAAGCCTCTACATCGATGAGCGTCAATAATAATGTTTTGAGCAAAGTTCCCGTCTGGCAAGGCTTTTCGGGCACAAATCTCGGGCCCGTCCCACGCAAAGTGCTCGACCCATTTGTCACACCGCGGATCGAAAAGGCGAACAACCTCTCTTGTGTCAGGATCAAGCCCTGCAATGTTCGGCCCCTTGAAGCGATTGCAGTGGATACAGGCCAGGGCAAGATTTTCAGATTCGGTTTTGCCTCCATGTTGCCTAGCGATGATGTGATCTATCTGGAATGGGGCGGGGTAAAACACCGACGGCAACTGACAATATTCGCAACAATTCTGTGCGCGCTCCCAAACCTTCCGAATGAGATTAGCGTTCAATATGTCTACTGGGTGGACCGTTGCAAGGCGCGACGTCCCTTTGACTGCATAAGAGCGAGCAAATTGCTAACGTGCAGATAGCTGTCGAGTTCAGCCTGCTCTTCGTTTGTCAGCTTGCCCTCCCGAGCCGCTTCGGACAGCTGGTTCATGCTGGCAACGTCGTGTTCCCCAAAACGAATTGACAACAAATATTCGGCGGCGCTCCGCGACAAGTCCTCCTCTTCCACTTGAATTACGCGTGAGAGGATCGCCGCTTCGGTGTTGGGGCTTGTGATATGCGAGCTCATTTCGTTTACTGTTAATTGTGCCATCCTCTGAAAGCAATTGTCACGGGAATGCATAGTGGCTAAGAAACTCGAATAGGGCCGAGCTCGCGGGGGGGCAGCCAAATATCTTCGAGCAAGTTAACCGCAACAACCCGCAAACCCTCATCCTGGCAGTGTGGTGGGGAATGTGGGGACTCCCCTTCGAGAGCCTGATTCTAGCTGGCAACGCCTTTGTTGCCGAGATCCCTGATCCATTGCGAGTGGCACGGGGGTTTCACAGGGACGCGCGCGAAGGGCTCAGGGTAATCCGATTGCCTTCGGCCCTCTACTCTCGGCCTGGCAGCAACGCGCGCGATGAGCCGTTTGTGGATTGCTTCATGATAGGAATGTCAGGCGTACCGATCTCCCACACTTCGGTGTATATCCGCCTTTCTCCACTGCTTCGCGGTCACTGCGCTGAATCCCTCGAAATCGCCTGCGACCGCACTTCAGGTGCCGTACTACCTTGAGGAAGGTAAGCAGGTTTCTCACAAAGCCATCGGCCCTTCTTCAAAGGTCACATGCAAGTCACCGTGCAGCCCTTGGATACACTGCAGGATAGTGCTCGCCTTGGTTTCGATGATGGATTCCATCACCAGCTTTCCATCGCCGTTCATTACCGCAATCGAAATGGTTTCCTTGTGAACGTCCATGCCGATATTACTTGATGTTCATTGAGGGCACTCCTTTCGGTAGAGTTCTGGATCACACTCAAAACCTACCTCAAAGGGCGCCCTTTTATAATGCGTTGCAGACGGCGTTACATGCTTAATTATCTAGGCGTGGTGGCGTGGTGAAAGATCAGTGAAAGTCCTATGTCCTCGAATCAGCCCATCTCGCTGCCCTTAATCACAGACTGCAGGCAGCGATTGCAATAACCTATCTTGAACCAAACCGCCTGGGGTGGACAAATATCACGTCGCTTTTTCCAGCTATACTCCTCCAAGGGTTTCAATAGATCACAGTTGGGACAGAGCCATAGCGGAATTCCGTCCCGTTCGCCATCAGGTTCAGGAAGCGCGACCGGCATATCGGACCTCCATCGTTTCTGCGTTTCTTCGAAGCAACGTAAGCGTCCAGTCTGACTTGTCAATCCGCAATCTCGCCCTCCGCGCCTTACGATCTCATCTCATCTGATTATTCTGTGGGTCACCTGCGGCGCAGCTGCAAGTTCTCGGGTCGGCTCGCGCACCGTCCAATCGACTCACTTCTCCCGTGTCCATGTTCTCAGTGCTGGCTAGCTTCGGGCTTTGCTGGTCCCAAAGCGAGTACCAACAGCTTGCCGTCAGAAATCAACTCATCTCCCGTGGCGTTCTTCGTATTCCGAGGAACCTCCTGGCGATCTACGAGCGAGTAGCCGTTGGCAACGCCCGTGAAAAGCAGATCTGTCTTAATGAGGTCTCGTTCCCGGTCAATTTGCGGATCGATGCGGTGAAACCATTTGGTTCCCTCGGCGGTACTGGCGATGCCGATATCGTGGGTTGCCGCGCCCACCCACACTGTCTGCCCTTCGTAAGTTGCGGATTGTTGCCAGACGCGCAAGTGATGCCGCTTGGCGAAGGTGTTAAGACTTTTCTGAAAGACAAGATCTGGTGCCGCGCCGTGCAGCGTGAGAAGCGAAACTGGGGCTCCCTTGTAACCACTTTGGCGCAAGCTGGCCTGCAAAGCTTTGAGATCTGCCCCAAAGCTTCGCGCATCCGCCAGTGCCCATCCGGCCTCCTGAAAAGCCGCTTGCAGTTGTTGCTCCGTGCCCAAGAAGAGCACGTTAATAAGGTCGGCGGGTGTTTTGCCTCTTTCAGCGCGCACGGGCGCTTCCTTTACGACTCGCTGGAGATCGGGTTTGACTGTAAGAGCAGGCCAGCCAGGCCAGGTTTGCCGAGCCACGAGCCTAGAGGGCCGCGTGACTTGAATGATCAAATCCGTACCCACGGGATAATGGATCTCGCGGCGGAGGGAGAGGCCATACGCAGTTTGTATGCCTTTGATCCCGTAATTCGCCGCTGGATTGAGCGAGCCCAAGGCAGAAAAGGCAACAGAGACTTTGCCCGAAGCGTGAGGCTGGATGATCCCCAATATCTCATTGTTGCGCACCGTTTCCCGAGCATTATCTACTGCTACCACTCGCGTGTACAAAAGTGACTTCTTACCGTTTGCATGAAGGACGTTGGAAAAGTCCAGCACTAGACGCGGACGCGAATACTTATCTGGCGCTTTCTGCGCGAACAGCACAGTACCATCAACTTTGGTACCGGGCGCAAGCAGGACCGTGCCTCCGCTCATGAGCGGAGCCGTCACCACTGCCTCCACAGGATCCCCCGTTCGCGATTGATCGCTCCACGCCGGCGTCTTTAAGCGAATCGAGAATATCAATCCGGGTGCTAGGTCTGTTGCTGCCCAAAAAAAACCCGCGTTGGCACTGTGGTGAATCGGTTGATTCTCTTGCAAGAAACGGAGCGTAGCGTTAAAGAATCCGCTGGTTGCACCGCGCTCGAGTAGCAGAGTTTGCATGTCGAAGTTGGGCGAATAAAGTAGATAGTCCAGTGCTGTGTCGTTGTATTTGTCTTCTTGATTTAGGTCTACACCGTGGTTAATCAGAAGTTCTGCGATGCTCGCGTAGGCAAGCAACACACTGGCCTTTGTAGCGTAGCTGGATCCGAAGACAACCCAATGCAGAGCGGTCCGTCCGAAGGAATCTACAGCCTTGAGGTTGGGATTTTGTTCGATCAGTTTGCGAGCCGTATCCAATTTCTCAAGGATCTGTTTTTCCTTAGTTTCGCGCGTCGCCTGATAGAGAGCAAGAATGAGCGGCGATTCACGATCCATATTCAGTCGGACCGCTGCCGGGGCAAGATCCTCGCTCTCGCGCTCCTCTTCGGGACCCTGTGAATTCTCTTGTGCCGCGGATGCCGATTGTGACGGTGCTTCATTAGGTGGAAGGGTTTTCGTCACCGTCTGTGCTTGTGCTGCGGGAAACACCGTGAAGCTGGACGGCACAAGAACTGCAAAGCACAAGGGCAGAACAATCGCCAGAAAAACAACTTTGATGTGTGAATGCATATTCCAGTCTCCAGCGGGCGGAATAGAGGTGAGGTAAGCGGAGAAACTGTACACAATTGTTGTATCTGCGACAAGCCAATCATTGGCCTGCAGCGAGTGGTCCCTCTTCCGCATCCGGAAGTGGCTTACTACCAAGAAATTCGGTCGTCATGCGCGCCGAAACATTTCCAGGCGCAATTGTTTTTACGGACTACGCCCTCTGACCAAAAGCCAAATCGCGGTGACATCTGCGTGAATCAGGACTGGGGTGTTTAGCTCAAAGCGACTTTGCCGGAGGCGAGATCGTAGACTCCGGCTTCTACCTTTAGCTTGCCAGACTTAACAGCTTCGCGGATAACGGTTGAGGAACTGCGCAGCAATTCGGCCTGAATCTTCGCATTGGCTTCGATTGCTTTGTCGAAATTGCCACCAGATTGTTCCACTGCCTGCCGAATGTGGGGGTATAACGCGCTGATCTGTCCGGGGACAGCGTCGGCCTTCATTGCCGCCTTTACTGCTCCGCAACTGCTGTGACCAAGTACGAGAAGAGCTTTGACGCCAAGTACAGCAACCCCATATTCGAGGCTTGCAATAATCTCTGATGTCACAATATTGCCGGCCACTCGTGTGACAAAGATGTGGCCAATCGTCTGATCAAAGACCAGTTCCACAGGCACGCGAGAATCGGCACAGGCGAGCACCGCGGCAAAGGGCTCTTGTTTACCCACCGTATGCTCTTTCAAAATGGTCAGATCATGCTCAATCGATGTCAGCCGATTTGCGGCGAAACGCTGGTTGCCTGCGAGCAATTCTTGCAGAGCTGCATCGGGACTCAGATTGGTTTGGGCGCTAAGCTTTGCAGGAGCAATTAGTTCGATTCCAGCTTGCGCCGCGAAGCCAACGACTGCACTTGAACAAACTGTTTGAAGAAATTGTCTCCTGCCGGAATCTGTGTGAACGCGGGCATTGTCTGGCATTTTCCTAATGACCTCCTCAGACTTAATTCGTGAGTGACTGCTTCATTCGAGAAGACAACTGCGATTGCAAACGGCACAATTAAGCCGCATCGCCGATAGGTAATGCATTCTGAATTTCCCGCTGCGGCGGGAATCATACCTGATTACGCCAATCAATGGAATCAAGTCGTGATTTGACGCACATTGCTGACGTGAACCACATTTACATCAAGTCTCCAGCAGCAAGGTCAGTAATAATTGCGCGTCCGGAAGAGTACGGTGTCGAGCGCAATGTGCCCACCAGCAGTTTACGGAGGGCCTGTTGTCGTCTTTCCAAAGTACGGACAACGCACCTGTTGGCAGTCCTGACCGTTTTCTAAAGTCGCTGTGCCGGAGACGTTGGGCACAATCTGCCTCAAGAGACGAAATTGGCGAACGATCAAACAGGGCTGCTTCGTGGTTCGTTGCGACGGGCTGGTAAATGCAGGCGCGAATCGTAACCTTCTGATGCACGCGCAGAGCGGCATTGTCCCGAAACGTCGGATGGCGCGTTGCGTTCCGTGCAGTCCTGCGATTCGAGCCGAGATAAAGCATGTGCGATATTTTGTAAGTCGCTCCAATATTTAGCCGTTCGATTGACTCGAAATTCCGCCATTGGACCTGCAAGTGACACTATGATGTTTTTCTCCAGTGCCGCCGACTTGATGCTCTAGTCATTACTGCGATCTTCCGCTGTCTTTTTCCTAAGAGCGCCTAACAAAACCGGAAACGGGCGGGATGCTGCCATTGTTAGCGGACAGGCTGTGATGAACCTCCCCGAACAGAAACGCCATCTGACGCGGCATTTCGCGTCTGCACCCGCAATAATTTGACTTGACAGATTCAGTTTCAGCGTTACACTTTTGGCGCATCAGCCGTACTCACCCTGGCTTTCGACTTCGTAGTGGTTCGACTGAACCGGCCCCTCGACTCCCAGTCCGTACGCAGAGGAGGCACTGTGAGATCCAGATTCGACCTGGATTACGACTATAACCTTTTTAACTCCGTTAGCGGCACCGGTCCGTCCAGCCGCGCAGCACACTCATACAAAGCCCGTGCGTTCGTTACAGAATCTTGTCGAATCGTCCCATTCTCGTCGTTTCCTATGTGGGGAGCACCAGACTCGGAACGAAAGGAAAACGAAAATCAAATGAGAGGAGGAAAGCATGAAAACCCAAATGAGACGGATTTCGAGAATTGCTGTTTTTTCACTAGCTATACTGGTGGCGCTGACGGTCGGCCTCCCTGTAATGCATGGGCAAGCCGCTCATGTCCGGTGGGACATTATTAGCGTTGACTTCGCTACTGGCACTCTCTCGGCGGGCGGCATCGCTTCGGCGAGGGCTAATGATTGCGTGCCACCGGATTCCACGGACTGCTCGAAGATCACCCTTACCGGCTCGGGCACGTTTGTCCCGCCTGCTGGAGGTAACGGCAGCACCAGCGCCACGACTGGCGGCGGCACCTGGGAGACATTTGACAACACTGGCGCTTCCACCGGCAGTGGCACGTACGCGGTGACCGGGCTGGTGCGTTGGCAGCAGGCACCTGGCACGCCCCCGCTGCCAAACGACAACATCGGCATTCGTGCCGACAATCGGGGCGGCCTCGCTGTTCTCCGAATCTCTTATGACGATGGGAGCCCCGGGGTCCTTGTGGTCAGCTGCCACTTAGTGGGCACGCCGGACGCAGTCTTCGAGGGGATCACAGCATCTAAGGGCTTCGTGGATTACTGGAACCGCGAGGCGCCTCCTGCGCCCCCTGGCAACGCCAATCGGACGACATTCCATCTCTTGCAATAGCGGATTTGAACGACACCTACGCAACGGGAAGAGCGGTGACGAATGCGCCGAACTCCCGAGGCTTGGCTTCACAGCTGGATATAGGAGGAAAACATGCCCGGACCGTTTAGGTTTGCTAAGCGATGTCTTGTTGGTCTGCTGCTCTTGACAGCCGGGGTTGGATTGGCGGCGATTTTCTTGCCGCGATCGGTATCCGGCCGCGAATCCGACGGCGCAACGATCGCTAAGGGCGCTGGCACTACGATCATCCATGGTGGAACCGGATCGTCTGGAGGGTTCGTCCCCGTTCTTACGACTGTAGCCTTTCACGCCGAAAGGGCCGGAGGCGGCGTGACCGGTTCATTTGATTGTCTGGCGTATGCACCGGAAAGCGGCACCGGCCCGAACAGCGCTCAGTTCACGGTCAACGCGATGTACGTCATTGGGCAGATTAGTGGGGCAACCGTGAAGGGAGATACTGCGACTCTGACTGGCACTGCGAGCATCACCGGCCTTGGGGCGGGTTCCAGCGTTCCGTTCACATTCGTGGTGCAAAAAGGCGGGCCGGGTGCCACCGCCGTGCTGACGGTCAACACCTTGCCCACGTTTCCGTTCAATGAGCTTCTGGTGGCGGGATCCTTCCGAGTGCAGGGGGAGGACTAGGGCGGCGAAAATCGACCGTTGGACGAACTAATCAGGTCGTTAGGCGGAAGGGGTCTAGATCACTGGTATGTGCAGGCCAGCGGTACAAGTGGGGCTGAAGGCTAAAGAGAGCACATTGAGAGTCACACGGCTCGGGCTGCTGGCCCTGCTGATCGGGTCGGTGCTGTTTTTGATCTCCGTTGAGCCTACCGTAGCGGTCGACAACGCTGTACTTCAATGGAACGAAGCAACACTGGACGCGATCCGCAATACCAAAACCTCGCCGCCCATCGCTTCGCGCGCACTTGCGATTACCCATACCGCAATGTTCGATGCCTGGGTGGCTTACGATCCTATCGCGAAGGGCACCCGACTCGGTGATAGCCTGAGGCGTTCCGAGGTAGAACGCACGGCCGCCAACAAAGAAAAGGCGATAAGCTTCGCTGCTTATCGTGTGCTGGCTGACCTGTTTCCCACACAAACGGCCGTCTTTGACGCCCTGATGAGGAATCTGGGATATGACAAGTCCGACATCTCCGCCGATACAAGCAGTCCCAGCGGCATCGGTAATGTTTGTGCGCAGGCGTTGTTGAATTATCGCCACACTGATGGATCGAACCAGTTGGGCGATCTTCATCCCGGCGCGTATTCCGATTACACCGGATATGTGCCGGTAAATACGGTGGAAATGCTCAATGATCCAAACAGGTGGCAGCCACTGCTGGTGAATGGCGTTCCGCAGTCGTGGCTCTTGCCGCAATGGGGATTGGTCAAGCCCTTTGCGCTGATCTCAGGCTCGCAGTTTCGTGACCTCATTCTGACTTATGGGCCAGCACAGTACCCGCACGGCTCCTATCGCAAACAGGCAATCGAAGTGATTCATCTCAGTGCGCGACTGAATGACACCGCGAAAGTCATTGCTGAATACTGGGCGGACGGCCCCGGAACCGCTACGCCTCCTGGACACTGGAACACTTTCGCCGAGGAAATCTCGCGGCGCGACGGGCACACCATTGACGATGATGTCAAAATGTTCTTTATCCTCGGCAATGCATTGATGGACTCGGCCATCTCTGTTTGGGATTGCAAGCGAGCCACCGATTCGATCCGGCCGGTTTCCGCGATCCGATTCCTCTTCGGAGGCAAACCCATCCGAGCTTGGGCTGGACCCGGTATGGGGACACTGTTGATTGACGGTCAAGAATTCAAAAGCTACATCGCTACTCCGCCCTTCGCCAGCTATATCTCGGGACACAGTACGTTCAGCGCTTCCGCCGCAGAAGTGTTGCAGCGGTTTACGGGCAGCAACAACTTCGGCGCATCGTTCACCGAACCTCCGGGCTCATCCACAGTTGAACCGGGCGTGACGCCGGCTGAGTCTATAACCCTCTCCTGGGCGACGTTTACGGAAGCCGCGGATCAGGCCGGTATTTCGCGGCGTTATGGCGGCATCCACTTCAAAGCGGATGACCTGGTGGGTCGCCAGACCGGACGCCGAGTCGCTGATGTTGTCTGGAATAAAGCCATGAGCTATATCAATGGCACGGCGCAGTAAAAGCCATCGATGACACGGCCGCGTATCAGCCGCGTACCAACCGCCAGCCCTTGGCGGTAGCCTCCTTCGCACAGGGAGCCCTAGCTTGTGAAAACGACTGTCCACTTTCGTTGCTCCCTTGTCGCACAGGCGGCGGAATACGTGTGTACTCTGCCTTTGATCCCAGCCGCTTGATGTCAGGCTCTTTACGCAGTTTGCGGAAAAACGGAGGTTTTGTTACATGCTCCAAATACGCTTCCACGCACATTTACGTCTGACTTCCTCGGGATGATAGTGACGCCACGATGTGCGATGCGTCCGCCCTGAGCTAAATTGGCAACCGCATGAGCGGCTTCGTGTACAGCCGTGGCGTACTTGTTCTGTGGAACTCTTCATCGGACAGTTTCCGAACTGCGCCAACGCTAGCATCTACTTTGCGTGCGATTTGGCGCGTGTAGAAGGATTGATCGGCCTTGCCATAGAGCAAGGCGAGGCGCCGCGCATGCGTCCGAACAGAAGGTCTGCCAAACCGTTGTGTGTACTCATTCCGAGAACAACTGTACTCATGATGCGAACACCATACAAGGGCCTCGCCTGAACTCGTATGTCCTCTTTAATTTTTATTCATGTTTGCCGCCGACGCTTAGGCGAACATCGGCGCTAGGCCGGCGCCGCGCGTAGAAAGGACGCGGGTGAGACGCTGCAACTCGAGAACCGCGCGGCGGTGGGCTAACTAGAAATGGAATTCTCAAAATCTGCGTGCTACAATTAACATGTATTTGTGCTACAGATTGGAGAGCCTTTATGGCCAGAGCCTCAAGTCGTACCAGCGCGAGGAAATCAAGTCGGTCCACAACAACCTCGTCGCGCAAGTTTCACGATGTACTCATGATCGCGGAGCGAGAGGGTTTGCTCCGCGGCGAAAGAACCAAGGTCGTTCGCGGGCGCATGCCGGAGGCGCTAGTGTCTGAGGCCAAGAAGCGAACTGGAATCGAATCTGATACTGATCTCATTGAAGTCGCCCTGGCCAACATCGCCGTTGCCGACGACTACGCTGAATGGTTGCTTTCCCGTCGCGGTGCGGTTGATTCCGGGGTCCAACTTGAGTTCTGAATTCGAAGCAAGCCTCAGGCGTATCAAACCAGAGAGGCGTAATAAACCACTTCAACGCCGTCCTGACTCGGCGCTCCAGTTAATAGAAACAACTACAATGAGGCCTGCCAAGCTGCTGTACGATACGACCGTTTACATTGACATCCTCCAAAACCGTTTTCCCAAAGAAAACGAACTGATGTTGCGAGCCGTGGGCGCATGGCACTCCCCAGTTACCGAAGCAGAGTTGGCCGCGGCTTGCGGGCTGCTTGATCCCGATCATTCGGAAACGCGCAAGGTCATTGAAGAAATTGCTGCTCTCATCGACAGGATGCCTATTCAGCGAACGGTCACGCCAGACCAGAACGTCTGGCGAGAAGCTGGCATCCTCTCCGGCCTGCTTGCGCGCCTCCAAGGCTACGGAAAAGACCAGCGAAGCCGTGTTCTGAATGATGCCTTGGTGTACGTAAGTGCCCGGCGACATGGTTGCACGGTCCTGACTCGAAATATCAGCGATTTTGACTTTCTACAGCAGCTCGATCCAACAGGCAGCGTCCTCTTTTATCGGATTTAGCGCAGGAGTTCTGCACCCCGCGTGCTAAACGTCGCTATCCTCAAGCCTTGGTGCCGACCTTAGCCTTCGCCTGCTCCATGGACCATTGCACCCTCTCTGCGATGAACGTAGCGAATGGCCCGATGTTCGCATCGATACTGGCGTGGTCAAGCGACGCAAGATACGCGTCGCGGTCTTCAACCCGAATAACAGTCCACGGATAGCCGCCCGATGCGAGCATGGCATTCATCAGAAATCGTGCCATGCGGCCGTTGCCGTCAGGGTATGGATGGATGTAACCAAACAGCCAGTGCCCCAGGACTGCGCGGACACTCGCATCGGTTTCACGTTCCAGCAGACCAAACAGCGCCGGCATGGCGTCGCGGACGCTTCCCACCGCGGGGGCCGCATACATTCTGGCTCGGCGATCTCTTGTCGATATTCCGACTGTGATCATGGGTGCAACGCTTGGGCTGCTGATGCTAACCAAGAAGATTCCCGAACCAGTCGTGATTTTGGCTGCTTGCCATTGGCATTTTGTTGCACGGCAGAGTGGCATGAGATCCGGTGCTATAGCACTGGACCGCCATTGGTTGACGTGGCTCACAAACAGATGATCTGGCGCATTTTCATCACCCTGATTGCGTTTGTTTGCTTACGCAGACACTCAGGAGGGTGGCGACTATCGACTTGCTCGGACCTAAAGGGGAGCGCTTTGATTACCTGACCATGGATGAGGAAGATCACTGCCTCCTCTCTGCCCATCTCGGTCCAGGCATTCTTTATGTGATCGATGTTCAGACGAACAAACTCGTTCAGGCCATCCCTGGCGTGCCGGGTATCACAGGAGTGGAATATGTGCCGGGGCTTCGCAAGGTTTACACCTCGGATTGGGGCGAAGAAAAGATCGGCATCGTGGATTTGCAAACCATCAAAGTAGTGAAACGTCCTGCGAGGGCGGCGAAGCCAAACGGGAGCACTTATGCTGCACCATTTCACAAAGTCTACGTCGTGAACACACTGGCAAAATTCGATCCCGGTCTTCGCCGGATCTATGCAGCATGTTCGAGTGGGTTTACCTCCGTTTTCCAGCAAGATGACGCCGATCACTATCGAAAACTGGAAGATTTTGCCGTGCAGAAAATGGTGCACAGCCTTGCCATGGACACAGCAACGCATCGAGTGTATGCACCGGAGCAGCAGGAGAACGGGCCACCTGTTGTCGCATGATCGTGTACGAAGTGGTCGGAGCGCAAAAGCATTGAAATGGGGATTTCAACATGAGGCTATTCATCATCCTTGCTGCCTTGGCTGGACTGTCATGGGCACAATCAGTTCAGCCTCTTCGATTGGAAAAAACGATTGAACTGTCAGACGTACAGGGGCGAATCGATCACATGTCTATCGACGTCCAAGGCGATAGACTCTTTGTTTCAGCGCTCGGCAACAACACATTAGAAATCATCGATCTTAAGGTCGGTAGACGAGCAAAGACAATCGGTCAACTCAAAGAGCCGCAAGGCGTACTTTATGTACCTGAAGCGAACCGGCTATATGCTGCGGACGGAAACGACGGCACTGTTCGCGTGTTCGATGCGAGTTCCTATGCACCTGTTAAGACATTGGACTACGGCGATGACGCCGACAATTTGCGCTACGATTCTGCCCACAAGCGAATCTACGTTGGCTACGGTAGCGGCGCACTGGGTGAAATCGATGGCGACGGGAACAAAGTCGCTGACATCAAACTCGACGCCCATCCCGAATCGTTTCAGCTTGAGAGAGACAGTCCCCGAATCTATGTAAATCTTCCTAAGTCGCGAAAGGTCGCTGTTGTTGATCGAGAGAAGCACACCATCCTCGCGACCTGGAAGACCGACATGGCATTTGCCAACTATCCCATGGCCCTTAATGAAAGCGAGCACAGGCTCTTCGTTGTCACGCGAATGCCGGCGCGCCTGCTCGTCTTCGACACGAGTACAGGAAAGGTCGTTCAGAAGCTCCCGGCTGTCGGCGACTGCGACGACGTGTTCTATGACAAATCTCGAAAACGAATCTACGCGAGCGGCGGCGACGGTGCGATTTCCGTTTTTCAAGAGCAGGATGCCGATCATTACGCGGAGTCGGCACGCATAACCACGGACAAAGGGGCACGAACGAGTTTTTTCTCGCCGGACCTTGATCGTTTGTTCTTGGCAGTGCGTCGCCAAGGCTCGCAATCAGCAGCGATCAAAGTATTTGTTCCGACGCAGTGAACTTGTGCCCTGAATATGGACAAGGTTCTCCGACCTAACACTTATCATTGCCACCGAGGCTCTCGGTATCCCAGTGCATCGGTAACGACGCGGCCAGTCTTCCGGGACATGAGAGCCGCACATTGCTTACTGATGGTGCTGGTTTGGGTTGCGTCTCCGCTCATTGCGCAGCAGGATGCCCCTCGGCACAAGGAAAGCCAGGCAGGTGTTCAAGAGCCCGCACGGGGAGCGAAAGCAAGTCGCGTGGAGCGTCGACCTAAACTCGATGGCACACTGGATGACCCCGAGTGGCAAATAGCGAACCCGATTACGAATTTTCTACAGCGGGAACCGTTCGAAGGACAAACGCCAACGGAAAAGACCGAAGTTCGAGTTCTTTACGACAAGCACGACGTGTACTTTGGGGTTCTCTGCTTCGATTCCGATGCAAGCAAGATCGTCGCGAGCGAATTGCGGCGTGACGTCAGTCAAGAGCTAGATGACTACTTCGAAATCATCATCGATTCAGCCCATGACCGCAGAAACGCCTATGTTTTTCAATTCAACCCGCGAGGCACACAGCGTGACGCTCTAATAACGGAGGAACAGCGAACAGAAACGGACACCGGAGACGGTGATCCAGGCTGGGACGGTGTGTGGATTTCAGACGCACGCATTACAAAAGAAGGCTGGACAGCCACCATTGCCATTCCGTTTTCGACTCTGAATTTCATGCAATCCAGAGATGTGGTCTGGGGGCTCAACTTCAAACGCTTTATACGTCGCAAGAACGAAGAAGATCTCTGGTCTGGTTGGAGGCGGGCGTTTGGGGCGGCAAGGATTAGTCAAGCCGGCGATCTGCATGGGATCTCCGATATAGGCAGCGGCAGGCTGTTCATCGTAAAGCCATACGGCTTGACGGGATTCAGCCATTTTCCGCCAAGTGCGGCAGGTACTGGATACACTCCGGGGACGAGCGCACTGCACACAGGCGGTGTCGATGTGAAGCTTGGCCTCCGTTCAAACGTGGTGGCCAACTTCACCGTGAACACGGATTTCGCGGATGCTGATGTCGATACCCTGCAGTTCAATCTCACTCCCTACAAACTGTTCTTTCCGGAGAAGCGTCAGTTTTTCCTAGAGAATGCTGGAGTCTTCAATTTCCAATTGGGTGGGGATAGCGGAGACCTGCTGTTCTTCAGCCGTCAGATTGGTATTGACCCGATCACCGGCGAGGAGGTCCCGATCAATGGCGGAGGAAAGATTACGGGATCAATCGACGGTTTTGAATTGGGCGCGATGGACGTGGAGACCCGACGTTCCGGCCCAAACCCTTACGCGAACTACGCAGTCGCACGCGTGAAACGCTCGTTGTGGGGCGGTTCCTACATTGGAGTAATGGGAATCGATAAACGTTCCGGGAATCCGTTCGACAGTTTCAACCAGACGAGCGGTACAGATACTCGCCTGGTCTTCCATAAGGATCTTGTGCTCACCGGGTACGCTGCGCAGACACGAACACCTGGGCTCTCGTCCGGACAAACCGATGTAGGCGCGGGGCTCAATTATCAAAACAGCTGGTTCGAAGGTTTCGCGCAGCATCGGAAGGTGGGGCCCAATTTCAATCCCGAAGTCGGATTTCTCGAACGCAATGACTGCATCTGCGACTATGCCGATGTGAACTTCAAGCCGCGGCCGAAACTGCGCGGTGTGCGCGAACTCAATTTCGAAGGCTTCATCTTTCACGCACCGGACACGAACCATGTTCTGCAAACGCAAGAATGGCAGAGCACGTTTCGCATCGAATTCAATAATGGTGCGTATAGCGACGACGACATCGTGGACGTATTTACGCAGCGGCTGATCACTCCGTTCAATATCTACAAAAACATCTTCATTCCCGTGGGTGAATACCACTGGACGCGCCATCAACTCACATACGGATCGCCACAGGATCGCAGGCTGATGGTCAGATTTTTCGAACGTTTCGGCACGTACTATAACGGACGCTTGAACGAAGCTCGGCTCCGTGCCACGTATCGTGCAAACGAACGGCTCTCATTCAGCTTCGCCGAGCAGTGGAACAGGTTTCGTCTGGGATTCGTTACTGACGGGACTGGCAAAGTCTTGCCTCAGTCCTTAGGAAATTTCTCGGTTGTGTTCGGCAGTTTTCAAACCAACTACTCGTTCTCACGTTTCCTGACTCTCTCGGCATTACTTCAGATGGATACGGCCAACACTCAGGCAGCAAGCGCGAACATTCGCTTAAGGTGGAATTATCGTCCGGACAGTGATCTATTTTTCATATACACAGCCGGCCAGCGTTTTGCGAGCCTGGTCGCGGCGAACCCGCCGCAGTATTACGAGAATCGCTTCGCCATCAAATTCACATACTCTTGGCGTCCATGAGGTGAATATGAAATGGATCACACGGAAAAACGTCAAAGTGGACCGTGTTGCCTGCCCCTGGCTGATAAAGCGGTTCGTTGATCCACAGGCCGAGTTTCTTTTCGTTGACGCGAAGGACCTGCTCGAACAGGCCAAAGTGCATGGTACGATTCCCTTCGATGCACCGAAGATTGAGGCAATCAAGCTGAATCATCGAGGATCTCGCTGCTCGTTGGAAGCCATTCTTGAAGACTATGCAGTTGCCGACCCGGCGCTCCAGAAACTGGCGCTCATCGTGCGTGCCGCCGATGTAAAGAGCCGGGAGAGCGTTGCTCCCGACGGCATCGGTCTACGGTCCATTGCTCAGGGATTTGCTGTCTTGGGCATTTCCGATGAGCGACTAAATCGGCAGTTTCCCATCTCTGATGCGCTGTACGCCTACGTACAAGAAAAGTAATGACGCTTCATCCCAAACGCGACCTCGCGTTAATCAACGCAGCAGGTTTGTTGCGTTCTTTTGGCGTGGGACTGATGGGCGTAGTGCTGGGAATTTTCCTCTTCAGGTCTGGGCTATCGTCGACTGCAATCGGGCTGATTATTGCAATGGGATTAGCCGGTTCGGCGTTTGCGACAGTATTAATGACGCTTAGCGCTGATCGAATCGGGCGCAAAAGGTTTCTGGTTTTCCTCTCTCTTATGAGCGCCGTTGGTGGTATCGCGCTAGCGCTATCCCCGAGCGCGCCCTTGCTGGCGATCCTGGTATTCGTAGGAATGCTGAACGGCACAGGTACGGACCGTTCAGCAGCGTACGCTCTGGATCAAGCCATAGTTCCGGGATTGGTTTCGGAACCAAGACGCACCTGGGGTTTGGCTTGGTACAACGTACTCCTGGATGGTGGAGGATCACTGGGAGCCTTGGGCGCAGGTTTGCCGCTACTGCTTCAGCACGAGATGTCTCTCGCAGTCCTAACTTCGTATCGACTGGTATTCATCGGACATTCGATTCTCTGTCTCGTAGTGACAGGCATTTACCTGTGCCTTTCGTCTGCGGTTGAAGTTGATGGCCCCAGGGCGGCTACATCGCCAAAAATTGAAATTAGCGCCGCATGCAGAACGGTCGTCACAAGGATCGCGGCATTTTTTTCACTGGACGCTTTCGGCGGAGGTTTTCTGACAGACGCCCTAGTTGCGTATTGGTTCTTCCGGCGCTTCGGAATTGCGGAACAAGAACTGGGTGTCGTTTTCTTTGCAGTGCATATCCTCAACGCTTGCTCCCATCTTGGAGCAGCATGGCTTGCTCGTCACATCGGGCTCGTCAACACGATGGTGTTTACTCATCTCCCCTCCAGCCTTTTTCTGATGGCTGTTCCGTTCGCGCCTTCGTTCAAATGGGCGGTCTTGTTCTTTCTTTTCCGTGAGGCGCTGGTCGAGATGGACGTTCCCACGCGACAGTCTTATGTGGCAGCGCTAGTGAGACCTACCGAACGAACATTTGCCAGTGGGGTCACTAATCTCGCTCGCAATTTGTTTTGGGCGGTTGGGTCCGGAGTCGCCGGAGTGACGATGCAGGCGCTCTCGATCTCAGCGCCGCTGCTCCTTGGAGGAGGTGCAAAAGTTCTCTATGACGTGCTGCTCTTCAGGTCTTTCCGCAAGCTGAAGCCTCCTGAAGAAATCAAACAGGAGCCACAAATGACGGAACGTCAAATGGGTGCGTCTTGAAAGTCTTCTGCAGGTCTCCAATGGCCGCGTTCATGTGGCCTTCAGGGCAAAGATGACATGATGACATAAGGATGTTTTTGTGATTCGAAAACACGCAACTGGAACCATCTGTCCGAATACTCCGCGCTGTGGTTATTTCTATACGAAGCGACATGAGACTCTCTGTGCGCCGCAATGCTTCACGGTGTGCCGTTGCTGTGCCACTTGTCGCCTTCGGATCAGTTGCAAATCCTAGATTTCTTGCATCGTGCTCGGAGTAACTTCCGCGCGGGCCGGTTGCCGGCAAGTCATTGATGTCAGTGCCTATTGTAGCGGACGACTCCTGTCGGTTAACGGCCGATTAGTTGGCCGAAGGCCGGGATTTCATTTTAAATCATATGACATCAACCGCTTGCGAGAAAACAAAGCCCGCACGGAGGTGCCTGAGGAATGCTGCGAGGATGGCGGCCTCGACGCATTCGATGACGACCGCAGGAACGCGTTTATGATCCCCACTGCTGGGGATGTCGGGGTCGATGTCGTTGCCTCTATCTCTGAATGGATGCGACGTCACAGTCTCGCCAGTGGGCGGTGGGTTCAGATCGAGCGTGCGGCGTTCCTTGCGGAGTTGAGAGCGCGCCAAGCAACGCAATTCCTTATAGACCAGCGGCAGAAGGGCATCGAGTGCCTTGGCATCGCCACCCTTCCACTCCTGTAATAGGCGCGTCACCTCAGTCGCATATTTGTGCTCCACGCTGGCACTTCCCCTAGGGTTACATTGCTGCTGTGCAAAACTCCTGCCCTGCAACCGTCCAAGCCCAACAAATTTTCCCGAAGCTTGGTGATTAAACCCGCCTGGATTTTGCGCTGCTTATGATAAGGGGGAAACGTAACCAGCGAGGGTCTATCACGAAAAGAAAGCTTCAGGGCAGGTGGATGGTAGCACAGAGCCAAGCCGTGCGGAAGGCGTTTCCCTGACCGTTGGCAGCTATTCCCGACAGTCCGGAGAAACAGAACGGACAAACCGTCGGCCAAGCTTCCGCGAACGCGTTGATCGCATAACGCCCAGGCGACGCGCGCGGAGCCCGGCGATGCCAATCCCCGGGTCTGGATCCCTTATGAATCACAGTCCTCGGTCGTTGTCAGATCTTCGAAACTAGGTGAAAGACATGAAACCCATTCAGGCAAAGCAGGAGGAATGAAAATGAAAATAACGAGAAGAAGAGCAATGAAGTGGATGACCGGATTTCTATGCTTGCTCGTGGTCTCCGTCGCGTACACGGGTATCACCTGGGCTGGACCACCTCAGGGGGTGACAGCTACTGTAATCGGCCGCGCGACGTTCGGCAGGTTTAAGGTGAAAACCACCCCACCCGAGTCTGAAGGAGAAAACAACAACGGCCAAGTCAACCTTGATTTCATGGCGCAGGCGAAACCCGGTATGGATATGGTAGTCCGAACCTTCGATTACCTCCCTGGATCAACCACCGGATGGCATACGCACCCGGGACCGGTTTTCATCAATGTCATCAGTGGATCGGTAACCTTCTACGAGTTGGACGATCCGACCTGCACACCTAGAGTGGTCACCGCAGGTCAGGGGTATGTGGACACGGGTCACGGGCACATCGGTCGCAACGAAACCGGGTTGCCGGCTAAGGACGTGACCATCTCCATCGTGGCCGTAGGGGAAACTCAGCTTCGTCAGAATATTCAGGGTAAGTACCGCTTTTTCGACGAATAAGGTTCGCGCCTAGGACTGTCGGCTCTTTCATGAACGAACCGTATCAGCCCCAGCCTGCAACTTGGGTTGTTCAAACGATTGTTGCAGCTACCCGCTTGACCGCACTAAGCGAGCCCCGCGCGGTCGACCAGATCCTTGAACCGAGCATCACCGCGCATAGGGTCAAATTGGAACGTCGCTGCGATGAATCCTCCATTTACGACCGTAACTGTCAGTGGAACGTACTGGCCTGGGTTCCAGGTCGTGTTCTGGCGTCTACTGCCTCGGCTGGGCTATCAGTCCGCCATCTGGGCCGTCGCTCATCGGCTATTATCGAGCAAGGCCGCGAACCGGATCCCCACGCCAAGGAGAGACGCGCCCGGATGCTGGCGCAGGCGCTTCGCAAGCTCGGTTACGAGGTTACAATCACGCCCGTAAAGCTTGCTACTGCCGAAAACGGAATCCACATGTAGGAGAGCCGGCTTCGATCAGGAGATTCCGCACCACTCTATGTTTTCCAAGGGCCGGCATGGACGGTTTCAGGAATCGAGTCTGTTTCAAGAGATCTTTGAGGAGATCGCCGCCCGATGCGTCGAGGCTGGGTTGGGGAAGGGCGAGCACATGTCGGTGGACGGCAACTTTATCCAGGCCAACGCCGATCACCACAGCCGGGTTGCGCGCGAGCCACTGGCGGAAGTGGCTAAGGGGCACGGTAGGGTGCGCGAGTATTTAGCCGACTTGGAGCGAGAATCCGGTCGAACCTCCGGTTCCACAGCAAGAAAAGGTCTCGACCACGGACCCGGATTCGACCTACGCGACCAAAGGCGGTCCAGCGCGGCTTGAGCTGGGGTGAAGGGAAACCTTCACCCCAGTTCTGAAGAGGGCCGGGCGGCCGCAAAGGCGGCCTGGCTACTCGGTAGTTGGCCCAGCCTAGTTTCTGAACAACGAGGGTTGACGATGACTTCCGCACGACATACACAAACTCCCAGCAAAGAAGGTTCGGGGAATTGCCCTTTTCGAATTATTGAACAGCCATCCTCGAACCATCGCTAGATTTCTTTCACGCGCTCAAATGCAGTCCAGGAAATTGAGCCTCCCTGTGATGGCGCAGTATCAAATAACAAACGATGGCGTCTACTTCGAGGTCGCCCGTAGCCCTCAGTTCTTCAGGTCCGAAACTCCGCTCCGTACTGCCGCTGGTCTGGGATCTCGTCTGCCCACGACGAGCTTTACTTGCGCTCGGGTTCGTCCTAATGGTAATCAACCGGATCGCCTCTCTAGTACTTCCCTACTCAACCCGCTTTCTCATAGACAACGTCATTGTCAAGCGACACACGCATCTTCTGAAGCCACTCATATTGGGTGTGTTGCTCGCGACCGCAATTCAAGGAATCACGTCGTTCTCACTGACGCAACTGCTTTCGAAAGCCGCCCAGCGTTTGATCGCCGAGCTTCGACAAAGAGTGCAAGCCCACGTCGGCCGATTATCAGTTTCATTTCATGATTCCAGCAAGAGCGGTGTGCTTGTCTCACGCATCATGAGTGACGTAGAAGGGGTACGCAATCTGATTGGCACAGGCCTTGTGGATCTTGTGGGCGGACTGCTCACCGCAAGTATTGCGCTGGTGGTTCTATTCCGTATCAGTTCGATGATGACGATACTGGCGTTCGGCTTCCTGCTGTGTTTCGCGCTGGCCCTAAAAAAGGCCTTTCAGACCATCCGCCCCATTTTCCGCGAACGAGGCAAGATCAATGCCGAGGTGACAGGGCGTCTGGCGGAATCTCTCGGCGGGATTCGGGTGGTAAAGGCCTATCATGCCGAAACGCGGGAAGAGAAGGTTTTTTCAGGCGGAGTCTTACGGCTCCTACAGAATGTCATGCGAACCCTCACCGCCACTTCTGTGATGGGCCTTTCGGCAAGCGTGCTGCTGGGCGTGGTTGGTGCAGTCATCATGTTCGTGGGAACACGGCAGATTCTCGCCGGATCACTGACGATAGGCGGATTCTTTACTTACACCCTTTTTATGGGATTTCTGATCGCACCGGTGATGCAAATTGTTCAGATCGGCACCCAGCTTACCGAAGCGCTCGCCGGCCTGGAGCGAACACAAGAAATTCTGAAGCAACCTGCTGAGGACCGGAATCCGAGCCGCACAATCGCATTGCCCGAGATCCGCGGTGACATTGAATTTAAAAATGTCAGCTTCAGCTACGACGGTTCGCGCACTGTGCTCGAGGACGTCTCGTTCCGGGCTTCCCCTGGAACGGTTACGGCTTTGGTCGGCTCGTCAGGCTCAGGCAAGTCCACCATCATCGGGCTGGTTTCGGCCTTCTATGTCCCGACCAAAGGCTCGGTTTTGGTAGATCACGTCGATCTAAGTATGGTGCGGCTCGATTCCTACCGCACGCAGCTCGGCGTCGTGTTGCAGGAATCGTTCCTCTTCGATGGAAGCATCCGCGATAACGTGGCATTTTCGCGGCCCGAGGCCAGTGAAGAAGCAGTGCTGCGGGCTTGCCGCATCGCGCGTGTGGATGAATTTGCGGAACATTTTCCCAATAATTACGACACGATTGTCGGCGAACGTGGAGTGAAGCTCTCTGGCGGACAGCGGCAACGTATCTCGATTGCCCGCGCAATCCTAGCGGAGCCACGAATCTTGATTCTGGACGAAGCGACATCCAGCCTGGATTCGGAATCCGAGCAACTGATCCAGGAAGGTTTGTCGTATTTAATGCGCGGGCGTACCACGTTCGTGATAGCGCATCGCTTGTCAACGATTTGTCGTGCGGACCAGATTTTGGTGGTTGAGCAAGGTCGAATTGTGGAGCGTGGCACTCACGAAGAGCTCTATGCTGCACGCGGGCGTTACTGGGAGCTTTATACGAAGCAACATGGTCTAGAGAGCAATCTGTTTCTGGCCCCCGGCGAGGGCGACACATCCGAAATTCCTGGTACACCCAGCACTGGACAGCAGAAGGCGCGAGAGGACACCGTAGTAGCTGACGCGCTGCGACTCGTGCGAGGTGAGTGAGCTCGTACATTGATTCGCGCAGATTTGGTTGGTGTTCTGTGTCCAGATTAGAAAGATAGCGGGAATCTTTGCGCGATTCAGTCTCGTCATTTTGCAAAGTCCGGCTGCGGTCTCCTTCCCTTGACCTTCTGCGGCCTTTCACCTCAGAGGAATGTTCAGCTATGTGTCATTCCGATACCGAAGTACTTGCTCAGCTGTCCTTGCAACCGTAGGCGAGCCCGCCATAACC
>Ga0075425_100001601_pt1 | contig 22202 bp, 17 predicted proteins | sample SoiMethybrSBSTD4_FD_75300 | JGI IMG/M metagenome (GOLD analysis project Ga0075425, IMG submission 75300) | Bulk soil microbial communities from a Populus tree surrounding site in Tennessee, USA - Soil MetaG P. TD hybrid SBSTD4 | ecosystem: Environmental > Terrestrial > Soil > Tree plantation... | reverse complement strand
CTGCTTCTCGGCGAGATGGCCGACGCGCTGCTGCTCTCCGGCCAGCGCGCCGTGCCCGCGAACGCCCAGCGTCTCGGATTCGCGTTCCGGTACCCGACTCTCGACGCGGCGCTGGCGGCAATCTTCGAGAAACGATGATTCCGCGTTCGGTGTTGATCGTCAGTAAGCCGCGAGTTTCCTCAACGCATCGACGATCTTCGCCGCGTTCGGCAGGTTCGCCTGCTCGAGCACCTGCGCGAACGGCGCGTGCGTGTCGGGATACGTGACGCGAAGGACCGGAGCGTCCAGGTGGTCGAAGCGCTCCTCCATGATCAGCGCCGACAGCTCGGCGCCGATGCCGAGCGTCTTCACGTCTTCGTGCACGATGAGCGCGCGGTTCGTCTTCTCGATCGACGCGAAGATCGCAGCCGTGTCGAGCGGCGCCAGCGTGCGCAAGTCGATGACCTCGACTTCCACGCCCGCCTTCGACATCGTGTCCGCCGCCTCGAGCGACGGCGTCACCATCGCGCCGTACGTCAGCAGCGTCACGTGCTTCCCCTCGCGGCGCGTTTTCGCGACGCCGATCGGCACGATTTCTTCGCCTTCGGGCACCGGACCCTTCGCGCGCCGATAGAGATACTTGTGCTCGAAATAGACGACAGGGTTGTCGTCGCGAATCGCGGCCTTCAGCAGCCCTTTCGCGTCGAACGCGTCCGACGGCGCGACGACCTTGAGGCCGGGACGATGCACGAACCAGGCCTCGGGATTCTGCGAGTGATACAGGCCGCCGCTGACGTTTCCGCCGCCCGGCGCGCGGACGACGATCGGGCACGCCACGCGGCCGCCGTAGCGGTACCGGAGCGTCGCCGCCTGATTGACGATCTGATCGAAGCCGCACGAGATGAAGTCCGCAAACTGCATCTCGGCCACGGGCCGATAGCCACGCAGCGCGGCACCGATGCTGATGCCGACGATCGCCGACTCCGAAATCGGCGTGTCGACGACCCGCATCTCGCCGAACTCCTCGTACAGACCCTGCGTGACGCCGAACGCGCCGCCGTAGACGCCGACATCCTCGCCGAGCACGAAGACCTTGTCGTCGCGGCGCATCTCCTCGGCGAGCGCCTGCTTGATCGCGTCGAGATAGGAGACGTCTTTAGGCATAAAGATCCGTCACCGCCTCCGCCGGATCGGGATCCGGCGCGCTCATCGCAAACTCCACCGCGTCGTCGATCGTGTGTTCAACGCGCGCCTCGATCGCCTTCGCCTGATCGTCGTCCAGGATGTGCCGCGTCCGCAGGTATGTCGTAAACGTCGGAATCGGGTCGCGGCTCTTCCACATCGCCAGCTCTTCGTCCGACCGGTAAAACGCCTTGTCATGCTCGGAGTGCCCGTGCCAGCGGTACGTCTTGCATTCGATGAGCGTCGGTCCGTCGCCTTCTCTCGCGCGCGCCAGCGCGCCCTGGGTCGCCTGATAGACGGCGAGCACGTCATTGCCGTTGATCGCGACGCCGTCGAAGCCGTAACCGCGCGCGCGATCGGCGACGTCGTCGATCGCCATGCTTTTCTCGATCGGCACCGAATACGCGTACTGGTTGTTCTCGCAGATGAAGACGACGGGCAGCTGCTGCACGCCGGCGAAGTTGAGCGCCTCGTGGAAGTCGCCGACATTGCTCGCGCCCTCGCCGAAGTACGCGATGACGACGTCGTCGCGCTTCTCCATCTTGTAGCTGAGCGCGATGCCGGCGGCGACCGGCAGGTTCGCGCCGAGCATGCTGGTGTTGCCGAAGATGCCGAGCTCCGGCACGCCGCTGTGCAGCGCCGAGTCGCGGCCCTTCGACAGCCCCGTCGTCTTCGCGAACATCTGCGACATCATCACGCGTGCTTCGACGCCCTTCATCAGGAACGATCCGAGATCGCGGTGAAGCGGACAGATGTAGTCGTCCTTCCGCAGTCCGTAGCAGGTGCCGACGATGATCGCTTCCTGGCCGATGCCGGTGTAGACGCCGCTCCGCACCTTGCCCTGCTTGACGAGCGTGCTCAGTCGCAGGTCGAACGCGCGAATCAGCTTGAGCCAGTAGAACATCTCGAGCAGCTGCTCGGGGCTGAGTTTGAACTTGGTTCGTTTGATCGGAGGCATTGGATGTTGGGATGTCTGGACGTGGAGCTGTCGGGATGTACATCATCACATCCCATATCACCACATCATGACATCACCTGATCGACGACGTCGACCGCGTCCGGCCAGAGGCCCCTGCCGCGCTCCTCGCGCATGATCGCCAGCACCCTTTCCATCGGCAGCTTCCCGCGGTACGGCCGCTCGGCCGACAGCGCGTCGAGCTGATCGGCGCACGCGAGGATGCGCGCCTGCGGCGACAGCAGCTCGCCGGCAAGATTGCGGAAGTAGCCGCGGCCGTCCATCCGCTCGTGGTGGGCGCTCGCGTCGAACGCCAGCTCGCCGAACACCGGCACGCGCTGCAGGATCTGGTGCGTGTAATACGGATGCAGCTTGACGACTTCCCATTCCTTCGGCGTCAGCGTGCCCGGTTTGTCGAGAATCCGGTTGGGCACGCTCAGCTTGCCGATGTCGTGCAGCAGCCCAGCGCGGCGAAGTCTCGTCGTCTCCGCGTCGCCGAGTCCCAGACGTCTGCCGATCGCGACGGCGAAGTCCGCGACGCGCTCCGAGTGGTGATAGGTGTAGGGCGATTTCGCGTCGATCACCCACGAAAAGGCGACCGCGATGTCGTTCAGCCGCTGCTCGTCGGCGGCGATCTCACGTCCCTCCGGCTCCACCTTCGCTACGGTCTCGTCGAGCGCGGGCGACAGGCATTCCTCCCAGAGCCCGGGGTCGCTCGACACGCCGACGAACGCGTCGACGACGGCCGGATCGAACCAGCTGCCGCGGCGCTGCTTCGCCACGGTCACCGCGCGCGCGGCGCCCTCCTCGCTCGCAAAAATCTCGATCACCTGCGCGAGGCCGACGATGCGCGCGAGGATCGGAATGGCGTCGTGCGCGAGGCCATCGGGATAACCGCCGCCGTCCCAGTGCTCGTCCATCGCGCGGATCGCCTGCGACGTGTCCTTCGAGAAGCCGAGGGTCCGCGCGATTTCGGCGCCGCGGTCGCACCGCACTTCGAACAGCATGCGCCGGCTCGCCGGCCCCTTGGCCGCGAGCACCGCGAACCGGCGGACTCTCTCCCAGAGCGCGCCCTGCGGTTCGACGTAATCGAGGACGTAGGCAATCTGCTCGCGCAGCCGCCGCCAGTCGCGCAGCCACACGCCGCGCTTCGCGCGCTGATCGTCGCCGCCGAACAGCTGGAATACGCGCGCGGAATTGCTGGAGCAGCCCGCGTCCTTCAGCAACAGCGCGTAGAACAGGTGCGACAGATCGTCCGCGGGCAGGCCCAGCGCGCGCCCGATGCGCATCCCGATGAGGCAGCTGCGCGACGCGTGGCCCTGGGGATGACCCTCGGTGAGGTCGAGCGCGTAGGAGAGCCCCGACAGGATCGACGAGAGTCGGCAGGTGGTGACGGCGACCGCCATTGTTTGAGGTCTGAGGGCTAAGGGCCTAGGGCCTGGGACTCAGGGGATGGATCATGGTCGAATGCCGCAGACGGCAAAGATACACGATCAGCCGTGGCCCGGTGCGGTTTCTCAGATGAAGGTCAGTGATGATTTGCGGAAATCGCCGCCGAGCAGCCTGACTGAATCGGCGCCGAGCCAGCCGTCGGCGACGCGCGCGTAGACCGACCGGAAATCGGTTTCGAACGTCACGTCGCCCGCGTTGTTTTCGAGCGTCGGGTTCTTCGGATCGGTGTTGAGGTTCGGCGCGGTGCCGTACAGGCCGCCGTTGACGCGTCCGCCCATCACCATCATCACCGACGCCGCGCCGTGATCCGTTCCGCCGCTGCCGTTCTCGGTGATGCGACGCCCGAACTCGGAGAAGCTTACGAGCATCGTGTCGCCGAGCAGCCCCTGGTTGTTCAGATCGTTGTAGAACGCGAGCAGCGCGTCGTTGAGCGTCGCCATCAGCGTGTAGTACGCGCCGTTGGCGGCGTTGACATTCTGCTGCGAGTGATTGTCGAAGCCGCCGGTCGTCACGTAGAACACGCGCGTGCCGATGCTCTTCGCCATCGCCCCCGCCACGGCGCGCAACGCGAGCCCGAGCCCCGTGTTGGGATACGCCGCCGAAGGTGTGTACGCGTTGACGAGCGCCACCCGATCGAGCGTCGCGAGCGCCGCCGCGGCGCTGCCGTACACGAACGAGAGCTCGGGCTGATTGAGCGGAAGATGCGACGAAATGCGGACGGCAGCACCGCGCTCGGCAGCCGCTTCGCTGCCGGTGTTCGGGCTCTGGAAGCCGTAGCCGCCCGTGCTGGCAATCGCCGGCACCGCGCTATGCGCCGACTGCAGCACATGCGGCAGGCTCGACGTGGTGTTCCATCCGACGAGCGGGTCGACGGGTGACGGCAGCGAATCGAGGTAACGGCCGATCCAGCCGAGCCCCGACGAGTTGTTCGGATCGGCCGTCGACCAGATATCGGTGCCCTGGAAATGCGAGCGGCTCTGATTGGGATAACCGGTCCGCTGAACGAACGCGAGGCGACCGGCGTCGAAGATCTGCCGCAACCCCGTCAGCCGCGGATGCAGGCCGAGCGGAACCCGCGACGAATCGGTCCCGACTTGCAGCACGTTCGCCGCCGGCACCGCCAGGGTCGGCCGGCGGCTCGTATAAAACGGATCGTTGTAGGGAATCAACATGCTGAGCGAGTCGTTTCCGCCGCTCAGATACAGCACGACGAGATTCCGCCCGCGGGCGCCCTGCGCGCGCGCGAGGTCGGACAGAAACTCCGGCGCCGCAAACGTGACCGTGAATGCGGCGACGCCGCCCTTCACGAACTGCCGGCGCGTGACTCTCATACGAGCTGGTACTCCGGCAGGCCCGCGATCAGATGAACCAGTCCCGCGCACTTGCTCTGCAGCTGCGCGTCGCTGCCGGTCCACGGTCCGGTCGCGCGCAGGTACGTCTCGAGCTCGGCGGCGACGTTCGTGTCGAGCGGCGGAGTCGCGAGCTGATCGAGGAAATACGCCAGCAGCGATTCGGGCGAGGCGCCGTGGGGTTTTCCGGCCGTCGCGAGGTTGAACTTCTGGTTCATCGCGAGCGACGCCGCGAAATTCATGCGCGCCAGCATCGCGCCCGTCGAGAACCAGGTCTGACCGGCGTCCCAGCCGCTGACGTCAGGCGGCTCGTACAGCGTCTGTCCCATGCTGGCCATCGGCGTCAGCGCGTCGTTCACCGAGAATCCGCGCCAGCCGATGTCCTTGATCGATCGGATGACGAACTCGACCGGCCATGAATACCGCGTGAACATCGACGCTTCGTCGCGGAACTGCGTCGACAGCAGCACGGCCCGCATGACCTGCCGCATGTCATAGCGGCTCTGGTCGTAGACGTTCGCGATGGCGCCGACGAATTCCTGATCGACGTCGCCGAATTCGCGGACGAAGAAACGATACAACTTCGTCGCGAGGTACCGGCCGGTATTCGGATTGGCGGCGAGCGCGTCGATCAGGTCGAGGCCGTCCTGCATGCCGTTCGACGCCGACCGCGCCGGAATCGTCCGGTTGCCGTCCGCGTAAATCGGAAAGCTGAACGTCTTCGCCGTCGTCTCGTGGTTGCCGGCGTTGTACACGAACTCGTAATGCTGGCTGCCGTCGGCCGCCGTCCCCGGCCGCTGCAGGTTCCAGCCGGTGAACACGCGCGCACCCGCGTACACGTCGCTCTCCGTGTAGTGGCCGACGCCGACCGTGAAGAGCTCCATGATCTCGCGGGCGAAGTTTTCCTGGGGATTGTTCTTCGTGTTCGTGCGCCCGTCGAGCCAGACGAGCATCGCCGTGTCTCTGGCGATGTTCAGCAGGATGTCGCGGAAATTGCCGAGCGCGTTGTCGCGCAGCATCTCGAGCTGCCCGCGGACTTTGCCGGCGCCTTCCGTAGACTTCGCCGCCATGTACCGCGCGCCTTCCGCGGTCCCCAGCGCGCCCGCGATCTTGGTGTACCCGGTGGCGAAGTGGTTGTGCCAGAAAAGGGTCATCTTCTCCTGCAACGGACGATCGCCGTGGATCATCCGGAACAGCCACCGCTGACGGGCGTGCGCGATGTTGGACTGGGGAGAGAATCCCCCCGCGGTCGATGTCACGTTGACGTAACCGGGCTGGCCGATGAAGGAGTCGACGACGTCAGGAGTGTCCTCGTAATGGATGAGGGCGTTCACGACGTCGAGATACGACTGCCCGGAGTAGGAATCGATTTCGTCCGGACGGGCACCGAACCCGGCGCGCCGCAGGAGGTGCTCGATCTGCCGGTTCGAAGCAAGGCCGGCCATTGCGGGAATCTATCCTACGCGCACTCGTACAAAAGCTGCAAATTCTTATGTTTAGAGGTTATTGCCGAGCCGCGCTTTGTATACCTTTGGATAAAGTTGCGTGCCCGCCCCGGCTGTGGGATAGTGGTGCGTCCCCGCGAACGACCATTTCGGTTTCGCATGCAGTTGTTCTCGCCGCATTTGCGCACGCTGGTGAAAGCAGGCAGCCGTGGCCTGCTTGTCTCCATTTGTCTGCTATGGGCGGCGTCCGCGAACGCGGCGCCGGCGCCGAGAAGTTCGAAGACCGTCTGCGACCCGCAGACGACGGCGGCGCGGCGGCTGCTGCGGCATCCACGATCGTTCGGCGGACCGATCAAGCTGCCGCCCGAACGGACGCTGCTCGGCCTCGACGAGCTGGCGCCGCGCGTCACACGCTGGACACACGGCAATCTCGGAGACGAAAACCAGGCGATTCAGAACGACGCGCCGGCGGCACGCATGGACGGCGACGATCAGCGCGTCCCCACGCTCCGCGTCGTCGGGCGGCTCGTCGGATCCGTCGATCCTCATACGCGCACACTCGCGTGTTCTCCCAAATCACCTCGTGGACCACCGGTCGCGGCCTGACGGCGCTTCAGCGTCGGTGTCGATGATTCGAGTTCGGTCCGGGGGCCCTGCCCGCCGGCCTTTTTTGAGGTGAGTCATGCGAGTCGTTCTCGCAGATCTGAAATCTGATCGCGGGTTTGTCAGCAAGGACACGGTCGTCGGCGGCTACGGGTCGCGGCTCGAGCCGTTCTCCAAGGTGACGTTCTGGATTCAGTACGTCAAGAAACAGTTTCACGACGTGCCGAGCGTGCACATGGCGTATAACGCCGCGCTGCTCGCGCGTGCCGGGCACGAAGTCGTCTGGACGAGAGGCGACCTGGCGGACGATCGGCTCGGCGACGTCGCGCTCGTCCTGTCGTCGCTCGTCGATCACAAGGCCGAGTGCGCGTGGTCGGACCGCATGCGCGCGCGCGGCATGAAGGTCGGCTTCATCGGCATCACGGCGTCGAAGATGCCTGAGCTCTTCCGGGATCACTGCGATTTCATCCTGAACGGCGAGCCCGAATCGGGCGTCATGCGGATCGCCCAGGGCGACATTCCGAGCGGCGTCGTCGTCAGCGAGGAGATTGCGGATCTCGACTCGCTGCCCTTCCCGCGCTGGGATCTCGTGACCGACGATCGCGAGCGCAAGGTCGGCATCAAGTGGTCTTCCCGGCCGGTCGGCGGCGGGTATCCGCTGCTCGCGAGTCGAGGCTGTCCCGAGTTCTGCACGTACTGCCCGCACCGGATCCTCGCGGGTTATCGCGCTCGATCGATCGCCAACATTGTCGACGAGATCGAGCGGCTGTGCGACACCGTCAAGCGGCCCTACGTCATCTTCCGGGATCCGCTGTTCAGCGAACAGCGCGAACGGTGCCTGGAGCTGTGCGACGAAATCCAGGCCAGGAATCTCACGATCCGGTTCGAAGCCGAGACGCGGCTCGATCGACTCGACGTCGAACTGCTCGACAAGCTGTACGCGGCGGGCTTCCGCGCCATGAGCTTCGGCGTCGAGTCGCTCGACGCGAAGACGCTGAAGAAATCGGGGCGCCGGCCGATCCCGCAGGAGCATCAGCGGCGGATCATGGACCACTGCCGGAGCAAGGGCATCGTGACGGCGGCGTTCTACGTCCTCGGCTTCCTGCAGGACGACTGGAACTCGATCGCCGCGACGATCGATTACGCGACCGAACTCGGGTCGACGTTCGCGCAATTCAAGATCCTGACGCCGTACCCCGGCACGCCGATGTTCAAGCAGATCGAGCCGCTACTCACCGAGACGGACTGGGAGAAGTACGACGGCTACACGCCGACGTTCAAACACCCGAACCTGTCGGACCGTGAGATGCGCTATCTGCTCGGCGCGGCCTACAAGCGGTTCTACATGCGGCCCTCGTATCTGGCGAACTTCCTGAAGATTCAGAACCGCGCGGTGCGCGACTGGGTCACGCGGATGGATCACCGCGTGAACGATCGACATTCGCGGGAAGAGATCGCCGACATGTCCCGGGCGGTGGCCTGCTAGTTTGCTGACGGCGATCTCGCGCTACGGCGCGCGAGTCCTCGCGAACACGGAAGACATCGTCGCGGGCTGCAAGGCCCGCGGCGAATTCATTCAGGGACCCCAGGTCGGACAGTTCGAAGCGGCGATCGCCGCGCGGCACGGCTATCCGCCGTCGCACGCGATCGCGGCGTCGTACGGCCGAATGGCCTTCCATTACATCCTGCAGGCGCTGCAGCTGCCCGAGGGATCCGAGATCATCATGCCGGCGCTGACGTTCTGGGTCATGCCGGAGCTCGCGCGCGCCGCCGGACTGAAAGTCGTCTTCGCGGACGTCGACCCGGAGACGTTCACCATCGACCCCGCGGCCGTCGAACGCGCTCTGACGCCGAACACCCGCGCCGTCGTCCCCACGCATCTGTACGGGCTGCCGTGCGACATGGACGCGATCATGGCGCTGGCGCGGAAGCATCACCTGAAAGTCGTCGAAGACTGCGCCCACGCGCTCGGCGCCACGTTCCGCGGCCGGCCGGCCGGCACCTTCGGCGATGCCGCAATCTTCAGCTTCCAGACGCTGAAACCGCTGAACTGCTACGGCGGCGGCCTCGCGCTCGTGCGCGACACGCCGGTGGCGCGGCGCGTCCGGGCGATGGCGGAGCGCGAGCCGTGGCCCGATCAGAAGCGCATCGAGAAGCGGCTTCTCGTCGGGCGCCTGCAGCGCGTATTCATCAAGCCGTGGGTCTTCACGATCAGCGCGTTTCCGATCCTGTGGGTGTCGTCGCTCATCGGCGCGAATCCCGATGTCTATCTCTGGGAGAAGGTCCGCTCGCTCAGCCCGCTGCCCGAGTCGTATCCCGAGCGGTTTCCGAACGTGCAGGCGGCGATCGGCATCGAAGCGCTGAAGCATCTCGACGAATGGACGGACCGGACGCTGCGGCACGTCCGCGTGATGGATCGGGCGCTGGCGGATCTGCCGGGGATCACGGTGCCGAAGGTGCCGCCGAACCGGACGCACGTCTACTACCAGTACTGTGTCCGGGGACCGAAGCGGGACGAGCTCGTCGTCCAGTGCGTCCGGCGCGGCGTTGACATCGAGACGCTGCACGTCGACGTCTGCAGCGACATGGAACTGTTCGCCGGGACACGCGTCGAGCCCGAAGGCGCGCCGGGCGCGCGCAAGGCGGCCGGCGCCATGCAGCTTCCCGTCTACTCCACGCTGACCGATCAACAGGCCGCGCGTGTTGCTAAAGTGGTACGCGGCGTGCTCGCTCGATCCGTCTGAGCGCCCTGGCGCAGTCTGGTGATGCTCTTTTACCTCTCCATTTACATCGCGGCGATCCTCGAAGGCGAGATCTATTACAGCAAGGTGTGCGCGGACGCCGTGGCCGGCCGAGCCTTCTGGCCGGCCGTGCTCGTCACCGGCGCGCTCGGCGGATCGACGGGCGATCAGATCTGGTTTTATCTCCTGCGGGGGCGGCTTCACTGGCTCGACAAGTATCCGAAACTTGCCGCCTATCGTGGCCGCGTCAGCCGGCACGTGCACGACAACGAGACCGGGCTCATCCTCGTCAGCCGGTTCCTCCCCGGATTACGGACGGCGATTCCGATCGCGTGCGCGGCGGCGAACGTCCGCGCGCTGAAATTCACGAGCCTCAATCTCGTCAGCGCGTTCGCCTGGGCGAGCGCGATCATGGCATTCGTCAAGTTCGGCTCGACCACGCTGAGCGCGTTCGGCCTCGACCATTGGTGGGGGCCATTCATTCCCGCCGCGCTGGTGATTCTCTTCTTCAGGTGGCTGGGACGACCCAGCCGCTCACCGCGGCATGGCAATTGAAGCAACCGTCCGCATGCGCCTCGTCGCGGCCATGCTCGCGCTCGGCCTCTCGACCGGGGCTGCGGTCCACGCGGAATCGGCGACGAAAAAGGCCGCGCGATCGATGCGGGTCACCGCCACCGCGTACTGTCAGAGCGGACGCACCCGGGCGGGCATCCGCGCGCGCACCGGAATCGTCGCCGCGGATCCGCGCGTGCTGCCGGTCGGATCGATCGTGAAGATCCTCGACGGCCCGAGGCCGGGCATTTACACCGTGATGGATACGGGCGCGGACATCAAAGGCCGCCGCATCGACATCTACATCCCGAGCTGCGCGCGGGCGAAGACGTTCGGCCGACGCGCCGTCAACGTGATCGTGGTGCGGCGCGGCTGGGAGCCTACTGCGTCGCAATAGCCGCGCGGCCGCCGCGCAGCACGAACTTCTGAATCTTTCCCGTCGCCGTCTTCGGCAGCTCCGTCACGAACGTCACGGTATGGGGGCATTTGAAGTGGGCGAGCCGGTCGCGCGTGAACGCACGCAGCTCCTCCGTCGTCGCCGTGGCGCCGGGCTTGAGGACGACGAACGCGTGCGGCGCTTCACCCCAGCGCTCGTCCGGCATGCCGACGACCGCCGCTTCGTGCACGGACGGATGCCGCAGCAGAACGCCCTCGACTTCCACCGACGAGATGTTCTCGCCGCCGCTGATGATCACGTCTTTGATGCGGTCGCGGACCTCCACGAAGCGGTCCGGATGCATGACGGCGGCGTCGCCGGTATGGAAGTAGCCGCCGCGAAACGCGGACGCCGTCGCCTCTGGATCATTGTAGTAGCCCTTCATCACGACGTTCCCGCAGACGACGATTTCCCCGATCGTCTTTCCGTCTGCGGCGACGTCGTTCATCTCGTCGTCGACGACGCGCAGGCGGCCTGATGTCAGCAGCTCCACGCCCTGACGCGCCTTCACGACGGCGCGCTCGGCGATCGTCATCGATTCGTGGCCCGGACGCGGCTCGCAGACGGTGATGAAGGGCGCCGTCTCGGTCAGTCCGTAGACCTGCGTGATCGTCCACCCGAGCTCGCCTTCGATGCGTTCGATCGTCGCCGCCGCCGGCGGCGCGCCCGCCGTGACCACATGCACCGCTCCGCTTCGTCGCGCCCGTTCCCGGATCTCCTCAGGCGCGTTCGCGAGGCCGATGAGCACCGTGGGCGCCGCGCACAGCTGAGTGATGCGCTCCTTCTCGATCAGCTCGAATACCTTCGCCGGTTCGACCTTTCGAAGGCAGACGTGCGTTGCGCCGGCCGCCGTCGCGATCCACGTGTATGTCCAGCCGTTGGCGTGGAACATCGGCAGGGTCCAGAGATACCGGTCGGTCATCCGCATCGGCAGATGCAGCATCGTGCCGACGGCGTTCAGGTACGCGTTGCGGTGCGTGATCATCACGCCCTTGGGCCGCGACGTCGTCCCGCTCGTGTAATTGATCGTGATGACGTCGTCCTCGCCAATCGACGGACGGACGAACGCGCTCGGCGCGGCGGCGAGTCGGGCTTCGTAGTCGATCCATCCTTCGCGCTTTCCCTCCAGCGCCACGAAGTGCTTCACGCCGGGGAGCTGGCCGCGCACGCGGTCGACGGCCTCGAGGTAGTCCTCGTGCGCGCAGACGACGGTCGCGCCGGAGTGATTGATGATGTATGCAAAGTCGTCCGCGGTCAGACGGTAGTTGATGGGGACGAGGATCGCGCCGATCTGCGGGACGGCATAGAACGACTCGAGCTGCGCGTGTGTGTTGGGCGCGATGTAGGCGACGCGATCGAGCGCCTGGACGCCGAGCTTCTGGAGCGCGGCAGACCAGCGGTCGGATCGATCGAAGAACTGCGCGTAGGTGAGGCGCATGCCTCCGTCGACGAGCGCTTCACGATCCGGGTACAGCGTGCGCGTGCGGCGCGCGAATTCCAATGGTGTGAGCGGAACCTGCATGGCGCGCCAATGTGCCACGAAAACACGAAAACACGAAAGCTAATAATCCTTCTGCGGACTCTGCGGCTTCTGCGGTTGCTTTCCGAGCGAGATCAGGTTCGCGAGCAGCTGGTATGCGCCATCGGTGCCCGCCGGCAGTTGACGCCAGAGACCGAGGCCGACGTAGATCCAGCGGCCTTTGCCGTACGGCGCCTCGACGAGCGCCCCCCGCTTGACCCCCTTGTTGAACGGAAACGGATCTTCGAGCTGGACGAGATCGCGGTACCGCGAGTCTTTCTCGCCGAGAAAATACAGACCGCGCTCCTGCACCCAGGTTTTCCACGCCATCTCCCCGATCTCGTTCGGCGTCGTGAAGACCGGATTGTGCGCGTCGAGAATCTGGACCGGCGCGTCTTCGGAGGTGACGCGATCGGAGCTGACCTTCGCCGGATACGGACCGTACTGCGCGTCGTTGAACTCGAACTTGTTGTACTGGACGATCAGCGTGCCGCCTTTGAAGACGTACTCGAGCAGGCGGCTGTTGTTCGCGCGCAGATCAGCCCGTCGCTCGTACGCGCGGACGCCCGTGACGATGGCGTCGAACCGCGAGAGATCGCCCCACGCGAGATCGTCCGCCGAAATCAGCTCCACCTTCGCGCCGAGCTGCTGAATCGCCGCCGGCACCTGATCGCCGACGCCCATCACGTAGCCCACCGTGAGATTCGGCGGCGTGCGCACGTCGATCACCTTGACCACGGTCTGCGCGGAGTCGTAGATGTGCGCCCGCGTGATGTGCGGATACTCGATCGCCTCGTACCCGCGCTCGAACCGCCGGCCCCCGGCCGTCGCGACCGCTTTGACGTGGAACTCCGCGGCGTCGGCGTTCTCCGCGGGCTTCACGAGAAACCGCACCGTCTGCGACTCGTCGGCTCGCGTGAACGACACCGCCTGCGTCTCCGGCGACGCCGTCCATCCCGGCGGCGTCTCGAGGGCGACCGACGCTTCGGCCGCCGCGGGCGTGTCGTTGACGACAGTCACGCGGATGTCCCGATCGGCCGGCGGCGCGCCGGCGGCCGGCCGCTGCGGAGCGGCGCCGCGTCCCGTCGTCCGGACCGGTCGCGACGGCGCCGGTTTCGTCGGTCGAATCGACGCCGCCGGCACGATGACGATCTCCGGTGAAGTCTTCACCGAAAACGCCGGCACCACGAGCAGCTCGGTCCGCTTCTCGCCGCTGAAAATATTGCCTTCGTACCGATGCTGAATCGGCAGGCCGTCGATGACTTCTTCGTTTCCGCCGACCGTCGGCCACGTCAGCGTCAGTTGCGCGTAGAAAGGCGTCGGCCGGAACGGCAGGCCGAACGGCGCGTCTTCGTCGAAGGTGTACCGTCCGGCTTCTCCCACGCGGTGCCAGTACGGCTCGCTGATCGTCGCGTCCGACGGAATCTGCATCGGCACTTCGCACTGCGCGACCTGGTCCTTCTTGAGCGTCGAAAGGGGCGGCCCGGGCTTTGGCTGCGGCACGCCCGGAAACGGAATGGCCGGCGCCATCACCTGCAGCAGCTGGCACGCCGCGTTGCCTTCGAATCCGTCGAAGTGCACGGACTTGACGCTGACGTCCGCGGCGCCGTGATTGACGACGATCGCCGACACCTTCACCGGCTGTCCCGGCACGACGACGCCGTCGTCGGCGAGCGCGTCGATTTCGACGCCGCCTGCGAGCAGGATCGCCTGCTGGAACTCGCGCTCCTTCTGGCGGAGGCGGAATTCGATTTCGTCCTTCGCCGCCTCGTCCATCGACAGCGACTTCAGCGTCCGCCGCAGGACGCGCGTCGCGAAAAGGCCGTCGAAGAGCGGCTTGAGCGCCGAAGCGCCCGTCTCGGCGTCGAACGCTTTCTGCGCGGCCGCGACCGACCGCGCGATGACGCCGAGGCCGTCGGTCAGATCTTTCGGCGGTCGGGCGCTGGCGAGCTTCGCAAGCCCCGCGATGCTCGTGTCCAGTCCGTCGAAGAGCGAAGCTTCGTCCTTGAGCGGCGCGGCGCTGTCCATCTGGCCCGGGAGGTTCGATTCGACGAGCTGATACGTCGTCGTCTGCGGCGCCGGAAGGGACAGCAACTGCGCCATCCCCTGGCATTTGTGCATACTGCGCGCCTCGGTGCCGAGCTCCGCGTACGTCTTTCCGAGAAGCGAGTCGTACCCCGAGAGGCTGACGCGCGCGAGATGGCCCGGCGGCAGCGTTTCGCCCGGGAAGCCGAATCCGGCCAGCACGTAGAACTTCTTCGGCTGCCACGGACGAAGCCCGGCGCGAATCTGTTCAGGATACTTCGCCGGATCACCGGCGAGCTTGAAGGCGTCGCGCGCGATGATCGACGAGGCCTGATGATGCTGGCCGCCGCCTGCGCCGCCGGGAGGCAGTGCGATGAGCACGTCGGGACGGACGGTGCGAATCAGCCGGACGTAGTCCGCGGTGATCGCCTCGCGGCCCCACTTCTCGAACGTTTCCTCGATGCCGAAGGAGAATCCGAAATCGACCGCGCGCGTGAAGTACTGCTCGGCGCCGTCGAAGCGGTGCATCGCTTCGAGCTCCTTCGTCCGCAGCACCCCGAGGGCTTCGAAAATCTCCGGTCCGATCTCGTTCTGGCCGCCGTTGCCGCGCGTCGCCGTCGCCAGCGCGGTTCGATAGCCCAGGCCGCGGTTCATCATCACCAGCAGGCCGTTGTTCTCATCGTCGGGATGCGCCGTCGCCTGCATGAGAACGCCGGTGTTCGCGAGGTGCCGCAGCACGAGCCCGAGCGCGACGTGCCCGCCTTCAGCGTCGACGGGAACGACACGCATCTGCGCGATCGGATTCGAAGCAAGCGCAATGAGAGATAGAAGAATCAGGAGGGAGGCGCGCTTCATTCCGCGATCTTAACTTGCGAGGCAGTCGGGTCGGGCAGGGCAAGCGGATCGGGCAAGCTCTTCTTCCAGCCCGACCAGCCTGACCCGCCCGACCTGCCTGACCTGCCTGACTTAGAAGCGGATTTTGAACCCCAGCTGGAACTTCCGTTGCTCGTAGCCCGACGGGTTGACGAACTGGTACGAATCCGTCGGGATCGGCGTGAGGGGATTGCCGAGCGTGTCTGTCACGATTGTCGACGTGACACCGGAGAGCTGCTCGGTATTGAAGACGTTCTTCAGTTCGGCGATCACCTCGGCGCGGACCGTTCCCTGAATGGGAATCGACCGCGTGTACCGAAGGTCCACATTCTTGCGCGCAGCGAGGTAGAGCGGGTTGCGCGCGACGAAGAGCGGCCGATCGCTGCCGGTGACGCCGTCCTTGTTGAGCTCCTGACTGGACGGCTCGTTGATCGGCAGACCGCTGTTGATCTGGATGAGCACGCCAATCTCGTTGCCGGTGAGCAACTGGCGGACAACCGTGTTCGACGAATGGCTCTCGCTCACGTAGACGATGTTTCCGTTGAAGCTGTGGCGGATATCGAGCGGGTTCGGGCCCAGGTCGCGATCGAGATTCGTCGGATCAGAACGCCCGGCTTCTGACTGCACGGTGAGCTGCGTCAGGAGCGGCGTGTTGTCGAGGCCCTTGCCGAGGGAGTACTGCAGATTCAGCGACAGTCCCCGCGCGAAGCGCTTCGTCGTGCCGATGGTCATCGACTTGAATGTCGACTCTCCAATCGACTGGACTTCCTGAATCACGTTGAAGCGGGGATCGAGGCGCGTCGACGCGTTCGCGGTCGCGTTGAAGACCGGACGGCCGTCGGCGAGCGTGCTGACCGGATTGATCGGGTTGATGTTCGTGACCACCGGCAGCGACGATCCTGTGGCGTACATGAAGCCGGCGAAGGCCGTGAAATTGCGTCCGATGGCCCGCTCGATCTGCGCGTTCGTCTGCCACGTGTGCGCGACGACGAACGCCGGATCGATCGCCCATGGCGATTGCGGGGGCAGCGTGCCCGCCGTCGCGATGCCGTTGGGGAATGCCGGCGATCCGGCCGCGCCGCCGTTGAATGTATACGTGGGCGACCGCGGCGATCCCGATTGCACCAGCGCCTGCTCGTAGCCGCCGAGGATCGGCTGGTCGAACATGACGCCGGTGCTCGCCCGCAGCACCGTCGATGGATCGAGCGACCACGCGGCGCCGACGCGGGGGCCGAAATTGTTCCGATCAATGTTGAACTCGTGCGTCTGTGTCAGCGGCGCGTCCGCGATGCCCGCGGGGTAGTTGTACAGGTCGTACCTGACGCCGTAGAGCAGCTTGAGCGACGGGGCGACCTGCCAGTCGTCCTGCACGAACGCGCTGAACACGTTCGTGCTCATGTTGAACGACAGGTTGCCCTGAATCTGGGACATCGAGCTGTAGCCGAACGGCGCGACGCCCGACTTCGCGGCCTGATAGGCCGCCAGCGTCGCGAACGTGTACGCAAACTGCGGCGCGTTCGTCCGCTCGTCGTAGATGTGCTGAAAGTCGAACCCGAATTTGTAGGCGTGCGCCGCACGGATGTACGTCAGGTTGTCGATTACCTGCGTGATGTTCTGTTTGAAGTCGAAGCCGGCGTTGCCCTGCCCGGTGCCGCTCGTCGGTCCGCCGAACCCGATCGCCGGCGGCCCCGTAATGTTGACGGCCGGACCGGTCCCCGAGTCAGCGTTCGCGATCGAGCTCTGATGCCGGTGCGCGTACTGGAACCGGAGCTCGTTCAGCTTGGTCGCGCCGATCGACGTGACGAGCTGCCCGCCGGTCGAGTCCATCGCGTCGAGAAAATCCGTCTGCCGCTCGAGCGTGTTCGTCCCCGCGCCGGCGTTGTAGGGCGCGTCGTTGTGGAAGCGGATCCAGCGTGCCGTCAGGCGGTTGTTCGCGTTGATCTGGTAGTCGCCCTTGCCGATCGCAAACTTCGCGGTCTGGACGTTCGGCGCGGCCGACGGCTGGGGCTTGACGCCGACGGCCGCGACGAGCGTCGGATCCGCCGTGATCAGGCTAAGCGACGACAGATCGCGCCGCGTCTGCTCCCATCCGGCGTAGAAGAACAGTTTGTTCTTGACGATCGGTCCGCCGACGGCCGCCGTGCCCGTGTCGGTGCGTGTGTCCGGCTTCTGATCGGCGGGCGCGGTGATCGCCGGACAGTTCGCCGCGATCGTCGCACTGCCGCAGCCGAAGAAGAACGGAAACGCGCTGAACGGCTTCCGGCGGAACAGGTAGCTGCCCTCGCCCTTGAACGTGTTCGTCCCCGAGGGCGTGACGGCGTTGTAAACCATCCCCATCGTCTGACCGAACTCGGGTGCGAAGCCGGTGGTGACCACTTTGACTTCCTGGATCATCACTTCCGACATCGGCAGCAGACGCAGGCCGGCGCGATCCTTTTCGGTGTTCGTGTTGCCGTCGATCTGATAGTTGATGCGCATCGCGGCGCCGTTGGCGGCGAGGCGCGGCACGCCGAACTCGACGTTCTCGTATCCCGTGACGCCGGGCTGCACGAGGGCGAAATTGTACGGGTTGCGCGCGACGAGCGGCAGGTTGTGGACCTCGAGATCGCTCATCGTGTGGCCGATGTCGATGCGCGACGTCTCGAGCGCGGGCAGTTCGCTCGAGCTGACCGTGATCGTCTCGCTCACCGTGCCGACCGCGAGCACCGCGTTGACCGTCTGCGTCTGCCCGACGGACAGCTTGATGTCCTTCTGTTCGAACTTCTTGAAGCCCTGAAGCTCCGCGCTGACCGTATAGGTCCCGAGCGGCAGCAGCGGCGCGCGATAGATGCCCTTCTCGTTGGTCACGACCGTCCGTCCAGCGCCAGTCTCGGCGTTGACGATGGTCACGGAGACGCCGGGCAGCACGCCGCCCGAGCTATCCGAAATCGTTCCTTCGATGGCGCCGTTCGCCGCTGTCGACTGCGCGAAGGAGGGGACGGCCAGCGCCAGCGTCAGCAGCGCGGACAGGAAGATACGCATGAATGGCTCCTCTGGATCGGCAAGTTTACACGTCTGTATTAGACGCGTGCTCGACGCCTAACGGTGAAACCCGAAGACCTCGTCGGCAGGATCCAATTCGCCGGAGTGATGGCGTAACAGAATGCGACTGGCGAGATACGCTCCGGTGAGGCTCCGACTGGAATCGCCGAACGCGAAAAGATGATGCGGGTAATTCCTATGCGGTCCGATGTAGGGAATGCCCTCGGCCGTGCGCGCGTAGTCCGCCGACCAGCCGTACGCCGCCTGAGTCCCGGAGATATCCGGATACATCGTCGAGAGCTCGTACATCAACTGACCGGTTCGCTGAATCAGGATCTTGTCGAGTTGCCGCGGTGGTGGCGTTTCGCCGTCCGCGCCCGACACGAGCAGCCGATCGGCGTCGAGCCACTGCACGACGTGCGGCGGATCCGCGGAATCGCGCAGGACGGAGCGCGGGGCCCCGGCCGGCCCCCCGCCTGCGATCGCCTTCCGGATCTTTGCCGGCACGGGCTCGGTCATCGCGACGAACGTCGTGCGGAACCAGAAGTGCCGCCGCAGCGACTTGAAGAGCGCGACCGTCGGCATGCCGGTCGCGACGACGATCCGCTGCGTGCGAATCGAGCCGGTGGCGGTAAACACCTGCGCGTTCTTGCGCCCGAATCTGATCCGGCGGACCGGCGTGCGCTCGCACACGACGGCGCCGCGATCGGCCGCCGCCGCCGCGAGGCCGATCGTCGCGCGATAGGGATCGAGCGTCGCCCCGGCCTTGCTGCGAAGACCGGCGGGCGCGTCGACGTGGAGCTCGCTCTTGATCGCGCGCGCGTTCAGCAACGGCATCGCGAGACCGGCGGCCGCGCGCGACTTGTGATCCTTCTTCATCCGCAGCGTCTGATCGAAAGTGGTCGCGATCGTGACGGCGCCGTGCTCTTCGAGCGCGCATTTGATCTCGAGCCTGCGAAGCAGCGACGCGAAGTCGAGCGCCGCGCGCCGCCACGCCTGAAACGCACGGCGCGCACCGCGCAGCCCCAGCGCGGTCTCGAGGTCGGCGAACGGAACGGCCGGCTCCTCTGAGATCCATCCCGTCGAAAACCCGGTCGCGCCGCGGCCCAGCCGATCCGCCTCGAGCAGGATCACGCGGATTCCGGCCGCCGCGAACGCGTACGCGGTCAGGCAACCCGTCAGCCCGCCGCCGATGACGACCGCGTCGGCTTGCACGGCGCCGCGCTGACGGGGATACGACGGAACGCGGGATGTCGGAAAGTTATCGAGCCAGGGGGATCGCCCGTAGCGTGTCATCAGCGACACATTCTAGTACGGGTGGGAAACTCAAGACTCAAAACTTGAAACCAGTTTTTAAGTTTTAAGTTTCAGACTCGCGTGCAAGCAGCGTTCGTTTGCGCGCGTTGCCCCACCGATACCCGCCGGGCCCGCCGCTTGCGGGGACGACGCGGTGACAGGGAATCGCGAGCGCGACGGGATTGGTCGCGCAGGCGCGTGCGACCGCACGAACGGCGGCCGGCTTTCCCATGGACGCCGCGATTTCCGAGTACGTCCGCGTCTCGCCGTACGGAATCGCCGACAACGCCTGCCAGACCTGCCACTGAAAGCTCGTCGCGCGCACGTGAATCGGCAGATCGAGCCGCGGCTGACGGCCGGCAAGATGATCGAGGATCGCCGTCGTCCAGGCGGCAAGACCGCCGCGGTCGGGAGTCAGCTCCGCCGACGGGTATTCGCGCGCAAGTCCGCGGATCAGATCCTCGTCCGACGATGCCATCGCCACGTCGCAGACACCGCGATCGGTTGCGGCGACCAGAAGGCGTCCGAGCGGCGACGCGACGATGGCATACCGGATCGTCGTGCCCGCTCCGCCGACGCGAAATGCGGACGGCGTCATACCGAGCTTGCCCGAGACGCCCTCGTAAAAGCGGCTGGCCGAGCCGTAACCCGCGGCAAACACCGCGGCCGTGACATCCGCACCGTTGCGCAGCTGACGGCGCACTTTGCGGAAGCGAACGGCGTCCGCGTACTCGCGCGGCGACACGCCCACGATGCGCTTGAAGTTGCGCTGCAGGTGATAGGGGCTGCCGCCGAGCCTCCGAGCCAGAGTCGCGAGCGACGGATGACCGTCGACGTTGGCGAGGTACACGCACGCCCGACGGATCTTTTCAATCCACGGATCAGCCGAAACGGCGTCGTCGGGATGGCACCGCCGGCATGCGCGGAAACCCGCGGCGCGCGCGCCGGCCGGATCGTCGAAAAACTCGATGCGATCGGGCCTCGGCCGCCGGCTGGGACACGACGGCCGGCAATACACACCGGTCGAGCGGACCGCGTAGACGAACGTGCCATCTGCGCTGCGGTCTCTCGTCATCACCGAGGTCCAGCGGATGTCAACCGTATCCTTCATCATCGTCTGCATGCGCCCACTATCGCGTTTCGCGGCGCGGCGCGCCATCCGCATCTTGCGGGCAAATCCTCCGCGCTTCCGGCCTTCGCCATCCGGGCTTCGGTCGACAGGCCGCGCCTGGGCGAGACCGGCACTACCGCCGCCACGGGCGCATGACCGTGTACGCCGGAATTGCGGTGATGCTCTGACGCTCTATTCCGATCAGTCGGCGTTTGACGAGCCACCCGAGCGCGCTCTGCACGGATCGTTTCGAAAGGCCGGTGCGTTCGGCGATGTCCTGCAGCGCCACGCGAACCGCTGCCGCCTTGCTGCCGTGCGTCGCGTGCGACAGAAACAGGTAGACGATGAACGCCGACGGCTGCCGATCGTGGCCGATCAGATCGCCCATCAACGTCTCGACAACATAGTCGTCAATGACCATATGGCAAGGGTTGCCATAGTAACGCATGCGCGCCTTGCGCGGCGCGGCGATCGATTGCACGATGTGCCCATGATCAAGCAAATCAAGTTCGTCAGCGTGCCGGTGACCGATCAGGATCGCGCGCTTGAGTTCTACACGAAGAAGCTGGGACTGCGCGTCGTCACCGACGCGCCGTTCTCGGGCGAACAACGGTGGATCGAGCTCGCGATCCCGCGCGCCGAGACGCGGCTCGTTCTGTTCACGCCCGAAGAGCACAAGAAGATGATCGGCGGCTTCATGAACATCAGCTTCACGGCGGAAAGCGTGGAAACGACCGTGCGCGAGCTGAAGGAGCGCGGCGTCACGTTCACTCAGGAGCCGACGACGGCCGACTGGGGCACGTTCGCGATGTTCCAGGATCCCGACGGCAACAAATTCCTGGTATCGACGGGGTAGACTGTGCCGGGATGCGGGTCGCGATCGTCGGCGCGGGCGGTGTCGGCGGCTACTTCGGCGGACGTCTTCACGCCGCCGGCGCCGATGTGTCGTTCCTCGCGCGCGGCACGCAACTGAACGCGCTCCGCACCGGCGGCCTGCGCATCGAGAGTCCTAAAGGCAATCTCCACCTGCCGCGAGTCGACGCGACCGACGATCCGCGCGCGATCGGTCCGGTCGATGTCGTGCTGTTCACCGTCAAGCTGTATGACGTCGAGTCGGCCCTCGCGCTGCTGCCGCCGCTCCTCGGCCCCGACACCGTCGTCATTCCGCTGCAGAACGGCGTCGAGAGCGTCTCGACCCTGACGCGCGCGATCGGCGCGAAGCACACCGCAGGCGGCACCGTCTACATCACCGCCGTGATCGCCGAGCCGGGACTGATTCGCCACACGGTCATGGATTCGCTGATCTTCGGCGAGACCGATCACTCGCGGTCGCCGCGGCTGCTGCGGTTTCTCGAAACGTGCGCGCGGGCGAACTTTCGAACCACGCTCAGCGAGCGCATCGAAGTCGACATCTGGTCCAAGTTCGTCCGGCTGTCGGTCTTCAGCGGGATGACGGCGGCGACGCGGTGCTCCATCGGTCCGATCGCAGCCGATCCCGAAGTGTTCGGAATGCTGAAAGCGGCGCTCCGGGAAGCGCACGCTGTCGCGCGCGCGAAAGGCGTGCCGGTGCCCGACGCCATCATCGAGGACGTCGAGAAGGCGTACTCGACGATGGCGCCGGAAGCGAAGTCGTCGATGCTGCAGGACCTCGAGCGCGGCCGCC
>Ga0075425_100001600_pt1 | contig 22209 bp, 20 predicted proteins | sample SoiMethybrSBSTD4_FD_75300 | JGI IMG/M metagenome (GOLD analysis project Ga0075425, IMG submission 75300) | Bulk soil microbial communities from a Populus tree surrounding site in Tennessee, USA - Soil MetaG P. TD hybrid SBSTD4 | ecosystem: Environmental > Terrestrial > Soil > Tree plantation... | reverse complement strand
TGGAGTTCACGCAACTGCGCCGTAATAAAGCGTTCTTTACCAACCAACGTTTGTAATCGAATATAGTGATCGGGAATTGCATGAAGATGTGTTTTGGTAACTTCAAAATAATAGCCGGTGATGAGATTGTACCGAATTTTAAGTGAATTAATCCCGGTTGCTTGTTGTTCCTGTTTTTCTAAATCAAGTAACCGTTGATTGCTATTTTGCACCAGGTCACGCATATGATCTAATTGCGTATCGTAACCGGATTTAATAAGCCATTCTCGCTCATTATGTTCATTTAATGATGCATGCAAATGCTGATACAACGGATTAAAGTCAGCAATATGTTGGAACATCATGATCGCAAGTGTTGCGCCCTCCATGCGCTCTAACAATCTTTTAATAAGTGGTACTGATGACAAACAGCGCATTAAATGTAAATAATCGTACAATTGTGCACGTTGCAATGCAATGCGCCCAACAATACGTTCTAGATCACCAATGGTACGCAATACTTGCGCAAGTTCATGGGCAATGCTCGTATTTTTTACCAAAATTTCAACAACATCTTGTCGTTCAATAATCGCTTTTTTATCACGCAATGGTCGGCATAGCCATTGTTTAATACGCCGAGAGCCCATTGAAGTAATTGCTGAATCCATGACATGAGAAAGAGTATGCAGCGTATCATTGCTATAATTATTACGTACTAATTCAAGATTGCGCTGCGTTGCAGCATCAAGCATTAAAAACGATTCCGGTTCATACCATTGAATTTTATGAAATTGATTAAGCGCTTTTGACTGCGTTTTATGTAAATAATTATACAACAGCCCGATCGCATGGTGCGCTGCATGTCGTTGCACTAATTCCTGCACCTCATTTGAGCTAAATTGATGTTGCAGCCAGGTATGCATGGCATGCCCCGCATGACATTGATGTGCATCGAGCGCCTGCACACTCGTGTAATATCCTTGTTTTTTAAACCAATTAACAAATGTTTTGCTTTGTTCATCATCGGCAAGAATGATCTCATCCGGGAAAAAACGTAACAATTCCGATTCAAGATTGCGTTCTGATGCACTGGGTAACACCGTCGCATACAGCTGTCCGGTTAACAGTTCGGCAAATAAAAGACCCCAGGTATCTTGTAAGGGGAAAAATGCTGCCAAGTAACTAGAGGATTTATCATCAAGTAATTTTAAATCGGTGAGCGTACCGGGCGTTAAAATCTGGGTGATGCCCCGTTCAACCAATTTCCCGGGCACTGCTTGTTGTAGCTGATCACATAAGGCAACTTTATGCCCCGCTTTGATTAATTTTCCCACATATGCGTCAAGCGCATGGACCGGTACGCCGCACAGAGGAATAGGTTCACTGTTGTGATAACCACGTTTGGTAAGCGCAATCCCTAAAATAGCGGCTGCGGTCTTGGCGTCATCAAAAAAAAGTTCGTAAAAATCACCGACTTGGAATAACAGAAGGATATCTGGATGTTGTTGTTTAATAGCGTTATATTGTTGCATTAACGGTGTTGTGCTCATAACTGCATATCGTATTAAAGTGAATGATGTTTTTTAGTGTAACGCAGTACACACAAAAAAAAAGCCCCAAGGATTTCTCCTTGAGGCTGTAATAATAAAATATTATTTGAGTGAAACTTTTAACTCAGTAGCTTTTTGAACAATCATCTCTTTATATTCTGTTTCAACGGCAGGGCCAAATGATTGAAGAGCCTTATGTGAATAGAGATTCTTCAAAAAGTTTTGCATAGTCGATGCATTATAATTTTCTTTTGTTAGGTAATTAACTAATCCCATCATCCATATAATAATAAGTTGATCATCAGATTGCATACGATTAAAGGAATACTTTAAAGGAATAACACTACCCTTTCTATCATAAATTCGAAATAACCCTTCAAATACACCATCAGTAATCCAAAAATATTTATGTTCTGTAGGACTCATCAATAGATTTCCACCACTGACAGGTCCTGTTCCTATATAGGGCGCTCGAATACACCGTATATATTCAAGACCTTGCTCTCCTGCATGAAATAGCGCAAAGCATTTTGGTGTTTTTGCTCCTAATATTCCTTTATCAATAAATTTGAGTGATTGGATCGGTGGTTCTTGTATTGCTTTTTTCTCTTTTGAACTTACATCTTCATCTTCTTTAGATTTTTTTGCATCCCAGGGATGATTATGGGGAATTAATACGGCATCTTCAAATTGCGGCCATCCCTTTTTTGTCTCAAGATTATATTTTGCAGCATCAAATAAATATAAAGCATGTCTATTATCGCTATAAGCTGCATATTGTCCCGATTCATCAACATTGGCAGTAAGAATTTCTAATCCATGTTCAATAGGTTGTTCATACTGATATATATATTTTCCGTGCGTATTATTCTTGTCATAACGCCTTAAACACATCGTTGGATATACCGGATTGGCTTCATTCTTTCTATCTTCTTTATAAATAATAGCCCAAGTATCATCTGTATTTCGTTTTTCAACTTTAGGATTATCGCTATTATCAATATAAATAACATGCATATCTTCCATATCTTGCACAGATACGCTCATATCCATAGGTTTAATAGTCGGCTTAGTTTTTAATATTTTTGTTTTTAATTGATTAGAAAATACAACTTTTTCATTACAACTCGCATGTAATACTCTCCATTCAGATCCATTGTAAATACCACTTGGATCAAAAGAATTTGTAGGAAAAATAATAATTGGTCCTGGCGGGTTCGGCACTATAGTAGAAGTTCGAGGATCAGTATTATTGTCACTTGTTTTTGCAGGTGCTTGCACTTGATTTGGTACCAGGTTTGAATCCATTGCCAACATTATTACTGATGGAGCAACACTCATCAACAACAATAATTTTTTTAATGTTACCACCGGAACCTCCTTTATGGTTTGGTTGAGATGTCCCGAGGCTAGCACAAATAAAATGAGGGGTAAACGATTAACGATTTTCTTCGTGGGTATCAGTCATGCCGGCATATTGTTTAAAACTTTTGCCACCTTTTTTTATGACGGTAGACCAACGTTCTAACACATCCGTTATTTCTTCCTGTTTTTCAAAACGCTGACGAATAATCTCAACACTTTGATTGGTAATCTCAAACGTTTGATGAATCGTATCCATTGCAGCGCGGGCTAAATACCGTGATTGTTTGCGTATTACTTCTGTCTCAAGCAACATGCGCGCCAGCATAATTTCAAGCGCATCTAACAATACAATGATATTAGTTTGCATAGTAGTTAAATGGCGAATCTTTTGCTGATTACTTATCGTGGCATATTCTTTTGCACTTACGATTATCGAATCGGTCAATTCAGTAACAATCTCAAGATATTTTTCTACCCTATATACCGGCTTATGCATAATACCGACCGATGTTGCCAGAGCAGCACCGCCTGCTTGTGCCAAACCACCTACCTTATCAAAAATCTTCATAAAAAAGTTAACGGATAAAATACCGATTGCCCCCAAAACCCCATTGGTTATAGTACGTAAGAAAAATCCTTTTTCAGTTTTAGGAAATTGCATCGTATACTGATCATCTCTTGATACTTGACTGGGAGAGGGCCATACACACAGTACCCAACAGGCAATAAGTGAGAGACTTGCAAGTTGAGCGGCACTCATAGCATACGAAAGACGCTTTTCTTTTCGTTGCCGTTCTTGTAAAAAATTGGCTTTTGTTACAATAGTTTCCCAAACTAAGGGCTTAAGGTCATTTTCTATGACCATTGCCGGTATTGGATCAGCGAGAACCGGAAAAAAACCGATCAAAAAAGTAAGAAAGAATGTTGTAATTTTCACCTGAAAATCTCCAAAAGAACCCTATTCTGGGGTCCCCATTCGTAAAATGGGGTAAAAATAATTAAGGGTATTGCACAACGCAATACCCTTATATATAACAAAAACTGAATATTTTAGGAAGTTATACTATTTCTTCAAGCTGTGCGAATAATGTATTCAGGTCAGCCTGTAGGTAGCATACTACCTTTTTGTAATGATCTATATCAAAGCCCTTACTATAGTGACTACGTTCATAAAGTTCTTCAAGATCCGTTATCATCCATTCAACCATTTGCATAATAGATTGAACATCATAATCGCTGGTAATTAAACCCACCGCGCGTTGTGTTATGGAACGACGTCCTTTGCGTGCTCTTATATATTCAACCTGTGCAAGTCGCAAGCGTTCTACAATATAGCGCGCACATTCTTGTACCCGCTTAGTAATGACAACATAATCGTCATAATCACAATCATTGGCCTGTGCATGTTCTAATACTTGATGCATTAAATCTTTTAAGCGTATCACGTCATCATGATGTAAAATTTTTGTTGGATTTCTAAATTGAGCATATTGAGAAATAGCTGCGGATAAGTTACAAAACCAACGGGTAGGAGAAACGGTAACACTTTCAAAAGCTGTAATGAATACTTTTGTAAGTACTTTTCCTGTCGCTTTATTAACACTTCCAAAGAAACATTCGGCTAACGTTTTGGGCGGTTTATTGACCTCATAGTATTCTAATCGTTTAACCCCATCTTTGGCCCCATCTGAGGTACCGCAGTTACATGCTTGAAATGATCCAATGGCAAAAAGACTTGATAACATTATTAATTTTTTTGATTGAGAGATCTTCATAAATCATTCCTTTAAATAATTACTCTTGCGCAGAGTATAATCAACAATAATGATGCTTGCAATTCTTTTTCAGCTCTTGATTTTGGTAATTCACGTTTTTTATGCTGAAAGAAATTAAAGGAGAAATATGCATCGTATTAGTTATGTTTGTGTACTTTTTTGTATAACGCTGTTGCAGGCAAACACATGCAATCGTTATGCATCATTATGCAATAAACGCTTTAATGAAGTTTGCAGCATTAACTCACATAACGGATCTTCGTATATATCCTCTCCAGTACAAGATCAAGATCGTTCTATTACCCAACAACTTGAAGATGGTATCCGCTCTACCAAACTTCCTATACATCTCGATTATGTTTACAAATTAGGATATTACCATGATATGGTGGCGGCATATTTAGAAATATTGCGTGAAAAACGTGCAGCACTGGCAGCAACGCATAATGATAAAATAGATCAAATGATTAGTACGATAGAAAGTGCCCAACAGGAAGTAGCAGGTTTATATCAACGCATTGCAGATCTTGATCGTCAAATTGCTGATAAACAAAATTGGTACGCTGCGCTGTCAATAAAAGATAAAACAATTCAAGCAGTTTCATATGGAGCTTCGGTGTCTGCTTTGGAAAGTAAAAAAATCTCTACCCAAGCAGCGCTTAAAATTGCAAATGCTACGCTTGAAGCAACAAAAACAGGATTGCAAAAAGCACCAACCACCAATCCAAAATTAGCAGCACTTGATATAGAAATTAATCTCATTGATTCAATACGCAAACATATTATTGATATTGGTGGACCTGATACATTTACACGCACCTTATTTGCATGTCATGGTCTGTACAAATCAGAGCTGTACTCAGATCATTTAACTGATCTTCTTAACAATCTACCTGACAAACTAAAAACATTCCTTGAACCAATTAAAAATAAAATTAAGGAAGAGATTCCTACTATTATTACTAAACTGTATGGTACGCGCTCAGATGCAGGCGGCATGATTCCTTATACTCCATGTCTGATAGATCCAAGTGCAATACCATTACTTTCGGTTCTTATTGAAATACGAGAATTTTTAGACAAAAACCCCAATGAACTGTTCACACTTGTTCTTGAGGATGCTACCCGTGGTAATTGGCCGACGTACGAAAAAGTGTTTCATAAAAGCGGCATTATGCATTATGCCTACATACAAGATCGCAATGCTCCGTGGCCTACTTTAGGAGAAATGATTGCTGCTGGTAAACAGTTAGTGGTGTTTATGTATGGTGACGATCCAGTTCTTATTCAACAATATCCCTGGCTTAATTCATTCAGCTATTTTTGTCCCTGGAGAAATAAATGGAATTATTCAACGACTCAAGAATTACTTAATTCAGAGGCTGAATCTACTATACGCAATCCTAATTATCGCGATAATACACCACCATTTAATAAATTGCTGGATATTCCGCATCAAGTTACTCCAGGACTAGCAGGTGATAAAAAAATGGCTGCTATTGTTAATGAGCGATCAAATATGCGTAAACGAATGCTTGAACATATGCAAGTCGCTAACCATATCATCAATATTGTTTCAGTAGATTTCTATGAATATCCAAGCACTCATGGAATTCCTGACGTTATTGATGTCTGTGATGAGATTAATGGCGTTGGTAAATATGAAGGTAGACCACTATGGCAACCAACAAATATTTCTTAAAAAATCTATAAGATTTTTTTTAGATATTTACCCGTATAACTGTGTGCTGATGCTGCTATTTGACGCGGTGTACCTTGTGCTACAATAGTACCACCTTCATCGCCCCCTTCAGGACCCATATCAATGATATAATCAGTTGTTTTGAGCACATCAAGATTATGTTCAATCACAATAACGGAATTACCTTTTTCAATAAGACGATTTAATACAAGTAACAACTTTTGGATATCATGCGCATGCAGACCGGTGGTTGGTTCATCTAAAATATAGATGGTTTCACTACCGCGCTTTGCAAGTTCATTCACTAATTTTATACGTTGCGCTTCACCACCTGACAACGTGGTAGATGGTTGCCCGAGGGCAATATAATCAAGACCAACTTCACACATCAATTCAAGGCGCTTTGCAATCGTTTTATGCGCGGCAAAAAAATCTTTTGCTTCGATTGCCGACATTGCAAGCACATCTGCTATTGATTTATCTCTATATTTAATTTGCAATGTTTCCGGATTATAGCGTTGTCCTTTACATGCTTTGCAAATCATAGTGACATCGGGCAAAAAGTGCATGGATACGGTAATAATTCCTTCACCAGAACATTCATGGCAACGACCTTGCGGCACATTAAAACTAAATCGCCCAACGGTATATCCACGCGCATTACTTTCTGGTAATGAGGCATACAAAGCACGAATATCATCAAAAATGCCCAAATAGGTAGCTGGGTTTGATCGAGAAGTACGACCTATTGGTGATTGATCAATAAGCACCAGATTGCGCAATAATCTAACATCCCCTGACAATTTATGTTCTTGAATGTCTTGCGCATGTTTATGTAACGTTACGCGTTGATATAAAGCTGGCACCAATTCTTCAAAAATTAAGGTACTTTTGCCGGAACCAGAGACACCTGATACGCCACAAAAGACGCCGAGTGGAAAGGTAACGGTAAGATTTTTTAAATTATTAGTGTGCGCATTATGCAATGTTATAAAACCGATTGGTTTGCGATAATGTGCGGGTGTTTCTATAGAAAGCGCCCCACTTAAATATTGTCCCGTTAACGATTGCGGATTATGTGCAATTTCTTCCGGTGTACCAACGGCCGTCACTTGACCCCCATAAATACCGGCGGCAGGACCCATGTCAATTACATAATCCGATTGCATAATTGTATCAGTATCATGTTCTACCACGACAACCGTATTATCTAAATCACGCAATTGTTTAAGGGTGGTAATAAGCCGATCATTATCACGTTGATGCAATCCGATACTTGGTTCATCAAGAATATAGAGAACTCCTGATAAAGCAGAACCTATCTGTGTTGCAAGACGAATACGCTGCCCTTCTCCACCCGACAGAGTACGCGCACTGCGATCAATGGTTAAATAGGCAAGACCCACATCAGATAAAAAAGTTAATCGTTTAATAAGTTCTTTGATGATCGGTTTTGCAATTTCTTGCTCAACCTCAGGTAATGATAATTTTTTATAAAATTCAAGCGCATGGCGCACTGACATTTGTGACCATTCATAAATATTTTTACCCATAATAGTTACCGCGCGGGCATATTGATTTAAGCGTTGGCCATGACAACCTTCACACAGGCGTGCACGTTGCACGTACCAGTAATCATCACTAAGCGGCTCGAGGGTTGCTTCATTTTCATGATGCCACAATGGTCCCTGAACTATCCCTAACCCTTCGCATTCTTTGCAGGCACCAATGGGAGAGTTGAATGAAAACAAACGTGGCTCAAGATCTGGAAATGAATCGCCACAATTTAAACACATGCGGCTTGAAGAATAGATATATCGTTTATCCCCAACTAAGATAATGCATCGTCCGCCAACTAAGGCAAATGCTTTTTCTATTGCTTCTTGCAGACGGGGTGCTTCTTGTTTAGTTATTGAAAAACTATCGATCAATACATCAATAGTATGCTTGTATGTTTTTTTTAATTGGAGATCTTTAATTTCTTGCGTTTGTTTAAAGCGATATAATTGGCCATCAATTTTAAAACGGTAATACCCTTTTTCAAATAAATCTAAGAGCTCATGAACAAACTCACCCTTTTTTTCATAGGCTAATGGAGCAGCAACTATAACGGTGGTATCTGCAAAAGAATTCATCACCATGCGCGTAATTTGTTCCGGAGCTGCTGGCTGAATAGTCATTAAACATTTAGGACAATGGATTTGCCCAATACGTGCAAATAATACCCGTAAATAATCATAAATTTCAGTAATAGTTCCAACGGTAGAACGAGGATTAGAGCTGACCGTTTTTTGTTCTATGGCTATTGAGGGACACAGGCCATCAATCGTGTCAAAATCAGGTTTTTTAGCAATCCCTAAAAACTGCCGTGCATAGGTAGACAATGACTCCATATAACGGCGCTTACCTTCAGTAAAAAGAATATCAAGCGCCAACGAACTTTTGCCAGAACCTGACGGTCCGGTGATAACCGTCAGCTTCTGCTTAGGTATAGCAACATTGATATTTTTAAGGTTATGTTCTCGCGCACCTTTGATCGTAATCCATTTGGTACTCTCAGGTTTGGCGATTATTTTTGTAGCTTTTTTGGTCATTTTTGGCACCCAATGGGCAGAAATTATACCTTTTTTGTAAAATAAAAACTTATTTATAATACCAAAATTATCAAAAAGAGAAAATATGCTCTAAAGAATGGTATTATCAGTTCATTGACTTTGAGGTTCAACAAATTATACTACAGTCTATTGTGGTGAATGTAGCTCAGTTGGTAGAGCACCAGATTGTGGCTCTGGTGGCCGTGGGTTCGACCCCCACCATTCACCCCATACTACGCCAATCCAGGCGTTCCCGCTTGGCTGGCTTCGTATGGCTGGCGCCAACCTATTTATTAGAAAATACCCATGAATATACTTTCCAGTGGCCTCTTATGGGGCATATTACTCATCGCCTTTGGTACTTCAATTATTATTAAGTCACTTTTTGGTATTAGTATCCCGGTCATCCGACCTTTAATTGGGATCTTTTTAATCTATATCGGTACTATTGTCATTACGAATATGTACCCATCACAATCAACGCGAAATCAATCGATTCTATTTAGCAAGGCTACGTTAAAAGAGCAAAATCGTTTATCGGAAAAATATACGGTTTTGTGCGCCGAAGGCATTATTGATCTTTCACAAATACCTATGCCAAGTGAACCAACCTCAATAGAAATTGATACTATTATGGGAGCAAGTATCATCATTTTAAATCCAGAAATTCCTACTAAAATTATGGTAAATACTGCCTTTTCGAGCGCACAATTGCCTGATGATACAATTATCAGTTTTGGCAGCTATGTGTATCGCCATATCCCGAGCACAACACCGCTGCTTGAAATTAGGCTTAAGGTAGTTTTTGGATCTGCTATTATTCGCTACTAACTATCATACAAATATGACTTGCAAGGACATAAAAAACCATATACATTACTACACGTATCTTTGAAAGTATCGGGGCGTGGCGCAATTGGTAGCGCACTCGCTTTGGGAGCGAGGGGTTGCCAGTTCGAGTCTGGCCGCCCCGACCATTTAAACTAATATCTAATTCCTGCTGCTATTCCTAGTTGCAATCCTCCCACCTGATGCGTAAATGGGGTACAAAAATGTGCCCATTCAACCACTAAATCCGCAAAAAATTTAACAAATATCGATTCATCATAATATTTGGGGAATGCATAAAACCCGGTTTTGAGAACAAAACCTCCGGCGATATAGCCATTCTTAACACAACGGCATTCCGGACCAATGGTTTCATCTTGAACCCATACACCACCAATACAAGGTCCTAAGCCAGTATACAAAAGAATGCGATCATGCGAACATGCAAAGGTAAAATTGACACCGGTGCTAAAATTAGCAATCTGCACACGCGTGGGACTGCAAAAACCTATTGAAAATCCACGTTTATCAAACCAGTCAAAATCACCCCATACTTCAAGTCCAATATTTTCTCTTAATTCTCTTATTGCGCCACCTGCTTGTGCCCCAATAAAGACTCCTGCATCACCATGAATGTCTCTAAAAATATCGGTAACTGGCACGAAAGCACCACTACGTAATTCAATTGTCCTATATAATGCTGCGTTACTATGATTGATTACGCACGCAATAATAAGACAAAATATTTTCCACGGTATACCCATTTGCGATCACTCTATTATCTTAATTTTCTATACAATTACTATGGCTACCGGATCACTCTCAATATTGTTAGCACTCAATGCGGTGACTGAATAATTTTTAGCTTTCTGTGCTTTTGATACGCAGGTAGTAAATGTTAGAGGAAAACCAGTCAATACTTCATCAACAACACATCCTTTTTTGTAGATGCGATAGAGCACCACATCAACCGCAGGACTTTCCACCCAAGAGGTAGTTAACACCAATCCTTGATGTTTGCCGGTACAATAAATTTCTTTTTTTACACGTCCTACAAAATGTGACGGTGGTAACGTTGGTGGTGTTACGGCAATTCCTAAGGGACCACTTGCTACCATAATTGGTGTTCCAGCACTATTAGTTGCTATATCAATCGGCGTAATGCTGTTAGCCGTATTATTGGTTACATATGCGGTAGTTCCATCAGGAGAAATAGCAACACCAGACGGACTTCCGGTGATAACAATATCCATTAATGTCGTGTTAGTAAGCAGATTAATTGGTGTTACGGTATTACTATCTTGATTTGCAACATATGCTAAAGTTCCATCAGGCGTAAGTGCTATTGCCACCGGAGAGCTGCCCACTGAAATAGTTGCTGCCACGGTACTATGAGATAAATCAATAATCGAAACACTGTTAGAATCATTGTTAACGACATACGCAAAATTACCACCAGCATCAATCGCTATCGCTACCGGAAAATTACCAACGGTTATATCAGTTCCTGGTGTACTGGTTGCTAAATCAATTGGCGTCACTGAATTTGAACCAATATTAGTAACATATGCGGTACTGCCATCTGGTGTAATTGCAATAGCAAATGGACCATTGGGTAATGATATATCCGTACCGGTAGTATTAGTAGCAATATCAATCGGCGTAACGGTGAGTGATCCCGTATTGGTTACATATGCGGTGGTACCATCAGGCGTTATTGCTATGCCAGATGGCGAAAGCCCAACTGAAATTGCAGTTCCTACACTATGAGTAATCAAATCGACGGGAGAAACATCATTTGAATTATTATTTACCACGTAGGCAGTTGCATTGTCATGCGTAATCGCAAGTGTAACCGGAAAAGTACCAACTGCTATATCAGTTTCTGCACTATTGGTTGTAATGTTGACAGGAGTAATAGAATTTGAAGTTGTATCTGCCACGTACACAAATGGTCCTGCAACAAGTGAGGCACTCATTATTATGCTCAGAAAAAAAATCTTCATTACCTACTCCACAAATTTAATTATTTACGATAGTGATTTGAACTCGTTCACCTTCTACACCACCAGTACTAACTGCTGCTAAGAAAAATTTTTGTGCTTCACGCTTTGAACAGACGCCCGTAACAAAAATTAAAGGAAATCCTACTAAAACTTCATCTACTAATTTATCCCCTTTAAAAATTCTATAAAAAGAAACGTTAGAAAAAGGATCAGCGCTCCAGCTTGCTTGTAAAACAAGTTCTACTCTATCGAGAAAAATATTTTTCTTTACCAATCCAATAAATTTTGGTGTTTGCGGAATTGGTGTAATGGCAATAGCAGCAGGCCGACTACCGACCGGAATAGGGACGCCTAGAACACCGGTTGCCACGGTGATCGGTGTTACCGTACCAACGTTAACAAAATTAGTAACATACAATGTGGCATTAGTAGACGTAATTGCTATACCAAAAGGAGCATCTCCATCAACAATCGGTGCTCCTGCTGTATTAGTTGCCACGTTAATAGGAATAATAGTGTTCGTACCCGTGCTGGTTACATACGCAGTTTTGCCATCATGCGAAATAACAATTCCTGATGGTGAAAGCCCAGCAGCAACCGTCGTAATAACGGTATTCGTCGTAAGATCAATAATGGTAACGTCACTTGAACCATTATTCACTACAAATGCTTTTTTTCCATCTGGCGTAATTGCCACACGAACGGGTGCTGTTCCTACTGGAATATCGGTTCCCAATGTACCAGTAGCAAGGGTAATAGGCGTAACACTATTAAGCCCTTGATTAGCAACATAGGCGGTGGTACCATCCGGGGTTATTGCAATACCGGTAGGAGTACCCGGTTTTCCAATTGCCGTTCCCACCGTATTAGTTGCAATATCAATAGGTACAATAGTATTTGATCCGCCAACTGCTATATATGCTGTTTTTCCATCCGGCGTAATTGCAACATCAAATGGACTAGCACCAACCGGAATTACCGGACCGGCAGTATTAGTTGCTATATCAATCGGTGTAACATCACCCGTATTATTATTGACTACATAGGCAGTTTTATTATCGGGAGTTATAGCAATAGCTATGGGAAATTCACCGCCGGTAGGAATATCAACAACCGGTGTATTGGTAGCTATATCAATGACGGTAACCGTATCAGATTCAGCATTGGTTACATAGGCAAAAGGAGCGGCAATTGCTTGCAAGCCCATACATGCCAGTATAATTATTTTTTTTATATGCATTACAACCTCTTTTTTATTTTGAGACACGCTTTTTAGTCTCATTTAATATCTAATTCCTGCGGACACTCCTAGTTGTAATCCTCCTATCTGATGTGAACATGGCGTACAGAAATGTGCCCACTCAACAATTAAGTCAGCAAAAAATTTAACAAACATCGATCGGTCACTATATGCTGGAAATGCATAAAATCCGGTTTTTACAACAAAACCACCGGCAACATCCCCATCTCTCTCGCACGGACAACCAGTACATGCGGTTTCATTTCGTACCCACACACCACCAATGCATGGTCCTAAGCCGGCATATAAGACCACCCGGTCATCAGCAAATGAGCAGGGGAAGTTAACACCAACACTAAAGGTTGCAATGTCAACGCGCGTTAGATTGCATAAACCGATAGAAGCACCGGTCTTACCAAACCAATCAGCGCATCCAAATACTTCTACGTGATCTCTCACAACACCGCCTGCTTGTGCACCAAGAAAACCTCCGGCATTACCATAGATTCCTCTAAAAACAGTCGTGAACGGAATAAAAGCACCACCACGTAATTCAAGCGATCTAAAATGTGGCGTTGCAGTAGATTCCCTTGCACTAAAAGAATGACAATAAATTAATAACGCAATAAATAATATAATCATGGTTCGAATTCCTTAGGTAACGGGAATGCGTGCAATTTCTACGCCACTTGCAGCAAATAATCCCAATTCAACATTAAATGTCTGATCGCTTGATGAAGAACATTTTGATGAGGAGCATTTCGATGATGAACATGATGAATGACCAACAAAATTAGGTGACAAGCAGACGACAAAATTTGATGGCGAACCGGCAAACACTTGCCCCACTACCACACCATCTTGAAAGATACGGAAAAACGCCGCATTAGTAATCGGTAAAATATTCCAATTAATACGCACTACCAATTCAACTTTATTTAAGAAAATATTTTTTATAATTTTGCCTTGTACTCTATTAATCGGCGTAACGGCAATTCTAAATGGCTCAGGACCACCAGGAAATGCGCTGCCTAATGTATCATTGGCAACAAATAAAGGTGTGATGGTACCAGTATCATTAGCGATATATACTATATTTCCACACGGATGAAATGCTAATCCCTGCGGCTCTGTTACCGTAAGAGTATCGATTACGGTATTGGTATCGGCACTGATGACAAATACAGTATTTGTAATAGGAGCCGAAACATATATTCTTCTACTATCAAAAGAAACTACTACATCATCGAGAGCTCCGCCACCAAGTGCAAGCGTAGCAATAACGGTATTGGTTGCTGTGTCAATTACATTAAGAAACCCTGAATTAGTCACTACGTACACTCGTTGCCCATTGGGACTAATTTGTATGCTACGCGGCGATACGCTTACCGGAATTGGTGTTCCTAAAGTACCGGTTGCAAGATCAACCGGTGTTACGGTAGCATTCCCCCCATTAGCAACATATGCGGTTGAATCATTAGGACTAATAGTAATATCTACCGGTGAGTTAAAACCTGCTATAGGAGCACCTGCGGTATTAGTTGCTACATCAATGGGAGTAATCGTATTAGAACCAGCATTAGTTACATATACCGTACTTCCATCATGCGTAATAGTAATACCAGCAGGAGCGATCCCGACTGGTACGGTAGCAATAACAGTATTAGTTGCCGTATCAATGACACTAACGGTATTATCAGCTTGGTTCGTTACATACGCTTTATCACCAAGAGGAGTAATCACAACATCAAAAGGTCCTAATCCTACGGGAATAGTTGCTATTAATTCATTAGTCGCTGCATCAACTACCGTAACAACATCGCCCCCCTCTCCGTTCGTAACATATATAAACGGTGCTGCAGAAAGAGAACCAACAAAAAAGATCGCGGCCCATGTTAAAAAACTTTTCATACTTACCTCTTATTTTTAATTGAGATTACTGTATCATTCTACTTTTCATAAAATCCAGCATCTTGTCAGGAATGGTATTCATTGTATGATAAGCTAATATTTAGTTTTAAACCGAGAGCTTTTTTATGAGACAAATAATCTTATGCACCTTGCTTGCAATCTCAATGATCAGCGCACAAGAAAATATTCCGCAATTTTTGCAGCCTGATGCGTATGATCAGATTACGCAAACATGGGTTAGTACGCATATCATACATGATGCAAACAATATCATTTCACCCGATGACATGCAGGTCCTTCTTAATGCATTATATGGCGGCATAGAATGGATTTGTTATGAACAAGAAGCAAATCGTTATTTTACGCAAGCGGCGCATACTTTTATCAACGTAAAAAATCTGATTCCTTCGGGCGTTACTGATATCTACGATATTAATACGCACATGCAGATTTTAGCCAAACAACTATCTTTCTGCTTAACATACAAACAAAAAGCAGCGCGAGCACATGCCGCATTTGCTCAATTAGAACCGCGGTTACTGAATGAACCGCTAGCATCAGTGTGGCAAGCACTCGAACAAGGACATGCAGATATGGGCCAAGCATTACTTGCGTATGATATTGCTATCTCACAACAATACTTGAACACCGCCCAGGAGGAAATTGTTCAATCATTAGCAACCATTGACCAGGCACAATCGTTCATAGCAGCACTTTCAACAACGGTGCACCAAACAACAATCGATAATTTAGTTGAAGCACAAAATAATTTAATTAATAAATTTCAAGATGATATTGATGAAACCATTGATAGCTCTCATCAAACATTGTTTGCACTCGAATCATTACAAGCACACAGTACAAATCTTGAGCGCAGTGTATATAAAACTATTTTTTATGCATATTATCGCGCTCTGTATAATGCCATGAAATCAAATACCATTTGCGATCAATATTTTACCAAGATCCATCATTCAAATGAGGGAGAAATACTGATTTATTTACCAGATCCATCATTGTTGCAATAACTATTAATTATCTTTGCTCCTTGTTACGCGTTTTATTAGAATGCCAAACAAGGAGCACTGGTTATGAAATATAAACAACAATTTTTAGTAGCTATTAGTTTAATTCCTGCTTTTGCCTATCCCCATCGTCCATCATATAGCGTTTTTCCACAAACTACCTTTGCCGGTGGTCGTTCGGTCACACCCGAATTGTTTGGCTTTCATAATGAAGGACAAGTTTATTTATTTCCTGCATGGGACATTATATATGGTTTTGAAAACCATGAAAATTTGAATCTTGAAATTTATATGCCTGCCTTTATTAGAGATGAGCAAGATTGCTCAGTATCAAATAAAACGCGCTTAAGCGGATTGGGTGAGATATATATTTATTTTAAATATCGTTTCTATAAAAAAGGTGACGATGACAATAATCATCAAATAGCGTTAGTCACCGGATTACGTTTACCAACCTCTACTCAACGTGAAGACACCAATATCGGTTCATCTTCACCTGGCTTTGTTGCCTATTTAACCTATGGACATGAAGCACTACATTGGTATGTGTATGGATTTGGTGGCATGATTTTAAGCTTTCCTACTGATCATTTATTTGACGGGCATCAATTTTATATATCCCTGGCTTCATTTTATCGTCCTAAAACTCCTAGAGAACACCATCCCGATTGGGCTTTTGGCGTAGAAATTAGCGCGGTTTTTAATTTAAAAGATAAATGCCACAATATTGTTGATCCTAATAGTGGCTATGACGTTTTATATATTGGACCAAGCTTTGGTAGAGTCAATGACAATAGTTTTTGGAGTGGTGGTATACAATGGGCAGTTGCGCAAAAGGTTTTTGGTATTCAACCAAAATTATTATCCCGCTTTATTTTTAGCTATTCCGTAGATTATTAGGAACTATAATAAAATGTTTAATTTTTTACTGATTTTTGTAACAAATATTGTATCATTGCAAGCGGCATCCACAAACGAAGAAAATAAAAAATAAGAAATAATATGGTACTTTTTGAACCACGATATTTTCGTTATTTTGATTGGCTCAGCTTCCTCATAATGTTATTACTCTCAAGCATTGGCCTGTTATGTGTTTTTAGTGCTACTTACTCCCCTGATCTTCCTTATTCGTTGTTTTTTAAGAAACAATTATTTGGTATTTTATCCGGCATTGGTATTTATTTTGTTTTTTGCATTATTGATTATCGCGCCTTGTTACGCCAAGGTTATTGGATATATGTCGCGGTTATCGCATTACTAGCGCTGACTATTTTAAAGGGCAGCATCCGCATGGGTGGACAGCGCTGGATTAATCTAGGTTTATTTAAATTTCAACCATCAGAACTTGCAAAACTATTTGTCCCCGCTTGGATCACCTTTTATTTTCAAGCACATCAAGAGTACACCTTGCGTGCTGCGCGCATTCAAGACTATTTTGTTCCGTTGGGTATTCTTGCGTGCAGTTTTATTTTAATTGCAAAACAACCGGATCTAGGCACTGCACTCCTAGTAATGATTACCGGGCTGCTTATGTTCTGGATTGTTGGTATGCCACAAAATTATTGCATTGCCGGATTATTGATATTTTTTGTATGTACGCCGTTATTTTGGAAAGCACTTAAGCCATATCAAAAACAGCGCATTTTAGTTTTTATGGGAGAAGGAAATAGTAAAAAAGAGCGCTATCAAATTGAACAATCTATCATTGCAATCGGATCAGGTAAAATGTGGGGCAAAGGATATTTAAATGGTACGCAAAATAAATTATTGTTTTTACCTGAAAGTCGTACTGACTTTATCTTTTCTGTATTGTGTGAAGAATGGGGATTTGTTGGTGCTTTGGTTATCATCTTGCTTTTTTTTATTATGTTTTGGCGTTGGTACGCCATTATTGTCACGATTAAACATAGTTTTACGCAGCTGCTTGCAATCGGTTTAGTGCTTCCGTTTATGCTTGCAACCGTCATTAACATCTGCATGGTCATGAGTTTAATGCCAGCCGTTGGTATTCCATTGCCCTTAATTAGTTATGGCATTACGCATTTGTGGGTTACGTTTGCGGCGCTTGGTTGGTTTCAAAGTATTGCTATTCGACGATTTTATACAGGGTAAACCCTTCGATACATCCGCTTCGCTTTCAGCTTCGCCGGACACTCAGGATGACCGGTTATAGGATTTGCTATTTTAATCAAAAATTTGTTAATTTGTTCCTTATGCCGCTCATCCTGAGTGTTTTTGTGAACAAATGTGAACAAAAATGTAACGAAGGATTGCAACTCTATCTGTTTTTTATATACTTCTCTCACACAATTCTCTTTTTTTAAGAAAGGTTTTTATGAAAAAGTTATTTGTAATCGCATTAGTTGCTTTTGGTAGCTATGCATTAGCAATTGAAAAAGATGAAACAACTGATGCTATGATCAACAATGCAATGACTGAACTTTGTAACGATATAACCGCACAAGAATGCCAAGATTTGAGCAATGAAATTGAAAGCAAACTTCCAGAATTTAATTCGTATGAAGAATTGCAAAATTACTTGAATGCGATTGTTGCACAAACCAAATGTGCTGCTTGCCAAAAGCAAAAAGAAAAACAAAAACAAAACGCTCAGTAATTAACAAAAGGCTCGTTGCAAGACGGGCCTTTTTATTTTTTACTATCACAATTGACATCACTCACGTATAATTTCTTATAGTTTTATAACGTAAGGAAATTATATGAAAAAATTAACACTCTCTTTTATTTTCCTACCGCTATTTTTACTTTCAAATGATGATAATAAAGAAGCAAAACGCGGCGCACTTCTTGCACTAAAGATGGTTGAAAAAGAATTAGCTAAAGAATCATATTGCAAGATAGATAAAACAGCCTGTTCAATGTGTTCAGTGTTAGTCAGCACCGTTAAATTAGAAATTTTAGAACATCCAGAATTGCTTAATAAAAAACCACCAAAACCCTTACCTGAATCTATTATTAAAAAAATAGATAATGAATCTTTATCGTGCAAGGACAAAGATTCAAAACAATGTTCGATCTTTAAAAAGGTTATCCAAGAGAAATTCAATGAATTTGATGGATCAGAAGAAGAATTTGAAAAAATGGTCGATAACTTTATAAAAACAGTAAGCAACAAAATCAAATTCAAACAAGTCTCGTCTGAAAAACTATGAACAATGTTCCCTTTCATGTCCTTTCGCTCCAACAAGATCGCGTTGAAGAACAATATGATTTTATTCCCAAAACATTCGATGATTATATTGGGCAACAAGAAATAAAAGACAAACTGCATGTCTATACGACCGCTGCTAAAATGCGTAACCAAGCGCTCGATCATCTCTTGTTATTTGGCCCTCCGGGCGTTGGTAAAACGACGCTTGCGCAAATTATGTCTCAAGTCATGAACGTTTCTATTCGTATCTGCTCTGGTCCCATGCTCGAGCGTACCGGTGATTTGGTTGCAATTCTTTCTAACATTCAAACGCGCGATATTTTATTTATTGATGAAATTCACCGATTGCCAACCGCGGTTGAAGAGGTTCTGTACACTGCTATGGAGCAATTTAGAGTTGATATTATTATTGGCCAAGGGGCTGGTGCCCAATCGGTTAACTTACCGCTCAATCCATTTACGCTCATTGGCGCAACTACCAAATCGGGACTTATTAGTGCGCCGTTGCGTTCTCGCTTTGGCATTATTGAACGATTAGATTTTTATGATGAACCGTCACTGCAAAAAATCATTATGCAAAGTGCAACCTATCTAGGTATTACTATCGATGCTGATGGCGCTCTGCTGATTGCAAAAGCAGCGCGTGGCACTCCCCGTATCGGCAAAAAGCTCTTACGCCGTGTTCGTGATTTTGCTCAGGTGAACAACAACAATAATGCTGATGCGGCTTTAGTACAACAAGCGCTTAGCTTTTTGGGTATCGATGAGCATGGACTCACCACGCTTGATAATCTTATTCTTCAAAAAATGATTCTGCATTTCAATGGTGGTCCGGTTGGCTTAAATACGCTCGCGGCTTTAATCGGCGAAGATGAAGAAACGCTCGAGTCAGTTTATGAGCCTTATCTGCTACGTAAGGGCCTTTTAGAGCGTACGGCACGCGGTCGACAAATCCCTGCAAATGCGATACTGTATCTAAAAAAGAAATACTTTGGACAAACAACATTGTTAATGCCGTAGGAGACTCTGGATGTCAGGTCATTCAAAATGGGCCACTATTAAGCGCAAAAAGGGTAAAGAAGATGCTAAGCGTGGCCAGATTTTTACTAAAATCGTAAAAGAAATTACCGTTGCCGCACGCGTAGGCGGTGGAAACCCCGAAGGTAACGTACGTCTGCGCTTTTTAATTGATAAAGCAAAAAATGCCAATATGCCCCAAGAAAATATAACGCGCGCGATCAAAAAAGGAACCGGAGAACTGCCAGGTGTTAATTACGAATCATTTACATATGAAGGATACGGCCCGGGTGGCATCGCCGTTATTATTGATCTGTTAACGGACAACAAAAATCGCACCGCTGCTGAAATCCGTCGGTTGTTTACTTCTAAAGGTGGCAATTTGGGAGAAACCGGATCGGTCAACTGGATGTTCCAACAACGCGGGGTTATTCGGTTTGCCAGCCCTACTGCCAGCGAAGAATCGTTACTCGAACTACTGATCGATTACAACATTGATGACATCGATAAAGATGAAAACAATTTCACCATCACCTCAGATCCAAAACAATTAGAATCGATTAAAAAGGTGCTTACTGATGCCGGATACGCCATTGAAAGCGCTGATATTGAATGGGTGGCAAAAGATCTTATAAATCTGCCGGAAGAGGAACAACAAAAAGCATATGATTTTCTTGAAGCGCTCGAAGAGCATGATGATGTTCAACACGTTTACACCAATTTGGGATAGGTAATTCATGTTAAGTATGACCGGTTTTGCAACTATTACCGATACCCTTTCGGTTGACCAACAACAAGTACTAGTAACCTGTACCATTAAAGCACTCAACTCCCGCTTTCTAGAAATTAATTGTAAGCTACCACCACCACTGCAAGTATTTGAAACTGAATTTATTCGCCTTATCAAACAAGAGTTAAAACGTGGTAATGCTGTGCTAACTATTCATGTCGGCAACGCACATTTATTTAAAGGCACTATTGAACCATCAAGTACCATTGTTCAAGATTATGTAAAAGCAATCAAAACCATTCAGCAGACCTATGGAATTAGTGGTTCGCTTGATATTAATCAATTCATTCAATTACCACATATTTTTAGTACTGCTGAACAAGGACCGGATGAATCAATTAAAAGTACTTTTATTGAACTAGTAAAAAAGGCTATCGCTCTCGTTCAACAAACACGTATCCAAGAGGGCAAGATAACACATCAGGATATTCTTACCCGTGCGCAACAGGTGCAACAAGAAATAGAACTAATCAACAAAGCATCAATAAGCGCAATTCAGCAACAAAAAGAAAAAATAACCAAATTACTCAAAGAACTTGAAGCAACTGCTACTGAATTAAGCAAACAGCTGCTTGAACAACAACATAATCAGTTGTACGATCATCTAGATAAAATTACGATCCATGAAGAAATTGTGCGTTTTACCAATCATTTACGCAATCTTATGATGATCATTGACCAAGAACAGGATGAACTGGGCAAACGCATCGATTTTACCGTACAAGAAATGGCACGAGAAATTAATACGATTGCAGCAAAAAGTTCTGACGCTACCATTAGTACCCATGCAATTAACATAAAACTTGAATTAGAAAAAATTAAAGAACAAGCACAAAATATCTTATAATCCTTCGATACATTTTTTGCTTTCAGCAAAAAATACTCAGGATGACCGGTATGCGAATTGGGACATAACAGAATACAAATGAAAATCCTTTTTTTATTGTTAGCTTCAGTTTTTCTACTTCACGCCAACGATGATAAAGAACTTATTAAAAAAACTCATCAGCAACTTATGATCTGCATTACTCAACAGAACAAAGAAGCAATAGAAAAAATTCTGTCAGATGCAAAATCGATACTTGAACAGGTGCTTAAAACAACACAGGATGTTGAAGCGGCTATTACGCCTGCCAATTATGCATATCATTGCTTAGGAACCGCATCAGAAAATCTTAAAAATCCTTACAATAATGATCGTATTAACGATATTATGCTGGGCACGCTCGCATGCGTGGCTGGTATTGCTCATGCA
>Ga0075425_100001598_pt1 | contig 22212 bp, 22 predicted proteins | sample SoiMethybrSBSTD4_FD_75300 | JGI IMG/M metagenome (GOLD analysis project Ga0075425, IMG submission 75300) | Bulk soil microbial communities from a Populus tree surrounding site in Tennessee, USA - Soil MetaG P. TD hybrid SBSTD4 | ecosystem: Environmental > Terrestrial > Soil > Tree plantation... | reverse complement strand
GAGCTTCGGTTTCGAGGACGGTCCAACTATTGGACTTCTGAGAGTGCGTGGCTCAGGCGGAGAACAGTTCGAGGGAAGCGCACTGGTGGAGGGAGTGGAACCGGGTTCCAACATTCTCCGCGTAGAGCAGCGTACCCCAGCGCAGTAGAGCGGAAAAGCTAGCCTATCAAGACGTCTCGATTCAGCGGAAAAGCAGACCAATCGCCGCGGGTTGCTTGTGGCCGCTTTTGACCCCATTTCGGACATCGGCCCGAGGGGCAGGCGCGCCGTGTTCGGCTATCCTCCAGTCGAAGCACAGAAGGTGCCAGCAGCACCTCGATTCAGAACGATTCGTGCCCGTCCATAGGACTTGCCTGTATGGAACTCAGGTGCCTCGGGGAGGTCCGGGGTCGCGTGAGCGACCCCTACGGCACGCCGGGCGCCGCGCCTCTGCGCTCCCATGATACCCGCCACCGCTTCTCTTTTCTCGCGGGAATAAGGCGCGCGCTCGTTGGGTCTCGTCCGCAAGGCCCTCGCGTTTGACGAGCTCGAACGACGTGGCGCTGTGAGCGGGCTTCCTGCCTCGTTGACCCGGATGGCGCCTGCCGTCGACGGCACTGGACCGCGCACTGCAGGAGGTTGGTATGAACGAGCATCCGGATGAAATTCGAGCGAAACGGACGTTCGCGAGGGCTCGGCCGGAAACGGCGAGCGTCAAGACCATCAATCTGGCGCTCCAGGGCGGCGGCGCGCATGGCGCCTTCACCTGGGGAGTGCTCGATCGGCTTCTCGACGAGCCGCGGATAGCGATCGAAGGGATCAGCGCGACCAGCTCCGGCGCGCTGAATGCGACAGTGCTCGCCTATGGCCTCACCATCGGCGGACGCGAGGGCGCAAAACAGGCGCTCATGAGCTTTTGGCGGCGTGTCGCGCATGCGGCCATGTTCAGTCCCTTGCAACCGTCGCTGTACGACCGGATGACCCACAATCACGGGCTCGAGAATTCACCGGCGCATCTCATCTTCGATCTCATGACGCGGGTGCTGTCGCCCTACCAGCTCAATCCGCTCAATCACAATCCGTTGCGGCACACGATCACACAGGTCGTCGACTTTGAACGATTGCGGCACAGCTCGGCGGTCAAATTGTTCCTGTCTGCGACGAACGTGCGCACGGGTAAGGTGAAGATTTTCGCCGCAGAAGAGGTCACAGCCGATTGCGTACTTGCCGCGACTTGCCTGCCTTACCTCTACCAGGCGGTCGAGATCGGCGGCGAGCATTACTGGGACGGCGGTTACATGGGCAATCCGGCCCTGTTTCCGCTCATCTACGCGTGCACCACGCGCGACATCCTTGTGGTCCACATCAATCCCATGGAGCGGCCCGAGGTGCCCACCACGGCGCGCGAAATCATGAACCGCGTCAACGAGATCAGCTTCAACGCGTCGCTGATGCGAGAGATGCGCGCGGTTGCTTTCATCACCAAGCTGATCGACGACGGAAAGCTGGCCCAAGGCGAGGTGAAGCGGATGCTGGTCCACGCCATTGCGGCCGACGATGTGATGCAGGGCCTCAGCGGCGCGAGCAAGCTCAATGCCGACTGGGATTTCCTCATCCACCTCCGTGACATCGGGCGCGAGCGGACCCAGGTCTGGATCGACAATCATTTCGATGATCTCGGCGTCGAATCGACTGTTGACGTCCGCGGCACCTATCTCTGACTGCGAGGGGAACGTCGGTCGTCATGGAAGAAGTCAGACAAGCCCAATGGATGCCAAATAAGGCGCCTAAGTACGACGCGCATCGTAGCCAAGGGAGTCGATATTTCGCCCGCGCTGGGACGACTGGAACAATCCGGGCGTACCGACACCAGGAACGCGAGACCCCTGATCGATCGATCAGCGGACTTTCCGCAACTTTTTTAAGCCTTCTCGGCCTGTCGTACGACGGGCGCTGAAATTTCTTGCCGACACTCGCCAGAGGATTGCGCTTGAGGAGTTCGCAGCACGAATCAAGTAGCCCAGAGCAGCATGGCAATCCGGGGGAAACTCCGTTTCCGGCGTACGCCTCTGAGCAGTTGCCTCAATCCTGAGGCACGGTTTCGAACGCGTAGAACTCGACCTTCTGCACTCGTCTCTTTACGGCGAACTCGAGGCGCTGGTCATCCCTTTTCATGCCCGAGGCCTGGCTTCGCGTTCGTCCCCGATCACTTGATCTTCGGGTTGAGGAGCTCCTGTGAACGCGCGGACTTCATGTTGGCCCTGGTGATGAGGTTGGGGCCGGTATCGACATTAGCCGGCACTTGCTCGCCCTTCGAGGCAGCGAGCGCCGTCTTGACGCCATCATAACCCATGCGGAACGGGTCCTGCACGACGAGCGCGGCGATCGTGCCGTCTTGCAGGAATTTGATGAGCTTGTCGTCCGATCCAAAGCCGACGAGATTGATCTTGTCTCCCGTCCTGTTCGTCTTGTTCTCGGCAACAATCTGCGCCGCCCCTTGCGTCATGACTAGGCTCGAGGCGAACACCCCGCGCAGCTCCGGATGTTCCGCGATGAGGTCCATCATGATCTTGGAGCCGCTCGCCACGCTGCCGTCGCCGACCTTGGCGGCGACGATATCCAAGGCCCCATATTTCGCGGCGATTTGCTCCTCGAAGCCCTTGGCGCGCTGCTCGAGCGCAGCGACCCCGGCCAAAGAGGTAATAAGCGCCACGTCGCCTTCGGCATCCGCATAGGACCTCTTGATCGCCTCCGCCAGAATATCGGCAGCGATGCGACCTGAGTGTTCGTTGTCGGTCGCCAGCACCGAGGTGAAGCTGGTGGAATCGGCTGCGGAATCGATTCCGATGATCTTGACCTTCTTTGCAGCTTTGTCGATCGGCTTGCCGAGCGCGGTAAACTCCGCGGGTGCGATCACGACCGCTGCCGGGTTCGATGCGACCGCGTTCTCGAAAATGGCGATCTGGCCATCGATGTCGGATTCGGATTGGGCACCGAGCTCGGCAACATCCACACCGAGATCCCGACCCGCCTTGCGCGCGCCGGCCAGCACGGTCTGCCAGTAGAGCGACGTCGTATCTTTGACAATGATCGGTATTATCGGCTTCGTTTGCGCCATTGCGGTCGCCGCTTTGGCCCGCCCGAGAAAGCTCGATGACCTCGGCAGGCCGCCCGAAACCGCCCAAAGGACGCCGGTCGCGCCCCAGATCATGCTTCGGAAGGCGCGGCGACGGTTGATGTTGTCCTTTTGATTGCGCGTCATGTCATTCCTCCGGTGCATGGCCGTCAGTGGGCCAAATGGAACACAAACTTGAACCTTTCGATCTCGTCCTGTCACGTCGCCGCGTGATTCGCCGGCTCGACAACGATCTTTCCCGTCATGTGTGGATGCAGCGAGCAGAAATACTGGTACGTCCCGGGCTCATTAAAGGTGAAGGTGTAGGTATCGTCGGTGTCCAGCGCTTTCGACTTGAACAGCCGCGTCGAGGAGGCGACCGTGTGCGGGATGTCGTCCTTGTTGCGCCAGGTCACCGTCGTTCCGGCTTTCACCGTTATGCTCGCGGGAGAAAAAGCGAAATCGTCGATCTGCACTGCAGCATCCTCGGCGGGTGCAGCGCCGGGAAGAAGGGTCGCCGCGAAAAAAGCGGCGACCAGGAGAACGGCGCTAGGGGTACGGGTGCGCCGTTCGGGGCGTAGGCTTTGCATGAGATCACTCCATCGGGGCTTCAATTCTGCAGCGGTTTGTCGATGAGGGCGAGGCGCTGCTGACCGCGCACGAAGTTGACGTCGGTGATCCCGAGCAGCGACCGCAGTTTATCGTCCGGGACCTTCAGCGGCCCTGGCGAGGGCGCGGTCCCGGGCGCCGGCTGCGGAAATGCTGTCGACATCGCGGTGTGGAAGGCGACGTTGCCTTCGACCTTCTGCATCACTTGATGGATGTGGCCGTTCAGGACGGTGACGGAGCCGAACTTCTTCAACAGGGAGACGGCGCGGGCGCCATCGTCCGTGCCCCAGCCCCATTGCTCGTAAACGGTCCACAGCGGGATGTGGGCGAACACCACGATCGGCGTGCTCGCGGTGCGGCCGGCGACATCGTCCTCGAGCCACTTGAGCTGCTCCTCGCCCAGCTTGCCGAGCTTGCCCGCCTCCAGGTCCATGACGTTGACGAGCCCGATAAAATGCACGCCGCTGGCATCGAAGCTGTACCAGCCGGCGCCTTTGGCATTCTTGCCGTAACGCTCGCGATAAAGCTTTACCTCCTCGTCGATGAGATCGTGCTCGCCCGGCACGTAATGCACGTCCAGCCGCGCTTCGGAGATGGCCTGATCGGCATTGTCGAACTCGGCTGGTTTCGACAGATGCGTGATGTCGCCGGTGTGAATCATGAACGAGGGCCTAGCGGGAAGCGCCTTGATCTTGCCGATGGCCTCCTGGAGCGTGCCGATCGCGTTGGGATTAGCCGGCTTGTCGAAGCCGACATGGCTGTCGCTGATCTGCAGGAAGGTCAGCTTGCTCGGCTCGGCTGCCAGCGCCTGGTCGATGATGCCAAGCGAGCGCGGCACGCCGCCCGAAATCGTCCACAGGACCCCGGTTCCGGCCCAGGTCATGCACTTCAGCACCTTGCGTCGGTTCAAGCCAGGATCGACGTCGCCTTTCTTGGATTCGCTCATTTGGTGTTTCTCCTGCGCTGTGTGATCGGACTGATGCGGGAGAGACTGGGGGCAAGCGCGGTTTATTCCCGCTCGAAAGCTGGGGACCGCCAGCGACCGATCACGTCGTCGCGATCGGGAATTGTTCGAATCACGACCGAGTCTTGATCCGTCCGCTGCCGTTCGTTTCGGTCGATGCAATTGGCGTAGGCGTTTATGGGCTGGCGCGCTGGCTCACCGGCAATTCGACCGATGCGGAGGATGTCGTGCAGGATGCATGCTTGCGCGCATTTCGTGGAATTTCGGGAATTTAGGGAGGGTAATGCGCGCGCTTGGGTGCTGACCATCGTGCGGCACAGAGCTGTTCCGAAGCACTCCGTCTGATCGGCGACGCCAAGGCACCCGCGCTCGAAACACTCCCGCAAGCGGATTGGACCGCGCGATTCCCGTCCCGAGTTGACCAACTCGAAAATCATATTGGCCTAGCGGCAGCCATCGCAGCCGGAGGCCGCCGGGCAACCCTTGGTCGCGTCCGCCATGATCCATTTTATGGCTCGGGCGCAGCGGCCGCACTGAGCGCTGCATCCCAGGCAGACATAGACTTCAGCGGTGCGTCGCGGCGATCGCACGTCGATTACGCGGCGCACGTCGTGGTCGGTGATCACGTTGCAAGAACAGATGATCATGGTCAGACCAAAAGTCGCTTCGTCCAGGTGAGAAATTGCCGGGAACAAGCCTTTATTCCTCGGAGCCCTCAACCCCGCACCTGTAACGCCGACGATACCAGAGGATCAGCGGCGGGACGCGCGGCCGAAGCCGCGCGTCCCGGCGCGAACATTGAGCTCGTACTCATCATATGGTGACATTTGGCAGAAGCCACCGACGCCGCTGACGGCGGCGGCGCACTGCTCAGCCGAAAAGAAACCGTAGTTTACCGCACCGGTGGTGTAGTTGGCGCAATAGTGGACCACGATCGGTTGGGCCGACGCTGGTCGGTCAGTCGTAGCAACCGTGATGAGGGCAAGGACTGCTGGGATCATTGAAAGGCGCATGTTCGCTCTCCGATGTTTGGTAGCCAGCGGCCGGAGAGATGGAGGACAATTACCGACTTTGTTCTTTCGGACATGGCGGTCATCGGCGCGGTTCTCCGGCGATTGGTGAAGAGGGCGCCGGACGGCCCAGGGGACAAAAGCCGTCCGGCTCCCGCTCGGCAAAAGGAGCGGGATTGCTTTCGGCGCCAGCGCGAGAAGGCGGGGAGATCGCGTGGTCACCGCGCACTTGATGGAGCCGTGGCGCGGTTTATTCCCACGGCGATAAGCGAGTCGGCGCTCGCTAACTCGTTTGTGAATAGCGGCGCACGAGCCACGTTGTGGATCGGTTTAAGCAGATGAATAGCACAAGTTCAGGCGCGCACTGCTGGCGGGAATAAACGGCGTCGCAATTCCGCGCGAATGGCATATTCGAATTACCGGGAATTATTCGACCTCTCGCATAGTCTCAAATGAGAAAGCCTGTCGCATGCCCGCCGTTCCTAGTGGCGGCATCGGAATGGAGACTAGCCTGTGGCCGCCCCGATCAAATGGTTAGTCACGCTTGCGATGGCGGTTTCCATTATCGCTCCACCGTCGCCGAGCTTCGCCCAGGATATCTTCATAGATGCACATGGCGTGATTCATATAAGCAAGGCAAGGGCTTCCGCGCTTCGATACTGCAACTGGATCGCCAGAAACTCATATCCCGACGTTGAAAACGACCACAACCGCGACAGCTACTACCGTGCCTGCATGGCCGCACACGGCCAATTGGAATGATGGTTTGCGAAGACATGGTCGTCCGCATGACCGGATTGATCGCCATCGGCGAGTTCTCTGGATTGACATACAGGCGAGCACTGTCGGTGGGAGCAAGCAGCACATCAATTTCAAGTGAATGGTATGCTCGCATTTTCTGGCAATTATTCGCCCTGTCGGATTGTCTCAAGATCATCTCACCCCGAGTTCACCCCAAATCGCGCCCAACGAGCTCGATGAGCGCATGCGCCGCGAGGGAGGCACGGTCGCAGTTTGATCGTATGGCGAGAAATCCGAGTTTCGTCTCGGAATAAACGCGGGCCTGTCCCGGTCTCCTTGGACGGAACTCCTTGGACAGGATGATCACATGTCGACCAAGATGAACGGCGTTCTCGTTACCGCGATGATCTTTGGGTCGAGCACCATAGCTCCGGCCAGCGAGACGATCATGAGCCACGTGTGCGATGCAACGCATGGCGCGATCGCGACCTCCTGTCTGCCCTGGCAAGCACCGATCGGCCACCGCCAACCTGGAGCCGCCGACATCGGCAATCTCCCGCCAGCGCCATCCGGTCTGTCAGCGCAATCCTTGGATAATGCCGTCGATCGCATGCTGAGGATCTGCCGCGGCTGCTAAGAGGTTGGTCCTCGCGGCCACGGTTGCCGCCGTGCGCCTCCAACAGGGAGCAAGGAGAGACGATCCGCGCCCTACCGCTTCGCCTTTTTGATTTCTCTTGCGCGGTGGCCACTAGGCAGGTGACTTGCGCTTATCTATCGTACGTGGCCTTTCAGTGAAGGACTCTGCGGCCACCGCTTTGCGCTGGCAGGTCAACCCAGTCCATGCGCTTGTAGTCGAAGGCCTCCGCCAACGTCGGCTTGATCACCATGAAATATGGCGAGACATCAAAATCGCGCGGCGCGTAGAGCGAGGAATCACGAATCTCCAGAAGCTCGCGACGTGCCGCGTTGCTTTCGAGCACCGCGATCTTCGGCAGCAATCGGGGAATTGAGCCGATCGCCTGCCTGTTGGCGTGGGTTTAAGTCGGTCATGAAGGCGCAACAAAGCCCCGGGCTCTGTGCCCAGGGCTTTGCGACACGTCGAGAGAGCCTGCAGGATCACCACCTTCCCTGCAACGATTCCCGATGCAGTCGGAACCGGATATTGGGAGCGGGATCGGTGCCGACAACGTTGCCCTGGTCGTTGTAGACGTTCCACGACTCGAACGCCGTCGCGCCGGGAACACTCCGCGCATAGGCATTCCGCGCACCCCGAGCAACGCGGGGAACAATCCGAGCATAGGCATTCCGAGCGCCCTGAGTGGCGCCCCACTGTGCCGTCTGCCCATAGGACGGTATGATCTGTCCATAGGCCGGCGCGATATTGCCGGAGCCGATGTCAGGATCATACGATTGAGCGAGCGACGGCGTTGCCGTAGCGAGCGCGAGACCTGCGCTCAATAGGATTGCTTTGAGCAATGAGGTCGCTTTGAACGGTACACGCTCGACTTCATTTCCGATGCCGCCATTAAAGACGGCGGGTATGCGATAGGTCTTTCTCATGTCTTTTCTCCTGATCTCGAGAGCTGCGATGATTCTGAGACAATCCAAGAGGTCGAATAATTCCCGGAAACTCGCATATGCCATTCACTTGGAATTGATGCGCGTTACTCCCGCCAGCGGTGCGCGCTTAAGCACGCAATCCGCGGTGATCTCCTTGTCGGTGACGATCTTCACCTTTCCGCTCCGCACATTGGGCGCCGATAAGAACAGCTTGACAGCCGAGCCGTGCCTCAACCGCTCGAAGTCCACGGCTCGTTCGACGAATCGTGCCGATCGGATAGCCGGCAAGTTGAGCTGCTTCCTCATACGAGAGACGGAGCAGCTGACCAACATCAATGCTTCCCACATCTCGTCCGGCAAGCGCAGAAGTGCCGCGCACAAGTCTGCAAAATCCGCGTGCGCAATCTGGCTGGGCTTGGTCCGAGCGTTTCCGCATAGATGCCGTCCACGTCCTCGACTTCTCGGCGCCGCTTACGGCATTCGGAATAGAATTGATTGCGGAGGATGGTGATGAGCCACGGAAGCATCTGGCTGTTCGGCTCGAACAATTCGATCTTATTGCAGGCGCGTAGCAAGGTCTCCTGGACGAGATCATCCGCCCGCTCGACGTTGCACAGCGACACGGCAAATGCCCGACGCTCCGGTATTGCCGCCACCATGGCGCTGCAAATGGAGGGGTCCAGATCCACCGCTGAGTTCGTTAATGTACTTTCGCGGCCTCGCCACGCCGGTCTCCTCGTGGTCTACTCCCAGGATGTAGTGACGCTGCAGCGTGCTTTTCGCGCCAGCGCGGAACCGGACCGCGCATGTAGTGCAGCTCGGGCCGATAGAAATCGAAGAGGTCTTTGATCAGCTCTCGCCAAAGCTTTGCAACGAGAGGAAAGCTCAAAGTCCAGCAGACAATGCTGAACGCCGCAGTCGGCGGTCGCGAATGAATTGACGTGAGGCGACTCATATCGAAGCTCCACTGGGCCCGCCGACAAACTGTTGAACAGCAGCCGTTGCCACGGCGTTTAGGCAGCACGGCGTAGGATCGTGTTGAGTTTGCGTTCGCTGATTGTCCGTTCTTGGTTCGCGTCAGCGAAACCGTTGAGCAGCCGTATGGCGCAGGTCGCTGCCAACATGCTGAGCGCGTTGGTCAGCAGCAGGAAGACGACGGCTGCCTGAAGGAAGTTGATCATTTGATCGTGAAACATGGGTATCTCCATCTTCCCTCGTGGGTAACCGCTCCAATGATCAAGCCCTACCAAGTGCCCAGCCCCCTGCACGGACACGACTGAAGGACAGCGATGAACCGCGATTTATTCCCGCGCCGATGAGCGACGGGAATCTTCTGGCGTCGAGAGCGCTCCGGCGGGCCGGCGACGCCGACCGAAGCGATCACGAGCGGCTGATTTCGGAAATAAGTCCTGGTGAATGCGGTCTTTGGGTCGGAAGCCCCCATGGCTTCACGGAGCCTCACATGTCCACGCCCATTTCCATCGGAACAGACGCGTCGCGCGATTCGGATCCCGGTCCTGAGCAACCGGTCGTCATTTCCGGGGACGATGCGCGGCAGGGCCCTCCGGGGCACGAGCTGCTCTATGTCCTCGGGTTCGGGACCACCGGCGCGATTTTCGCGGTCGCGGCAGTTCTGGCTTATTTCGAGCTGTTTCGAGCATGGAGCTGAGACCGATCAGTACCGACAATATCGTTCCGTTCTATCGGCACACCGCACAGTCGGGCGTCGCTCTGGGCGCTCGGAACGCCTACGCTCGGATTCTTCCCCGCAGCGCTCGGGGCGCTGGGAACGCCTATGCGCGGATTGTTCCCGGCGCGACTGCGTCCCAGTCGTGGAACCTCTACAACGAGCAGGCAACGCTATCGGCACGGATCCCGATCCCAATATTAGGTTCCAACTCCATCGGGAATCGTTGCAGGGAAGGTGGTGATCCTGCAAGCTCTCTCGACTTGTTGCAAAGCCCTGGCTCGAGGCCCGGGGCTTTGGTGCGGCCTTCGTGACCCACGCAACCCAGATCCCTTTCGAAAAAATCGACGTCACGAATGCCGCACCGAGCGCGGGATTAAACAGCGAGCCTATCCTGTCTCCTTGAGCGAAGGCGCTTTAAGCAAGGAGATGAAAATGCTCACCCAAACCAAGTTGGCTCTCGCCGCTCTACTTGTCATCAGCTCCGCCTCGATGGTTCTGGCCGAGAGCGAAAACCGGGCCAATCAATGAAAGGCTGCCTGGTCCATTTTGAAGACGCGACTGGCTTTCGGGCGGCCCGCATCTGGTTCGGTGCCGGTCAAGCGACCGGCGCCTGATGTTGGCGGCGGCACGATGGCATAGTCGCGTGTAACAGCTCGTTGCGGCTGGAAGGCACGGAACGGAGGATGTGGCAATGAAAGCCGTGGTCAGAAATGTCGGAATCATGATCGCGACCAATACGGCGCTGTTCTCGGCGCTGGATTTGGGGCAATGGATCGCCGACAAGCTCGACCTTTCGACGTTGCCCGCCGATGTCGTAGCGGCGGTTATCGCAACCGGCCTGGGTCTGGCGCTGAGCGCGGCTGGCCGCGCGTTAGGAGTAAATGACTTGCAAACCTAGCCGAAGTGCATTCGGATTGATCGATGAAAGCGCCGCCGTACCGCCGAACTCTTGATACACGCGGGATTGAAACATTACGCCGATCGGATTGGCCGACGATACATGAAACCAAACTTGACAATTGGATATTCGATGTTTTTCCTTGAGCGATCACTTTGTCGTCATCTGTGGGCGACGACAACCGACCTGAGCAATCGGAATCCGTTTGCCCCATCACATCTCGGCCCGCGAGATTTTCAATATAATGAACATCACAAGCTTAAGCGCGCACCGCTGGCGCGAGTAAACAGCGCCGCAATTCCAAGCGAATGACACATTCGAATTTCCGAGAATTATTTGAGCTATCGGATTGTCTCAGAATCATCTCATCTCAAATTCAAGAGAACAGACATGAGACCTGTCGCATACCCCGCCGTTTCTCGTGGCGGCACGGCCTCTGCAGGGCTCGCTCAAAATTTGGTGATGCTCGATGTGGCGATCAAGGTCATCCATGCGACGCTTTTCGCCAATTGACTTCACGAATGGGGCCGCGAGGAGGGGGGAATAAACGGCGACTTCGTCTGGTCTCCTTGAATGAAATGCACTTAATGGAGACCGACAATGTCCTCCAGAACCAAAGTAGCTCTGGCCGCGGCGCTGGTATTCGATTCTGCCTCGGCGGTCCTGGCCGGAAGCGATGAGGGCAGAGTGGCTCACGCAACCGGAGATCAGGGGCTCTTGGTCCGACACGCCCTGCTGGTCAGATTGTTCGAAGGCCGAGCCGCCGGGCCGAATGAGCGGTTTCTGAAGTGCGTGACCGAGGATGCTTTCGGTCGCATCCGGCCATGCAACGGCCACGGCTGAGGGAGCAAGAGCACCCGCATGAATTGGCCGGCTCGAGTTTCTTCGCTTAAAGGGGATACATTAGATGACCACTGCGAGTATCCAAATCGACCGCCCCAGTGTCCGCCAAAACGGATCATAAAGACATGGTGCGCGGCGACGACGACAACGCACGCTTCGCCAACGTGGTGCTGCCGCATCTCAAGGACGCCTACGCGTTGGCGCGATGGATCACCGGCAACCGGGCCGACGCCGAGGATGTGGTGCAGGACGCCTGCCTGCGCGCCTTCCGCGCCATCCGGAGCTTTGCTAACGGCAGTGCACGAGCTTGGGTGCTGACTATCGTACGCAACACCGCCTATACTTGGATCGGCAAGAATCGTCCGGCGGCTCTCGTTGCGGTCGAGGATATCGAAGCGGTCGAGATCGCGCGGGCCATCCCCGGCGACCCGAACGCCGAGACGCCGGAAACGGCGCTCATCGCGCAAACCGACGTCGCGCGTCTCGAGGCCGCAATCTCCGGCCTGCCGATCCCGTTCCGGGAGACGCTGATCCTCCGCGATGTCCAGGGTCTCGACTACCGCGAGATCGCCGAGGTGACCGGCGTGCCGATCGGAACCGTAATGTCACGGCTCGCCCGCGGGCGGAGTCGGTTGATCGCGACTATCGGAAGGAAAGAGTCATGACGCGTTCTATGATTCCCGAAGATCCGAGGCTGCTGGTCCATGCTATGTGGACGGTGAACTCGATCCCGCCAATGCGCTCGCCGTCGAGAAGCGAATGGCGGCCGATCCAGCGCTTGCGGCCGAGTGCGAGCGTGTCGAGGCCTTGCAGCGGCTCGTGCGCGAGCGGCTGCCACGCGAAGCGCCGCCGCCTGGCTTGCTTGCGCGCATCGAGGCATCGGTCGAGTTGCCGCGCCCGCGCGCGCAACCCTCTTGGCGTGCGCTCGCCGCATCGATCGCGGTCACCGCCGTGCTAGCGAGCGGCTCGACTTGGCTCGCGCTTGCGCCCGAGATGACGGATCCTGTGCGCGATGGCGTGGTCGCCGCCCACATCCGGTCGTTGATGGCGCCGCACCCGATCGACGTCGCCTCCTCTGACCGCCACACCGTAAAGCCTTGGTTCAACGGACGCGTCGCGGAGGCGCCGCGGGTCGTTGATCTCGCCAAGGAGGAATTCCCGCTGGTCGGAGGACGCCTCGATGTGATCGGGCAGACTCCGGTGCCGACGCTGGTCTATCGCCACCGCCAGCATCTCATCAGCCTCATGGCGGTGCCGGCGTCGGACCGCGCAAATTCAGCGCCGGTCCTGCGCATGGTCGGCGGCTACAACATGCTCCGCTGGACCGAGGACGGGGTCTTCTACTGGGCCATCTCCGACATCGGAACTGCGGACCTCGACAAATTCGTCCAGCTGTTCCGCACTAGCTCGCCGGATCAATGAGGCCGGATGGCGACGCCAGCCGCGCGCGTACCGACGTATCGATGGGCAATGGACGACAGAGCCGCGCGCAATATGCTTCGCTGTTTAAGCCCTACGCTTGGGTCGGAACTCGCACGGGATCTTTGATGGTGTGACGGCGCGGTTGGAATGATTAGAGCATTTTCAGGCAAAGCGGGCACCGGTTTGCCGTAGAAATGCGACCAACATCGAATCTAGAGCGCCTTCGAACGCAAACCGGATTGCAGCATTGTCGAATGCGCTAAACCGGCCACGCCCAGCCCGGCGCTACCGCCACGGAATAGCGCGAGGCTGCGATGGACCCCGTCCGCCACAAAGCCCGCCAGCGTCGCAGCACGATGTGCCGGTTCCGGGAATTTTTTGGTGCTTCTGCGGTCCTACTGAGAGAACCCCAGGTTAATAATGCGCCATTTCGAACAAGTGTCCATTCCCGGATTGCTGCCGCCGGTCATGTTTGACGGCGAGGCGCCTGTCGACGGCGGGATGATGAATTGGTTGCCGGTCGACGTGATGAGCTCCATGAGCAGCACGACGATCGCAGTCGATGTGGCGAGTGATCCTGCGCTGCGCACGATCGAAGACAGCGGAAGCCCGTCGGTTTGGCGGCTGCTGCGACGCGGCCTGCTGGTCCGTGCCGCCACGGTTAGCTGCGAGGCCGTCGCGAAAGTCGCGCGCGCCCAGGCGGACATCCTGTTCACGCCGCCGCTGGAAACCGTCGACCTGCTCGATTGGCAGGCTTGCGACCGCGCGATCGAAGCCGGGTATCGCCATGCGATCGAGAAGCTTGCGCACGTGGACATATCGGGCATTGCAGGCAGCATGGTGATGGAAACCTGCAATTTCTTGATTCGAGGGGTCGTATTTGCGCTTGCGCCGAGCCGCAATTGGTCGGTTGTCACTCTGCCAATCGCGAGGATCATGGCAATTCGCGGGCCGGCAGGATGATTCGCCGGTTGCGCATGGCGTCCGGTCTGGTGCTTTTCGCCTACGTGGTGACGCACCTCGTCAATCACAGCATGGGCATTGTGTCGATCCGCGCCATGGAAGCCATGCTGAGATCGGTTTACCCGATATGGACCAGTATTCCCGGTACGGTGGCTATTTATGGTGCTTTCCTCACTCACCTCGCACTTGCCTTCTTCGCCCTATGGCAGCGGCGCACGCTGAAGCTGCCGCCACTCGAAGCACTGCAATATGTGCTCGGCTTCAGCATCCCTTTGTTCGCCGCGACGCATGTCACCGGCACCCGCATCAATGACACCTTCCTGGCCGGCCATGGCAACCAATATTTGAATGTGTTGACTGGGCTTTGGTACGGCGAGCCGCTCAATGGCGTTTTGCAAATTGCTCTTTTGTTCGCCGCGTGGACACACGTATGCATCGGGTTGCAATTCTGGCTGCGCCTGCGGCCGTGGTACGAAACAGCCCAGCCGTTCTTATACGCGGCCGCCCTTCTCTTACCGGTCCTCGCGCTCATGGGATTTATTGCTGGAGAGCGCGAACTAGGCACAATGATTGCGCAGGATCCCGGTCTTGTAGCCCGGACGCTCGCAGCCAAGACAAGACCCAGTGACCGGCTATTGCTTGTCGATATTGCCTGGGGAATTCGCGCCGCCCTGCTCTGCCCGATCGCCGGTCTCATCCTGGCTCGCCTCATCCGCCACCGCTGGCAACGCCGCCGGGGTGTATCGCGCATCACGTATCCGGGAGGTCGGTGGATCGACGTTCCGCACGGTTTCACAGTGTTGGACGCGAGCCAATTGCTCGGAGTTCCGCACACCTCAATTTGTGGCGGCAAGGGCCGATGCTCGACATGTCGGATCCACGTGCGCGCAGAGCCGGCCTCGCTGCCTCCAGCGTCTGCAGCGGAGCAGAAGGTTCTGCGCCGCATCGCTGCGCCGCCCGATGTTCGCCTAGCATGCCAATTGCGCCCGAATGGACCCGTAAGCGTCACACCGCTGCTGTCAGCCCCGAAAGTCAGTCGGAGCCATATTCACCGGCCGGTTCATGCTGACGGTGGCGAGCAAGAGATCGTTGTGCTCTTTGCGGATCTGCGGGACTTCACGCAGATCGCCGAAACGCGGCTGCCCTATGACGTCGTCTTCATACTGAACCGCTACTGCCACGAAATGGGTCAGGCGATTGAGACCGCCGGAGGTTACGTCGACAAATTCATGGGCGACGGCGTGATGGCGCTGTTCGGTCTCGACATGGCGAGTGCGCGGGCCTCCAGCCATGCGCTGGCGGCAACGCGAGCGATGTTCGCGCGGCTTAATGAGCTCAACGACGCGTTGGCCGGCAATCTCGATGCACCCCTCAGGATGGGGGTCGGCATCCATATCGGTCCGGCCGTCGTCGGCGAGATTGGATATGGCCGATCCGTCTCGCTGACGGCGGTGGGCGATACGATCAACATTGCCAGCCGACTGCAAACGTTATCCAAAGGCTGCGGATGCGACCTCGTCGTTTCAGAGGCGTTGCTGCGGAGCGCTGGGCTGGATCTGGCGAATGCAGCCCGGCGGGAGACGGAGATTCGCGGACGGACGGCACCGATTGCCGTTCACACGTTTCCAACAATTCGTGACTTGCCCGGGGAAGGCGCCGCAACACCCGCCGATCCAGCGAGCGTGAAGACACGAGGCTTGCCCGCTTTTCTAACCACCTGGTGAGCAAACGAACGTACCGCGAAGTCTAGGAAAGCAACGCAGCTTCAACGCCGGGGAGCGGCTGACCGGTATATGCGCATCGCTCGTAAAGCGACTTCCGCTCGTGGCACTTCCGCGACATCACGAGGTGATCCGGCCATTGTCCGCTCAGGAGAGCCAAAGCGGACATGCCGCGGAGATCGCGCGAGCGCCGAGTCTGACCTTAATGAGACATAGTCGGCCAGGGCTTCTTGCTGCGGCCTTTGAGAAGAGGCATTCTCGGCGCCAGCGTCATAACTGCCGAAGAAAATCGGGAGGACGGGCAGCGACCAATGCAACGGAGAGAAGCTTTGGTGGCCGCTGGCCGCGTTGCTGCGGTCGCGTTGTCCGCCGCAATTGCGGGCCGTAACCGCGTATTCGCACAAGGCCAATTGCCGTCGTCGAACGCGCTGGAGCGGAGAATTGCAGATATCATTGAAGCTTTCGACGCCCAGGGGAATCACCGCACGGCAACGCCAACTGATAATGCATCCGCCAATTGGCTGGCGGAACAAGTTCGGCAAGCGGGTGCCGTGCCTGCGCTCGAGCTGGAGGGCGTACGTGGCCTCTTGCGATTGGGCGCGCCGTAGCAGATACAGCCGCATTCCTCCCGCATCACGCGTGCATCACCCATGAAGGCAGGCATCGGGCAGGCGCTGCGTCGCAAGGAGGACCTGCGCCTGGTGACGGGCAAGGGCCGCTACAGCGACGACGTTCACATGGCAGGCCAGGCCTATGCCTGGATGGTGCGCTCGGTGCATGCCCATGCGTGCATCCGCGCCATCGCGACCGACGCCGCGCGGGCGCTGCCGGGCGTCATCGCGGTGTTCAGCGGCAAGGATGCCGCGGGCCTCAACCCCATCCCGCACCGGCCGACGCCCGGGAGCCCGCCCGATATCCTGCTCGAGAACCGGGACGGATCGACCCATCCGATCACGCCGCATGCGCCGTTACCGGCCGACCGCGTGCGTTTCGTCGGCGAGCCGGTGGCCATGGTCATCGCCGAGACCGTGCTGGCCGCCAAAGAGGCCGCCGACCGCGTCGCGGTTGATTACGACATCATGCCGTGCGTCACCAGCGCGCGCTCTGCGCTCGATAACGGCGCCCCGCGCCTGCACCGCGAGGTCGCCAACCTGTGCATCGACGCCGATGCCGGCGATGCCGCCGCCACCGCGCAGGCCCTCGCGCAGGCGGCGCATGTGGTGCGCATCGAGACCTGGATCCAGCGCGTCACCGGCGTGCCCATGGAGCCGCGTGCGGCGGTCGCCGCCTACGACCCGGCGACCGGCCGCTACCACCTCCATGCTGGCAGCGGCGGGATCGTCCGCCAGAAACAGGAGCTAGCCGCCATCCTCGGGGTGCCGCCCGAGGCCGTGCGCGTCACCGCCAACGAGATCGGCGGCAATTTCGGCACGCGCAATGCGTTCTTCCCCGAATTCGCCCTGGTCGCGTGGGCGGCGAAGCGGATCGGCCGACCCGTCAAGTGGACGTGCGAGCGCCACGAGGCGTTCCTGAGCGACTATCAGGCGCGCGATCTCTTCGTCGCAGCCGAGCTCGCGCTCGATGCCGACGGACGGTTCCGCGCGCTGCGCGCCGCGAACCTGAGCAATATCGGCGCGCACACCGTGTCCTACGTGCCCCTGACCAAGGGCGTCGGCCTCATGACATCGGTCTACGACGTGCCGATCGCGCACGTCCACGCGCGCGGCGTCATGACCAATACGCCCCCCACCAATCCCTATCGCAGTGCCGGGCGGCCCGAGGCGATGTTCGTGATCGAGCGGCTGATCGACATGGCGGCGCGGCGCCACGGCTTCGACCGGGTGGAGCTCAGGCGGCGCAACCTCGTTCCCGCCGCGGCCATGCCCTACGCCAATCCCCTCGGCCTCACCTATGACAGCGGCGCCTACGAGCAGACCATGGACCGGGCGCTCGCGCTCGTCGATTGGCAGGGCTTCTCTGAACGCCGCGCTGAAGCGGCGCGTCGCGGACGGCTGCGCGGCATCGGCCTGGCCAATTACGTGGAGGTCACGAGCGGCGCGCCGCGCGAGCGCGCCGAAGTCGACGTGCGCCCCGACGGCCATGTCGACGTCGTGATCGGCACGTTGTCGAGCGGACAAGGCCACGAGACCAGCTTTGCCCAGCTCGTCACCGAATGGCTCAGCGTTCCGGCTGAGAGCGTCAGCATCATCAGCCACGATACCGATATCGTGCCGGTCGGCGGCGGCTCGCACTCGGCGCGCTCGATGCGGCTCGCTAGCATCGTCATTGGTGGCGCCACCGACGCGATCATCGCCAAGGGCAAGCGCATCGCAGCGCACGGGCTCGAAGTGGCGGTGTCCGACATCGTCTTCGCCGAAGGACAGTTCACCGTCGTCGGCACCGATCGCCGCATGGGCTTGTTCGAAGTGGCGGCCGCCGCCCGTGCCGGCACCGGCTTGCCCGCGGATCTGCGCGGGCCGCTCAGGGCCGAGTGCGACGAGACGGTGCGGCTGGGCGCATTTCCGTTCGGCTGCCACGTCTGCGAGGTCGAGATCGATCCGCAAACCGGCGCCTTGGAGGTGGTGAACTATGTGGCGGTCGACGACGTCGGCCTTGCCGTCAACCCGCTCATCCTGCACGGCCAGACCCACGGTGGCATCACGCAAGGCCTAGGCCAGGCGCTCATCGAGCAGTGCGTCTACGAGCCGGCCAGCGGGCAATTGCTATCGGGATCCTTCATGGATTATGCGCTGCCGCGCGCCGACGCGCTGCCGTCCTTCGTCACGGCGATCAGCGAGGTGCCGTCGCCGACCAACCGCCTCGGCGTGCGCGGCGGCGGCGAAGGCGGAACGACGCCGGCGCTCGCGGTCGCCGTCAACGCCATTGTCGACGCGCTCGCCGAGTACGGCGTGGAGCACCTGGAAATGCCGGTCACGTCCGAGCGGATCTGGCGCGCGATCCAGGCCGGCAAGCAGACCGCCTGCCCGCAGAGAAAGACCTCCGGCTCACCTTGAGCAAGTCCAGATCATCCGCCGCCGACGAGTTCAAGTTCCCTCGTTCGGATCGCGATAGAGCTGGCCAACGATGCCGGTGACCCCCGGCGGCGATGGCTGAAGATAGTAGCGACCGTCGCGGTCGCGGCACAGACGCCCATCCTGGCGCAGCGCGTCCAGCGCGCAGGCGACCTCGCGGCCGTCGTCGCTGCCGATCGCTTCGACGATGTCGGCATAGAACATCGGGCCTGAGCCCAGCGCCTGCTCGACGGTCTGGAAGCGGGCCGGGCCCTTGAACACTTTGGCGGCGCTGCGGGTGATCGGAATCTCGCCGTCGCGGCCGAAGGGCTTTGTGCAGTCGAATCCCGCCTTGGCCCCGGTGCGCCTTCCGTTGAGCGAGGGATCCATGGTCATTCCCATCATCCCTTGCAGGACCACGAGATCCTGATCGGCCTGGAAGCGCGTTCCGAGCGCCCAGTCGACCTGCCGATCGTCGCGCACGTCGATGTCCTCGTCGAAGACGTAGACGTGCTTGAGCCGCATGATGCCGCCGAACAGCGCCGCGATCGCCATGCGCGCTTCGCCCAGCATGCGCTGCCGGATGGCGACGCGCAGCGTGTTGGAGCCGCCGGCGACCGATCTGAGATGGACCGCGACCGGCTCGCGCACCGTCGCCCGCAGGATTCGCATCGCCTCGGCTTCGGTGCGCACCGCTGTGATGTTGGCGCTGTCCGTCTGGTCGAGGACAAAGGCCGAGCCATGCAGCAGCGTGTGGTGCAAGGCGTCGCGGCGCATGGTAATGGCGGTGCAATGGAACACGGGGTCCATATGGATCGCCCCGTAATAGCCCATGTACTCGCCATACGGTCCCTCGGGCTCAACATAGCCGCGTTCGTCGAGATAGCCTTCGAGCGTCATTTCTGCGTCGGCCGGCACCAGGATATCGTTGGTCAGGCTCTTGACGATAGGCGCCGCCTCGCCGCGGAACGCGGCGATCAGCGCCAGCTCGTCTCCCGGCAGGCGCGTCGTGGCGGCGAAGAAGTCGAGCGGATGCACCCCTACCGTGAAGGTGATCGGCAGCCGCTCGCCGCGCGCCACGCAGGCTTGGTAGATGCGCTTGAGGTCGGATGGGGCGGTCACGTTGGTCCCCGCCTCGTAGCGGTTGCGCAGGCTCAGGCGCCGGCTCCCGACGTTCCGCCGTCCGCTCGCCGGGTCGATCGTGTAATCGATGGCCGCGCTCATGTAGCAGCTGCCGTCAAAGGCGTGCTGGGGATGGAACGGCAGCTTGGTGAGGTCGACGTCGCTGCCGGTGATGGCCACTTCGTGCACGGGCGCCTCTCCGCTCGGCACTTGCACGAGGGGCTGCGGATTGGCCAGCCGCTTGAAATATTCCTCGCCGAGACGGTCCTCGCTGGTGGCGAAGGCGGCGGCCAGGCGCTTGCGGCTGCCTGCGGTCTTGGCGGCGATCTCGACCTGTTCCGGGCCCGCCTGCTTGAACAGCACCGCCTTCGGCGTGCGCTCGACGATGGCGCTGAGGCCGGTGAGCGGAACCGGCTCGGGATGGACCTCCACCTCGTCCAGTTCGATCAGCCGGTCGACGAAGCGCCGCAGCCGGAATTTTTCCATGTCGATGTCGGACACGGCGCGGACTTTTGCCTTCATGTGCCCTCCCGGCCACAGATGGCGACGGCCGATACGCCCCAGCCGTTCTGTCGCCAAGCAGTCCCAATCATAGTCGCGGGCGACGCTGGTGTCCCGATTCCGAAGTTCGCAATACCTTGCGAGCCAAGCTCTCATGCGAACTTCGGAATCAAAAGGACACGAGCAAGTTTATGATTCCTAGTGCCCCTTTTTGAACCTTGAAGTTCGCAGTCGAACTCGCGGCAAGCATATGCGAACTTCGAGTTCGGGGCACCAGGAGCTAGTTGCCGCTCGCAAACCAAAGGATCGGAAACCGGCCGACGCACACGCGATGCGGCCCGCAGCAGGATGCGGGCTGCTTGCCCTGCTGTTTTCCCTAGATTGAGCCAACTGATGTAAGCTCCCGCGAATTGGCATTCGTTCGCCATTGGAGGGCATCATGAAAGGCCCCCACCGCAGGCAATTTCTGCGCCTGGCCGCAAGCGCCGCTGCATTTCCTGTAGCGTCGCGTAACGCGCGGGCGCAGACCTATCCCTCGCGGCCGGTGCGCATCGTCGTCGGCTTGCCTGCCGGCGGCTCACCCGACATCGGCGCGCGCCTCATCGCCCAATGGCTGTCGGAACGGCTCGCCCAGCAATTCTTCGTCGACAACCGGCCGGGCGCCAGCACCAATATCGGAACGGAAGCGGTCGTGCGCGCGGATCCCGACGGTCACACGCTTCTGCTCGCCCTGGCGGCGAACGCGGTCAACGCCACGCTCTACGGCAATCTCAAATTCAATTTCGCACGCGACATCGCGCCGGTGTCGGGCTTGCTGCGGGTGCCCAACGTCATGGAAGTGCATCCATCGGTTCCGGCCAAGACGGTTCCCGAGTTCATCGCCTATGCCAAGGCCCACCCGGGCAAGCTCAATATCGCGTCTGGCGGCATCGGCGGCACGCCCCACGTCGCCGGCGAGCTGTTCAAGATCATGGCTGGAGTGGATATGGTTCACGTGCCGTATCGCAGCAATCCGAGGCCTGATCTGCTCGGCGGACAGGTCCAGGTCATGTTCGATACCGTGCCCGCGTCGATCGAGTTCATCCGGACGGGCAAGCTGCGTCCGCTGGCGGTGACCACGGCAATGCGTCTGCAGGCCTTGCCGGGGATTCCCACTGTGGCTGAATTTTTGCCCGGCTACGAGGCGACCGGATGGCAGGGCATCGGCGCGCCCAGCGGCACGCCCACCGAGATCATTGATCGGCTCAACAAGGAGATCAACGCCGGGCTCGCCGACGCCAGGATGAAGGCCCAGATTGCCAATCTGGGTGCCGATCCGATGCCGATGACGCCGACGGAATTTGGCAAGCTAATTGCGGACGAAATCGAGAAATGGGCCAAGGTCGTCCGGTTAGCCAATATCAAGCCGGAATGAGCCCGACCGGCACCGGCCTACGTTCCGCACGATATGCCCCTCGACCCTGATCAACGCGAACACCCACAGGAATCCCCAGTGCATTGCGTGGTGCGCTTCCCCGCCCAATGGATCAATGCGTCCCGCTTCGAGTGGGCGCTGCGGAATTCGTGCGGTCCGCATGATCCGAACAGCTTCGAGGTGACCTTCAAATTTCCGTGCGGCTGCAAGGTGATGGTCGATGCGGCCATTCGCTTGTTGTCTGGCGCTCCTGGCGGTCCACACGACCTGATAATCACGATCGGTCCCAAGGACGACCAGAAGACACTGAACGCTCACTTGGCCTCACAGATCGGGCAAGCAGTCAGCGGAGCCAACGCGGCAATTCCTCTCAGGTGACTTCCGCCAGTTCTATAACCGCTGATTATTCACGTCCCGGCTAGGAAACGTTCCCGGCGGCTTGAGTGCGCTTCGGTACAAGAAGTTAAGCAGAAGTGATCAGCCGCCGTCATGCTAAAGGCCAATTGTGAATCGGCGTCCAACTTGGACCCTGGCGAAGCCGCTGTAACGCGTTGCACTCAAACAAATATTCGAGAAGAAAGGGGGGTCACGGTTGCACGCCGATCGAACACGCTCGAAATAAACAATTCCGCTTCTGTTTCAATGACTT
>Ga0075425_100001597_pt1 | contig 22224 bp, 21 predicted proteins | sample SoiMethybrSBSTD4_FD_75300 | JGI IMG/M metagenome (GOLD analysis project Ga0075425, IMG submission 75300) | Bulk soil microbial communities from a Populus tree surrounding site in Tennessee, USA - Soil MetaG P. TD hybrid SBSTD4 | ecosystem: Environmental > Terrestrial > Soil > Tree plantation... | reverse complement strand
TATGCGCGTTCATCGCAGTGCGAGCGCTCATCGAATCGCTGCCGCGGCGAAGTGCGGCCGCCGCGCTCGTCATCACGGCTTTTCTTGCAGCCGATGCGGCGCTCTGGACCTTCCGCGTCGTCGGCGTGCATTACCAGCTGCGCTACGCTGCGTTCAAGACCCGGAACGACTGGGTCGAGGTGTTGCGCGAGGACAAGCAGGACGGCTGGCCACATGATCCAGGTGAGCTGGCGTTGACGCGGCGTCTTCGCGGCGAAGCGCTCGAACGGCGCACCACCAGCCCGTCCTTCATGCCACGCCGGGGAGACCGCTATTGGGTGGAGTAATCCACCGCGCGATCATCGCGACTCCCTGCGCGGCGCTCGCGCTGCTCGGAGCATGGTGGAGTGTCGGTGCGCCCTTGGGCGGTGGGTTGTGGCCGCCGGATACCGTGACGCTGGCCGAGGCGGTTGCCACCCGGAACAACGCGGAAGCGCTTCGACTGATCCAACAAGGTGCCGATCCGAATCGCCCCGGCCCCGTCCGGGACGGCCTGCTCACCAATGGCTACGATGTAGTCGTGTTGCCGGTTGAAGCCGCCGTGGCGGCGCAGCGCGCCGATTCGCTGGGCATGCTCCTCGCCAACGGCGCGTCCGTTGACGATCGAGAGCTGCGGGTGCTCCGCTGCCTCGAGCGCGCGCGTCACGACTCCGGCGTGCGAGAGATTCTCGACGCCCGCGCGCCCGGCGAGCCAGACTGCAACGACATCCGCCTGCCGACCGACCGCGCCAGGTAACGCATGGAAGCACGTTCGCGCCGCGCCGTCCTGAAAGCCTCAGTCGCCGCCGGCGTAATCGCGTTCGCATACCGCCTGATGCTCGTGCGCGATCTCACCAACGACCATTACATGCACCTGGCATGGGCGCAGCAGGTGCTGTTCGGCCAGGTTCCTGGGAGGGACTTTGTCGATCCGGGCATGCCGCTGATGTATTCGCTGTCAGCTGTCGTCCAATGGCTTGCGCCCGGACCATTCTTTGAAGCGCTTCTGACGTGCGCCCTTCTCGCGGTCGCGGCAGCCGCGACGCTGGCCGTCGTCACGGATCTGACCCGGTCGCTGACTATCGGGGTTGTGGTGACCGTGTGTGAGATTGCGCTCGAGCCGCGCCTCTATTCGTATCCAAAAATCCTTGTGCCGGCCGTCGCGCTGCTCTTGATGCAGCACTACATCCGAGGTCCGTCTCGCCGCCGCATCGTCTGGCTTGCGGCCTGGACTGGGGTCGCAGTGCTTCTCCGCCACGATCTGGGCGTGTATGTCGCGGCGGGGATGGGTGCCGGCCTCATTGCCGTGCACGCATCCGACATGGAGCGAATGGTTGGCGCGCTCACGCAGTACGCCGTCGCCCTCATCGCCATCATGCTGCCCTACGTCATCTTCGTGCAGTGGTCCGAAGGACTGTTCGAGCATCTGCACGGGGCATTGGAATTTGCGAAAGGTGAGGCACACCAGCGGTTTCTCTCGCCGCCGGGTTTTCCGTTCTGGACCAACCCGCAAGGTCTTGCGTCGTGGGGACAGACCGACGCCGCGGTCTTCCTCTTGTACGCGGCGCACCTCCTGGCACTCGGGTGCATCGTGCTCCTTCTGAGGCCGGGGAAAGCGGCGTTGCACCAGAAACCAGTCGCCGCGGCTGGTATCGCGATGCTCCTGCTGTACCTGGCTGTTGTGCTCCGGCATCCCATCGAGTCACGAATGCCCGACATCGGTGCGGTGCTCGCCATCATGGGTGGTTGGGCGATCGCCGAGTCGGCGAGGCGCGGTGTTGTCTCGGCCGCAGTGGTTTCGACGCTTGCCGCCGCCTGTCTCGTGAACGTGTGGATACTCGCGGGACTCGGCACGCGCATGAAGGACACGGACGTCATGGGCGGGCCTGCCGCGATGGAGCGAACACTGGAGAGCGTCAAGCAGGCGGGCACCATCTGGCCGTGGGAGCGCTTCTGGCCGGCCGGCGAGCTGCCGGTCGCCGTCCGCTATCTCAACGCCTGCACGACGCGCGACGACGCCGTTCTGCTGACGTGGGCGGCCCCCGAGTACTACTTCTTCTCGCGCCGGCGATTCGGCGCGGGCCACGCGCTCTTCCTTCCGCCCGACGCCTTCACGACGGAGCACGACCAGCAGCGAATGCTCGCGCAGATGCGGCGGGAGCGGATTCCGGTCGTGTTGATCAACGAAACAAGGCGCGAGGAATTCGCGAAGGCATATCCCGAGGTCAATCGTTATATTGCCGGCGAGTACACGCCCGCCGGACAGTTCGACATCCGTGACGGGTCGCGGGTCATGGTCGCGATCGGCCGCAAGTTCAAAGCCAGCGGAAGCTATGAGGCGGAGGGATGGCCATGCGGCTTCGACAACCGCGCCGCGAGCAGCACCGCCTCGATCATGCTCGACGGATCGGCAACCCCTTTGCCGGCGATGTCGAATGCCGTACCGTGATCGACCGATGTCCGCACGATGGGCAAGCCGAGTGTGACGTTCACCGCGCGGCCAAACGCAAGCAGCTTCACCGGAATCAATCCCTGGTCGTGGTAACAGGCGATCACGACGTCGAATTCGCCGCGCGCGGCGCGGCCGAAGATGGTGTCGCCCGGAAACGGTCCGTCGATCGCGACCCCGCGCGATCGGGCTTCATCGACAGCCGGCCGTAATACCCGTCCCTCCTCCAGCCCGAGCAGTCCTTCCTCGCCGGCGTGCGGGTTGAGGCCCGCGAGCGCGATCCGCGGACGGGCAATCCCGAAGCGCGGCAGCTCGCGCGCGGTGAGATCGATGACCTCTTCGAGCAGCCCGCGCGTGAGCAATCCGGGCACCTCGGCAAGCGGGACGTGGACAGTCACCAGCACCACCTTCAGCGGCTCGGACCAGAACATCATCACGGCCCGCGGCGCCCCGGTGAGGTGTGCGAGCAAATCGGTGTGACCCTTCCACTGAAGTCCCGCCTGTGAAAAACCGAGCTTGTTCACCGGCGCCGTTGCGATTGCCGCGACGCGGCCATCCATCGCGTCCTTGACGGCTGCGCAGATTGCGTCATAGGCGGCACGCCCCGCCTCGGCGGAGAGCACGCCCGGCTCGAATCGCGCGCCTGCAGGCGGGCCATAAATGGCCGGCTCGCAGACCTCGAGGACGCGCGGATCCGTGGCCGCTTTCTCCGCGATCTCGGGACCGATGCCGGCGGGATCGCCGGCGGTGATCGCGACAACAGGTCTGTTCTCTAACATCTCGCGCCAGCGGATCTCACAGCTCCAGCAGCAGCCAATCCGCCACCACCTTCGGACTGGCGTTGCGGTCGAGCGCGCTGAGCGCGCGATCGACCGCCGCATATGCGCGGAGGCTGCGGTCCGCGTCGTAGGACGAGGACAGCTTTTCGAGCTGCTTTTCGAGATCGGCGTTGGCGAGCATGGCGCGATCCGCGCGGCTGGCGATGATGCCGACGTCGCGAAGCAGCGATCCAAGCGACCGCAGGCGCACGGCGAGGCGATTCCGCTCCTCGGCAGGCGTCCCCTTGCCTTCGGTCAAATCGCGAGCGAGCCCGATGCGCCTGACCGGATCGCTGTTGCGCGCGGTCTCCTCGAGAACACGCTGCGCGGCATCGCGCGCTTCGGTCACGTCCTCCGAGCGCAATTCGAGCGCGCGGCCGATGCTGCCCTCGGCATCCGCGGCCGCCGCGCTCGCATCGTGCTCGGAGTAGCCGTGCTCCTGCATCAGCACACGCGCGACGTCGGCCGGTGTCAGCGGCCCGAACCTGAGGCGCGGACAGCGCGACAGCACGGTCTGGAGCAGCGCGTCCGGTATCGAGGAAATCAGAATGAACACCGACGCTGATGGCGGCTCCTCGAGCGTCTTGAGCAGCGCGCTCTGCGCGTCGGGACCCGCTGCGTCGGCTTCATCGATGATCACCACGCGCCGGCGCCCCTCGAACGGACGGTACTGCGACCGGTCGATGACGTCGCGAAGCTGCTCGATTTTGATCGAACCCGATTCACCCGGCTCGACGATGATGACGTCGGGATGCACGCCGCGGGCGATGCGGCGGCACGACGCGCACTCGCCGCAGGCGTCACGCTCGAACTCCGGTGACGATCTGGGCTGCAGGCAGTTGATTGCCTGAGCGACGGCGATCGCCGTCAGTCGCTTGCCGACGCCCGGAGGTCCCGCCATGAGCATGGCAGGAGGCATCGAGTCCCGTGCGATGACGCGCGAGAGCAGCGACAGAAGGCGCGTGTGGCCGGTAATCGTGCGGAGAGGCACGATCGCATTATCTCAGCGTCTGAAGAGACGTCCCCAGAATCCGCGTTTGCGCTCGGTGGACTCCGCGGATCCGGGGGGCCCAGCGGCTGCAGGCGCGGCGGTAGACGGGGTCCCGTTGCCCATGTGCGCGTCGGGACGCGCGGGCATCGCATCCTTCAAATGATCCACGGGCGTGAGCGCGGCCGATCCGGCACCGCCCGACGCTGCCGCCACAGGCGGCGTCGCCGCGACGGCGCCAGAGGTGGCGACCGCGTTGCCGTACGGCTGCGAATGCAGCGGGCAATAGTCGACTGGCTCCGTGCCGCGCACGAAGTATTCGGTGTAGACCATCGAGCGATCCGTCGGCGCGCCGTTCTCATCGAACACCACGGCGCCGCGGCACCCGTCGGCGGCAAGCTGGCCGCTCAAGCGGCAGATCGTCACCGGCACGACGGTCGCGGGCATCGTGAAGCGATCCGGTTTGTCAGCGCGAGTGGCGGCGGCCATGAACCGTCCCCAGAGCGGTACCGCGAGGTCGCTCGCGTAGCCGTTGGCGATGATCGTCCGCGGCATGTCGTAGCCAACCCACACGCCCGCGACCAGGTGCGGCGTGAAGCCGATGAACCAGGCGTCGCGATATTCGTTGGTGGTGCCGGTCTTGCCCGCCGCGGGAAGGGTAAAGCCCACGCGGCGTGCCTGCCACGCGGTGCCCGCGTTGATCACGTCGGACATCATCGAGGTCATGATGAACGCCGTGGCCTCGCTCAGCGCGCGCTCTTCGCGCGCTGGCGACATGTACATGACGTGTCCGGAGTAGTCCTCGACGCGGCGAATGAGCGACGGCGTCGTCACCATGCCCTGGTTCGCGAACACCGAATACGCGGAGGTCATCGAGAGCAGCGTGACTTCGCCCGATCCAAGCGCAAGAGACGGTACCGGCGGCACGTTGCTGATGCCGAGCCGCTGCGCGTAGCGCACGGCGGTCGGAATACCGACCTGCTCGAGCACTTGCACTGCGGCCCGGTTGCTCGACGTTCGCAGGGCCGCGCGCATGCTCATCTCGGCGCTGCCACCATGGTCGTCGGGAACCCACGCGCCCTGGAGAGTGGGAATCGGGGTGCTCAATCCCGTAATGACCGTCGCCGGCGTCAATCCCTGTTCGAGCGCCGCCGCGTAGACAAACGGCTTGAACGCCGAGCCCGCCTGCCGCCGCGCCTGCGTCGCGCGATTGAAGCGGCTCTGGTCGAAGCTGCGGCCACCGACCATCGCGCGCACGTCGCCTGTCGCAGGATCCATCGCCACCAGTGCGGCCTGAAGCGGATCTGTCCCGGGCTGGGTCTTCGCGCGCTTCAACTGACGCTGTTCGATCTCCGCGAGCGACCGCGCGACCTCGGCCTCAGCGGCCTGCTGCATATGGGGGTCGAGCGTTGTGTAGACCTTCAGCCCGCCCTGATACACGCGATCCCATCCGAAGCGCTGCACGAGCTGCTTGCGGACTTCCTCCTTGAAATACAGTCCGTAGCCTTCCTCGGAGCGGAGCGCGTCGGCCAGGTGCGGCCGGGCGCGAAGCGCCGAGTCGTACGTCGCGCGATCGATCGCCTTGCTGTCGAGCATCGCCTGCAGGACGACGTTGCGCCGCGTGATGGCGCGATCGAGGTTGATCGTCGGCGCGTACGTCGAGGGAGACTTGACGAGGCCGGCCAGCAACGCCGACTCCTCGACGTCCAGGTTGCGCGCGTGCTTGCCGAAGAAGCCCAGCGACGCCGCCTCGACTCCATAGAGCCCGTCGCCGAAATACACCTTATTCAGGTACATCTCGAGGATCTGATCCTTGGTGAACTCGCGTTCGAGCCGCCACGCGAGCACCGCTTCCTTCAGCTTCCGACGCAGCGTCTTGTCCGACGAGAGAAAGCTCTGACGCGCGAGCTGCTGCGTCAGCGTGCTCCCGCCCTGCGCGGCGCGATGCTCCCGTACGTTCTGGATTGCGGCGGCAAAGACACGGATCAGATCGACGCCTGCGTGGTCGTAGAAGCGCTGGTCCTCGACCGCGATCATCGCGTGCACCAGGTTCGGCGACGCTTCAGACAGGGGAATCTCGATCCGCTGCTCCTGGAAGATCGTAAACGCCGGCCTGTTGTCCTTGTCATACAGCGTCGTCGCCTGCGACATCGCGCTGACATCACGCAACTGCGCGTCGCCGGGAAGACCGTGCAGGACGTCGTAGGCGAGCCAGAGCGATCCCGCGAACAGGGCGAGCGACAAGGTCGAAGCCACGATCGCCGCGGCGAGAAACGCGTCGGGATGAGCTCGCCTGATTCGCGCGAGCCGTTCGCGCGCCTTCGCCATTTGCCGGTGCATGTCCATCATGAGGGTCACGACTCGAACGTCGCAACGGGTATGCCACCGGTGGCACTTCGATTGCTGCTGTGCCGTGTGGAACATCTGGCGATGACCCTCGAACGCGTATGGGCGATGGTTTTGGCAGCGGCGATGGTGTCCGGCGTGTCGATGGTGTGGACGCGAGATTCCGTACAGCGACTTCCACCGGCCGTCGCGCAACCCACGTCTCAGACCACGACCGTTATCGACAGCCGCGCTCGTGCGTTACCAACCGCCGATAACGACTGGTCCGAGCCGCGCGTCGACCTCAACGGCAACGAGATAGATGCTGCGGTAAGCGATTACCGAGTAGATGGGCGCGGAGAGTTGTACGAACGGCACGCGCCCGACACCGCGCTTCTGCACCTGTCGGCGCCGAAGCTTTAGGGAAAAATCCCAAATCCCAAAATCCAACTCCCGATCTCAAGGTCCAACACTCACAGTTGAGTCGGGACTTCGGATTTGGAGCTTGGGATGTGGGATTTACCCGCCTTAGCAGGCAGCCGAAACCAAAACCACAAGCCGAACAGGCTCGACACAAGCAAATGCGCGAAGAGCAGCAGTGAAATCGCGACCGCCGCTTCGCGCGGCACGCCGAGTGGCTGCAGAAGAATCGCGTGAAGCTGTTCGCGTAGACCGAGGCCATTGACGGAAATCGGAATGTTGCTGAGGAGCGAGGCCGTCGTGACGGCCGTGAGCAGCGTCAGGTACGGCGGGTTGGCGGTCGTGTTCAGTAAGAGAAAAGCGCGATACACCGCGGTCAAGGTGAGGAAATACGTCGTCACAACCGCCGCCGACTGAAAAACGATCATCGGATGGCGCGCGGCGCCGGCCATATCGTGCCGGAATCGCTGCGCGCGCTCGGCGAGGCCGACGGCGAGGTTTCCAAATCGAGCCAGTCGCCTGGGTAACCCGCCGGTACCTCGCGCAGCGAGTACCAGACCTCCGATGAGGCATACCGCAATCACGGTCACGAACGCCCGCGTCGCGGCGAACTGCGGTGACGGATCGGGAGCGATCCAGTACATCGTCGTCGCGAGCACCGCGAGCAGCCCGATGCTCAGCAGGCGATCGAGCACAATCGATGCGGCAATCGGCCGGTAGCCATGGTGCTGGCCGAGGTAATAGATCTTCGCCATGTCGCCGCCGACGGTGGACGGAAAAAAGTTGTTCAGGAAGATGCCGATGAAGTACTGGCGAACCGCCGTATCGACAGTGACCGGTACGCCCGACGCGGACAGTACCTGACGCCACCGCCAGGCGTACAAGGCCTGTCCGCCAAGGACGACCGCGAGCGACGTGAAGTAGAACCAGAGCGGCAGCGTCGCGTACAGCCGGCGAAGAGCGCCGAGGTCAAGGTTGCGGAAGAGCAGCAGGAGCAGACCGATCGAGACGAGGCTCTGGGCAACCAGCGGCAGCCATTTCCGGACGGTCGACTGCTGTGCGGTCACGTCCGCGACCGCCGCCATGCGATGCAGGCTGCCAGGCCGCCCGCCGCAATGAACATCCGAACTCGCCAGGTCGCGTCGAAACCGGCATCGCTTACATTGACGCGGCCGGCCGCGACCGAATACGGAAACCAGTCCACGAAATAACGGGTGTCGGTGAGCTTCGTCCACGGATGCTGCGTGAGCAGCGTTAACACGACGGCGAGCACGAGCGGCACCGTGAGGCGTGCCGCATGATCGCGACCCCAGGCGCACACGACAAAGAACCAGAACGGCAACAGGAACGGAATGATGCGCGGAACCTCGAGGCCTCCTGTCACGATAAACGGCACGACGGACACCAGTAGCGCAATCAGCTCGGGCCTTGTCGAAATCGCATCCTTGATCCCGCGTGGATGCGACCAGACGAGAATCGTCAGTCCCCCCAGAATCGTCACGAGGAAGTACAGACCGTACAGAATGAAGGCGGCCTCACTCCAGAACACGGCGTCCGCTCGTACGCGTGAGACGCGCATCAGGTCCACGAGACCGGCCGCTCCACCGCGCGCCCAATACTGAACCGCGATCCATACGAGCAGCGCCGGCGCGTATACGACGACCATCGTCGGGACACGCCGCGCACGCCAGTGCTTGCAGATTCCGTACAACGGCGCGGCGATGCCAACGGGAGACGCGAGCGTCGCACCGATGTGCAGAATACCGGTCACTATGCCGCTGCTCCACTCGCTGGCCGCGACTGCCAGCGACACGAGCGCCACGCCGAGCAGGTACGGCTGTCCCGGATCGAAGGCGCTGGTCAGGCTGGGGAGCCCGAGCACGCAAAGCGTCGCGACCGCGGCAATCTTGAGGCTCACCGGTGCCGACATCAGGTCGAACGTCCAGCATGCGGCGAATACCAGCACGAGGAACGCGACGATGTTGACAATCAGGAAACTCGACTCGATGTTGCCGACAATCGCATAGGCGATGGCCGTGGCCAGCGGAAATGCGGGCGCAAGCTTTTTCACCGCAGAGGCGGCTTGCAGGTTGTGATCGACCACCATGGCTGCGTAGATGGGACCATCCGGGCCGAGCCCATCGTTGATCGACGTGCGCCCCGACATGGCCGCCAACGCAAGATAAACGAGACACGCGGCAATGACGAGCGCCGCATTCACCGCTGTTCTGCTCATCGAAGAGGAGTCCTTTCGGCCCGGCATCTCACTGCGCCTGCGCCTGCATGCAGATCGTGATTGCCGCCGCGATTTCGGCAGGCGCATCAGGTGATGCGGCATGCTCCGCACCCAGCTCGGGCAGAACTTCGGGAAGCCGCGCCCGCGCGAAGCAGATCGCGCGTGACATGTCGAAACGTGCCGCGCCGCTGCGTTGCAGCAGACGCACCATCTCGAGATGCCGGCCGAGGATGGCCGCTTCGAGCGGCCGCACTTCGTACTCGCCGGAATCGAGAACGCCCGACGCGATGTGCTGCGGCCGGTTTGGATCCTGCCCCTCCGCCATCAATTGCAACGCGCGGGCGGCGCGACCCATCGCTGCCGCTTCTGACACCGTCGTCGGTTCAGCGGCGGCAAGACCATCGAAGCCGAACGATTCCGCGACGACATACAGCGCGACGAGGGCGAACGCCGCGATTGGCGGCAGCAGAATCCGTCTCGTCATTGCGTGAGGTCGAACATGCGGTCGAGGACACCGAGTGAGAGCTGCGGCACCCGCGGGGCGCGCAGGACGGCGTCTTCGTATAGGTGCTGCCTGATGGCCTGCTCCTCCGCGTTCAAGTGGATATCGTTTGGCTGATTGCGGGCCCAGTCGTCATAGTACGCCCACTCGTCCTGCACGGACAGCGCACGCGCTCGCAGGTTGTCGTGAATGCCGACAAAGCGCACGCTCCAGCCGACCGCGACGACGAGGACGAGCGCCGGTCCGATCGCGAATTTCGCGCCCGAGAGCAGCTCGCGGAAGACGAAGTAGGCGGCGGCCGCGTAGAACAGCCCGGCCGGACTCATGATCACGTCTTTCTCATACCCGCTCGCAAAAAGTGCATTGAATGGGAGGACGACCAGGAAGAGGATCGTGAATCGATCCGCGTCATCAAATCCGTCTTCGCCTCCGGCTTCCGCTCGCCAGGCTGTCCGCCAGCGTGGAAGCCTCACTGCCGCAAATCGTGCGATAAGCAGCGTCGTCGTTGCGCTCGTCACCACATTGACGACCTGCCAGGGTTCCGGGCGCCCGCTGGTCAACTCTCGAGTGAACGCCCAGACTCCGCCACGGGGCTCCGCGAGCAGGACGGAGCTGATCGCACACAGGAAGTTGTAGGCGTAGAACGGGAGCGGGTTGTCGCCAAACCGGCGCACGAGGTCGTCGGGACTCAGCACGGAGAATCCGAAGCCAGCGCTTCGCTCGTTGAGTCCGGGCGCCCCGCCGCCGATTAATACGAACCGTCCCAAGAAGTACATCCCTATGCACGCCGTCAGCGCGATCAGCGCGGAGCGGGAGATGCCGCGGTACCCGACGAAATAAGTCGCCGCAAAAATCGTCCAGATCAGCAGCCCGCTTTCGATCGTCAGCGTTGCAACTGTCAGCAGCGCGACGGCGGCAACGTCGGTGAGCGGGCTGCGTTCGCCCTGCGCGAGGTTCACCGCGGCGGCGCAACAGATCAGAATCGTGAGGAAGTGATTGATTGGCAGTCCTTCGCGCACCGTGCCCGCAAACGTGTGAATGCCGACGACGATCGCGAGGCCGAGCGGAAGCGACAGGAGCCCGGCCGCGGATCGCACGCGCAGCATTCGAACGACGAGCAGCAGCAACAACAGCAGCTCCAGCGCCTGAAAACCGCGGAACGCAAGGTAGTAATGACCGGCGGACGCGTCATAGACAATCTTGATGAGCGCGCGGCGGAAGGGACGGAAGTACGTGCCGTTGTAGAACTCCGCGGCGGTCACCTGCCACAACGAGCGGCCGTGGACGGCCGTGAACTCGGTGAACGAGTCGCTGAGCTGCACCGGTATTTCGAGCAGCAGCGTCCCCATCACTGCGGCAACCGCCGCCGCGTAGGCGAAGGCGAGCCGGTGATAGTAGCGATCGGATTCTGTGATCAATGGGATCGTGGCGACCCGGAGTGTACGTGAAGGGTCAACGTTGCGGGAAATCCTGCGTTCGGCGCATCTGCCGCGGAAGGCGGCCGAGCTCGCATGAATGCAGGCGACCTGTTACGCTCCGTGCCTTCCCATGCGTGGCATTTTTCTTTTTTCGATGGTTGGTGAGCGGCGGCGTACGGACGCCGACCGGCGCGGACTGCCGCGCGGCGGCCGGCGGTGCGTGGACAAAGTGAGGCTCGCGGTATTCGAGGTCCTGCTAACGTTCGTTGCGATCGCTTGACGGCGGAACAATCCCCTTGACGGTCATACGCTGACGTCGAAACGTAGTTCCACTATCATCGTGGTCACATATCAGTTGTCATCACGCTCGAGATGAAGAAGCTGCACGGACGGTTGACCAGAAACAATCCGACACATGCGCGGCGAAACGTGGCCGCGACGCCGGCCGCATGAAGTTCGTTCCGATCGCTCCGCCGGGCCAGTGGTGTTGCTACGAGGCCATCTACGACGTCATCGACACGTGGGCCGGTGGCGGCAGGACGTTCATCGAGGTGGGCGTTGGCGCAGGCGTGCTGTCCCGCCGGTTATGCGATCGCGGCTATGAAGGGCTGGGCATCGAGTTTTCCGAAGAAGCGACAGCGATTGCCCAGCACGCGATGGCCGACCACGTCACGGCCGGCCGCTATCGCCTCATCGAGGACGACCTTTTCAACGTGCAGCCCGATGGCCGCCGCTATTCGCTGGGCCTCAGCATGCTGGTCATGGAGCACGTCGCGGATGATGTCGCCTTCCTGCGTCGAATCGCCGCGTTCGTCGAACCCGGCGGGCTTGTCGTCGTCGCCGTTCCCGGGCGACGCGAGTACTGGGGCATCGAGGACGAAACCGTCGGACATCTGCGACGGTACGACCGGGCGGATCTCGAGCGGGTGCTGACCGAGGCAGGATTGAAAGACGTGCAGGTCTGGTCCGTCGCCGTTCCGGTCGCAAACCTGCTGTACCACGCGGGGAACGTGCTGGTGAAGCGGAGCGGCGAGACCAGGAAGACGCAGCTGCCGAAAGTCGATCAGACCAAGGCGAGCGGGATTCGCGAGATTCCGTTCAAGACTGTCTTTCCGTCCTGGTTCAAGCTGCTCCTGAACCGGACGACGCTTTTTCCACTCTTCGTTCTGCAGCGGCTCTTCTATCGCACGAACCTTGGCGTGACGATGGTCGCGTTCGGCCGCAAATAGAAATAGGAAGCCTGAGGAGTTTGGCTTGCCAACCATAGCTCACGCTACGGTTGCCACGCGCGAGCGAAGGTTGGCGGGGTCGACGGGACTCGAACCCGCGGCCTCTGCCGTGACAGGGCAGCGTTCTAACCAACTGAACTACGACCCCACTGCTCGATTGACGTGTCCACCTTCGCGCGTCGCACTGAGGTGGACACCCTTCGCCGGGCCTGCCACCCGAAGCTTTCGCGGTGGCGCATGCCAGGCGCGAAGCGAAGGGTGGTGGGCGGTACAGGATTCGAACCTGTGACACCCGGCGTGTAAAGCCGATGCTCTACCACTGAGCTAACCGCCCGCCTTCGCGCTGCGCGCTTCGGCGAGGCAAAGCTGCCGACCTCGCACCAGCGAGGCAGGCCCGCCGGCGCTCGTGCTGTCCCACGAAGCGCATCGGCGAGGTTAACCCAAACACGTAATTATAGGTAGCCGATCACTTTCAGCGCAAGAAGCGCAAAGCCTGCCGCGAGCCCGGCCGCTGAGCGATATTCGCGGTTGCGCATCGCCCGCGCGAGACTGAACTGCCGCTGCATCGGCTCGTCGCGCGCGTCGCGGTACCGATCGTACGCGTCGCCGAACGCGCCCGCGAGGAACGCTTCTTCGGTCCGTATCGCCGCGGTGAGCGTCGCCGTCATGTAAACGGCCGCGATTACCGCAGCAATCACGCTGCGCGCGGCGATGACGATGCCCAGCGCCATGATCGTCGAGCCGACATAGAGCGGATGCCGCGACCACCGGTACGGTCCCGAGCGGGTGACCTCGCGGCTCTTCTCGAGATGGCCCGCGGCCCAGATGCGCACGGCCTCACCGACCACCGCCACCGCCAAACCCGCGCGCCATGTCATCCACGTCGGCCGGGCGAGCAGCAGGGTGGCGACCGCAGCGAGAAATCCGAGGGCTACCCGCCGCCGCGCCAGCCACTGCGCGATCGACTCACCCACGCGAAGCGACCCGCCGGTGCACCGCGCTCATCACTTCCGCGACGCTGATGTCGTCGATGCAGCGCTCCTCTTTCTTGCACCTCCGCTCGTACACGCACGAACACTGCTGCACGCGCGAGAGCGCCACGTCGTCAAGTCCCCACGGTCCATTCCGCTCGGGACGGGTCGGCCCGTAGAGTGCAACGATCGGCGTACTCACCGCCCCCGCGATGTGCAGCGGTCCGGTGTCGCCCGAAATCATCAGCCTCGCGTGTCGTGCGATCCCGACCAGGTCGGTGATCGTCGTTGGCGGCGACGCTTCGGCTGCGCCTCCTGACGCTGCAACCACGCTGTGGGCAATCTCCTGCTCGCCGGGTCCCCAGAGGACAAGCGACCGCCATCCAAAGTCGCGCGCAATCGCCTGGGCAATCTCGCCAAACCGCGCCGGCGGCCACTGCTTGTTCGGCCATGCGGCCCCCGGGTTGATCAGAACGTAGCCGTTCGGCTCGAAGCGGTTCACGACCTGCGTAACGGTCGCCGTATGGGGAATCTCGAGCGGAAAGCGCACGCGCCGATCGACGACTTTCAGAGGGGCCAGCAGCGCAAGATTCTTGTAGATCACGTGCGTCGCGTCGCCGGGATCGGGCGCAGACGTGTAGAACAACCGTGCGAGCTTCTCGCGAAGATGCTTGCGGGGAAAACCAATCGTCTGCCGGCCATGGACGCTGCGGGCGAGCATTGCCGACTTGAGGAGGCCCTGCAGATCGATCACCGCGTCGTAGTCCGCCTCTCGCAGTTCCCGCAGCGTGTCGCGGAATTTCTGCCGGCCGGGCTCCCTTTTGATGGCACGCGGGTCGACAGGGATGCGCCGATCGATTCCCTTGACCAGGTTGAGCAGCTCGACGTACCGCGGATCGACCATCCAGTCGATGCGTGCGTTTGGAAATTCCTGCCGAAGGGCGGCGGCGACCGGAATGCCGTGTACAACATCGCCCAGCGAGCCGAGCCGAACGATGAGGAAGTTGTTCACTTCCGCGCTATCCGCGACAGCAGGTCGCGCGTCGAATGATCTTTGGGATCGCCGACGATCGCGATGCGGCCCCCATAGCCGCGGACGATGTCGCGCTCGGGAACGGACTCGGTGGTGTAGTCGGTCCCTTTGCAGTGCACGTCGGGTGTGAGCGCAGCGAGAAGCGGACCCACGGTCGGTTCCGGGAAGATCACGACGTAGTCAACGCAGCGCAGCGCCGCAACCAGCTCCGCGCGATCCGCGGCCGAAAGGATCGGCCTCCCCTCCCCCTTCAGCTCCCGCACCGATTCATCGTCGTTGATGGCCACGATCAGGACGTCTGCCTCACGGGAGGCGGACTCGAGGTACCTGACGTGGCCCACATGCAACAAATCGAAACAGCCGTTGGCGAACGCAATCGTTCGACCGCCGGCGCGCAACTCCTTGATGCGACGCATCAGCTCGTCGCGCGAGACGACCTTAGCGGTCACGTCTCACCGCGTCGCGCAGCTCCGCGGCGCTGATGGTCGCTGTGCCTCGTTTCATCACCACGAGGCCGCCCGCGTAGTTCGCCAGGCGCGCAGCAAGCTCGAACGTGGCTCCCGCCGCGAGCGCCAGCGTCATCGTCGCCATCACTGTGTCGCCCGCCCCCGTCACGTCGGCGATCTCGTCGGAGCCGAAAATCGGGATGTGCACCGTCGGCTCGCCGGGCACGAAGAGTGCCATGCCGCGGCTGCCGCGCGTCACGACCACCGCCTGCATCTTCGTCTGCTCGAGGATCTGGCGGCCTGCCCGCTCCAGAACGCGCACGTCGTCGTTGATGCGAACCCCCAGCGCCTGCTCCACTTCCGACTCGTTCGGCGTGCACGCGGTCAGTCCCGCGTAACTCAGAAGGCGATAGCGAGAGTCAACGAGGATCGGCACGGCATGGCCTTGACGTTTGAGCTCGCCGCGAATCTTCGCAACGATCGCTGGCGATACGAGTCCCCCGCCGTAATCGGAGATAAGGACCGCGTCGGACCGCAACGCCGCTGACACCGCCGAGCGGAAGAATGCGTCGCGGCTCTTCTTGTCCAGCGCTCCGTTGGCGACGCGGTCGATCCGGACGACCTGCTGCTTGGCGGAGTGAATGCCGCCGGCAAGGATCCGCGTCTTCATCGTCGTGCCCCGCCGCATCGTCCGCACCACCGTGCGAGGGTTCACGCGCCGATGCAGAGCCTTTAGAAGGCGGCGACCAGGCTCGTCGCGTCCGACCACCGCGGCCAGCAGCGCCGAGCCGCCCATCGCCGCCACGTTATTGGCGGCGTTGCCGGCGCCGCCGGGGACGACTTCGGTCGTGTCGTACTCCAGAATCAGCACCGGCGCCTCGCGCGACACACGCGCGACACGTCCGTACACGAACTCGTCGGCGATCGCATCGCCGATGACCGCCACTTGCCGGCTCGGCAACGCGTCGATCAGCGCGAGGACGTCCGCAGAATCCAACCGACTGCCTCCATCAAATTGTTGAGAATAGCATCCGGACGCGCGCTGCCGGGCGGCATCGCCTCCTCATGCGCGCCATGCCCGGTGCGCACAAGGATCGTTCGAGTCCCGGCGTTGCTGCCTGCGACGATGTCAAGCCGGCGGTCGCCGATCGTGATCGACCGCTTCGCATCGAGCGACAGCTCACGACAGGCGTCCTCAATCATTCCAGACGCCGGCTTCCGGCATGTGCACTTGACGCGCAGCTCCGGAATCACGGCGTCCGGATGGTGCGGGCAGAAGTAGTACCGATCGACCTTCGCATGGCCGGCGGCCAGCCGTGCGTCGATCGTCTTATGGACATGCTGCAGGAACGGTTCGTCGATGATGCCGCGGCCGATGCCGCCCTGGTTGGTCACGACCACGGTCACGTAGCCGGCCCGGTTCAGCAGGCGAATCGCATCGGCGGTGAACGGATACAGCTCCAGCAGGTCGAGGCGATCGAGGTAGCCGCGCTCCTCGATGATGGTGCCGTCGCGATCGAGAAAGACCGCCGGTCGCATCACGGGTTCATCTTCGCGACGCGATCGACGGACGCAAGCACCCGCGACGGTTCAATTCTGGTCATGCATCGATGATCGATAGGACACTCACGAAGCATACAGGGACGGCACCACACCGAATGGGTGAGCACCTCTGTCCGCACGCCTGAACGCGCGAGCGGCGATGTCGCCTTCTCATTGGTCGATCCGAAGATAGCGACGACAGGCACACCGGCTGCGGCGGCAAGGTGCATGGCGCCGGAATCGTTTGAAATGCACGCGGCCGCCAAACTGATCACCGCGGCAAGCACGGGCAAGGTCGTCGCTCCGGCGAGATCGAGAATGCGCGGCTGGCAGGTGTTCGGCGCAGCACGACGAATCGCGTGGGTCGTCGCAGCATCGCTTCGCGTGCCGACCAGCGCACAGGTCACGCGGCGCGCCTGAACCAGATCCGTGACCAGCCGAACGACGTGCGCGGGGATCCACTGCTTCGCCTTACCGTAGGCGGCGCCGGGCGCGAGCACGATCAAAGACGTCGTCCCGTCCCACCCATGCTGCGCGAGCAGCCGTCGTGCGTGTTCGACGGCGTCCGTTGGGATTGCGAGAGTGGGCTCGAGCGGGCCGGTTGCGATGCCAAGCTCGCGAACGAGGTACTGGTAGTACTCGCCCTGGTGCATCGGCTGCTTCCGACGCCGCACCGCCCGCGTCAGGAGATGAGCCCGCATGTCGGTTGCGTAGCCCCACCGCTCGGGCACCTGCGCACGCCGGACAAGCCACGCGCTGGCGAAGGAGTTCGGCAAGAGCACGGCGATCGACGGCTGCGCCTCGCGAATCGCCGGCACCTCCTGGTTCACAACGCGCTCGACGCCGGGGACCATGGTGAAGAGGCCGCCGACGCTCGCGCGACCCGCGACGACCAGGCGCCGGCCCGCGAAATGGCGTTTGAGATCGGCGATGGCCGGCAGCGCCATCACCGCGTCGCCGAGCCAGTTGGGCGCGACCACCAGCAGCGGTTTCTCGTCAGTCATCGCGCCACCGCCGGTGCATCCAGAGCCAGAGCTCGGGGTGGCGCCGGACGTACATCTCGAGCACGTCCGTGCACCGCTGCGTGAAGTCGCGGACTGCATCGGGCGTATCGGTCTGCGGCGGATCGACCGGATGCTCGTACACGAGACGATAGCGTCCACCCGGGAGTGGCAGCGCGAAGACCGGGATGACGGGCGCACCGGTTCTCAGTGCAAGCGCCGCAAGCGCGGAGGTCGTCGCCGCGCGCCGCTGGAAGAAGTCCACATACACCGCATCCGGCGTGTGCAGGTGCTGATCGATCAGCAGCGCGACGCCGTGATTCGCAGCCAGCTCGCGGAGAACCTTCCGCACCGCACCCTCGCGGTAGATGACGGAGTTGCCTGTCTTCGTCCGGATTCGCTCGAGCATCTCGTGCAGACGCGCGTTGTCGAGCGGCCGTGCCAGGACGGAAATGGGCCGGGCGTGCAACGGCTCGACCATCGCATGGATTTCCCAGTAGCCGAAGTGACCGGTGAAAAAGAGCACGCCTCGTTGTTGCTGATACGCCTGACGATTGCGTTCCAGTCCCTCAACCTCGACGGCAGCGAGCATCTGTTGCGGAGTGTAGGTGCTGAACTTGAGGAGCTCGAGCAGCAGGCTGCCGAAATGCGCGAACATCGCGCGCGCCAGCGCACGACGCTCGGAGGCGCGGCGGGCCGGAAACGCCGCCGCGAGGTTTTCGAGGGCGATGCGGCGACGCGTGCGATCCACGAGATACGCGAGGCTGCCCAGCGCCGCCCCGCACCTGCGAACCACGCGCATCGGCAGCAGCGACACGATTGCCGCCACCAGCCGAACCGCCGCAAACTCGAGCGCGCGGATCATCCGGGTTCGCCGCTCGTCGGCTTCCGCCTGTGCGCCTCGGGCCCGTCGGCGGGACGACTAGGCGGACGCGTCTGCAGACGGCTCGTCAACCACGATTCAAAATCCGCGGCGGGTTCAATCGTGATCGTCATCGGCAGCACGGCGACGTCCATGTCGCAGCGCACCGCATCTTTTTCGGTGGTGACGATCAACGAGGCATTCGTCTCGCGCGCGGCGGACTGAATCATCTCGACGTCGCGCGCGCTGTACCAATGGTGATCGCGAAACGTCAGCTCGCGGGCCACGTCATAGCCGAGCGATCGCAGCGCGTTGAAGAAGCGTTCGGGCCGCGCGATTCCCGCAAACGCAACGACACGTTTCCCGGTGCCGGAGGGCGGGTCCTTGTGGACCCGCCAGATCTGCCCATATTGAGCACCGACACGAAACGCGTTGTGATGCCCCAATGTGGCTGCGACACGCACGACATCATCACCGGTGCCCGGCACCAGCACGGCATCCGCAAACCGGGCCGCTTCGAGCGGCTCACGCAGACGGCCCGCCGGCAGCACGCGATCCTCGAGATCTGTGGGCGACACGAGCAGCAGATCGATGTCTCGCTCGAGCTGCACGTGCTGAAATCCGTCGTCGAGGATGCTGACCGTTGCGCCGAACTGCTTCTCCGCGAACAGCCCGGCGAGGTAGCGATCGGCGGAGACAAGCACCGGCACACCCGTCACCGTTCGCGCGAGGAGCTGCGGCTCGTCTCCCGAGCGCGTGACGGACTCGAGCACACGCGCGCCGTCGCTGACCACCAGCACGCCTTCGGTCGTGTCAAGGCGTCCGTAGCCGCGCGTCAGAATCACCGGCCGCTCGCCGCGATCGCGTAGCAAACCCGCAAGCGCCGCGACGACCGGCGTCTTGCCGCTGCCGCCCATCGACAGATTGCCGACGCTGATCACGCGATGGTTGAGACGACGCCGCCGTCCGGGACGAGCGTACCAGGCGCGCCGCACCGTCATGATGCGGCCGTAGGCGCCGCTGAGCAGGCCTCCACGAGCTGGGCGGCCGGGGACGCCGATCAATGGATTACGCGGAACGGACGGACCACACCTTCACGGTCCGGCGGCATGAGATCGCGGATGACGGCGAGCGTCCGATCGCGCGCGCCGCGGTTCGACTCGACAAGCGCCCTGGCTGCGGCGCCGACGCGAGCACGCCGCACGGGATCGCCCACGAGGCTCACCATTGTTTCTTCGAGCTCGCCGCCCGAGCGAACCTGGATGGCCGCGCCGTTGGCGAGAAACGCCTCCGCAATCTCGCCGAAGTTCTGCATGTAGGGTCCAAACATGATCGGCTTGCCGTAGAGCGCGGGTTCAAGAATGTTGTGACCGCCAGCCGGGACGAGGCTGCCGCCGACGAAGACGACCGTTGCGATCTGATAGAGCTGCGCGAGCTCGCCTATCGTATCGAGCACGACGGCGTCGGCGCGCGGCTCCGCGTCGATGGGCAGCTCGGTGCGCCGGACGGCGGCAAGCCCTTCGTGGCGGCACACCCGCTCGACCTCGTCGAACCGCTCTGGATGACGCGCGGCGATGATGAGCAGCGCATTGACGCCCGATGCCCGCACGCGGTTGAACGCGCGGATCACCGGCTCTTCCTCGCCTTTCAAGGTGCTGCCCGCAATGATCACCGGACGGCTCGGTGAAATGCGGAAGAACCGCAGCACACGTTCACGTCCGCGGCCTGGCGTCGGCGACGATTCGAGCGAATCGAACTTGAGGCTGCCTGTCACCGTAATGCGCGCAGGATCGGCGCCGAGCTCGATGAGACGGCGCGATGTCTCTTCTCCCTGCACGCAGAAGCGATCGATATCCGCCAGCACGCGCCTGATGAACGGACGAATCATGCGGTACCGCGGGAACGATCGATACGAGATCCGTCCGTTGACGATCACCGTCTTGATCCGGCGGCGCCTGCATTCGCGGAGCAGGTTCGGCCAGATCTCCGTCTCGATCATCACGAACAGACGCGGCTTGACGACATTCAATGTGCGCCGCGCGGTGAACGCCCAGTCGAACGGAAAGTAGAACACCGCATCCACATCCGATACGCTCCGCCGCGCCAGCTGCTGACCGGTCAGTGTCGTCGTCGAGAGAAAGAGGCGCAGCTTCGGATAGCGGGCGCGCAGCTCGGTGATGAGCGGACGCGCGCTGAGCACTTCGCCGACAGACACCGCGTGCACCCAGATCGATTCATCGCCATCGAGATTGAACGAGACCGGCAGATACCCGAGGCGCTGCCCGATGCTGCCGACGTACTTGTTATGGCGCAGCGCCTGATACAGAAAGTACGGCGAGGCCAGCACGAAGACGACGAGCGTGAGGAAGCTGTAGAGGAGATACACGCTAAGTTGCGGATACGGAAGCCCTTATGGTGCTGGCAGTATAACGCGCCGATTGACCCTGTTCAACGCGCCTTACTAGAATCGGATGTTTCACCAATCGGTGCAGGGGCGGACCTTGGGGTCCGCCGTGCGTAGGAGACATTGATGGCAATCAGAGTGGGCATCAACGGGTTCGGCCGGATCGGACGCAACATCATGCGCGCCGCGATGGGCAACAGGGACATCGATTTCGTCGCGGTCAACGATCTGACCAACGCTGCGACGCTCGCTCATCTCCTGAAATACGACTCGGTGCTGGGCAACCTCGACGCGGATGTGCGCGCGACCGCCGACGGCATTACGGTTGCCGGCGACCAGTTCAAGGTGCTGTCGGTGAAGGATCCCGCGCAACTGCCGTGGAAAGATCTCGGCGTGGATATCGTGCTCGAATCGACGGGCATCTTCACCGATCGTGACGGCGCGTCGAAGCATCTTGCAGCGGGCGCGAAGAAAGTGATCATCACGGCGCCGGCGAAGAAGCCGGACATTACGGTCGTTCTCGGCGTGAACGACGACAAATACGATCCGGCGAAGCACCAGATCATTTCGAACGCATCGTGCACGACCAACTGCCTCGCGCCGCTCGCCAAGGTCATTCACGAGCGCTTCACCATCAAGAAGGCGTGGATGACGACGGTGCATTCGTATACCAACGATCAGAACCTGCTCGACCTGCCGCACAAGGACCTCCGTCGCGCGCGCGCGGCGGCCTTGTCGATTATCCCCACGACGACGGGCGCGGCGAGTGCGGTCGGTGAAGTGATGCCCGAGCTGAAGGGCAAGTTCGACGGCATCGCCATGCGCGTGCCGACGCCGAACGTCTCCATCGTCGATCTCAACGCCATCGTCGAGAAGAAGACGACCGGTGAAGAAGTGAACGCGGCACTGAGAGAGGCGGCTGGCGGCAAGCTGAAAGGCATCCTGGCCGTCAGCGACGAACCGCTCGTGTCGATCGACTTCCGGAAGAATTCGCATTCCTCAATCGTGGACAGCGCGTATACGAGCGTCATGGATGGCGATTTCGTGAAGGTGCTGTCCTGGTATGACAACGAGTGGGGTTACTCGAGCCGTTGCGTGGACCTCGTGGTGAAGCTCGCCACGAAAGGGTTGTGAAAAAGACAATCCGCGATCTGAATCTGAAGGCGCGGCGCGTCTTCATCCGGGTCGACTTCAACGTCCCGCTTGTCCCCCGAAGCTCGGAGAGCGAGGGGGGGCGACAGGACGGGGCCATCGGAGACGACACGCGGATCACGGCATCGTTGCCGACCATCAAGTACGCGATCGAGGCGGGCGCGTCGGCAGTCATCCTGGCGTCTCATCTCGGACGTCCGAAAGGCAAGCCAAACCCAGAGATGACCCTTCAGCCGGTGGCGCGCCGCACCGGCGAACTGCTCGGAAGAGACTGCGCGTTCGCCGAGGATTGTGTCGGCAAGGCCGCCTCGAAGGCTGTCGCGTCGCTGCCGAATGGAGGCGTCGTTCTGCTCGAAAATCTCCGGTTTCATCCCGAGGAAGAAAAGAACGTTGACGCCTTCGCCGCGCAG
>Ga0075425_100001595_pt1 | contig 22227 bp, 3 predicted proteins | sample SoiMethybrSBSTD4_FD_75300 | JGI IMG/M metagenome (GOLD analysis project Ga0075425, IMG submission 75300) | Bulk soil microbial communities from a Populus tree surrounding site in Tennessee, USA - Soil MetaG P. TD hybrid SBSTD4 | ecosystem: Environmental > Terrestrial > Soil > Tree plantation... | reverse complement strand
TGATCGCGGAGCTGCACGTATCGGCGGAGAACCCGGTCGAGCTCCGGCGCGATGAACGTGATCCGCTGTTTCCCGCCGCCGCGCCCTTTTCCTTTCTCGATGTTGATCGTCTGCTGATCGAAATCGACGTGCAGGCGCTTCAGCTGCAAGACCTCTCTCCGTCGAAGTCCGGCGAACAGGATGATCGAGAGCATCGCGACGGCGCGAAATCGCTCAAAGGTGGATGGCCAGTTGCCGTGTTCCGCCGCGTCGAGGATACGCGCGCACTCGGCGGGTGTCCGCGCTTTCGGCACGCGCGCAGGCAGCGTTGGCGCCTTCGATTTCTCGAAGAGATCGGGAATTCCGTGTTTCTCGACGAGGAAGCGGAAGAACGTCCGGTTCTTGCTCCAGTACGTGTGCATGGACGCTTCCCCAGGCGGCTTCGTCTTCGTGCGGTTCCACGTGAGCCATGCAAGCGGGTCGAAGAGGGTACCCGGTAGCTCGCGCGCCTCACCGAAGGTCGCGCTCAGGAACGTGCGGAGATTCTTGTACGCGACGCGGTGGTTCGCGATCGTGCAGCTGCTTTGGCTCTTACCGTACCGGAGGAGATGCTCGAAGAAGGCGAACTCGCGGTCGAGCGTGCTGAGGAGCCAGCCTCGGGCCGGTGCTGCACCGGCGTCTTGGGAAGATGGATGAGACATGGGATGGAGGGGTAGGGAACGCCTCGGTCCAGGCACGTTGAGGTGACCACAATCTACGGACAAAAGAGGCGGCGGACCGCGCCGAATGTCTTTCGTAAGCCCTTATCAACCCTTGCCTCACCTTTGTTTCATGGTAAGGATGAGGTCATCGGTTCGATCCCGATCGTGGGCTAATATCGGCTTGCAGAAGCCACGTATCTAAAGTGTCGGGATATGGGGCGAAAGGGCCGTATGACCACATCCGAGACGTGACGGATGGGGTCAGTGTGGGCGACTGTTCATGCCGTGGAAAGGGACGCCCATGCTTCTACGCCCACTCGCGCCTGTGCGCAAGGCGGATGTCCGCCGATCGGCAGTTGGCGACGAAGACGCCAGTGGCACGTGCGCGTGCTCAGTGGTTTCCAGAGATGAGAATTGAAATGCCTCCTCCCCCACCTGACACCTGCCTGTCACGCGGAGGTCGCAGGTTCGAGCCCAGGTCAACCCCGCAAAAGTAAGGAGTCATGCGTCGTGACTTCGCGGCGTTTCCCTCTTCGCCGCGGAATAGATAGTCGTGTCGGTCGTGCCAACGAAGCTCCTCATGTCGGATTCTTGAACTCCTCCGGTTTCGTCGGAAGGAACATCTGTCCGTTGCGGTCGGTCTTGACGATGAACACGCGCGTGGTATCCCGCTCCGTCTTCGGTCGCGAGAGGATCCATACGAAGTGCGCGGCGCGGCGCATGAGACCGTTGCGGAAGTCTTTTTTCGCCTCGCGGAGATCAACGCGCCAAGGGAGCGGAGACTGTGCGTATAGCAGGAGCGACAGATGGACGTCTTTGTCTTCCGGAGCGCGTCGCACGAGCGCGGCGTAGAGCGCGGATGGCGGTTCGGCCACGGGCTCGTCGGTGAGCACGATCGTTAACGAGCGCTCCACGAGCGTTTCGTCGAGCTTCGTGATGTCGATAAACGATGTGACCGAGGTCGAATCACCGACAACTTTCGCCGTAACTTTCTCGTCTTGGGTTTCCTTGATGCTCAGGAGCAGAACGTCTCCCGCGGCCAGTGTCACGGGCGCGCCGCTGGTTTCGGCGAGGCTCGTGAGCGGAAGCGCGTACACCTTCGCCAGCTCGATCTTCGGCGGCGCGAGCAGCGAATCCTTGAGCATGACGGTGCGCCCATCGCCGTCTTTCGGGACGACCTTCAAGGTCAGGAGGAACGATCCCTTCGTGCTGCCCTTGATGATGTCGCCGTCGGCGTCGGTGCGAACGTCGCGCGAGAGAGCGTCGAGTTTTTTCTCGAACGCGAGATCGACCATGAACGTGACCGAGGCCTTGCGGTTGATGCGATTGCGATCGGCGTAGAGCGAGCAGGTGAGCGCGCCGCGCGAGGCCGGCAACGGCGGCGCGGCGGCCGGCTTCGTCAACAGTGCGCGATGTTCCGCTGGTTGAGACGAGAGTCCGGCGTTGTAGGACGGATCGACGAACAGCAGCGACGCGGGTGCGAGCGGCAGCGCGCCGCGCGCGCGGATCACGGGCGCGAGCGGCATGCGCAACGTCACCGGCGCGCGCGCGTCGCCTTCGGCTAGCGAGGACGCGGATGTGGTGAGATCGAGCACCTTCGGCGGCGTGAAGCTCGACGGCTTTTCGCGCGAGTCGGGATGAATGACGAGCTGCACTTCCGCGGGCGGCAGAACGTCATCGGCCAGTGCATCGGCGATCGCGCGAAGGGCGGCGCCCGGATCCTGTTTCGGATCGCTCGGACGCGCGTCGAGCACGATCTCCACGCTGCCGCGCTTCACGCCGTCGGCGTTGTTGAACGCAGTGGCCGAGCGGAAATGAATGCGCACGAACGGCACGCTGACTTTGCCGATCACCAGCGACGCGCTCGCGAGTAGTTGTGGCTTCGTGCTGGACTCAGGGAACAACAGGCGCATCAGCGTTTCGAGGACATCCGTCGGCGCGTTGGCGGGATCGACGTCGATCTCCGCGAGCAACGGCAGCGTGCCGTCCCAACTGTCGGTGATCATTCCTTCCCAGTCTCTCGCGGCGATGAACGTCACGCTCCACGCGCCGATGTTCTTGTTCGCTTCACCGCTGACGCGGTCGGCGGGGCCTTTGCGCGCGAGCACCGACTGATCCCGAATGATCAGCGATGCACACGGCCGGCGGTCGCGCGCATCTTCCTTGCCGAGATTCTTCGGCAGGATGCCGGGACGCGGCGTGCGCTCCGTGCGCGCCATCCACGCGCCGCCTTGCGCCGGACGTCCGAAGCGGACGTTGCGTCCATCGAATGCGGCGAGCTTGCCGAGGGCGGTCTCGAGTCGCGTGATGCGCGCGAGCGAAATGCCGGCGCGGTCGCCGACGCTGGCAATCGTCGCATCGGGCGGCAGCATCGGCTGCACATTGAGCTTGTCGTCCTTGTCCGGACGCACGTCGATCTTGTCGAAGGCCGCAACCACCGCGTCGCCGGCCGGATTGCGCGGGCGCGGCGTGCCGGGCGTGAGCCATGGGATCGGCAGCGACTTCACGGCTGAAAGACCGAGCGGCAGATAAACCGGGGAGCGTGTTTGCGCGATCCACACGAGGCCGTCGAGGACCGAGATGTTGGACGCATGCGCCGGCAACGCCTCGACACGCGACAGGCCCGCCAGTCCGCTCTTCACACCATCGGAATCCGCATCGCGGAACGGCTTCATCTCGATCTCTTCCGGCGCGGTCAGCCAGCGCTCGCGCTCATCGCCGGGCGGCAACGCGTAGCCGCGGCCGGGATCGGCGAACGCGCGATCCTTTTCGACGACCGGCGTCGTGTTGCGCGGCCGCTCGAACGGCTTCGGAAGGCGCGGCGCGTCGTAGCGCCATTGACCGATCGCATTCGTGACGGCCTCCGTGCGCAACAGCACCGCGCGCGGATGGACGTGATCGGCGAATGCCGGGCCCGCGATCTGCGCGACCGGCACGCTCTCCAGGAGATCGGCGACGTTCGCGCCGGTCCACGGATGAATGGCGAGATCGTCGCCGAGGGTTGCCAGTGTGGGATCGCCCGGACTGCGCTTCGCGGCCGCGCCGTTCGATGCGAGGTTGCGTGTGACGATCGCCGATGCGAGGCCGCGCTGCTCGCCGCGATTGTCGAGCGCATAACCGGCGATGAGGGAGAGGACCGTCGGCGCTGGCTTGTTGTCCGCGAACTGCCCGAGGCTTCGCGAGAGACTCACCGCGGCGGCGATGAAGAACGGACTGCGTTCGAGATTGTCGCCGCCGGATGGCACGGCGAAGCTCTGTTCGACGAGCACGGCCGCGATCGCGGCATCGGGCGAGATCGCGGGTGCGATCGCGCGCGAGCCCTCGAGCAACGCGGTGCGGATGGCGGTGTCCGCGGTCGACGCGGGCGCGACGGCGCCGCGTGCGGTGGCGATGATGTTCCGCGCGGCATGGCTGTCGGTCCACGCCAGATGAATCGGAGCGCCGAATCCTTTCTGCGTGATGCTCAGCGTCGACGTTGCAAGCGCCGCGAGTACCGGCAGACGCAGCAGCGGCGCGTCTTCCTTGTCCGCCGCGATGAGCGCTCCGACGAAACCGCCGGCGATGAACAGCCCGTCGTGCTTCGTGTCGTCAGTGGGCCAGAACGCGCGGCGAAACGACAGTCCGAGCGCGCCGCGCAGCACCGTGCCGATGCGGCCGATGCGATCCTCGATCATGCCGTCCTCGGTCTTTCCCGTGTCCGCGCCATTGACCACCGTCGTCGCCTTCCTCGGCGCGAACGTGAGCGGATCATCGGCGAGCTTCGGCTTCGGAACAATCGCCGCCGCGGTGCCGATGACGATCGATTCGACGGCGGTGAAGGAACGAGTGATCGATCCATCCGACTTCGTGATCGTGTGCCGCGCGACGACCGGCATCGTCCACACAACTTTGGGGTCGTCGATGCGCGCCGCGACCTCGAACGGCATGCCGTGGCCGTCGAGCGTGTACGTCACGTTATGCTTGTACGAGAGGTCCGGCTTGATGCGGACCTGCCGCCGGCCGCTGGTCTGATTTCCGGGGAACGGAATCTCCGCATCAGCGGCCATCGGTGTGTCGATCTCCGGCCAGGTGATTGCGTTCGTCACCGCGATGCTTCCGTAGAAACGAAGGTCGCCCATCCAGATCGATTTCTGCGTGCGCTCGGCGTGGAACGTCACGCGCTGCAGCTTCACCGTTCCGGTCGTCGTCGTGACGATCTCGCCGTCGAAATAGCCGGCGGTGAGATCGGCGATACCGTCTTCCATCAGACCGATGCGCGCGAGGAAACCGAACGACAGGGTGCCTTTGACGTCGAAGCCGGTGAAGAGCGAGCCCTTGATGGCGACCGCGCTCTTCGTGGTCAGTGTGAATGCGCCATCGAGGTCATTGCCCGGTTCGAGATCCTTGTCAATCGTGATGCCGAGAAGCTCGACTTTCGTCGCCTCGTCATCGCGGTAGTGCACGCGGAACGCCGCGGGCGCTTTCTCTTTCATCGACGACGCGACGGCCTTCGGCAGAAGATTGAACGTCCGCGTGAGCTCCAGCTTCACGTCCTTGATCTTCGTGACGGTCAGCGTGACCGAATGCACGATCAGCTTTCCTTCGTTAGGGAGGACCAGCGGCTTCGTACCGGCGTCTGAGAATTTCTTTTCGACCTTGACCCCCTCGTCCTTCGACGCCGTGATAGTCAGGTTATCGAACGTGCGCTCTTCGCCGAACATCGTCACGAAGAGCTCCGATTGGGAGAACTTCAGCGCGTCGTTCTTCCACTCGAGCGCCGTGGTGAAGCGCGTCCGCGACTTCGAGCCCGTTTTGGGATGCAGAACAAACTCAAGTTCGGGCGCTTTGAGGGCGGAGAGTTTCAAACCGTTCGTGCCGGGGATGAACGTTAGCGTCACGACGTTGCCGTCCTGCGCCGAGATGCGCTGCACCGGACCGAGACGAATGCGCGCCGCGATCTCGACGCTCTTGATTCCGCTCGGCACACCTTTCGACATCGTCAGCACGCACGACGTCAGCTGCAGCGGCTCGAGCGTGAAGCCGTAGAACGGAACGCGGTCTCGTCCGATGATGAACACGTCCTGCGCGCCATCCGCCGGAATCAATCGCCATTCGAAGCCGGAGCGGACCAGATTGCCGTCCTGCCACGCGTTGAAATCGATCTCGCCGTGTTTTGGCGGTTTGAACGTGCCGTCATCCGTGATCGGCAGATCCTTGAACCAGAATGTGAAGCACTCGCCGGCCTTCACTTCATCGATCAGTGTCGCGAGACCGGTGACGTCGCCGGCCTTGCGGTCGTTGATCGCGCGGAACAGGAAGCCGTTTTTACTGACGGCCTGCTGTGCGCCGCTGAGACGGCTGTCGAAGAGGAACTTGTCCTTGTCCCTGAACGAAGCGGGCGCGTAGCCGGTGAAGTTCAGCGGTCCGTTCGCATTCTCGAAGAGCGTGTTGCCGTTGATGTCGAGCTTTGGGATGTCCGCGCCGAGGAGCGCGTCATTCCCCGACAGCGGCTTGTGGATCACGGCCTCGCCGTACGGAAGCTCCTGCTTTTGTTCACCGGGTTTGAAATCGACGTCCGTTTCCCAAGTCAGATCCGCGATGAGGTTTCCGATCTTGTCCGCTTTGCCCGGTTTGGTCTGCCGAACGAGATAGCTGTGCGCGACGCGCGCGACCTGATGCCGCCGATCCTGTTCACCCCAAAACGTCTCCATCGTCTGCCAGTCGCTGGCGAGCGGCACGGGTGGGGAAGGTGGAAGCTCGCGCTCCTCGGGGAGCTGCTTCTCGGGCGGTTGCGGCGGCAGCGTGGCGGTGGCGAATGCTTCGTCGAGCGCCGGGATGTCGTATCGCAGCGCGAACTCGAGCCGCGTCCAGGGCTCCTTGTCCGGCTTCACCTTCTCGTTGAAGCTCAGTTCCGCGCCCGGCACACCGAACGCAACGAGCGCGATGCCGTGCTCGGGATCGAATGTCGATTGCGGCCACGGCCAGCCAGCGACCGTGCGCAATTTGAGATCGCGGATTTGCGGAAACACGGCGGCGCGAGGTGATACGAATCGCACCCATCGCGACGGTTCGTTCTTTTTCGGATCATCGACGTCGATTACGAACGGCACGAGATCGCGGCTCTCCAACGGACGCACCGAAGCCGCGGCGCTGCGCGTCATCGGCATCTCCGCGGCGAGCGGCATGACCGGATGGCGTTGCCAGCGAACGGGAGGCAAGGGCGGCGCGGGATCGCCGCTCACGTCTTTTCCCTTCAGAACGACGCGCGCCTTTTCCAGCGCGGCGCGTCCGTCACGCGACACGCGCTGCCATTCCGTTTCCGTCACGCTGTCGAACGCGACCTCGAGCTCGAGATTGGTGCGGGTCACGAGTTGCGGCTTCTCTTTGACATTCTCGACTTCGATCTCGAACGCGCCGAGGGTGAACTGCACCGCCGAGTCCCTCTCGATGTCGAACGTCTCGAGCGGGAGGTCGAGAAACGCGCCCGCTCCCGCGCCGAGGCGCGGCAACGATTCGAATGCATCAGGGCGATCGGCGGAGTACCAGAAGAAGCCGCGCGTCGAAAGCTGCGGATCGTCGAGCGCGATTGCCGATCGCACGAGCGTCGCGCCTCCATCAGCGGGCTTGATCCCGACCGCGATCACCGCTCCTTTCGCTCCTTCGATCGTGATCAGCCACGGCGTTTCGCCGACCACGAACGGCTCCTTATTGAATGCGGAGAGCACCGGCGGCGGATTGCCGAACTGCGCGAAGCGGAGGTATCCGGACAACACGTTGCCGATCCTCGGCACGGCGGGAAGGATGACGTCGTCCTTGTTCACGTTCGGCGGCGGGAGATTCGGCACCGGCAGCTGCAGCCAGCCGTCATCGAGCGGCACGAACGCGGAGATCATCGGGCGGTCCGCATCGGCCACGCCCGGCAGCAGCTCATCGAATCCGTACGCGCGGCGTAGCGCGGCGGCGAGCCTCGCCTCGTCGTGCGAGAAGCGATGCGCCGGTGGCTTGTTCTCTTTCTGCGCGTTCTTCAGGCTCGCGCCGAGTTTCTTGTCATCGGCGTCGAAGCGGAAGCGCGATGAGATCTTCTGTTCCTTCTTGTTGACGTCTTTCGTCGGCGTCATTTCCGCGAGCAGGATCACGGGCGTGTTCGTTTTGTTCCACTCGGATCCAAGCGGAAGGTTGTCGGGAATCGGCGCGAGCGTCCGCGTGGCGAGGGTGTACTTGTCCGGCGTCAGCGTGACTTCGCCATCGATGCCGCGCACCGTGCGCGGACTGAGCATGCGCACGTCGAGCACCTCGGGGGGCACTTCGACGCTCGCCTTCAGCGGCAGGATTTCGCCGTCCGGCACCTCGACGCTCCACACGAACGCGGGTGGACGCGGATCGCGGCGGCCTTCGACTTTCAATCCGACGATGGTCCTGCTGATCGTGTCGTTCTTCGCGGTGACGGAGAACCACGCATCGCGCCACTCCTTCAACTCGCTCTCCGGACGGTGCTCGGTCAGCAGGCGGAGACGGTATTTCTCTCCTACCTGGTGCAAAAGAAAATGTCCCTCCATATCCGCGCGGCCGGGGAAGGGCGCTTTGCGATGCAGTTCGATGCCGTCCGGCGTCAGTCGCAGGAAGACGTGTTTGGATTCGGTCATCGCGCCGAGGAATTTGAGTTTGTCCGGATCGCAGGCGAGATCGATCGCACCGCGGATGAGACGGAACGGCGGGGCCTGATTGTTTTTCGGCCACGTGCCGTTCTTGTCGAGGATCGGCTCGACCGTGACGTGTTGAAATGCCGCGCGCTTCGGCTCGGCGCGATTGTCGATCGTGCGGAAGTCGCCGTGGGTCAGCGTGTCTTTTTCGTGGAACTCGAATGCGAGCTCCTCTCCGTTCAGCTCGTATTCGCCTTTCGCGCCGGCGATCAGATGCATCGACATCTGCCGTGGCCTGCGCCAGTTCTGCGCGTCGCCTTCCGGCACCGCGGCGTCGGCGAGGAGCGTGCGGATCGGAAGGATGCGATCCTCCTGCAGCGCTGGCTTGTCTACGTTGACGTTTTGCAATCCGAACGCGGGAGTTACGGCGTGGAGAGTCCAGAACGGACCGCGCAGTTCGATGAGCGCGAGTTTGCTCATAACGTTCCCTCCATCGCCTTGAAGCATGCCGGCAGATTCTTGATGCGCCGCTCGATCACACCCGGCGCGGTCACGTTGATGCCGTCGATCTTCAGCCGGGAGCGCGTGTCGATGGCCCTGAGCCAGAAACCGGTGTATGCGCCGAGGATGCGATCCACGAGCAGCGAGTAGAGACGCCCTTTTTGTTTCGCCACCGGCGGCACGTCGGCAGCGGTGACGCCACTCACTTCTTTGTCCGACGCGAGGTCGAAGACGAGGAGCCACGTGCCGGGATCTTTTTTGAAATCGCCGAGCTCCGTCCACGGCTTCACGTCGAGCGGCTCGACGTTCGTGCCGCCTTCGAACAGATCGGTGAAGGTGTCGCCGCGTCGCCACGGCGCGGAGAGAAGGATCGGCAGCGGCGCGGCTTTGTGCAGCTGATCGGCGGTGGTCTCGGTCGTGATCTTCAGTGCATCGAGCCGCGCGATTTTCGCCGCGGCCTGAATGGCGAGATCGCGATACCAACGCTCCGGCCCGCCGGCCAGCTTCGTCTTCACGTTCGACTGAAGCGTCGGGATGACGCGCTCCTTGATGCGCTTGAGGTAGTCCTGCACGCTCTCGGACGATCCGGGCGGCACGTCGATCGACATCGCGTGCGCCGTGACGATGGCGGCGAAGAATTTCGCCATCGAGTTGAACTTATCGATCTGCGCCGGCGTCCCGAATTCCGATTCGCCGAGCGGCCAGAAGACGTCGAAGGCATTCGGCCGCACCGAAGTCTCGAGTTGGAAGCCGTCCTTCGGCGTCGCGCCGAAGAGCGTGACCACGCCGGGATCGCCTTCGACGTAATCGGTGCCGAGCGCGCGAACGATCACCACATCCTTTACCGGTTCGGACGGAATGAACCGCACCTCGGCATCTTCTTTTTCGATCGACGTCTTGCTGTCTTTGTCGAGCACGCGCCGCTCGAGCACGTAACGAACGTCGGGATCGGGCCAGCGCGCGACATCTTTCTCATCGGCGTTCTGGAAGATGACGTCGCCGTTCGGCGTGAGATGCGCGTGCGAAATCGTCGGATGCCGCAGCGCGAGACGCGCCTTCTTGCCTTCATCGCGTAGCACGAGCAACGACACTTTGGCCTCTGGTAGAAGCTTGTCGACGCGGCCTTCGAGTTTCTCGCGCGGCATCTCCTCCTGCACGACGGCCGTGACGTCGGAGACGACGATGCCCGCGCGCTCGGAGGCGAGCGCGATCAGCCGGTAGTGCGGTGGAATGGGCGGGATCTGCCAGATGTCCGCGCCCTTCCAGAGATTCGGCAGCTCCGCCGCCAGTTTGCCCACGTCGTCACCGCTGATCTGCCGCACGACGTCCGGCTGCACCGGCGATTTCGGCGGGATGTGGGGATGGATCTCCACCGGTGGCACCTGTCCGGAAGGCTGGAAATGCTGCGCCATGCGCCCGGGCCAGTCGGGCGTGCGATACGCGCGGTTGAACGAGATCAGCGACGCGGGCACACCGGTGTGCGCGAGCAGCGGACGATTCGAATTGGCCAGCGCTTCCTCGCCGTGCCGCGCCACGACGATCTCGACGAGATCGACGATCTTGTCGATCTCGTCGAGATCGGGCTTGGCCCGCAGCTTCGAACTCATGATCACCGGCGCCTCGATGCGCTCCGTGCGCGGCGCGATGGCGACCGCCACCCCGGCGTCGTGCAACAGACCCGGTTTCGTGTCGGGGACGAACGAATCCGACTGCTGTTGCACTTTCACGCCGATGCCCGACAGCAGCGACTGATATCGCGAGACCGGTTTCACCGCGTACGCGCGCACGTGTCCCCAGCGGTCGGAGTGCAGGAAGCTGAGCGTGATGTATCCCTCGGCATCGGCCGCGAGTTTCCACGGCGTCGCTTTCGTCGGCGCACAAAGCGCGACGTACGCGTCGTTCAACCGCGCCGCATCGCGCGCCCCGCGCGAGACGTTGTTTTTGAGGAAGCGATCGGACCAGGTGATGAACGCATTCACCACACTCTCGACTTTCGTGAATCCGTAGCCGTTCGCCGCCGCCACCTTCTTGAATGCGTCGAGCGAGGCTTTCGCCAGCGGCTTGTTCTTGTACGCCTCGGTCCATCTCTCCACCGGAATCGCATCGAATCGATCGAACGGATCGGGATGGATCGGAGTCCGGCCGATCATCGTTCCCGGCTCCGGCACTTCGCTCCAGTCGCCCTTGATCAGAAGCGGTGAATCGGTGATGTCTTCGAGCGACGACGTCACAACGACCGGTTTGTTGGGATCAACCTTGACGATTTCATATTCGCCGACGAGCTTGATGGTTGGACGCGCGGCCGCGTTGGTTGGGCTCACGACGCGGAAGTAGAGCTCCAGCTCCGGATCGTCTTTCGCGCTTCCGCGCCGGACGGCGCCGATCGGGAACGTCGCTTTCTTTGTCTTCTCCGTGAGCTCGGCGATCGCGCCTCCGCGTGCGCGCGCGGCCTCGACGTCGGTGGTCGTGCGCTCCACCTGAATGAAGAGATTCACGAGCCGTTTGCCGGACTTGTCGAGGTTCTTGTTCTTCGCCGCCTCCCAGCCGAGCGTTTGCCGCATGTAGGTGAAGACGGCGACGGGACGCGGACGCAGCGAGACCTGCACGAAGGCGAGGCCCTCATCATTCAGCTTGAGAGCGTCCGGATCTTCTTCTTCGAGATCGCCGGAGATGACGGCATCGAACGGACCGCCGCGGCGATCATTGCCGGGCCGCAGGAAGATTTCACCGAAGACCTGGCCGGTGATCGCGTCGGGATCTGGATAAATCGCGCGCCAGCGTGCGAGCACCGATGTCAGTGCGGAGTTCACGCGCTGCGTCAATCCTTCGGGCGGTTCGAATGCTTCGCGCCCGAGGTCGTACAGACGGACCGTCGTCGCCAGTCCGAGCGCGTGCAAGGTCTGCCATCCGTACGGATCGGTCGCCGGCGCGGTGTTGGCGATGAGTCCTTCGATCGTTTTCTGCGACTGCGCATCTTTCGATCCCGTGCTCACCTCGGGCTGCGGCATGACGGTGTAGTGGCGATAGAGCGCGGGCTCCTCAACGTTGCCGCGATTCTTGAGCGCGAGCTCGGCGAGCAGTTCTTCGAGGATGGGATGGACTTCCGAGCGGAGATTGAGCTCTATCTCCGTCCGTCCTGTCTGGGCGGTAACCGACGAGTCGAAACCGTTCGCATCGGTTGTCTGGAAGAGTCCGAAACCGGTCAGAATGAGGGTCAAGCCATCGAACGTCGCCGGATCCTGAATCCAGCGCTCCAGATACTGGGGGTTTAGCTCGGGTGCGTCCCAGCCGAGGCAGAGGAGCAGATTGCGTAGGTCGGCGGCACCGAACGGTGCCGGGGGCTTGCGATGGAATGCGTGATTGCGCAGCGGCGTGAAAAGGGACGTGAGGTTGGCGCCGTCGATCGTCACCGGCACGAGCTCCACGTTCGGTGCGAACGGAGCGCCGATCTCGCTCACAGCTTTGCTCAACGCCGATTTGTCCGCGATCACCAGCAACGCGCGGATCAGCGACGGCTTCCCTTTTTCCATCAGCGCGGAGATCGCGGTCTCCGGCACGAGCGGAAGAAGACGGATGCGCGGCCGGCGCTCGGCGAAATGCGCGGTGGTCTCGCGATCGGAGTACCACGCCGCGAGGATCGGCTTCGAATCGCCCTTGCGATGATCGCCGCGCGCCAGCGAGAGACGCTCGGTCTCGCTCGGGTAGTGCGCCTGCCATCCCTGCCAGTCGAAGTTGCCGTGCGGAACGAGCTGCGCATCCTCGGGGGAAAGCTGCTCGATGCGCGCGACGCGGTGCGCGCGCTTCCACGCCTTGTTGTCCTTCGCGAGCTTCGTGGTCGCGTCCATCGGCGCGAGCTCGTCGAGATCGAGCTCGTACAACTCGAAGCCAGCGATGGAACGTCCGTGCAGCGGCAAGGGCTTTTTCGCATCCGTCGTGCCGGCCCAGTCGGGCGCGGCGGCGAAGCGAACGGTGGTGAGCACGCGCCGCTCGGGATCGCGCACCAATTTGAATGTCGTTGGGCCGAGGCAGTCTGCGAGCCGCGCGTCTTTGACCGGCGAGCGGAAGCGTACGAATCCGCTTTCCGCGTCGACCTGTCCGTCGCCGAGGGGCGGCAGGACGAGCGGCTCCGCCCATTCGAAGGCCTCGGGGCGGATGGCGGCGATGGACTGCGATTCATCCGGCTTCCGGTCCTGCGCCGTGATCAGGTGATCGATCGTCAGCGGCACGCGCTTCGAGAAGTGCATGCTCGATTTTTTCTTGTCTGTGGGATGCGTGAATTGAACGATCGTCTGAAGGAAGAATCGCGTCGCCACACGCGTCGCGGTCTCGCTTGGTACTTTGTCCCGGATCCAGAGTGCCTGCCGGAATTCATCCGCCTTGGTTTGAGTGAAGGCCGGGTTTTCCGCGCCGGGCAATTTCTTGTTGTCGAGCCGCGTCCAGAGCGGGAGCTTCTTCCGTTCGTCGGGATCGGGCTCGATCTTGCTGATGGCCTCTTCGGTTTTGTCGCTGAACTTGAAGTCGACCGTCGCATTTCTCGAGATGTCGAATGTCAGTTCGTCGGCGGTCTGCGTCGCGGCGAATGCGCCGGGACCGCGCAGGCGCGAGGTCGTCGCATCGGAGCCGTAATGACCGGCCGGCTCGATGTCTTCGGGATCGACGATGAGGCGGTAGATGCGCTCGACGGTGTAGTCCACGCCGCCGACCGGCATCTTCTTCGGCGACGGGCCGTCCCACGCCGCATCCTTCAGCGCGAGGTAGACCTCGAGATCGGCGGGCGGTTCGGTGATGCGCTCGAGACCCTTGCGGTCGTCGAACTTCGGAATCGTCTGCCGCATCCGCAGCTCGCCGATCGCGGGCCGCACCTGCACCTGGGGACGATCGATCTGCACGGTGAAGCCGCGCGGCAATCCGCGGACTCCGGCGGTATCGACCGGCGTGACGGAGTAGGTGAGCGTGACGTCCTGGCCGGGGAACGTTTGAATCCATGCCTTCGCCGCTTCGAGGCTCTCGCCCTCGCCGAACGCGGGAAGCAGCGCGCGCCGCATGAGCTCCGACACGCCGGTCTCCGGTGCGAGTGAGTCGATGAACTGCCAATCAGGGGCGAGCAGGCGGACCTGATTCGGCGCGAGGCCGTCGGCATCTTTGTCCGTGGTGTTTCGATCGCCGACCGTCGCCGCCGGTTTCACCTTCATCGTGTACGGCGTGAAGTCCAGGCCTTCGATCGTGCGCGTGATCTCGTAGTGATGCAGGTGCTGCTCGGGATTGGCCTGCTCGAGCACGAGCCGCCAATCGAGCTTGATGCCGTCGGGTTCGACGGCGTGATGGGCGTCGGCGAGGACCGGGTCCTGCTGATCGAACCACGTCGCGCGTTTGTTGAAGACCGTGATCTCGCCTTCGTGTGCCTCGATCGTGCCTTTGTCGTTTGGCTCGAGTTTCACCAGCTTCGCGCCCTGGAGTTGTTCGAGCTCGCTGACCGGACCGTAAAGCATCAGCCCGAGATCGACGGCATGCGCTTCGAGCACGTCCTGGACCGTGTGGTCCGTGCGCACGCCGGTGGCCGCGAGATTCACGAACTGATCGAGGAACATCGTCAGCACCGTGGAGCGGGCCTGATAGGCGCGCTCGTCGTGCGGGAACGCGATCGCGTCCGCGATCTGACTTTTCTGCTGAAGCTCGCGCTCCTGCTTGCGCGCTTCGCCCGACGCTTCGGAGACGACCTGGCTCTTGTGGATGCGAAGGTGCTTCGGCTCCTTCCATTTCGTCGTCACCCGCTTGGGAGGCGGACCCGCCTGCCATTTCGCGTCGATCAGGAAGCATTCGTCCAACAGCAACGCCAGCGTGAACGTATCCTTCTTTCCATTCGACACGTCGATCGGCGCATCGAGGCGCGGAGAGATCTCCTTGTTCTTGAAGTCATCGAACTTGTTGTCGAAGCCGGGATTCTGCGGAATCCAGATCTTCGTATTCGGATAGCTGGCGTTGGTGATGATCTTGTGGACCTTGGTTGCGCCCGCGGCATAGAAGCCGCCGTGATCGGTGTTCTCTGCCTCCCGCGGAACGAGGAACGCGTAGGCCCTGTCGATGCCGTCGTCGGGCAACGGCACGCTTTTCGGCGCGACGCTCGCGCGGCGAAGAACGAGGAAGAAATCGGTTGGCTTCAGATCGCGCCCGAACTTCGCTCTCTTGATGTCGGGCGGCAACGTCGTCGTCGTCTTTGGCGTTGGCGCCGGCGGCGCCTTGTGGATCGCCGACGCGGAATCGGCATTCGTATCGATCGCCTTGTCGCCCTGCTTCGCACCGAACACCGGCGGCCCGTCGGGCTGTTCGGACGTGATTCCCAGCGAGAGGAACCGCTGCACGCGCGCGCGCGCTTCGTCGAGGCGGCCCGGATTGAACGTGAATCCGATGCCGACCGACAGCGAGCAGCCGAACACCTGCACGGCGATGCGCGCCTCGACGCGGCCGCCGACGCCGCCCGGCGTGATCGCCAGCTCGACTGCCGCCGTGAACTGCACGGAGAACGAAAAGCCGATGCGGATGGTGAAGCTCGTGAAGCCGAGGTCGACGTCCATCCAGGCCTCGACGGAGAAGGTGAGGCGGGCGTCGAGCGCGACGAGACCGTAGACCAGCGAGTCGCGGAAATTCGCCGCGAGGAACGCCAGCACGCGTGCCACGAACTTCGCATTCAGCTCCGCCGCGATGGCCACGCCGATCGAGCCGCCGACGCGCCCCTCGAAGCGGATGAACGCATCGGCGCCGATGTTGTAGCCGTACAGCAGCCCATCTTCCGCGGCGCGAAAGATCATCCCGCCGCGCACCGACACGCGCATGTTGTCGCGCTTGACCAATTGCACCGACAGCTGATCGGGCCAGCCCATCTCGTAATGGAAGAGTCCCGGGCGGATGTAGAGCGTCGTCGTCCAGTCGACCGATTGCACCGCCTCGCGCAACGGACCTTCCTTCACCTCCGGCCAGTCCTCGCCGATGAAGCCTTTCGAATCGGCGATGGCGCGCAGCAACAGCTCGGAGCGCGGAACGGAGATGTAGAGATAGCCGCGGAACATCGGCCGCTCGCGGAAGTTGTCGGCGTTTTCGAGGAACGACGCGTAGTTGACGCCGAGCCAGCCGCGCGCGCTCATGAGGAACGTGAAGTCGGAGCGGAGCGCGGCAACGATGTCGAAGAAGAACGGACTGACGGCCTTCTTCTCCTCCGCCTCGTCATATTTCTTTTCTGCTGGATATGGCTGAAACGCGCCGCGCAAAGCGAGCGTGAAGTTGTCTTTTTCCACATCGGGCTTCCAGGCGGAGAAGCGGGCGAGATCGCCCTGGCGCTTGGAGACGTCGTCGAGGATGCGCACCAGCTGCGCGCTCGATTGCGCGTTCTCCGCGTCCTTGATGCCGGCGAGGGTGAAGCGGTAGCCGAATCCGAATCCCGCTTCGCGCAGATAAAACGTCCAGACCGGCGTCGGGATCTCGACCGCGAGCTTGTCCGCCTGCAGGAAGAGGAAGAACGCCAGCTTGCGATCGCCCGGCGAGTCCTGCTTCTCGACTTCGAGAAATCCGAGACTCGCTTCGATGGCGCAGAAACCGGGGATGTCGACCGCGCCCTCGCCGAGGAAGCCCGAGGTGTTGTAGCCGGGGGGCGCGAAGTCGCGGCCTTCGACGGTGCGCGTGTCGGGATCGACGGCCAGCACCGCGCCGCGGATCTTCACCGAGCCCGCGAGTTGCAGCTCGACGCCGAGTCCATCGGCCTTGATGCGGGGAAGACTCTCGCCGTCTTTCGCCGGCGCCATCCAGAGCTCGTGAAAGTCGATCTTCGGCTGCATCACATCGCCGATCTCCGCGAAGCGGATCTGCCCGGAGATGTTGAGCGCCGGCTTTCCCTCGAACTTCGGCGACGACGGATGGAAGCCGAACGCGCGCAGCTCGAACGTGAAGAGGTCGAAGAGCGTGAACGTCTTCTTCGGCTTCAGTTCCTTCTGGAAGCGGACGTGTTTGAGGAGGACGCGCGGATCGTCGGTCAGCGGCGCGTGCTCGAGCGTGATCTCGATGTCCTTGAGATGCTGCAGCAGTCCGTCCTCGAACTCTCCTTCCTTCGGCGTGAACCGGAGCGAGCCGGTGACGAGGAAGTAGAAGTGATAGCCCCCCTCACGCACGAACGAGAGCTCGAGGTGGCTGATGGTGAGCGTGAATCGCGTGCCGTGGCAGGCGATCGGCTCGCCCATTTTTTCGAGCTCGACCTTGCTGCCGTTCTTGAGCGCGATCTCGCCGTTGACCAGTTCGAACGCGAGGAGGACGCTGCAGTTCGCGTCGCCGATGAGGCGCGGCGGGAGTTGTCCGCGTCCCGCGACGACGGCTTCAACGAGCTTGCCGCCCGCGATTTCGATGCGGCCGGTGGTGAAGCGGAACGGGACGTTGATGCCGTTGAGGCGTACGGCGCGATCGATGACGCTGGCCACGACATCCAATCCGCCGCGGCCGATGCGGAAGGTGGTGACTTCGAAGATGACGCCGGAGCCGTCGGAGGAGAGGCCGTCGAAGCGCATCTCCATCCGCGCGACGGCCTTGTTCAGTTCGAAGCCGCTCTCCGCGCCGGCGAAGGCGAGCTTGAACATCGGGACGGCGATGTTCTGTGTACGCTCCTTGTCACCGGTCTGTTCGACGATCCATGTCAGTCCGAGCGCGCGTTCTTCGATGCGTTGCGACATCAGATCCAAAACGGATGGCGCATTCAGGGTGACTTCGAATGTATCGAGGCTCAGCGTCACATCGACGGTCACCTCGGTTTTGACTCCCGCGGCCTGGACTTCGAGCACCGCGCCGCCTTTGATCGTGCGATCAGTGAAGGATGTCTGCTTCACTTCCTTGACGGTGACGACCTGGCTGAGGCTCTTCTTCAGCCGGTCGAGGAACGACTCGCCGGTTCCTGCGGGATCTTTCTTGCCCGCTTCGCCCATGCCGAGGAGCGGGAGGATGCGGTTCGCCTGGAAGGAGAACTGCACGTCGAAGTCGGCGCTGCTCTTGATCGGCTCGATCTTGAACGCGCCTTCGATGACTTTGATCGTCGTGCCGGTGCCGGGAATCGTGACAACGCGCGAGATCTTGCTCGTCCCCTTGTGGAAGAAGACGGCCTGACCGCGCTGCATGCCGGCGAGCACGATCATCACTTCGCTGTCCCGCGCCATCTTCGCGCTGAATTTCAACAGCGGTTCGTCGTTGGCACCCGGGCGCGCGACGTCCTCTTTCGATCCCGAGCCGTCGTGAATCGCTGCGACCGGAGTGTTAGGACGTCCGAGCCAGAGATCGGTCGACAGTGATGCGAGATCGATTTTCCCCGCGCTAGTGCTGACCGGAATCGCACAGATGTAGGCGCCCGGCTCGGTGACGAAATCGAGGAGCACGACGGGCCGCCACTCTTCACGCACTTCGACCCTGAATCCGAGAGCGGAAACGATGCCGCTCTTCGTCGCCGGAATTTTGGGGAACGAAAGGACGAGCTGCCGCAGCTCGAACGGTTCGAGGGCGATGCGGATCTCGACGTCGATCGGGAAGCTGGCTCCTTGCGCACCTTCCCCGAGCTTCGCCAGTTCCTTGAAGAGCGCGGCGAGCAGCTCGGCCACTTTCACCACGGCCTGCGCGAGCAGGCTGGCCACCTGCGCTAGGACGGCGCCGACTTCGCGGGCGATGAAGATGGCCGCGCGCGCGACCGCCGCCGCGATCTTCCCGAGAACCTGAAGGATTTTTTTCAGGCCTTCGATGTCTCCGGACGTTTGCGGATCGATGCGGCCTAGGATCTCGATGATCTTCTGCGCGCCGCGCAGCAACGCGGCGGCGCTGCGCTTGACCAGCTCGATCGGATACGGCTCGACGATGGCCAGCTCGATGACCGCGACGCCGGACGGCGTCAGCTCGATTTCGCCGCGGAATGCGATGACGGCCGCGGGGTCGTCGATGGGATGGATCATCAGGCGTTCGAAGGTGACGCGGACGCGCAGTTCATGCGGGCTCGCCGTGACCTTCGCGGCGATGCCCACCCGCACTTTCTCCCAGGTAATCTTCAGCGGTCCAAAGTTGCGCGTGCCATTGAGCTCGACGAAGGCGTCGTTCTGCACCGTCACCTTTGCCGACGTGATGACGTTGGTTGGAAGAACGGCGATGGTGACTTCCTCGGCCGTCACCTTGAAGTTGCTCGAGGCGTGCGTCAGCACCGCTTTCAGTTGGGCAAGATCGGCGGCGACGATGCTGTCTGTCAGCGGCTTCGCCGTCTTCATGACCGCAAACAGCAGCTTGCCGCCGTCCACTTTGACGACGAAGACGGGCGGATCCGGATCCCACTTCGCTTCGAGCTTGAAGCTTTTGTCGAGGAAGGAAAAGACGCCTGCGAGCTCCGCCGCGACATCGACTTTGAGCTCGAATCCGTCGTCGATCTTGAGCTTGGTCAGCTTGAGGTCGGGGAGCGAGAGGTTGAGATCATCCAGGTCGAGCGACAGCGTCGGCGTCTCCGCCTTGAACTTGCAACGGCAGACGATGCCATAGGTGCGTTCGATATTCCCCGGAATCGTGACGGTCAGCGACGCGCGGAACGCCGCGACGACGATCGCCTTTGCCGTCGTGTCGTTTTTCTCGATGAGCGCCCGCAGCGCGAGCTTCGCTTCGCCCCGCGCGGTGAACGATCCTTTGAGAAAGGTGCCGTCCTTCCAGTTGATCTGGATGGTCTCAAGCCGCCGGAAGCTTTCGTCGACCCGCGCCTGGTTGATCGCGTTCCTCAGGTCCGCCTCGAGATCCGTCGCGGAGCGGAACCCCGACCCGTCGGCCTTGATCAACCCGCCCGGGAGGTCGATTCCCTTCGGCAGTTCCGCGCGAAGGAAGACGTTGCTCGCGTCGGTCTTGTTCGTAATTTCGATCGCCGTGACGGTGAAAGTTGCGTCGCGATCGAAGCTGCCAGGCATTCCGCTGAGAGTGCCGTCGAGCCGCAGTGCCGCATCAACGCCGGTCATTTCATGGACGAGGAGTTTGGACAACGTTTCCTCCACGCCTGCGGCTCTATCCGTCGCCGGCGACACTCGATCTGTCTACGCTGGGGCCTTTAGTGAAGGAGTGACCCGAGGAAGTTTTTCCCTACCCCTGCGTAGCTGAACCAGAAAGTCAGGCAGGAGAGACGGTTGGCGAATCGTCAACCCATGGCGAACTTGATCGAACGTTATCGCGAGGTCATCGTCGGAGTTCTGTCGTGCTTCGATCGGGTAGTGATCCGAGGGACGCTACCTGTCGGGCTGCCGCGCACAAGCGATCGCGACGCTGCTCCATGGCCGGGGTATCAGGCTGTTTGATTACAACGAAGCAGTTCGCCGAACCGTTGGGCGAGGCGGTCCGCACGGCCGTTGAGCTCTCTGGACCGAGCGTGCAGGCGCCTTGGTGCCGAACCTCACTGCAATTGCGCACAGCTCTGTCAGCGGAGCAGAGGGCGGCCGTGCGAGCACGGAGTGAACTTGCAGTGGGCGTTCGTCACTGACTCGACACAATCGACGCAAGGCGGATGAAGACGAGCATGGGCGAGAAAGGAGTTGACGCTTTTGAGAGAAAACGTGAAGTTCGATCATGTTGTAGCCATCTCCCGGGAATTGCGCAACCGCTCGTAGTGCTGGCGGCGCCGCTTGTCGGTGACCTGCGCGTACTTCGTCGTGGATGCGATCGACCTGTGACCCATCGCGTCCTTCACATCGATGAGGTCCGCTCCGGCATTCAGCTGATGCGTGGGCGAGGTATGCCGGAGCGTGTGGGGATGGGACAAGTGCGGCGGCAGGCCCGCAGCGCGCGCGTACTGTCGGTAGAGCGCGTAGATCGTCGCGCCGCTGATGGCTTGTCCGTGCCGCTGCCGGCTCGGGAAGAGGAAGGGATTTCCGTCGTCGCCACGCTGCGCCAAGTACGTTCGCAGGTAGCGCTTTGTGCTCGGGAACATGGGGTAGTAGCGAGACTCGCCGCGCTTTAGCCGGGTGATCCCGATCTCCCAGCGGCTGCCCCCGCGCTTGACGTGTTCGAGGCGCACCAGCGTTGCCTCCCCGCGGCGGAGGGAGTGTCGGTAGATCACATCGAAGAGGAGCCGATCACGGATCTTCTCGGCCGGGATCACGGCGAAGAACGCCTCGGTCTCTTCTTTCGTCATGAAGTCGAAGGGCAGCGCCGGTGCGAAGGGCATTGCTGTTCTGTCCTCTCGGTGTCTTTCTGGAGGGCTGATCTTCACGTTTTCTCTCATTTCCATGAAGTTAGGAGGCAGGAGCGCAGTGCCGACACTCTCTGCTTCGCAAGTGCGGCTGTAAAGCGGCTCTTCGCTGTCTCGATCTTCACCTTCTTCTGGATCACAGCACTGCCCGCCGCGGCGCAGAACCTCCTCAGCAACGGCTCCTTCGACGCGAGCCTTACCGGCTGGCAGGCGCATGGGAGCTCGGTCTCGACGGCCTGGGATCATGATGATGTTGGCGGGAGTGCCACGTCGGGATCAGCGAAGGTCACGGCCCTAGCAACGCTCACGGGTTCACAGGGCGGTGGCCTTCAGCAATCGTTCAGCGTCACGCCGGGAACCACGTATCGGCTCACGGGCTCGGCGCACCTCGCGGGCAGCGGGAGCGCCCGGTTCACGCTCGCTTTCCCCACAGCGATCTTTACCAACTCCATCTCGCAATCTGCATGGACGAGCATCGCGCCGATGGACTACCGCGCGCCAAACGGAGCGAGCAGCGCTTCGGTGGCGCTCGATCTCGGGAACGCACCGGCCGGCGCCTCTGCCTTCTTCGATGCGATTTCGGTGACGGCACTGCCCACCGCGATCATGAGCTTCACCGCCTCGCCCGCGAGCCTGTCGCCCGGCCAATGCTCAACGCTTTCCTTTGTCACGACCAGCGTGCAGACCGCCTCGATTGATAATGGCATCGGCCAGGTCGATGTTGATCCCGTCTTCGGGAATGGCAGCGCGCAAGCCTGCCCGCAGGCCACCACCAGCTACACGCTCACCGCGACCGGGCCAGGCGGGACGCTCACGAAGCAAGTCAGCGTCACGGTCGTCCAGCCGGGACCATCGGCCACGTTCGCGGCATCACCCACGAGCATCGCGACAGGCCAATCCTCGACGCTCTCTTGGACCACGACCAACGCCACATCGGTCAGCATCGACAACGGCCTGGGCACGCAGCCCGTGAATGGATCGATCTCGGTGTCCCCGTCCACCACCACGGCCTATACCCTCACCGCAAGCGGAAGTGGCGGGACGATCACGCGCCAGGTAACCGTAACGGTGCTGCCGCTGCCGACGATCACATTTTCAGCCTCGCCCTCCTCGATCTCCACGGGTCAATCGAGCATGCTCACGTGGTCGACCACGAACGCGACCAGTGTGACCATCGATCACGGCATCGGCACGCAGCCGACCGCGG
>Ga0075425_100001593_pt1 | contig 22245 bp, 21 predicted proteins | sample SoiMethybrSBSTD4_FD_75300 | JGI IMG/M metagenome (GOLD analysis project Ga0075425, IMG submission 75300) | Bulk soil microbial communities from a Populus tree surrounding site in Tennessee, USA - Soil MetaG P. TD hybrid SBSTD4 | ecosystem: Environmental > Terrestrial > Soil > Tree plantation... | reverse complement strand
CGCGAGCTCGAGCGGCCGGGTGTCGTGGACGTGGAAGGTCGGGACCCGCACGGGCGCCGGCACCGCGAGCGCGCACGTCGCCTGCGGGAGCAAGAGTGCGACGAAGAGCTTCCGCGTTACCTAGCGCGCGCGCCGGCTCTAAAGAAGCAGATCCGCCATCAGCTTCAGCGCGTTCGGGTCGCGCGACCCGACGATGATCTGGGTCACCGGACTCTTCATCCACGCGTCGAGCCGTTCTTTGATCCGTTCGGCCGGACCGCACAGCGAGATCTCGTCGGCGAGCGCGTCGGGTACTGCCTTCACCGCGGCTTCCCGGTCTCCGGCGAGGAAATGCTTCTGGACGATCGCCGTCTCTTCCTCAAAGCCCATCCGCGCGATGACGTTGAGGTGGAAGTTCTGCGAGGGCGCGCCCATCCCGCCGATGTAGAAGGCCAGGAAGAACTTCACCATCATCAGCGCCTCTTCCACGTTGTCGTTGAGGCTGACCGTGACGACGCACGGGATCTCGAACCCGTCGGGTGCGCCCGACAGAGCATCCGCGAAGATCGCCGGGTGCCGGTAGGGCGAGTAGAAGATGGGCAACCAGCCGTCGGTGATCTCGGCAGCGAGCGCGACGTTCTTCGGGCCTTCTGCCGCGAGGATGATCGGGATGTGGTTCCGCACGGGATGCACGGTCAGCTTTAGCGGCTTCCCGAGGCCCGAGCTCGACGGGTACGGGAGCGGATAGTTCTCGCCGTCGTTCGTGACCGGCCCTTCGCGGCGCATGATGTCGTTCACGATCTTCACGTACTCGCGCGTGCGCGCGAGCGGCTTCGCGAACGGTTGCCCGTACCAACCCTCGACGACCTGTGGCCCGGATACGCCGAGCCCGAGGATCACGCGGCCGCCCGAGAGATGGTCCAGAGTTGCCGCCGTCATCGCCAGCGCCGCCGGCGTGCGCGCGGAGATCTGCGCGATCCCCGTCCCGAGCTTGATCCGCGATGTGCGCGCTCCGATGTACGCGAGCGGGATGAACACGTCCGAGCCGTAGGCCTCGGCCGTCCAGATCGAGTCGTACCCGAGTCGCTCGGCTTCCAGCGCGACATCGGCGTGGTCCTCGGGCGTCGCGCCCGAGTAGCCGACCGTGAGCCCCAGCTTCATGTCTGTGGTCATGTCAGCCTCCCGGCAGCGAGACGACCTTCGTCTCCATGTACTCCTCGAAGCCTTGCACGCCGAACTCGCGGCCCACGCCGGACTGCTTGTAGCCGCCGAACGACCGCGTCTTGTCGAGCCACTGACTGTTGTTGACCGCGATCGTGCCGGTGCGGATGCGGCGCGCGACGCGGAGCGCCCGGTCCTCATCCGCGGACCACACCGATCCGGACAGCCCGTAGATGGAGTTGTTGGCGATGCGAACGGCGTCGTCTTCGTCCTCGTAGGGGATCACGACGAGCACCGGTCCGAAGAATTCCTCTTGAGCGATCATCGCGTCGGGATCGACGTCGGCGAACAGCGTCGGTGAGACGTAGTAGCCGCGCGGCAGGTTCTCCGGCACGCCGCCGCCGGCGAGCAGCCGAGCCCCGTCGCGCCGGCCCTGCTCGATCATCTGCAGAACCTTCTCGCGCTGCCGCGCGTTGATCTGCGGTCCCTGAAGCACGCCGGGTTGCGACGGATCGCCGACCTTGTTCTGCGCCTGCTCGAAGTACTTCTGGACCAGCTCGACCCACTCGTCGTAGCGGGATCGCGGGAGCAGGAGGCGCGTGTACATCGCGCACCCCTGACCGGAATGGGTGCACACCCATCCGCCCGACGCATTCAGCGCGGTCTCGAGGTCGGCGTCGTCGAGCATGATGTTCGCGGACTTCCCGCCGAGCTCGAGCAGACACTTCTTCGCGCGCTCGGAACACGCTTCCATGATCCGCCGCCCGACGACGGTCGAACCCGTGAACGAAACCATGTCCACGTCCGGGTCCTTCACCAACGCCTCGGCCGTGTCGACGCGCGAGGACGTCACCACGCTGAAGATGCCCGGCGGGATGTCGGTGGCCTCCGCGACGAGGCGGCCCATGATCGTGGCGCACCACGGCGTCTCGGGAGACGGCTTGAGGATCACCGCGTTGCCCGCCGCGAGCGCCGGCCCGACCTTCCCGAGGTTGACGAAGATCGGGTAGTTGAACGGGGTGATCGCGACGACGACGCCGACCGGCTCGCGCATCTCGATGCCGCGATGGCGCCCGAAGAGGATCTCCGCTTCCGGCAGCTCGCGTTCGTAGGGATAGGTCTCCGCGAGCGTCGCCCAGTAGTCGAGCCACTCGACCGGCATGTTGAACTGGATGAACGACGCGAGGAGCGCCGGCGACCCCGCTTCCTGCGTCAGCGCTTCGACGAACTCGTCGCGGTTCTCATTCATCGCCGCTTGGAGTTGCCGCAGGCAACGCGCGCGGAACGCCGGATCGGTCGCCCACGACGATTCCTCGAACGCGCGGCGAGCCGCTTCGGCGGCGCGGCGCGCCTCTTCCGGAGTCGCGTCGGCCATTACGCCGATGATCTCTTCGGTCGCGGGGTTGACGTTGTCGAAGGTGGCGCCCGAAGACGACTCGACGAGCTTGCCGTCGATCAGCATCCTCGCTTCGCCGAACGCCACGACGCCTCCTTAGGGGGAAGGTTAGCTCTTCGCGCCGAGCCCTTCCTGCCCTTGCGGCGTCATCCTGATGACGAAGCCGTCGAGGATCGGCTGCCGCTTGTCGTACCAGGGTGTCATCGCGTCGGCGAGTCCGTCGACCGTCCACCGGCCCTGCGTGGAAAAGACCTCGTCGATCGTCGGCCCGGCGACCACTTGCACGTCGCCGCCGTAGACGATGAACACCTGACCGGAGATCTTCTCGGCCGCCGGCGTCGCCAGGAAGGCGACGAGGGGCGCGACGTTCTCAGGCGCGAAGATCTCGGGGTCCATATCGAACAGGCTGTCTGTCATGCGCGTCCGCGCGCGCGGGCAGATCGCGTTCGAGGTGACGCCGTACTTACCCATCGACTGCGCAACCGCCATCGCGAGGCCGACGATCCCGCCCTTCGCGGCTGCGTAGTTCGGCTGGCCGGGCGATCCCATCAGGAACGCCTCGGACGAGGTGTTGATCACGCGGCCATACGTCGCGCCGCCCGCATCCTTCGCCTTCTGCCGCCAATACACGCAGGCGTGGTGCGTCGGCGCGAAATGCCCCTTGAGGTGAACCTTGATGACCGAGTCCCATTCCTCTTCGCTCATGTTGAAGATCATCCGGTCGCGAAGGATCCCGGCATTGTTCACGAGGATGTCGAGCGAACCGAACGTCTTGATGGCGAGGTCGACCATGTCCTTGGCTTGAGCGAAGTCGGTAACGTCGCCGTTGTGCGCGATCGCCTCGCCGCCGGCAGCTTTGATCTCTTCGACGACCTGCTGGGCCGGGTGTTCGTCCGTCGGTTTCCCGTCGACGGTTCCGCCGAGGTCGTTGACGACGACGCGCGCGCCTTGACGCGCGAGTTCGAGCGACTCCGCGCGGCCCAGTCCGCGTCCGGCTCCGGTGACGATCGCTACTTTGCCGTCGAGCACGATGATCCCCCTTGAGTTTGGCTACAAGCGTTCGATGATGGTGCCGGTCCCGAGCGCTCCTCCGCAACACATGGTCACGAGAGCGAACTGCGCGTCGCGCCGCTCGAGCTCGTGCAGTGCGGTCGTGATCAGCCGGGCCCCGGTCGCACCGACCGGATGCCCGAGCGCGATCGCGCCGCCGTTGACGTTCACCTTGTCCATGTCGGGCTCGTGGACGGATGCCCAGGAAAGGACGACCGACGCGAACGCCTCGTTGATCTCGACGATGTCGATGTCTTTGAGGGTCATCCCCGCTTTCGCGAGCACCTCGCGCGTCGCGTCCACCGGCCCGTCGAGCAGGTAATAGGGATCGCTGCCGACCACGGTCTGCGCGACGATCCGGGCTCGCGGCTTGAGGCCGAGCGCCTCGGCCTTATCCGACGACATCCACAGCACCGCCGCCGCGCCGTCGGAGATCTGCGAGGAGTTGCCGGCCGTATGCATGCCGTCGTCGAGCACCGGCTTCAGCTTGGCGAGGCCCTCCGCCGTCGTGTCGCGCAGGCCTTGATCGCGCGTGACCACGGTGCGCTCGCCCGTCTCCGAACCCGGAACCGGCGCCTCGACCCGCGCGATCTCGCGCTCGAAACGCCCCTCGCTCCACGCGACCGCCGCTTTCTGTTGGGACGAGAGCCCGAGCGCGTCCACATCGGCGCGCGTGATGCCGCGCTTCGCCGCGATTCGCTCCGCCGCTTGGAACTGGTTCGGTGTGTCCCACGGCCAGCCCGGCGGCTCGAAGTAGCCCGGCCCGTTGATGACGTTCGCGCCCAGCCCCACGCGGCTCATCGCCTCGACGCCGCACGCGATCCCGGCATCGATCGCGCCGGCTGCGATCAACCCGGCGATCAGATGGTTCGCTTGCTGCGACGAGCCGCATTGCGCGTCCACCGTGGTCGCGGCGACCTCGTACGGCAATCCCATCCCGAGCCACGCGTTGCGCGCGACGTTGCACGCTTGCTCGCCCGCTTGGGTGACGCAGCCCCCGATGACCTGGCCGACGTCCGACGCCTCGATGCCTGAGCGCTTGACGACTTCCACCAAGACGGAGCCGAGGATCTCTGCCGCGTGCAAGCCGCTCAGCGCGCCGTTGCGCTTCCCGATGGGTGTGCGGACCGCTCCGACGATGACCGGTTCAGACATGACGACTCCTTAGAAGGTGTCCTACGCGCGTGCGCGGGCGACCGCTCGCCTCGCGCCGCGCTCGGACGGAACCAATAGACGCACCGCAGCTTCGAGGTCCTCGGCCATCTGCCCGGGCCGGGCCCATCCGCGAACACTCGCGATCAGCGTCGCGAGCCAGACCTCGCCGATCACGCGCACAACGGCTTCGCGGTTTGCGACCTCGTCGCCGTCCATCGCGTTGGTGACGAACTCGTGCAGCAAACCGTAGACCTCGGTGGCCTCGGCGTACCCGACCGGATCTTCGCCCGAGAGTGACGTGAGGCCGGTCACGAATGCGGCCATCAGGCTCGGCGACTTCTCGAGAGCTCTGGCGGCACGTTGCAGGACCTCGACGACGCGGTCGGCGGGCGTGTCGCCGGTCGGCGGCCGCAGCGCGATCCGCTGCTGGAACTCCCGCGTCCACTGGCCGAGACACGACACGAGCAGGTGGTCCTTGGAAGAGAAGTATCGATAGAGCGTCCCGAGCGCGACGCGGGCCTTCGCGGCGACGTCCCGCATCTGGACCGCGTCGTAGCCGCCGGAGGAAGCCAGCGCGATCGCCGCTTTGAGCACCCGGTCCCGCCGGGCTGCCTGGCGCTGCGTCAGTGCTCGGTCGGGGGCTTCCATCGGTTCGGCCACGGTACAACCATAGTAGAACGTGTTGCAATTTTTTCGTCCACCGGGGTATCGTCGCCCCCGATGGACTTCGAGCTGCCCGGCGAGGACGACCCGAAACGCCAAGAGGTTCGCTCCTGGCTCGCAGCACACCCGAACCCGACCGGCAAGGACCTGGCCGACGCCGGATACGTGGTGCCGCACTGGCCGCGGCCGTGGGGCCTCGACGCCGACCCGCTGACGCAACTGATCATCGACGACGAGCTCCGCAAAGCGAAGGTGCAGCGCCCGATCAACCCGATCGGCACCGGCCACTGCGGCCCGATCCTCGTGGCGGCCGGCAACGACGAGCAGAAGAACCGATACATCCCGCCGATGTTGTCGGGCGAAGACATCTGGTGCCAGCTCTTCAGCGAGCCCGGTGCCGGCAGCGATCTCGCCGGCGTCTCGACGCGCGCGACGCGCGACGGCGATCACTACATCGTCAATGGACAGAAGACGTGGACGTCGCTCGGGCACGTAGCGAAGTACGGGATCTTGCTGTGCCGCACGAATCCCGACGCGCCGAAACACGCTGGCCTGTCGTATTTCATCATCGACATGAAATCGCCGGGCATTGAGATCCAGCCGATCGTCGAGATGACCGGCATGCACATGTTCAACAACGTCTTCTTCACCGACGTACGCGTGCCGGCGGAGAACCTCATCGGCGAGGAGAACCGCGGCTGGGAGCTCGCGCGCGTTACGCTCGAGAACGAGCGCGTCACGCTCGCACGCGCCGGCGCGCAGTGGGGCTGGGGCCCGACCGCCGTCGACCTCATCAACCTGGTTCGCGAACGCGGCGGTGCGCCCGACGAGGTCACGCGCCAGCGGCTCGCGCAGGTCTACATCGAAGGTGAGATCCTTCGCGTCTATCGGTTGCGCATGGTTGCCGCGCGCGTGTCGGGCAAGATCGGCCCGGCGTCCTCGGTCGCGAAGGCATTGAGCGATCCGCACGGGCAGCACATCTTCCAGCTCGCGCGTGACCTGTCGGGCGCCGAAGGGCTCCTGAAAGAGGTCGGTCCGCTGGGCGCCGACCCGACCTGGTGGGCGAACGGCTTCGTGTTCTCGCCGGCGCTGACGATCGGCGGCGGGACGTCCGAGGTGCTGAAGAACATCATCGGAGAACGCATCCTGGGTTTGCCTCGCGAGCCGGAGCCGGACGCCGGAAGGTCATGGGCCGAGACCCGCCGAAACTGATAGGACTTCACTAGGGTTGGGCCGGTTTTCCAGGGCCGGCGCAGGAACAACCGGTGGGTGAGGCCGGGGAGGGGTTCGATGAAGTCCCGTGCGGCGGCCATCGCGATCACGACGATGCTCGTGCTCGCGGGATGCGGCGCGCGGCTGACCGCCACTCAACGTGCGGCGGGCATCGGTCTCGGCGGCGGGACGGGGAGTGGAGACACCACCGGCTCGGCCGCGACCACCACCGGCGGAACCGGCGGGACCGGGACGACGAGCGGCACCGGAGTCACGACCGGCGGCACCGGTGGAACCGGAACAGGGGCGGGCACCGGAGCGGTCGGCGCGACCGCATGTGCCGTTACCGGAAAGAACACCGCGAGCGATACCGGCGTCACGCCGACCCAGATCACGGTCGCCACCGCATCGGACGTCTCGGGCGTGCAAGCCGCGCTCTTCAAATCCACCTTCTACGCGATGCAGGCGTGGGGCGCGATGGTCAATTCGCAAGGCGGGATCTGCGGTCGGAGCATCAAGAACGAGCTGATCGACACCAAGGCCGACGAGAACGCGAATCAAGCTGCGGTCGCTCAGGCCTGCCAGAACTCGTTCGCGCTCGTCGGTTCGATGTCGGCGTTCGACAACGGTGGCGCGCCGACGGGCCAGTCGTGCGGGATCCCTGACCTCACGGCGATCACCGTGAACGGCGCACGCGCGAAAGCGAGCAACGTCTATCCGATCTATCCGGTGCGCCCGGACAAGATCCCCATCGGAACCGCGAACTACATCAAGAAGAAATACCCCGACGTCATCAAACACGCGGCGATGGTCTACCTCAACGCCGAGGTGACGAAAGCGAACGCGATGCAGCGGGTGAAGGCATGGGAGAGCGTCGGTTTCGACTTCGGCAATCGCATCTATCAGGTCGAGGTTCTCGAGCCGAACTACGGCACCTACGTGCAGAAGATGCGCGACGCCGGTGTGCAGTACGTCACCATGGTCGCCAATTACCAGAGCATCCAGAAGCTGTTGCAGGCGATGGACCAGGCCGAGTGGTATCCGAAGGTCCGCGACTGGGACTCGGTTGCCTACAGCGATCAGTTCGCCAACCAGAACGGCCAGGCGTTCTTGCCGGCGAACGGGTCATTGGTGTTCCTCAACACCGATCTCTACGAAGAGCGCGCGGGCAATCCCGAGATGCAGCTGTACATCCAGTGGCTGAACCGCGTCGCGCCGGGGCAGAAGCCCGACTACTTCGGCTTCTACGCTTGGTCGGCCGGCCGGCTGTTCCAACAGCTCGCGTCGCAGATCGGATCGAACCTCACGCGGAAGGCTTTGTTCGACGCGGTGAAGAAGGTCCACTCGTGGGACGGTCACGGATTGCACGCCGCGCATGACATCGGCAACAAGATCATGTCGCCGTGCTTCCTGTACGTGACTATCCAGAACGGAAAGTTCATCCGGAAAGATCCCGGCAGCGGATTCATGTGTAACGAAGGGCCGATCGTCAACACCTAGGGAGCCAGGGTGCAGGAGTTCCTCCGCTTCAGCGTTCTGGGGATCGTCACGGGCGCCGTGTACGCGGTGTCCGCGAGCGGTCTCGTCCTCACGTACGCGACCTCGGGCATCTTCAACATCGCGCACGGCGGCATCGGGATGCTCATGGCTTTCACGTATTGGGAGCTCCGCATCCACGATCACTGGCCCGCTCCGATCGCGTTCATCATCGTCGTGTTCATCGCGGCGCCGTTATTCGGCGCGCTGATCGAACGGTTCCTCATGCGCGGGTTGCGGAACGCTTCCGTCGCGACCTCGCTGGTCGTGACGGTGGGGTTGATGGTGGCGCTCCTCGGGCTGGCGAAGACGATCTGGGATCCCGCGACTGCGCGGCGCCTTCCGGACTTCTATTACCCGAAGAAGTTCAAGGTGTTCGGGGTGAACGTCACCTGGCACGAAGGCGCGACCTTATTGGCGGCCGCCGCGCTCGCGATCTTCCTCTACATCTTGCTCAACCGCAGCCGCATCGGCATCGCGATGCGCGCCGTCGTCGACGACCGCAACCTGCTCGGACTCAACGGCGCGCGCCCCGACCAGGTGAGCATGCTGTCGTGGGCGATCGGCGCCGCGATGGCATCGATCGCCGGGATCCTGCTCGCGCCCATCTTGCAGATGGACGCGATCGTCCTGACCTTCTTAGTCGTCAACGGCTACGCGGCTGCGATGCTCGGGCGCTTACGCAACTTACCGCTCACGTTCGTCGGCGGGCTCGTCCTTGGGCTGGTCGGCTCGTACGTCGTCGCGTATTTCACGTTGCCGAACTGGCTCGTGGGGTTGCCCTCGTCCATCCCCACCATCTTCCTGTTCATCTTGTTGCTTGCGCTCCCGGAAGCTCGACTACGGGCCGGCCGCCTCGTGGGGGCTGTGATGCCGCGCGTTCCGAACCTGCGCCGCTCACTCGTCGGCGGCCTGGGTCTCATCGGTGCAGCCGGGGTTCTTTCGATGCTGCTGACGCAATCGAATCTGATCCGAGCCGGACAAGGACTCGCCCTCGGGATCATCATGCTGTCGCTCGTGCTCCTGACCGGGTACGGCGGGCAGGTTTCGCTGTGTCAGATGACCTTCGCCGGATTCGGCGCGTTCGCGATGGCGAAATGGGGCACCCACGGCTCGTTCGTCGGTGTGTTGGCGGCCGGAGCGCTCGCGGCGGTGGTCGGCGGTCTTGTCGCGCTACCGTCGCTGCGTCTCCAGGGGTTATACCTCGCGCTTAGCACGATGGCGTTCGCCTTACTCGCCGAGAAGATGGTGTTCACGAACGAGCACATCTTCGGGAACTTTGGCTCGTTGCCGGTGAGTCGCTTGCACCTGTTGGGCATCTCGTTCGAGGGCATCCGCGCGTATTTCGTGTTGCTGGCGATCGCGTTCGCTTTATTCGGGATGTTCGTGCTCGCCATCCGCCGCGGCCGCTTCGGACGCACGCTCGCGGCGATGCGCGACTCGCCGGTCGCGTGCGCAACGCTCGGTCTGAGCCTCACGCGCACGAAGCTCGCGGTGTTCATGATCGCGGCCGGCATGGCCGGCATCGGCGGCGCGCTCTACGGCGGGCTGAAGACGACCGCCGGCACCACCGACTTCTTGATGCTGCAGAGCTTGCCGCTGCTGCTGCTCGCGGTGATCGGCGGCATCACGTCCGTCGGCGGCGCACTGGTCGGCGGTGTGCTCTTCGCCCTGCCGCAGATCGTCCCGTGGGCGTGGGTCGGCAACCTCCAATTCCTGTGGACCGGCATCGCCGCGGTGACCATCGGACGCAACCCGAACGGCGTCGCGTTCATACTCTCCGAACGCTTCCGCAAACTGCTGGGTCTGTATCCGCGTTCGGGCGGACCGTTCCCCGCGGCCTCGGGAGAGGCCGACCTCTCGCTGGAGGAGGTGCACCTTGCCGCTCCTGCAGGGTAGCGGGATCAGCGTTCAGTTCGGTGGTCTGCAGGCGCTCTCGGATGTGGACCTCGACGTCGAAGCCGGATCGATCACCGGTCTGATCGGACCGAACGGCGCCGGCAAGACGACGATGTTCAACGTCATCTGCGGCCTGCAACCGACGACGACGGGTCGCGTGACCTACGACGGCAAAGACGTGACCGGTTTGAAGACCCATGAGCGCGCTCGGCTCGGGATCGCGCGCACGTTCCAGCGCCTGGAGGTGTTCGGCTCGCTCACCGCTCGCGAGAACATCTTGGTCGGCGCCGAGATCCGCGCGCGGTGGTCCAAGGACAAGGTCGACGCGCACGCCGTCACCGAGGAGGTTCTCGACCGCGTCGAGATCCGCCGCGTCCAAGACCACCGTGTCGACACGATGCCCACCGGCCTCGCGCGGCTGGTGGAGCTCGGCAGAGCGCTCGCCGCCGCACCGAAGCTTTTGCTCCTGGATGAGCCCTCTTCGGGCCTTTCGGAGGAAGAAACGGTCTTCTTTGCGGCTTTGCTCCGCAGTCTGACCGCAGAAGGGTTGGGCATCCTATTAGTCGAACACGATGTCGAACTCGTTATGGATGTGTGCACACGTATCCACGTGCTCGACTTCGGCCGTAAGATCGCTGCGGGAACGCCGAAGGAAGTCCAGCAGGATAAGGCGGTCCAGGCCGCGTACCTTGGTGCGGGAGCGGACGATGCGGCATAGAGCGGCGTTTCGGACGGGGGCCGCATGAGCGCGCCCGTGCTCGAGCTCATCGACCTCAAAGCCGCGTACGGCCGCATCGAGGTCCTGCACGGCGTGAACATCGTCGTTCCCGACCGGAGCGTCGTCGCGCTCCTCGGCCCGAACGGCGCCGGCAAGACGACGGTGTTGAAGGTCGCGAGCGGTCAGCTCCGCCCGACGAGCGGCTGCGTCCACATCGCCGGAAAGCATGTCAACGGCGCGCCGGCGGACGCGTTGTCACGCGCGGGCGTCTGCTCGATCCCCGAAGGCCGCGGCATCTTCCCGAACCTCACCGTGCAAGAGAACCTGCGGATGGTGACCTTCGGCGGCAAGCCGCTGCGCGAGGTCGAGGAGCGAACCTACGCGCAGTTCCCGAAGTTGAAGCAGCGCCGCACGCAGGTCGCCGGCACGATGTCGGGCGGCGAACAGCAGATGCTCGCGCTCGCGCGCGCGGTCGCCACCGATCCCGCGTTGCTGACGCTCGATGAGATCTCGATGGGTCTCGCGCCGCTGATCGTCGCCGAGCTCTACGAGCTCGTCGCCCAGATCGCCGCCTCCGGGGTGGCGATCCTCGTCGTCGAGCAGTTCGCGCAGACCGCGCTGAAGGTCGCCGACTACGCGGCGGTCATGGCGCAGGGAAAGATCCGGAGCTTCGGGCAGCCGGCCGACATCGAAGAAGAACTCGAGTCGGCCTACCTCGGGAAGGCGGGATGATGCGCGGCAGGCGGATCGCGGCGATCGGGTTGGCGACGACGGTGCTGCTCGGCCTCGGCTCGATGGCGGCGCGCGGTGACGACTCGGCCGGGCTGTTCGGGTTCAGTATGGGCGCGACGGGTTCTGCGATCTCGTTCTTGTACAACCAACCGTCGTTCGGGGTGCCGTCCGATCCGACGTTCGAGCTGCGCAAGATCTACTCGTTGGCCGCGCTCGATTCGGGCCCGACGGCGCACGGGCTCGGCAGCGTCCTTTGGCCCGGCCAGGTGGTCGGCAACGCGCCGCCGAGCCTGCTCTTCGACACCGTGATCTTCAACCCGACCCAGATCGATCAGCTCGAGCCGGTGCTCGACCAGATCAAAGAACAAGGCGCGAAGAACACCGCCGGCCGTAGCGGCTACCCGATCCGTGCGGAGTCGTTCTACCCCTCGAGTCAGACGAGCGACACCCAAGACGTGGGAGCCGGCGTGCGGATGCAAGCGCAAGCGCGCCAGGACCTCGCCGACGCCTCATCGACCACCGGCGGCGCCGGCGTCCCCGGCGCGATCGAGTTCGGCTCGATCGCATCGCACTCGGTGTCCCAGGTGATCAACAACGTCGCGACCGCGTCGACGATCACTCGCATCACCGACCTCAACTTGTTCGGCGCGATCCACATCAGCTCGCTCGTCGCAGCTGCCACCGCGACGAGCGACGGCGTGAAGGGCGCGGTGGACGGCACGCTCACGATCGCGAACATGACGGTCAACGACCAGACCGGCAAGCCCCAGTTCGAGATCAACGTCGACAAGAAGGGCGTGCGCGTCACGCAGTACGACAGCAACGGCAAACCGACGGACCACTTCTCACAGGATCCGCTCGGAACGATCTTCGACAACGTGAACAAGGCGATCGGCGCGCAGGGGTTCTCGCTGCACGTCGGCAAGCCCGTGGACCTGCTGAGCGGTCCGGAGGCGTCGCGGTCGCTCGCGGGCATGACGATCCACCTCGACGCACACGGCATGAACCAGCTGCTCGACGGACTCGACAAGGTCGTGCCGGGCATCAAGCAGACGCTGCAAAACCCGACGTCGAATCACACGCTCTCCGACCCGCTGTTCGGCGACAACGGACCGCTGAACCCTTACGTCGCCGGCTTGATCGCGAGCTTCTTCCAGGGCGACCAGACGATGGACGTCGTGTTCGGCAGCGTGGCGGTGGACGCGGCCGCGAGCCCGCCGCTCGAAGCATTTCCGATCCCTGAGGTCCCGCCGCTCACCACGCCTCCGATAACGACCCCCCCGATCAGCACCGGCAACTTCGGAGGCGGCGGCAGCATCCAGAACCCGCCGCCGGGCCCGGCCGTTCAGGGTTTGAGCCTCAAGCCGGTCGGGGTCGTCGGGATCCCGTTCGCCGCGCTCGCGATCATCCTGCTCGCCGGCATCGTCGGCGCGACCCGTCTGCGTCTGTTCGCCGACGCCGTCGTCGCCGGGCCGGTCGCCGCCACGAGGTGTCCGATCGAGGAGAAAACATGACCGAGAACGGTTCGTCGGCGGGATCCGGACCCACGGACCGTCTCCGCGTCGCCGTCTCGAAGCTCCGCACCCGTTCGGGCGGCAGGGGAGGGATGGAGCGCTACCTCCTCATCGCCGGCGCTGTGATGCTCATCATCGGCGTACCGATCATCGTTCTCGGCTGGTACGGCGCGTCCCGCACGCCCTACGTCTTCGAGCAGGTGCCGTACCTGATCTCCGGCGGCTTGCTCGGCCTCGCGCTCGCGATTGTCGGTGGCTTGTTCTACTTCGCGTACTGGGTGACCAAGCAGATCCAAGAAACCCGCCGGCAGACCGAGCAGACCGGCAAGGCGTTGGGTGAGATCCGCGACCTCCTCGCCGGCGCCACGATCGCTGCGTCGGGCGCGTCGGCGAGCACGTCGCGCGCGACCGGCAACGGCGCGTTCGTCGCCACCGAGAACGGAACCATGTTCCACCGTTCCGACTGCGTGGTCGTCCAGGGTCGCGACGACTTGCGTAAAGTGGAGCCCGGGACCAAGGGGCTCGAACCCTGCAAGATTTGTGAGCCGCTGGCCGTCTCGTAGACGACACCACCGAGCAGGGGGGTATACATGGCAGATTTTCCGCCGTTCACGCACGTCGTCGTCACCGTCTCGGACCTGTCCGTCAGCGTTCCCTGGTACCAGCAGCTGATCGGCGCCGAACCCGTTCTCGACGAGGACGTCGGCGACATGTTCCACCACACGGTCTTCCCGGTCGGTGGCCTGCTTCTGAGCCTGCACGGGTTCAAGCCGAAGTACGCGAAGAAGGGCCCGGCCGACGAGTTCCGTCCCGGTCTGGACCACATCGCGTTCGGCGTTCCGACCCGCGACGACCTGTCCAAGTGGGCCGCGCGCCTGGAGGAACTGGGTATCGAGCACGGCGAGATCCTCGACGCGCACTTCGGGTCTGGTCTCGCGTTCCGGGACCCGGACAACATCCAGCTCGAGTTCTTCGCGCCGCCGAACACCTAGACAAACCCGTAACAGCTCTGAGGGCGCAGGCGAGACCGCTTGCGCCCTCAGACTAGAACGTGTTCTACTTGCGCGGTGAGCGCGGGCACCTACAACCTGGCCGACCTCTTCGAGTCCGTGGCGGACGCCGTCGGCGAGCGTGAAGCCGTCGTCTGCGGTCCCGACCGGCGCACCTACGCCGAACTCGACAGACGCGCGAACCGTCTCGCGCACCACCTGCAGTCGGCCAGCGTGAAAGCGGGCGACCACGTCGGCATGTATCTGCAGAACGGTATCGAGTACATCGAGGCGTTGATCGCATGCATCAAGGTGCGAGCGGTTCCGATCAACATCAACTTCCGCTACGTCACCGAGGAGCTCCGCTATCTGCTCGATGACGCGGACATCGTGGCGCTGATCCACAGCCGGCGGTTCGCGCCGCGCATCGCCGAGGTGCGCAGCGGCCTCCCGGTTTTGCATCACTTGATCGCCGTAGAGGACGACAGCGATGAGGACACGTCCGCGCTCGGCTCGGTCGCATACGCCGACGCGATCGCCGCGGGATCCGAGGATCGAGACTTCGCCGAGCGATCGGCCGACGACCGTTTCATCATCTACACGGGCGGCACGACGGGCTTCCCGAAAGGCGTCGTCTGGCGCCACGAAGACTTCTTCTTCACTTGTTTGGGCGGCGGTAATCCGCAGATGACGCCGATCTCGGATCCGTCCGAGCTCGGGCCCAATGCGAAGGCGCGCTCGCCACAGATCGTGCAGTTCGTTATCGCGCCGCTCATCCACGGCGCCGGACAACTGGGGCTGTTCATCGGGCTCAACTGGGGCGACAAGGTGGTGGTGGCGCCTCGGTTCGACCCGGACGCAGTGTGGCGCGCGGTCGGTGAGGAGCGTGTCAACACGATGTTCGCCGTCGGCGACGCGATGGCGCGTCCGCTCGTCGAGCACCTCGCCGCGCACCGAGATGACTACGATCTGTCGTCGCTCGTCTATTTCGGTTCTTCCGGTGCGCTGCTGTCGACCACGGTCAAGGACGAGATACGCCGGCTGCTCCCGAACGTGTTCGTCGGCGAGAACTTCGGATCGACCGAGACCGGCAACCAGGGCATGGAAGCGCAGGACGTTCCCAAGCCCGACACCGGCCTCCGGTTCCGCATGAACGATCGCTCGGCGGTCTTCGACGATGACTTCGGTCGCGTCGCGGCCGGCAGCGGCGTCGTCGGCAAGCTCGCGCTGACCGGACGTATCCCGCTCGGCTACTACAAGGATCCCGAGAAGACCGCGCGCACGTTCGTCGAGGCGGAAGGCAAACGTTGGGTCATGCCCGGCGACCTCGCGACCGTGGACGCCGACGGAACCATCGTCGTGTTCGGGCGCGGCGCGATCTGCATCAACACGGGCGGCGAGAAGGTGTATCCGGAAGAGGTCGAGATGGCGCTGAAGGCGCACCCGGCCGTGTACGACGCGGTCGTGGTCGGGGTGCCCGACGAGCGCTGGGGCGAACGCGTCGCGGCCGTGGTGCAGGTGCGCGCGGGTGCGACGCTCGAACTTGAAGACGTTCAGGAACACGCACGTGAGCGCGTCGCGGGGTACAAGGTCCCGCGCGAGCTCCACATCGTCGACGAGGTCCGCCGTCAGCCCAGCGGCAAACCGGATTACCCGTGGGCCAAGGAGGTTGCTGTGAAAGGCGAGGCGAGGGTCTGATGCGTACACCAGTCACTGAACAGCTCGGGATCGAATTCCCGATCTTCGCGTTCAGCCACTGTCGCGACGTCGTGGCCGCGGTGAGCAAGGCCGGCGGGATGGGCGTGCTGGGAGCGCTGGCGTTCACGCCCGACCAGCTCGAGATCGAGCTGAACTGGATCGACGAGCACGTCGACGGCAAACCCTACGGTGTGGACGTCGTCATCCCCGCCAAGTACGAGGGCGCCGGGTTGGATCTGTCGAACATCGCCGACGAGTTGCAGAAGCAGATCCCCGACAAGCACAAACAGTTCGTCGAGGACGTGCTCGATCGCTACCACGTTCCGAAGCTGCCGGCCGACGACCCGGCGCCGCAGCCGCTGCTCGGCTGGACGAGCGCGACCGCGCGTCCGCAACTCGACGTGTCGTTCAAGCACCCGATCTCGTTGCTGGTGAACGCGCTCGGCCCGCCGCCGGAAGAGGTTGTCGAAGAGGCGCACTCGCGCGGCGTTCCGGTGGCGGCGCTCGTGGGGCGCGCCGATCAAGCGCTGAAGCAGAAGGAAGTGGGCGTCGACATCATCGTCGCGCAAGGCACCGAAGCCGGCGGACACACCGGTGAGGTGGCGACGATGGTGCTCGTCCCCGAGGTCGTCGAGATGGTCGCGCCCACGCCGGTCCTCGCGGCCGGTGGGATCGGCACCGGCCGGCAGATGGCCGCCGCTCTCGCACTCGGCGCGCAGGGCGCGTGGACGGGATCGATCTGGCTCACCGTCGCCGAGGCCGACACGCCGCCCGCTGCCCGTGACAAGCTGCTGAAGGCGAGCTCACGCGACACGGTGCGGAGCCGCGCGATGACCGGAAAGCCGGCGCGTCAGTTGCGGACCGGCTGGACCGACGCGTGGGAATCGGCGGAGTCGCCGGGCACGCTGCCGATGCCGTTGCAGTGGATGCTCACCGCGGAAGCGCAACACCGCATCTTCCGCTACCAGCCGCCCGAGCTCGTCGGCATGCCGGTCGGGCAGATCGTCGGCCGCATGAAAGAGGTCCGCCCCGCGCGCGATGTCCTGTACGACATGATCGCGGAATGCGCGGAGACGCTCGAGACGCTCCACCGTTTGGCGACCGGCGACTGAGCGGATATACCGGCTCGCGGTGAGCCGGAAGGCCGGAGCAACGCGCGCCCTCGCGCGGGGGCTGATGCGTCGCTGCCCGCGGTGTGGCAGCGGCGGTCTGTTCACGCGGTGGACGCGGCTCGCGGAACGCTGCCCTCGCTGCGGGTTGAAGTTCGAGCGTGAAGAAGGCGCGTTCCTGGGGTCGCTCGTCCTCAACTACGGCGTCACTGCGTTGCTCGAGATCGGCTACCTGATAGCGATCCTGGTGTTGACGTTGCCGCATCCCAACGTCCTGGCACTGACCGCCGGCGCGGTCGCGATCGCGGTGCTGGTGCCGCTGTTCGTCTATCCCTTCGCGAAGACGACGTGGTCGGCGATCGATCTGATCCTGCACCCGGAGCAAGACGAAGCCGGACGCTAGCCGCGCTCCTCGCCGAAGTACTGCATCGCTTTGTCGAGCTGGAGCGCAACGAAGATCCCTTCCGCTTCGGCGGTCACCTCGTTGTTCGCCGTCACGGTTCCGGTCGCGATCACCTTGCGACCTTCGATCCGCGCCGTCTTCGCTTCGAACGCCAGGTCGGTGTGCAGGGGCGTCGGTCTCCGGAACTTGATCGTCAGCGTGCCCGTCATCGACGGGTTGCCGCTGAGCACGTTCGCCAGGCCGAGCAGCATGTCGAAGATGAACGAGATCACCGCGCCGTGCACGTATCCCGGTGGTCCCTCGTACGCGTAGCCGAGATTCACCGAGCCACGGATCACGTCGCCGTCCCGGGTCACGTTGACCGGGGGAGCGATCGGGTTGTGATGTCCGATCACCGGGTCGTTGTGGAAGATCGCTTGCAGGTTGTCGATGTCCGGCAGCGTCTTGCGCTTCGAGCCGCCGCGAGGATGTTGCTTCAATCGCTCGTCGATCGCTTCGAGCGTGCGCGTGATCTCGGCGACCTCTTCGTCGGGAACTTCCGAGACGACCGCATGATCGATCAGCTTGCGGATCGCGTCCGCGAGCCGGTCGCGCATCAGCGACCCTTGAAGTTGGGGGTGCGCTTCTCGGCGAACGCCTTCGGGCCCTCGCGCGCGTCCTCGGTACCGAAGATCGGCAGCCCGATCTCGAGCTCCTTCGCGAGCGCCTCGTCTTCCGGCAGTCCCTCGGTCTCCTGCAAGGAGCGTTTGATGGCCTTCACCGACAGCGGGCCGTTCGACGCGATCACGTCGGCGATGCGCTGCGCTTCCTTCATCGCCTGCCCGTCGGGAACCACATGGCCGATCAAGCCCATCTCGAGTGCGCGCCGGGCCGTGACGAACTCGCCGGTCAGCAGGATCTCGGCTGCGAGCGTGTATGGGATCTGGCGGCGCAGCCGGACGGTCGAGCCGCCGATCGGGAAGAGGCCGCGACGCACCTCGGCGAGGCCGAACTGCGCGCTTTCTCCGGCGATCCGGATGTCGGTGGACTGGAGGATCTCGGTGCCGCCGGCGACCGCGTAGCCCTCGACCGCGGCGATCAGCGGTTTGGTCAAGCGGATGTTCCGGAGGAGCGCTTTCCAGGGAAGCATCGGGTCGGCTTTCGTGCGCGCGGACCACTCGTCCTCGCCGTATCCGCCGGCCATCGCTTTCAGGTCGGCGCCAGCGGAGAAGTGGCCGCCGGCACCGGTCAGGATCGCGACGCGCACCTCATCGTCGCTGTTGATCAGCTCCCAGGTATCCGCCAAACGCACGACCATCTCGGAGGACAACGCGTTCCGCGATTCGGGGCGGTTCATCGTGACGGTCAGGACGTGCCCGTCGCGTTCGACCAGGACATGGGGCTGTTCGCTCATGGAAACGGGCCTTTCGCTCGGGCGTTCGCCGGGCAAAACTAGAACAGATTCTACTTGCGGTGCAAGCGCGCCAAAACGGCCGGATCGGGCCTCCGATATCGCCGCGTCGCCTTGCAGAGAAAACGAGAACGTGTTCTACTAGCCGCGATGTCGACGGTCCCCGAGGCGGCGGCGCGGATCGATCTCAACGATCTGGACGTCTGGCAACGCGCCGTCCCGCACGACTGGTTCGCGTGGCTGCGCGAGCACGACCCCGTCTACTGGCAGGAACAGCCCGCCGGCATCGGGACCGGGTACTGGTGCCTGACCAAACACGCCGACATCGTGAGCTCGTCGAAGGATTTCCGACGCTTCTCCTCGGCCGGTGGGATGCACATCAAGGACATGGGGCCCGGTACCGAGCACATGCTCATCCACCAGGACCCACCGCGGCACACACGGTTGCGCTCGCTTGTGAGCCACGGGTTCCATCCGCGGATGATCGCGAACCTGGAGGACAAGATCCGCGAGGTCGTCACCGAGATCCTCGATCGCGTCGGCCCGGCTGGGGAGTGCGATTTCGTAACCGATATCGCCGCCGAGCTTCCGCTCATCGTGATCTGCGAGCTCGCCGGCGTGCCGCCGGAGGACCGCCACAAGGTCTTCGAGTGGTCGAACACGATGATCGGCACCGGCGATGACCCCGAGTACTCGCCGGGGATGGAAGCCGCGACGCGCGCCTTCATGGAAGTGAACGAATACGCGACGATCCTCGGGAACCTTCGGCGTTACGAGCCGAGGGAAGACCTCGTTTCGGCGATCGTGAACGCAGAGATCGACGGCGACAAGCTGCTTGACATCGAGGTCTCGGTGTTCTTCGTCGTGCTGATGATCGCCGGCAACGAGACCACGCGGAATCTCATGTCCGGCGGGATGCGGGCGCTTATCGAACATCCTGAGCAAGCCGAACGTCTCACCGCCGATCCATCGCTGTTCCAGTGCGCGGTCGACGAGATGCTCCGCTGGGTAACACCGGTGAACTACTTCCGGCGCACGGCGACCGAGGACTTCGAGCTGCGAGGCAAGATCATCCGCGCCGGAGACAAGGTGTGCCTGTGGTACCCGTCGGGCAACCGCGATGAGGAAGTCTTCAACCAACCCGACACCTTCGACCTCAGCCGTTCACCGAACCCACACTGCACCTTCGGCGGCGGTGGCCCACATTTCTGCATGGGGTTCAGCCTCGCACAGCTCGAGATCAAGGTGATGTTCGAGGAGATCTTCCGGCGACTTTCCGACATCCAGTTCGCCGGGCCGGTCCAGCGCCTGCGCTCGAACTTCATCAACGGCACCCGGCACATGCCGATCCGCTTCACCCCGGAGCCGAAGACGATCTAGCTCGCTCGCAACCTCCTCGCCCTCTCGGGCGTCGTTGAGGAAGATATGAGTATGCGCTTCACGACGTCATTGCTTGGCCTTGCCTTGCTCGCCGGGTGTGGCTTAGGCGCGAAACCGTTGGGCAACCCGCCGGGGGCGCCATCGCCAACGCCGACACCACGGGCGACGAATAGTTCGGCCCCGTTGCCGTCCGACGCGGTTCGGGCCGGGCACGATGCCTACGTCGCCGTCTCGGTTGCGACCATGTGGCGGAGCCCATCGATGCCCCGAGCGATCGACGCCCTGGCGCTCGCGAATCCGGCCGCCATCCACCGGTGGCTCGCATCGATGACGACGTCACAGCGGCGAGCACTCGGACCCGTGAGGGAGGACACGCAGGTATTGCTGGGGGAACGCGTTCGTGTCCTGGAGGTTCGCGCCGGATGGGCTCACGTCCTCGTCCCCGCACAGAAGAGCCCGCGCGACGCTCGCGGCTATCCGGACTGGATCCCGGTGCGCCAGCTGAACGGCGCTGGGCTGCCAGAGACGGATCGAGTTGCGACGGTGATCGCGCGCACGACCATGTTGCGCGGCTCGGATGGGTCGCCGGTCGTCGAGGCGAGCTATGCGACGCGGTTGCCGTTCGTCCGCCGCAGCGGTTCGTGGGTGCGGGTTGTCCTACCCGGAGGCCGGATTGCCCGCGCGCCTGCAAAGGATGTTGCCGTCGCGGCTGCCGACGCACCCGCGCTCCCGCGTACGGTCGACTCGATCATCGCCGACGCGAAGCGTTTCATGGGTCTCGCGTATCTGTGGGGCGGAACGTCGGCCTTCGGCTACGACTGCTCCGGCATCCTGTATTCGGTCTTCCGGACGCACGGCGTGCTGCTCGCACGCGACTCGTTCGCGCAGGCGGTTCAGGGCCGAGCCATAGCGCGTGCGAACCTCCGCCCCGGTGACCTCGTCTTCTTCGCGACGGATGGAAAAGTGCATCACGTCGGCCTGTACCTCGGCGACAACAAGATGCTGGAAGCGCCGCGGACCGGCGTATCGGTTCGGATCACGTCACTAGCAGCCGAGCCTTACGCCTCCGAATACTCAGGCGCGCGGCGGTTCTTGCCTTAAGGCGCCGGCGGTAGGTCCGCTGGGATCCCGTACTTCTCGCAGAACGCTGCAAGGTCGAGGGCGTCGAGATCTGCCTGGATGGCGTCCTTCGTAGCCGCGACGGTTGGTCCCTCGTCGATCGATTCGCGATACACGACCGCGCCGGAGGTCCTGTCTTTGATCAAGATCTCATCCAGGGGTGGCGTCAACGACTGGTCGCCCATGACCATCTCGAGGATCTGCAAGAGGCGGCGCGATCGTTTCGCGACCACCTCGACGGTGAGCCGATCGGCCGCCGTTCCCGGCACGGCTATTTGAACTCGATCACCTGGCGGATGACCTGTCCGGAGAGGCAGGCGTCGAAGGCGTCGTTGATCTCGGAGATGTCGATCCGTTTGGTGATCATGCCCTCGAGGTCGAGCCTGCCCGTCCTCCAGAGGCGCAGCAGCGTGTGGAAGTCCGTGCGCACATCGGCGGAGCCGTAGAACGACCCCAGCAATTTCTTCTCGGAAAAGAAGAGCTCGAAGGCGTTGAAGGTCACCATCATGTCCATCGCGCCGGCACCGACCACGACCGTCGTCCCGCCGCGGCGCGTCGCGTCGTACGCGGCGCGGATCGTCTCGGGGCGGCCGATGACCTCAAAGGCGTAGTCGAATCCTTGGCCGCCGGTGAGCTCGGCTGCGAGTTCCGTGAGCTTCTCGGGTGAGGCGCCGTGCGTCGCGCCGAACTTCTTCGCCATCTCGAGCTTCTCCGGAACTTTGTCGACGGCCACGATCTCCGCCGCGCCCGCGATGCGCGCGCCCTGGATCACGCTGATCCCGACCCCGCCGCATCCGATCACGACCACGGACGACCCCGGCTCGACGTGCGCCGTCTTCAGCGCCGCTCCGACTCCGGTCATCACGCCGCAGCCGATCAGCGACGCGACGTCGAGGGGTACGTCGTCGGGGATCTTGATCGCGGCCTGATGCGGCACGACGCATTCCTCGGCGAACGTGCCGGTCCCGGCGAACCCGAACACCGGCGTCTCGCCGGACAGGAAGCGCTGCGAGACCGCGCCGGCGAGGAACAGCGTGGTGCATAGGTTCGGCTGCCCGCGCCGGCACGCGGCGCACTCTCCGCACGGCGGAACCCACGACACGATCACGTGATCGCCGACGGCGACGTTGTGCACGTGTTCG